>Ga0315282_10008993_pt1 | contig 15985 bp, 16 predicted proteins | sample YL17G07_20_MG_FD_203693 | JGI IMG/M metagenome (GOLD analysis project Ga0315282, IMG submission 203693) | Sediment microbial communities from Yellowstone Lake, YNP, Wyoming, USA - YL17G07_20 | ecosystem: Environmental > Aquatic > Freshwater > Lake > Sediment | place: USA: Wyoming | collected...
GTATCCCCGAACATCCCTTTATTGTTTTCCTATTTGAGTGCCATGGGGTCAAAAAGATATTAAGAAAGGAGAATAGAGGTGTAAATATTTCTCTTGGCGTGCTTTGCGCCTTCGCGTGACGTTTGGCGATGTTGCGCCACTGCCGGGCTGATTGATCACCCCGCACTCGTATCCCCCCGCCAAAATGGGAGGCCTGGATTTCAAATCCAGGGAAAAGGTTTGTTGGGGAAAGGTGGAATTGGCTCAATCATAGCAAAAATGATTGGTCAGGTCAAATCCCAAGCTAAGTCCGGATTATTCTCTGACTTTGGACTCGGGACTTTGCGCAGATGCCCCCTTTTCTTAGAAAATTGCAGAGCGCATAAGGCGCAGCGAAAACCGGAGGTAATGAATTCGTTTTTGGGAATAATTAGTGAGGCCGAGATTGTCAATTCAGGACAAAATGAAGTAAAATTTATCCCGGATAGACAAAAGAAGGTACGGATTCGGTCGGGGGTATGATCAGGAAAATCCGCTATAATCGCCCTCTTCTACTCAAAGAAGCCAGAAGCCGATCGGCGGCGGAACTCGACCATATGGTAAATCAGGAGGTCCAGCGGGCCATTGAATGTCATTTTTTATTTAGGGGATATACCTTTGAAAAATAAGGCCAATGATATGGGCGAGCGCATCCAAATCATGTGTCCCGAAGTGATCGACGAGGGCTTTTTGACCCAGATTCGTTACTGGGCCAATGAGGTCTTGGAAAGAACTTCTTTTCCCAACTCGTTACCGGCTCTGCAGCTCATGGTTTGGAAGAATATGGACAAGTATCAGGCCTTTAGCCGGAGTGAAAAAGATGCCCTCGGGGTGGTGACAGGGGAGGAGACCGAATTCCTGGCCACCCATGATGCGTGGAGGGGTTATCCGAGGATCCATATCTGCCAGGAGCGGCTGACGGGAATCCCCAGCTCCATCATCCAGGGGGTTGTTCACCATGAAATCGCCCATGCCCTAAACCATGGCACTTTGGAATTTTACACCTTCACCTTCTCGAAAGGGCTTCAGGAGGCGGCTCGATCTCATGGCCTGGACATGTCCCTTCTCCAGCAATGCGTCTATTTTCTTTCTGTGGCCATTAAAGACCGGGAGGTGGTTCAATGGCTAGCCCAGATTGGCCTCGGTTTTAGCCAGGTGGCCCTTCTCCGGCACCTCCTCTCAGAGACTGAAGAGGAACACCAGGCCTGGGAGGTGGTCCGGGCCTCGCCCCCTTTGCAGAAGGTCGCTTCCGCCGCTCTTCTTAAAATCCTTCTGCCTATCGTGACCTTGGCTGAAACTCAAACGGAAGGGACGCAAGATCTTGGGAAGGAATGGGGTGAAGCCTACGGGTGGCTGCCCGAAAAGGAACGGGAAGGTCTTCTGAATTTAGCCCACCACTTTATGAACCTTGAGGGAAGGACCTTTCAGGAAAGGTTGGAACGAGCTGCTTTCCTTCTTATCGATGCCGATCTTTAACGGGAGATGATAGAATATATTATGAGTGGCGCTGAATGAATCCCGATTAGAACTTAATTGTATAGGAAATTGTTTTTTGGACACGGATGAATTCGGATTATCAGGATAGGCGAAAGAAAATGATTATCTGTGTTCATCTGCGAAAATCTGCGTCCTATTAAATTTATTCGTGAAGGAGCGGGGCGTCCGCCTGAACGAGACGCCCCGAATCTCTGCTGAAACCCTTGAATTCTCGATCAAACTTTGATTTTGAACAAAGAGGCCGCATTCTTTCCGGCGATCCTTTCCTTTTCTGCCGTCGACAGCCCGGGAACGGCATCGAGGGAAGCCAGGGGGTTCATATCTCCCATGTCATGCGGAGAGGATGCCATGGTTTTCCAAGGATGCTGAATTTTTTTGACAAAATTCCTAATTACGATTATGATAGCCGTTAACCATCAGGCGACGGACCAAGAGAGCAAAGACCGATTCTTGGGGGAAGGATTTTGCGCAAAGGGCGCGTCCCCAATTTCTCCAAGGAGGTATTCTCATGGAAAAGAGTCGTTCGATCCTTCGAATTCTTCTGGTTTGCCTTCTGGCTCCCCTGGCAATTTTCTTGGGTGCCCAATCGAGTGAAGCCCTGGAGTACCCCACTCGGCCCATTTCCATGGTTGTTCCCTTTACACCGGGCGGTGGGGCTGACCTGGGTTCAAAGGTCGTCGCCGAAAAAATCAGCACCTTCCTGGGTCAACCCGTTATTAGCGAATATAAGCCCGGTGCCGGCGGAGGCCTCGGCGCCGCTCTGGTAGCCAAGGCCAAACCCGACGGGTATACTTTTGTCGTCGGAAGCCAGACGACCTTGATGATTGCGCCCATGACGAAAAAAGACCTCGGCTATTCCTTCGAAGATTTCATCCAGGTCAGCGGATACTCCTTGATTCCCATCAGCCTCAATGCCAAAGCCGGGGGTCCTTGGAAAACACTTTCCGAATTCATCGCCGCCGCCAAGGAGAATCCGGGAAAGCTTCGCTACGGAACTTACGGGGCCCTCAGCCAAGCCCATTTTGTCATGGAACTACTCAGCAAGAAGGCGGGGATTAAGGTGACCCATATCCCCTTCCCCGGAAGCCCGCAGGCGAACACGGCCCTTCTGGGAGGGCATATTGAGCTTGCCTGCACCACCGGCACAGGAGGGCTTTATAAGGCTGGAAGCCTGAAGATCTTGGCTGTGGCCGAGCCGAAACGACTCCCTGGCATGGAAGACGTCCCCACACTCACCGAACTAGGATATCCGATCAACATCACCTGTAATTACTCTTTTGCCTTCCCCAAGGGAACTCCCAAGGAGATCGTCAATAAAATCTATGAAGCTGAAAAAAAGGCCTTCGCCAAATATGAAAAGGAGATGACCGCTGCTTTTGAACGGGTTGAGCAATACCCTTCTTTTCTAGGTCCCGAAGAGATTCGACGCAAATACCTCCAAGAGATGGAGATTTACCACACGATCGCCAAAGAATTGGGAGCCTTGTAAGGGTCCTGCATTTAACCGGTCACCCCGAAAGGAAGGGCAAAGTCGATTCATCATTCTCCTGAACAGGCCGTTTAGGGGGCAGGGAGATCCGCATCCAAGGGATTTCTTCTCTTTCTCAATGGCTCTCAGGCCGTTCGACAAAACAGCTTCCTCCCCAGGATCTTCCCCAGCATGGAAAGGGTAAATTTTGGCGAAGAAGGATCTTTGGAGTAGTCTCTTTTGGATCTTGTGCGGTATTCTCATTGTGGTGGGGGCACTGCGGCTGCCACTGGGGGAACCTCAAAACCCGGGCCCGGGTTTTTTACCCCTATCCGTCGGGGGCCTTATGGTCCTTCTTGCGACCGCCCTGTTATGGCGATCCCTGCGTAAAAGCGAAGGATCGAAAACAAACCGGGCGGCCAAACCTGAAAACCTGCAAAAATTGATCGGGACTTTTCTGGCCATCCTTCTCTATGTGCCGGCTTTCCCCCGCCTCGGCTTTATCCTGGCGACGGTCCCCCTGATGATTTTTTTATTCAAGTACATCGGTGAAATGGGATGGAAAATATCCCTCGCCGGTGGCATCCTCATCTCTTTATCTCTGTACTTCATCTTCAAAGTCTGGCTTAAAGTGCAGTTTCCCATCGGTCTGTGGGGGATCTAGGGATGGATCTTCTGCCGAATATTGGACTGGGGTTTTCCGCCGCCCTTGAACCGGCGAGGCTGATGGCCTGCTTCTTCGGCGTCCTGATCGGAACCCTGGTTGGAGTCCTTCCGGGCCTTGGACCCGCTGCGGCCATTGCCCTCCTTTTGCCGTCCACTTTCTACCTGGACCCCACCTCGGGAATCATCATGCTGGCAGGCATATACTATGGCGCCATGTACGGGGGGTCCACGACCTCGATCCTGGTGAACATCCCCGGGGAGGCCGCGTCCGTTGTAACCTGCTTGGATGGATACCAGATGGCTCGGAAGGGAAGGGCGGGGCCCGCTTTAGGAATCAGCGCCTTTGGCTCTTTCATCGCCGGGACTATCAGCGTGGTAGGCTTGATGCTCGTTGCCCCTCCTCTGGCCCGATTCGCTCTGTCTTTTGGACCACCGGAGTATTTCTCTCTCATTTTTTGCGGGCTCTCCATTCTGATCTACCTGGCGAGCGGGTCGATTCTAAAAGCCGTGATCATGGCTCTGGCCGGGCTTTTCCTGGGGATGATCGGGACGGACCTAATTACAGGGAATCTTCGCTTCACTTTCAAGAATATTACCCTTATGGATGGCATCGGGATGGTTCCCGTGGTGATGGGGCTATTCGGCATTGCTGAGGTTCTGGATAATCTGGAAAGATCCTTTAAAGAAAGAGAGGTCTTCCAGACTTCCCTGGCTCACCTCTTCCCCAATCGAGAAGATTGGAAACGCTCTTTGGGACCCATCTCCCGCGGCAGCCTGATCGGTTTCTTCCTGGGGATTCTTCCCGGAGGGGGAGCCATTATCGCTTCTTTTACCTCCTACGCCGTGGAAAAGAGAATTTCCCGCCATCCGGAAGAGTTCGGCAAAGGAGCCATCGAAGGGGTCGCCGGTCCTGAATCCGCAAATAATGCGGCGAGCGGGGGAGCATTTATACCCCTCTTGACCCTGGGAATTCCCGCCAATGTCGTCATGGCCATCGTCCTGGGGGCCTTGCTCACCCATGGCCTTCAGCCCGGTCCGCTGCTCCTGGTCAAGAATCCCGATCTCTTCTGGGGCGTGGTAATCAGCATGTATATCGGTAACCTCCTCCTCCTGGTCTTGAACCTACCCTTAATCGGCCTATGGGTGAGACTTCTCAAGATTCCCTACTCGGTCCTCTTCCCTCTCATCCTTCTCTTCTGTCTCATCGGAGCCTACAGCATAAACAACAACGTGGAGGAAGTCTTGATTATGATCATCTTTGGGGGCATCGGGTATCTCCTGCGAAAATTCGATTATGAAGCAGCGCCCCTGATCTTCGCCCTGGTCTTAAGCCCTCTCTTTGAAAATGCCCTGCGGCAGTCCCTTTTGATGTCCCAGGGGAGCTTTACCATCTTCTTCACCAGGCCCATTGCGCTGATTTTCATGGGGATCGGGATCGTCTTATTTATCCTGCCGCTCCTTCCCTTCCTCCACAGAAGAGTGATGAAGGATGAATTCTGAAGAAATTCCCGGATCACGGAAGGGATGGATCGGGGAAGAGAATCTCTTCAAATTTTCTTTCGGTGTAAGAAACGTTTTTTTCAGCAGGATTAGAGGAGAATCATGATGCCCAAATTAATCATCACAGCGGCGGTGACGGGAAGCCGCAACACGCGGGATATCACGCCTTATATCCCGATTACGCCCGAGGAAATTGTCCAATCCTGTATAGAGTGCTGGAATGCTGGAGCTGCGATTGTTCATATCCATGTCCGCGATCCCAAGACGGGACTGGGTTCGCCGGACCTGGAACTCTATCGCCGGGTCGTCACTCCTTTACGGGAGAAGACGGATCTTGTCCTTTGCCTCACCACTTCAGGAATTGCCGGCCGAAACCTTCCCATCGAACAACGCTTGGTTTCGCTCGAATTGCGGCCCGAGCTGGCCTCTTTCGACGCCGGGTCCATTAACCTGGGGGGAGGGGTTTTCAGTAACCCCCCTGATTTCCTCGACGCAGCGGCAAAGCGAATGAAGGAAACCGGGGTAAAACCCGAGATTGAAATCTTTGACTTGGGCATGATTATAACGGCCCTGCGCATGAGAGATGAGGGCAAACTGGAAGATCCTCTCCATTTCCAATTCGTCCTCGGAACACCCTGGGGGGCTCCAGCCACTCCCAAGACTTTCCTGCACTTCTATGAGCATATTGCCGCCAATGCCACCTGGTCCATCATCGGCATTGGCCGTGGGCATCTTCCCATGTCCATGATGGGGCTGATCATGGATGGGCATATCCGTGTTGGAATGGAAGACAATGTTTACTATGAAAAAGGGATCCTGGCCAAGACCAATGCTCAATTTGTTGAACGAATCGTCCGCATCGCCCAGGAGTACGGGCGGGAGGTGGCGACCCCCAGCGATGCCAGGAAAATCCTGGGGCTGTCGAAGGGTTGACCTTCTCTGACCGCTAAGAATATATGAATAAAGGGAGTGGAAACGGATGGACAGAGCGATTCGCAGAGTCGCGGTGGTCGGCACCGGCACCCTGGGCGCCCAGATCGCCATCATGGGGTCATATTACGGATATCCGGTAAAGGCCTATGACCCGGATAAAAAATCTTTTGAGCGAGTCTTGGAATTGATCCAGGCGCGCATCAAAAATTCCGGAAGAAAGACCCTGCCGCCTTTTGCCAACCTGGAAGAGCCCACCCGAAAGATTCAATTTTGCAGAAACCTCAAAGAAGCCGTGGAGGACGCCCAGCTTGTGATCGAGGCCGCACCCGAAGACTTGGCCCTCAAGCGCCAGATATTTGCCCAGCTTGATTCCTTGGCTCCCCGGGAAGCGATCCTGGCGACCAATAGTTCTGCCATCCCGATTTCCAGGATCGAAAGCACGACGAACCGTCCCGAAGAATGTCTGAATATTCACTTTTACTCTCCGGACCTGGGAAGAAATATCGTTGATATAATGGGAGGGACCCAAACCAGCCCGGAAACGATGGAAGCAGGGGAAAAATGGATCTGCTCCATCGGGTGTGTTCCCCTGAGGGTGAAGAAGGAAATCCTGGGTTTCTGCTTCAATCGCATCTGGCACGCCATCAAGAAAGAATCTCTCCATATGTGGGGTGAGGGGTATGTTGACTTCAGAGACATCGATCGAGGATACATGATATGGAATGGTGTCTCCCAAGGGCCATTTGCATTAATGGATGGAGTGGGTCTCGACGTGGTCTACGGGATCGAAATGGTGTACTACAATGAATCCAAAGACCCGAGGGATTATCCTCCCCAGGCCCTCAAGGAAAAGATCAACCGCAATGAACTCGGTTTGAAAACCGGGAAGGGCTTCTATTCCTACCCGGATCCCGAATACAAAAAGCCAGACTTCCTTACGGGATCGCTTTCCAAACGAGCGGAAGAATAGATGTCCCGGGTCCTACACCGTGAAGGTAGAGATCACCTAGAAGAGTAAAGATCGGGACGTCCGCCGGAACGGGACGCCCCGAATCTTCACTTAGACCCTTGGCCTCCAAATCAGACTTTGATCTTGAACAGAGAGGCTGCGTTCTTTCCGGCGATCTTTTCTTTTTCTGCCGTTGACAACCCGGGAACGGCCTCGATAGAACCCAGGGGGTTCGTATCTCCCATGTCATAAGGATAATCCGTCCCGAGCAACACCCGGTCCGCTCCCACCCGGGAGATCAGATACCGCAGGGCTTCCGGGCCGTGGGAGATCGTGTCAAAATAGAATTGACCCAGATATTCAACCGGAGATTTCTTGATGGAATCCTGGCATTCCGGCCTCACTTTGAAGCCATGCCCCATCCGGCCGATGATGTAGGGGAGGTGTCCGCCGGCATGGGACAGGGCGATCTTCAATCCCGGGAAACGATCAAATATCCCGCTGAAAATGAGGTGCCCCGCAGTGAGGGTCGTATCCAAGGGGTTCCCCACCAGGTTGGGAAAGTAGTAATCTTTCATCCGGTCCGCCCCGGCCACGTTTTGGGGGTGAATGAAGACGGGTACGTCGAGGGCCCTGACCTTCTCAAAGAACGGCAGGAAGATGGGATCCCCCAGGTACCGGCCCCGCACATTCGATCCGACTTCCACCCCCTTCAGCTGCAATTGCATGACCGCCCGCTCCAGCTCGGCGACGGCAGCCTCCACATTCTGCAGGGGGAGAGTGGCCATGCCGGCGAACTTCTCCGGATACTTTTGAACGACGGCGGCGATCCGGTCGTTCTGCGTACGGCATACATCCAGGGCCAGTTTCCCCTCCAGATTATAAAAAAATTGGGGCGGCGCGATGGAAAGGACGGATCGATCGACCCCCATCTTCTCCATGTCCTCAATTTTTCTCTGGGGGTTGTTCAACTGCTGGGTTAGGGCCTTGGTGAGCGCCTCCTGGTAGGCGGCAGATTTCGGGCTGAGGGGTGAGGAAAGAACTTTGGGTTTCTCCGGCATCAGGTCAACGGCTTCGGCAATCGCAATATGACTGTGCATATCGATTTTAATCGTTGATTGCCTCCATTGCGTTGGCCCGCTTTGCGAAAAGCCTGGGGAAGCCCGCATGACTGAAAGGGCCGCTGCTCCGATGGCGGCATTCTTCAAAAACTCCCGGCGTGACTCTTTTTTCATTTTACCCTCCTGAAAAAGAATTTGGTTCCCTCGACATTTGATTTCTTATGGAGTTCTGACCAAGGAGACTTCCATCCTTATCATTCTGGCCATCAAATCCGATTCAGCGAAGCCACTCGGCCGGAACGCAGCGACAGTGGCTAAACTTATTTCTCACATTTTTCGTTTTGAGTCAAGCTATAAGCTTTTATTCCCTTATTTTCTTGACTTTTTTCGGCCGAAAAAGGATATTTATTGGCATACGCCAATGAAGAGACATGTCCACCCTGGAGAGGCGGATCGCACAGATTGAATCGGGGAGGTTTTCTGGAGGGGAGCGGGGAGGAACGAAGGAAAGGTTCGGATGAACGAAAGCTTTGATCTGCGGGGTGAAGTGGCCATCGTCACCGGGGGAAGCCAGGGGCTGGGAAAAGAGATGGCCAAGGCCCTGGCGCAGAATGGAGCCACGGTCGTACTGGCCAGCAGAAACCTGGAAAAACTCAATGCGGCGGCCCATGAAATTCTACAGGCCGGAGGGAAGGCAGAGGCCATCCGCTGTGATATCTCAAAATTCGCTGATGTGCAGAATCTGGTGGGGCGGGTAATCGGGTCTTTTTCCAAAATCGATATCCTGATCAACAACGCCGGAATGAACGTCCCTCCCAGGCCCCTGGTCGATTTCCCGGAGGAGGATTGGCAGCGGGTCATCGATACGAACCTGAAGGGAACCTATTTTTGCTGCAAGGCGGTTTGCCCGGAGATGATCCGGAGACGGAAGGGCCGGATTATCAACATTTCCTCCATCGCCGGGTCCGTGGGCTTTCCGGGCATGGCTCCTTACGGAGCGGCCAAAGCGGGGATTATCCAGCTGACCAAAGTCCTGGCTTTGGAATTGGCCGAATACAACATCACGGTGAACGCGATCGCCCCGGGCTTTTTCGATACGGCTCTGCGCGACAACATCCGCAATAATCAGAAAATGATCGACTTCACGCTGGAAAGGACTCCGCTCCGGAGATGCGGGTTGCCCCAGGAGGTGACAGGGCTTGCCCTCCTCCTCTCCTCACAGGCCTCAAGTTACATCACGGGACAAACCATCTGCATTGACGGCGGCTGGACGGTCTGGTAGGAAAGACCGCATCCTGGACAGGTGCGGGGGATTCGTTTTTCGGTTCGGGCAACCCTTTGGGGAGACGATTTCCGCAGCTCGGGGCCTTGGCCCAGAGCCAATCAATTCATAAAGAGGGGGGAAATATGAAGCAGGAGAAGTCCACAAAAAGGGGAATTTCCAGAAGGACATTTTTGAAAGCAGCGGCTGCGGCAGGGGCGACCACGGCCCTGACCGGGCGCTTTTTTCCGGCCCGCGCCGCCGCGAAACCGGAGATCCGGATCGGCTTGAGCCTCACCTACTCGGGGGTCTATGCCATGATCGCCAAACGGGTAGAGAATGGGGTGAGGCTGGCCTTTGCGCAGTCCAAATATAAGGATCAGGTAAAATATTTCATTGAGGACACCCAGGGCAAACCAAACGTGGCCATCGAAAAGGCGCAGAAACTTTTTGACAAAGAGAAGATCCATATTCTGGCGGGACCGATCGCAGGGCACGAGTCATTGGCGGTCAGCGAGATGTTGAAGCCGAAAAAGAAATTAATGCTTCTCGCCTACGGGGCCAACATCAAGCTCTGCGGGGAATCCTGCAGCCGCTACACCTTCCTCTGCGGCCACACCACCTGGAACCAGGGCTATCCGGCGGTGGACTGGTTCCTGAAGACACTCGGGAAAAATGTCTACCTCATCGCCGCCGATTATTCGACGGGCCACGAGATTGTCAAATTCTTTCGAGAGGCTTTTGAGAAAAAGGGCGGCCAGGTGGTAGGGTCCTTTGTCAGCCCCCTCGGAACGACCGAATTTGCCCCTTACCTTGCTAAGATCAAGAGCGCAAATCCCCGGCCCAATGGCGTTGCCGGGTTCATCGGGGGAAATGACCTCATCAACTTCACCAAGCAATATGACGAATTCGGCCTGCATAAGGAAAATATTCCCATTATTGTGGGCATCGGCGGCTTCGGCGGGGCGATCCTCCCCAGTATGGGTGACGCGGCCATCGGTCATTACCACCTCTTCCATTACAGTCCCTGGCTGGAGAATAAGGAAAACGATGCCTTTAAAGCCGCTTTTGCCAAAATGTTTCCGGGGGATGTGGTGGATGACACCGTCCTTCTCGGTTTCGAAGTTGGAACGATGATGGTAAAAGGATTGGATTACGCGGGTGGCAACCCGGAAGACACGGAAAAGATCATCGACGGAATTGAGAAGGTCGATTACATGAGCCCGCGCGGGCACATCAAGATGGACCCCAACCATGTGGCCAATGTGCCCATTTATATCTTCCAGGTCCAAAAGCAGGAGGGAAAATTCATTCTGCGCACGGTTGCCTATACGGGTGATTACGGTACCCCCTATGGACCCGATGGCCCGGGCGGCGAGTGCAAGATGGCCACCAAATAGGCGGGAAAACGCTTGGACCTTTCTCTCCTATTGACCAACCTTCTTTACGGGATCACGATCGGCAGCGCCTTGATCCTCATCGCCAGCGGCCTTTCCCTCACCTTCGGGGTGATGGGCGTGCTCAACTTTGCGCACGGCGGTCTCTGCATGCTGGGGGCCTACTTCGGCTATACGCTGGTCCAGGTAACCGGTAATTTCTGGCTCTCCCTGATTCTGGCTCCCCTGCTGGTGGCCGGGATCGGCTTCCTGATGGAAGCCTTCACGATCCGCCCGTTGTATGGCCTAAATCCACTGTACCAGCTTCTCCTCACCGTGGGTTTGGCTATGGTGATCGCCAACGCGGTGCTTCTGGTTTGGGGAGGGGATCAGCTTTCGATCAACCTCCCCGCCTATTTCAAAGGCTACATTCATTTCCTGGGATTGGATTATCCCCGCTTCCGTTTGTTCGTGTTGCTTTTCAGCGCGGCCATCGCGACCATTCTGTGGGTCACCATCAGCCGGACCAAATGGGGGATCGTGATCCGGGCGGGCATGTTTGACCTGGAGACGGTGAACGCCTTCGGCATCAATATCTACCGGGTCTTTACGATCGTTTTTGCTGCCGGGGCCGGTCTGGCGGCTTTGGCCGGCGTGATCATCGGATCCATGCGGGCGATCAACCCCGAGATGGACTTTGATCTTCTGACCAGCGCGCTTTTGGTGATCGTCATCGGCGGCATGGGCTCTTTTCGCGGCGCAGTTGTGGGTTCGCTCCTCCTGGGCGTAACGGATGCCTTCGGAGCTCAGTTTTTTACGGCGGCCGCCAAGTTTACGGTCTGGGTTCTGATGGTTCTCGTCCTCCTTTTCCGGCCCGAAGGCCTGCTGAAGGAGGATTGAAATGAGGCGCCGGCTTTCCGTCTGGATCGTTCTGGCCATTCTGGTTGCCTTCCCCCTGGGCGCCAATATCCTTTACAGCGGCTTCTATGTCTCCCTGCTGACGCGCATTTTCATTTATGCGATCATCGTCGTGGGCTTTGATCTGCTCGCCGGCTATACGGGAATGATTTCTTATGGTCATGCCCTGTTCTTCGGCACCGGCGCCTACCTGACGGGAATGATTCTGAAGCACTGGACCTCCTGGTTCTGGCCGCCCCTTGTGCTCACCATCTTAGCCAGTGCCCTGGTGGCTTACATTGTCGGGTTCTTGTCCATCCGCACCCGGGAGATTTACTTCGTCTTTCTTACCTTTGCCTTTTCCCAGTTCTTTTTCGTAACCGCCCAGAGCTGGGATTTTATCGGGGCTACCAATGGTCTCTCCGGCGTTCCCAAACCGATGATTTTCCCGGGGCTGAATCTTTCCGGGGATAATGCCTTTTATTATTTTGCTCTGGCTGTCCTGGGGATTGCCTATTTGCTGGCGCGTCGGATCACCCAGAGCGCCTTTGGAAGAGTGATGGTGGGCATCCGGGAGAACGAGGAACGGACCCAGTTCCTGGGTTTTAATACCCAGCAGGCCATTATCTGGATATTCGTCGTTTCGGGCATTTATGGCGGGGTTGCGGGGGCGCTGTTGGCGGCTTTTAATTCCTTTGTTTCTCCCAATCTCTACCATCCATTGGTATCGGGCGAGATCATTATGATGGCCCTGCTGGGTGGCATGGGTACATTGTTGGGGCCAGTGATCGGGGCCGGCCTGGTGATCGTTCTCGGGGATATTCTTTCCAGCTGGCTGGCGGAATCGTGGATGATGATCCTGGGGGGTATCTTTGCCACCGTTATTCTTTTCAGCCCTGGCGGAGTCATGGCGCTCGGCCGAAGGATCGGCGAAGGAAGGAAAAAAGGAGCGAACCATGACCGTTCTTGAAATGCGCGGAGTTGGGAAAAGCTTCGGCGCCCTGGAGGTTCTCTCCGAGATTGACCTGGATATCGAAGAGGGAAAGATCACCAGTGTAATCGGGCCCAACGGAGCTGGGAAGACGACCCTCTTCAACGTGATTTCCGGCCGTTTTCCGGCGAGCACCGGAACGATCCTCTACAAGAAGCGAGATATCACGCGGATGCGTCCGCACGAGATCACGCTGGCCGGCCTGGCGCGTTCTTTCCAGGTTACCAATATCTATCAAAAATTGACTGTTGGGGAGAATGTCTCCCTCGGCGTGCAAACCCGGAACAAAAAACGGATGAGCCTTTTAACCCGATTTCAGGAGATGGGCGATGTGAAACAGCGGACGATGGAGATCCTGGAGCGAATCGGCCTGCACAAATGGTCAGATGTCCCAGCCGGCCAGCTCAGCCACGGGGACCAACGCCACCTGGAGATTGGGATGACCTTGGCAACGGGCCCGGAACTCCTTCTCCTGGATGAGCCGACCAGCGGCATGTCCCCGGCTGAAACGGCCCAGACCATGGATTTGATCAAGGATCTTTCCCGGGACTTCACCATCGTCCTCATTGAGCACAATATGGATATCGTGATGAACATTTCCGACCGCATTGCGGTCCTGAATTTCGGCCGCAAGATCGCCGAGGGTTCTCCGGAAGAGGTGGCGGATAATCCGGAAGTGCGCCGGGTGTACCTGGGGGGTGTGTGAGCGCACTGGTTCTGGATGAAATTAACAGCTATTACGGAATCAGCCACATCCTGCACGGGATATCCTTGGAAGTAAGGGAAAAGGAAGTGGTTTGCCTGCTGGGGCGAAACGGGGCCGGGAAGACTACGACGATTCGTTCCATTATCGGACTTACGCCCCCGCGTTCGGGAAGAGTCGTGATATTCGGCGCCGAAATGCAGGCTCGAAAACCTTATGAAATCTTTCGCCGCGGAGTGCGTCTCATTCCTCAAGGCCGGCATATATTCCCCATGCTCACGGTGGAGGAAAACCTAAGACTGGCTCTCGTACACGCCGGCATCCAAGATGAAAAAAGTGAACTGGACAAAGCCTATGCCATGTTTCCCGTATTAAAAGAAAAAAGCAAGGACCGAGGGCGGACCCTTTCCGGAGGGCAATTGCAGATGCTGGCCATTGCCCGAGCTCTCCTCGGCCCCGCTCGGTTGATTCTCATGGATGAGCCCACAGAAGGCTTGGCTCCCATTATCATCGAGCAGATCGGGAAATCGATTTTGGAAATCAAACAGAGCGGCAAGACGGTATTGCTGGCGGAGCAGCATCTGCGGATGGCCCTAAACGTCGGTGACCGGCATTATATTATTGATAACGGCCATCTGGTTTTTCAGGGGACCTCAGCAGACATCCAGGCCAACGAAGAAATCAAAGCGACCTACCTGGGAGTTTCCCGGGAACGCATCTTAGCCAAAAGGGGGAGAAACGAATCATGAACTGGAAGATCCACGTGCTTTACCTCGGCGATATAACCGTTCCCAAGGCCATGGGGACCATGGGATTGGATATGAATCTTGCGCTCCCTTGTCCGTATTTAGCTTTCTTGCTGGAAGCGGATCATCGGAAAATTCTGGTGGATACGGGAATCCATTCCCGTTTTATTGTCGATGGGAAAGCCTGGGCCGGAGCCCCGGCCAAAGGGGGAGAAACGTATTTATTGGAAGCCCTGAAGGACCACCAAGCGCGACCGGAAGAGATCGAGGCGGTCCTCTATACCCACCTCCACAACGATCATGCCGGGAATGGCCATCTCTTTCCGAAAGCCCTTCACGTCTTCCACTATGATGAATGGAATGAGCTCATAAACCCCCTCCCATCGATGCGTATCCGGCAGGACTTCGATCCTGCGGTCATTCCCCTTTTGGAAAAGTTCCGATGCCTGAAGGTGGTGGGAGATGGGGAGTTCACCCAAGGGATTCGGTTTTATCACACCCCCGGTCATACCATCGGCGGACTGACCTTTGCGGTGGATACCTCAGACGGCCCGTATGTTATCCCCGGGGATATTGTGAATATCTACCAGAATATGTTTCCGAAGATGAACTGGATGGTGGGGCTGGACGGTAAACGATATAACATTACCCCCGCTCCCGAGCGGTATGGCCCTCTCGGGGTGCCCTCGGCGGTTCTCTATGATCACTACGCCTTTTACCGGTCGATCTGGAAGATTCGGGGATTGCTGAAAACGCCGAAACATCTTTTGCCCTGCCACGACCCAGCCATATGCGGCAAGACCTTTCCAGGAGCACCCATCGATTTGGAGATTGCTGAATAGGTAACTCCTTTGGCTTTCATCTCTCAGCTACGGGCAACAGGAGATACTCGCTTCGGCACACGTCCTCATGAAAGAAGCGGGTTTTATGGAGATCTTCAACAACTGGCGTTTATTGATTGTTTGTTACCTTATTATCGTCGGGGTGTGGGGAGTGTTGGTTAAACTTGCCTCTGCTCGACTGAATCCATTTACCCTTGCCTTTGTGGCCGGGACAACCGCCTGGTTCACGGTACTTGTATTTTCATTTACTAAATTAGACTGGCAATCTGGGACGGGGATATGGATAGCGGCACTCTCCGGCATTTTAGGGGGCATTTCCATCATGATCTTTTATGGGGCGCTGAAACTTGCGGCCGCAAATGTAGTTATTCCATTAAGTACGTTATATATTTTCGTCACTGTTGTCCTGTCGTATTTTTTTCTCGGCGAAACCATAACCCTTAAACACCTTTTGGGTATTATCCTCGGATTCATCGCTGTGGTTTTGCTCACTTCATAATAAATAAAGTGCCTAAAGTGCGCTAAAGTGCCTAAAGTGCCTAAAGTTGGGCAGGCAAAAGCTTTTCTCTTTTCTTTCTCTTTTCTTTCGGGTCGGACCGGGCCCGGGGCAGGCGCCGGAATCCAGACCTTTCAGCAGGGTACAAATACTCTGGACCCCGGTTTTCACCGGGGAGACGAATAGAAGGGAATTTTTTCACAGCTTCAGGCGGCCCAGGGGGGTGGTTGCGGACGATGGCCTGCACAAGTAGATAACTTACCGCAGCATTTTTCCCAGCAACGGCAGATTGGATCGATCTGGCTTTAAGACTCCAACCTGAATTTGTTTCGTCAGTTGGGTAACGGCCTCGTTCAACGGGGTTGGGACATTGGCTTCCCGGCCTTTTCTTACGACCAGGCCGTTCAGAAAATCGACTTCGCTGTACCGTCCTTTCAGATGATCCTGGAGCACGGAATTCCGGGCTTTCCGCCCGACATGCGCAACAAGGGTTCTCAGGTTTTTCTCCAGGACCTGATCAGTGGAACCCATGAATTCTTCAGGGCTCAATCCGTAGATGGCCTCAATCGTATAACCGAGGG
>Ga0315282_10008994_pt1 | contig 15983 bp, 21 predicted proteins | sample YL17G07_20_MG_FD_203693 | JGI IMG/M metagenome (GOLD analysis project Ga0315282, IMG submission 203693) | Sediment microbial communities from Yellowstone Lake, YNP, Wyoming, USA - YL17G07_20 | ecosystem: Environmental > Aquatic > Freshwater > Lake > Sediment | place: USA: Wyoming | collected...
CCACGATACCGCCCCACTGTCTTCCAAGGCGATCGGGCGTATGGGTGGGACGAGAACATCCGTGCCACGCGGGCACGCGGCGTCCGGCCGCAGTTGGCCCGGCCCCAGGACAACACGCATGGATCGGGTTTGGGCCAGACGCGGTGGGTAGTGGAAGGCAGCCTGTCGTGATTTAACCATCATCGCCATCTGCGCTTGTGCTACGAGCGCAGCGCCGAAAGCCTTCTGGCGCTGCATCAGCTTGCGGCCACACTTATCTGTGCCGAAAAGCGCTTTCATCGTCAGGCTGCCTAAAGGAGGTTTTGCAATAGCGCCTAAGTATGGGTAGCCCCAGGCGTCCCCGCCTGGGGTCTGCCCCGGGATTGGGTGTCGCGTTCAGCCGCCCGGCTTCTGGCGGGCCTAAGCGAAGCTTGAGCGTACCCCTCGTCGCTCGCAACCTTCTTTGCACGCCGGAAGAGCCGGCCACCCGCGCCGTAACCCGTAACTTGAAACCTGGAACCTCAGACTTGACACTCGGTACCCCGTCCCGAGTGTCTCTTGACTTTCCCCATCATGGCTCTATACTGGTGCTGGCAGCAAGGGGGTCGTTCGTGCGCCGTCATCGGATCTTGGGAGTCGCGAGCCTATGGCGAAGGAAGCCGGTCCGAAGCAAGCTGGCGAATTCTTCATCGTTGACAACAGCGACGCCGAATGGATGGTCATTCGGTACCTCAAGGAATGGTCGGACATTGCCAGCCAATTCGACATCGCCACGGGCATGTTTGAGATCGGGGGGCTGCTCAGCTTCGACGGCAAGTGGCAGCAACTGGAGAGAATCCGGATACTCATGGGCGGCGAACTCACGGGCCGAGCACGCGGCCAGTCGATTCGACTCACCACGAACGAGGGGCATAAGGCCGGGCAACTCGGCGACTCCTACTGGTTCTGTGTCGCCTGGGACCCGCTGGAAGAACTTGATCGGGAGCCCCTTCGCGTTCAGAACCCGGTCAAGCCCTTTGACCATGCCAAAAGTGAAGTGGTCACGGCGAGGTTCTACCAAATCCCTGCTGACTATATAATGAAGGCAGGGGGCAACGCAGATCGATGATCCTCACAGGAGAATACGATGTCAAAGAAGGAACTCAAGAACAAGCCCCTGGTCGAAGCGATTGTGGAGATAAGGTGGCGGTTGAGCTCACCCCATCCTGGAGTTCAAGTGGACCCCCACTACAAGTTGCTTCTCGGCAGGCTTTATGACAGGTTAGCAAAGGAGTATCCAGAGCATGAACAGCTCGCTACCGCGGCGGTACCGGACGAACTCGTAGGACAGGTTGTGCAACATAGATTCAGGTGTGCTCAGGACGATTGGCCCCTGATTCAGGTAGGCCCGGGCATACTCACTGTGAACGATACAGCCAAGTACACCTGGGATGATTTCAGCAAGCGGAGTACGCAAGCAGTGATTACCTTGTTCGAGGCCTATCCGAAGCCCCCGGAACTTGGCGTTAGCGGCCTTGTGCTTAGGTACATAGACGCTGTCGCGTTCGACTACACGAACGAAGACTCGTTTGCCTTTCTGCGAGAGAAGATGAGGGTTTCACTTGTGCTGCCAGCCGAATTATTCGCTGCCACGGATGTGGAGCAGAAACCGTCGGAGTTCAACTGGCAGGCCTCTTTCCAGTGCCAATGTCCGAAGGGCCGTGTCTTCGTGCGCTTTGCTACTGGCAAGAGGGCAGACGAACCAGTCCTGATGTGGGAAACGATGGTGCAGTCGTCTGACCACGATGTGCCTTCTATGCCCGGTGGCTTTGCGGCATGGATCGAAGCGGCGCACAATATCACCGATGACTGGTTCTTCAAACTGATCGCAGGCGAACTCGAGAGGAGATTCAGCAGTGACTAACAATGCCAGCACAGTCAGCAGCATTCGCGAGGAGACGTATCTGCCCCCGTGTACTGGGATGCAGGAAGACTTCGTTGTGCCGCGCGCCTTGCCCGTTGACCTGTCTAAGCTGCTTTCCATCTTGAGAGGATCGTCTTGGCTGACCGTCACGTCTTCTGTCAATGGTAGTGACGCAGCAAGGGTCATGGAAGAACGCTCCGAAGTCAAAACGACTGGTGGACCTCGACAAGCCCTACTTGTAAGTGCTCTTGGGTGGTCTCGGGAGGAGGCGCAGGAGACGTATTTGCGTCTCCGCTCATTTGAGGAAGACTGGGATGCTCCTGGCATGGAGGCCTACGATGACCTGTAGGCGTGGGGATATCGTTCTCGTTCGCTTTCCTGACTCCAACTTGCGAACCTACAAGAAGCGTCCGGCCTTGATAGTTCAGGCTGACAGTTTGGCCACAGGTCTCAGCCAGAAGATAGTTGCGATGGTCACCTCGAACACTGCAAGGTCTGGTCCGACCCGGGTGTTGGTGCAGAAGAACAGCAACGAGGGGATGCAGATGGGAATCCGGAGCGATTCTGTCGTCGTGACCGACAATTTGGCCACGGTTCTCGACAGAGAAATGGACAAAGTCATTGGTCACCGTGCGGACATGACACAGGTGGACCAAGCCCTTCGCAGGACACTGGCGCTATGAACGGCGACCGGAGGCTGATCGAGGATTATTTCCCGATACAGGCCATCAGCGCGGACCTGCCTGCCGCGACGCAGATGCTTGCGGCGCAGGCAGGGGCGTCGTGGAGGACGGACAGTGGATGACAGGCGTCTGATAGAAGATTACTTGCCTATCCAGGCGATTTCCGCTGAAGCCAGCCGGGAGAAGTCTGTACGCAAGGGGCATATCTCGACGCTGCACCCCAGGTAGGCGCGGCGGCCGCTGGTCGCCTGCCGGGCGGCCCTGTACGGGGCACTCGTGCGGATTGATGGAGGCACGACCATGGACCGGAACGAAGTCGAGATAGCGTTCGAGATCGTGATGGAGGAAATCGAGGCCGTCGCCGACGCCCTAAACCAGGAGGGCGCGGCGGCCTTCCAGAGGGGGGATTACGAAGAGGAAGGCAGGTCATCGAGAATGCCACTCGGATTGCCAACTTCCGAGCCAAGGTCAAAGCTCTCCAGCAAGAGTGGCAGACGGGCTTTCCAGCGGCTCGACGAAAGAAAGCCAGGCGCACTGATATGGGAAGGTTGCGCCGTGGCCTGCGGACCGGGGAGGACGCATTCCGTATCCCTATCCTGAGAACGCTTGTTGAAGTGGGCGGTTCTGGAGACGTGAGTATGGTCTTGGATCGTGTCGGTACGAAGATGAAGAGCCAGCTCACCAAGCACGACATGGAGCCGCTTCCTTCTAACCCCAAGGAGGTACGCTGGCGGAACACGGGGAAGTGGGTGCGCAACTATCAGCTCGTCCAGGACCGCGTGGACCGCATCGTGCTGCGCGTGGTGGCCTTCCGCCGGCCCAGTGCGGTGGAGTTGGGGCTCTTCGAGCGGGCCGCCAGGGAGCGGCTCGACCCGAGCGTGGAATTCGAAGTGGCCTTTGTGCCCGAGATTGCGCTGGGGCCGCGCGGTAAGTTCCAGGTTGCGGTGTCGCGCGTGCGTCCGGGTTACTATGCCCAGGGAGAGCAGCGAACAAGGCTAGCGCATGACGAAGGTATGTGGAACTTAACCCGGTGAGGGCGCGGCTGGTGGAGCGGCCGGAGCGCTACCGGTGGAGCAGCGCGGCGGCGCATATATCCGGGCGGGATGACGCGTTGGTCAAGGTAGAACCGTTGTTGGAGGTCGTGGGCGATTGGAGGGAATTCCTCTCAGAGCCGGAGAAGGCGGAGGAAGCGGCTGCCTTGCGTCAGCGGGAGCGGACTGGGAGGCCATTGGGAAGCGAGAGCTTCATAGTGTGGCTGGAGGGAGTGGTGGGGCGGGGGTTGCGGCCGCGGAAACGTGGGCCGAAGCCCGGTGTGGTGCGGAGTTAAGTATGGTGTCCAGAATTCCCAGAATTCCCCCATTTGCTGTGAATAGGGGCGCATTATGACCCTTGCCAAATGTGTCAAGACGGGTAAGGCTCTCTTAGGGTTGCTTCTCTTCCCCTTCTGTGCGGCCCTTTATTTGTTAGCAACCCTCTTCTACGAGGTCGGCTCATACAGGATTTCTGCATGTCTCGCCAGATTCAGTCGCAGGCTAATCTTGGACCCTAAGGAAGAGCCCTGGCCCGGCATTCACATGCTTGAAGTTTACGGGCGCCTCGCGGCGGGGCAACCCGGGGCGGCCATTGCAGCGTGTGGAGAGTGGGCCAAGTCTGACCCTGCAGGTCTTACCTTAATGGGGTTTGTGAGGTTGCGGCAAGGCGAGGTTAGGGAGGCCGAGGCGGTCTTTGAGGATGCAATGGGGTTTCCTCAACAGCGGGCGAACGCTCTTATGGGAAAGGCGGTCGTGGCCCTGCTAAACAGGGACGTGACCATCAGCGTTGATTACGCGCAAAAGGCGAGAACCGCGGGGTTTAGAGACGTCGACCTCGTACGGGTGGCGTTGTCTGCGGAGGCAATGCGAAGCTATCCGGCGTTCGAGCACGTTATAGATTGTGTGGTGCGAGAAACCAGTAAGCCTGCTCTCTTTACAGAACTCAAGCAGGCATGGAGCAGCCACCCTAGGCATTTCTGGAGGCCAGGCGGCACTGTAGGAAGGTACGCTATGTGGGTCATTGTGGCCGGGGGCTGCGCAGCGGTTGCCATGATCATTCTGTGGGCCGCCGTAATCGTGCTCTCTCTGTTGGTCGGCGGATCGCAAGGGAAGCCTTGACTCAATTGGATACGAGCCAACAACCGGGGGACAACGGTGAGGTTAGCGAGGGGCCGGTTGCAGAAGGCATAGGCACAGAGAGCCTCACTGACGGCGCGATGGGTGGTGATCTTGAGCCGGGCTTTTCGGGGGAGCAGTCAAGCTGGAGAAGTGGAGAGCTTGATTACGCATCTCGGCAGTGACGTATTTCAACTACTGATGACAGGCAGGGACGGGATAAGCTGGCGGAGGTGAGGGGATGGGGAAACCGACGACGGTCAAAGGTGCTCGGGGGGATGCGACGTATTACACGTGGTCTGGGGAGAACGTCACCTCTGTCACGGATGCTTTGGGAAGGCAGACGATCCTGAACGACAGCTTTTGACACGGATAACGAGGATGGACACGGATGTGAACACGACGAACCTACAGGTGGGGCATTATAGTCGGCAAGCCGTGGGAAAAGCATCAGGATCTCCACCGGCGCCTCGTCCCGATCGAGCCCCCATGGTGGAGTCCTATCATTCGGCCTCTATGACAGGGGGATTCTGAATGCTGAGGCAACATAGTCGAGTGAAAGGGGGAGGGCCCATGCTCTGGATGGCGGGCATACTATGCCTGCAGGCTGGCTTCCTCTGCGCTGCAGAGGAGGGCTTGTCCACTGCACAAGCCAAAGGCGTTCCCGGCGCGAACCGTGCGGAGGCAAGCCCGTCCGCGAGACGAGCCTATCCTATTTCTGAGAAATGGCTGATCCCCAGGTTCACATGGCACAGTCAGACTTCCGGTGCGGAGTACACCCAGACGTTCAGGGCGGAGCTTGTCGGGACGACAGGTGGGGACTGCTCTGCCGAATGGCGGGTGACTGGACCTCTGACGCGGGCCTGGCATGAGACTCCGCCCCGGCTTCACGGCACGATTGCCAGCTCGTTTAGGCCTATCCTTAAGCAGCCCGGAGAATACACGGTCTCCTGCACCTTCGTGGACCAAGCCGGCCGGCAGTTTCCGATCTCATGGTCTCTGACAGTTGCCGCTGGCGCTTCCTCCCCCCTCGGGCGCAAAGTGGAGCCTTCCGAGCCTAGCACAATGGTGTTCATAAAGGGGGGTACCTTTCTCATGGGCCCTCCACCGGGCGAGCGCGCATTGTTTGCAGTTCCGACGCGCGAGGTGCAGGTGGGCGCCTTCTATATGGGCAAGTACCCAGTCACGGCCTACGAGTTCTGTGACTTCCTCAATGAACGTGGTAACCCGGACGGCCGTTACCTGTTTGAGGACGAGAAGGTCGCAGAACTGCTGCACAAGGGTCCAGAGCTACTGGAGGCCGGGGTTCCGGACGATGAGTTTTCCAGTGTGGCTCGGGACCAGACAACCGGGATGTATTCGCCTCGCGGGGGCCTGCGCTTTGTTGCAGCCAACCAGGTGACCTGGTTCGGAGCGGTGGAGTACTGCAAGTGGCTTTCGCAACGCAACGGAAGGCCCTACCGGCTGCCTACCGAAGCGGAGTGGGAGTACGCGGCCAGGGGACCGGAAGGGAGGAAGTTCCCATGGGGCTCTGACGACCCGGCTTCACGAGGAAATGCGGAGAGATCGCTTGCGGAGTATGGGCTGATGTGGTTGCCCCACTGCGTCAATGTGGGCTCTTTCCCGGTGGCCTATACGCCCAATGGCATAGCGGACATGGGCGGCCCGGATGCCCAGTGGTGCAGCGACGTCTGTCCGCCGGAACGTTGTGCGATGCCCGCCGTCATCTATGCGCCAAGACCGTCTGCGTCGGACTGGGCGAAGCCAGAAACTGCGCCAAGGATAGTGCGAGGGTTAGGGTATGGCAGCAACCGTCATCTGCTTGGGTTGACCTACTACTGGACCATGCCTGCGTGGGAGAACGAAGGCAGGCCGCCCGGTTACGGGTACAAGGAAATCGTGTTTCGGGTTGTGATGGAACCTGGCGCGCGTCGGCAAGCACTGAGAGCCTCGGCACTTGCTCCCTCTTATCCAGTCAATGCGAGCGCGGGCGAATGAGTCGGTTTCGCGGGACATGTTCGCCGCGGCGGAGTTGGCGGCTACAGTGTTGACGGCCAAATCGCAGCTTGGAACCAGCAGGCCTCGCCCGAGTAAGCAAGGACCGGAAGCGACTGTGTGGAGTTCCGTCGAGCAGTGGCTAAGAGGCACGAAACATCCGGAAAGGGGTAAGCGAACATAGAGCCGTCGGACCCGGGAGGTGGTGAAGGTTGCCTTGGGGCAGAGGCCTCAGAGGAGATTGGCGTATGGGCTCAGAGGCAGGAGGTTCTCCCGGGCCTGTGTTCAGCTTCTGGTTTTCCGAGCCGGACTTGGGGCTCTGGCGGAGTAGTTGTTGAGATAGTTCGCATGGTCAGAGGACGCAAAGCTCGCGCTCGGCATAGCGCAAAGTCCAGGAGCCGAGGTGAAGAGTTCCATCGAGGATATCCTGACCCTCACGGTCACGACAGCGATTCAAGATGGTAAAGCCCAGATCAAGCTGGTGACAAGGTTGGCGCTGTACTCAAGCTGGCGAAGATAGAGGTACATCTGGTGTGAGGCTTGGTCTGGAGATGTACGGTTCGGCAGTGACATATTTCAACTACGTATGATGATGACCAGTCAGGGCGGGAACGAGATGGGCGTGCAGAGGTGAGGAGATGGGGAATTCGACGACGGTTATAGACGCTCTGGGGAATGCGACGTATTACACCTGGTCGGGGGAGGACATCACGTCCGTCACGGACGCCCTGGGAAGGCAGACGATCCTGGGGCGATGGGATCCAAAGACCGACCCGTGCGTCTACGCGCCTGGCCCTGCCAGAGGGTTCTGAGATGTCATCCGAACCCCCCGTAGGTCTGCCAATCGTCACGCCAGTGATTGGGGACGTGCTGTTCTGGCACACAGACACGAGCACGCTCTGGGAGAAGCTGAAGCACTTTGCAGACTGGCGCATCCAGGCGGATCAAGGCCGCATGACTGAGTCTCGCACGTTACGGCTACAGCCTGGATGAATGCTAAAGGCTGCGGCCCATACTGGACATGAGGTCCTGTCACTGCACTGTGCGATTCTCAGTTGTGCAATCACGTCGCAGCATGCGCCCGCAGCCGCTCTTTCATCTTCGTAGGAGGTCGCGGGTGCTTGACTTCTGCAATTCTGCTGCCTACGATTGTGCAGGAAGTGACGAGCGCCATCACGGATTGAGGCAGGCACATGGCCAGGAAGAAGTCCGCCGAAGAGGGACACTACAGGGGAGGATTCGACTTTGCAGGCCTGGCCGACAGGGCGAGAGAGCTGAGGAGAAAGCAGACGCCGACCGAGTCATTGATGTGGGAACTGCTTCGAGACCGTCGCTTCATGGGCCTCAAGTTCCGCCGCCAACACCAGGTCGGGGACTACCTTGTTGACTTCTATTGCGACGAACGGAAGCTCGCCCTTGAGCTGGACGGCCCGGCTCACTTTGATCCCGCGCAAATGAAGCACGACAAGACCCGCGACGCCTATCTTACGGCCATCGGTCTCACCGTCCTTCGCTTCCAGAACGACGACCTTATTGGCGATACTGAACAGGTCCTTCAGAGAATCGCCGCCGCCCTCTCCTCTCCTCCTGGGAGAGGGGGCCGGGGTGAGGGTGTGCCGCTCCCATCGCCATGAGGCACGGCGCCATGCAGGATTTCGACTTCATAGAGACGCCTGAGAACGTCGCCCTCGAACGGCCCCTCGCTGGAATCGGCTCTCGCTTCAGCGCCGGAGTTCTGGACAACCTGTTGATCGCCGGCTTGGTTGCGGTTGCTGCCCTCCTCTTCTTTGCCTTCGCGAGCGCAAGCATGGCCGGCGAGTTCTCCGGCTTCTCGCGCGCCGGCTGGTGGGGTGCTGCCGTCGTCATATTTGCCCTCTTTGCCCTCTACTGGGGTTACTTCGTCTTCTTTGAGATGGTGACCAACGGCCAGAGCCCCGGCAAGAAGGCTCTCAGGGTCCGCGTGGTCCGAGAGGCCGGCGGCCCCATCACATTCACCGACATCGCGATCCGCAATCTCCTCCGCGCGGTTGACGGCTTCGCATTCTACGGCGTAGGCGGCATCTGCATGTTCTTCACGAAAAAGGCGCAGCGGCTCGGCGACCTCGCGGCGGGCACCGTCGTCGTCTCTGAGCAGGTCCGGGACTACACCGCGCGCACCGACAAGCGGACGGCCAGGACGTGGGAGCAGGAGATCGGCGCGGAAGCCTTGCGGGCGAGCGGGCTCAACCCGCAGGAATTCCATGTCCTCTACAACTACTGGAAGCGCCACAACGAGCTGACGCTCGACGCCCGGCGCAAGATCCTGCCGCAGCTTCTTCATCCCATCTTGCAGCGGGCCGGCCAACAGCCTGACGACCGGTCATTCGAAGCGCTGGAGGCGTTCGTGGAAGCGCTGCTGAGCAAAGCCGTAGAGGCTGAGGAGGAGGCGAGCCGTCGGGCCCGGGATTCGGGGGCTGCCACATGAAGGCCGCAAGATTCCTGGAAACGCGCGGCGCGGCCTGGGACCGTCTGGAGGCCCTCGTCTCCAAAGCGGCCCGCAAGGGCCTCGCTGCCCTCAATGAGGATGAGCTGCACGAATTGACCCGCCTTTACCCCGCAGTGGCCGTTGACGTGGCGCGCGCTCGGATGTACGGGATGGACCCGCAGACTCAGCAGCGCATCAACCGGATTGCCATCCTGGCGCATGGGCTGCTCTACAGGCGCCCGCGTGCGCGGCCGGTCCCGGCCGTGTGGCGGTTCCTCAGCTGGGGCTATCCCAGGCTCTTCCGGAGGCTCTGGCCCTACTTCGTGCTGGCGGTTGTATTGTCATTTGTCGCCGGTATGGGCGCGTACGTCTGCGCCCGGATTCGGCCTGCGACGGCGTACGTTTTTGTGCCGGGACCCATCGAGATGCCGCATAAGGGCCCCGGTGTGACCCCCGAGGACATAAGCGAGCGATTTCGGCAAATCCCGAGGCCACCCATGGCCGCCGGCGTCATGGCCAACAACATCAAAGTCGCATTCCAGGCCTTTGCGTTCGGGATCACCGCCGGCGTGGGAACCTGCTACGTTCTCGTCTTCAACTCGATGATGCTGGGCGGCTTCGCGGCGCATTTTGCGAACCACGGCCTGAGTTACGAGTTCTGGTCCTTTGTCCTTCCCCACGGAGTGCTTGAGATTCTGGCAATCCTGATCGCCGCGGCCGCAGGGCTCAGGCTCGGCGCCTCGCTCGCCCTGCCTGGAAAGCTGACGCGTTTGAGTTCATTGCGGGCGGGCGCGCGCGAGGCGGTCTTCCTCGTGCTCGGCACTATGCCGATGTTTGCCGTGGCCGGCATGATCGAGGGCTTTGTCACTCCCAGCGACTGGGCGGCCGGCCTGAAGATTGGGGTGGGGCTTCTGGCGGCGGGGACGGTGGCCGCCTACCTGCTTCTCGTAGGGCATGGCGCCGCGCGCACCGAGCGGGCGGTCTGAGCGAGCAGGACCCGCGCCCGCTCGCTCGGCCGGGAACTCCCGCGGGCTCGCTCTATAGACGGCTCGTAGACTTGATAAGCAGGTAGCGGCTGATGAGGTCCGGCATCAGCGCATGCGGATCAGCGTCGAGGACGCCTACGCCCCGCCGGCGCATGGCCGCGAGCGCTTCCTCCCGAGCCGTCACGACGTCGAGCGCAACCGCCTTCGCATAGGGATCGGGCCCCGCGCTCAGCGGCGTCTCCGCCAGAGCGCGCACCTCCGAATCCGAGAGCGTTATGGCGAGCGGCAGGTGGTAGCGGGCGAAGCGGGCCATGTAGTCAATGATTATCCCGCTCGCCTCCCGGTCAATGACGTCGGTCATCAGGCAGACGAGGCTGCGCTTGCGGCTCCGAAGGCTCAGGAAGCGGCACGCCGCCGCGTAGTCGGCCTCCGTAAGGCGCGGCTCAAGCTGGTAGAGCGCCCGCGCGACTCGGTCTATGTTCCTCAACTGCCGGACCGGCGGCAGATAGCCCTCAATCTTGTCGCTGAACGCCAACAAGCTGAACCAATCTCCCTGGCGGAGGGCGACGTAAGCCAGCATCAGGGCCGCGTTTACGAAGTAATCCAGGCGGCTGAGCCCCTCGAATTCGCCCGCCGTCGCTCGGCCTACGTCAATCGCCACCAGCACGCTCTGCTCGCGCTCGGGCTCGAAGTTCTTGACGATGAGCCGGGAGCGCTTCGCCGTGGCTTTCCAGTCCACCCGCGACATCTCGTCACCCGGTCCATAGAGGCGCAGGCTCTCGAACTCCGAGCCCTGCCCGATCTGCCTCAGGCGAGCCGCGCCCTGCTCGTACGTCAGGCCGCGCCGCAGGAGCAGCTCGTAGCGCTTGATGTTCGCCAGATTCGGGAAGACGTGTACCTCGCCCGGCAGGCTTACCCGGAATTGGCGGTAGAAGAGGCCCATAGCTGGCAGCACCCGCACGTCCACGTCCGACAGCAGATACCGCCCGCGCTTGCGGGCGGTCAGCCTGTACGTGAGCGTTGCGCGGGCGCCCGCGTCCAGGAGGCCGGCGCATTCAGACGGCTCGGCGTTCATGTCCTCCGGCAGGTCCTCTGCGAGCCTGATCTCGGCGCTTCGGCGGCTTCCGTTGGTCACCTCGAAGGCCACGGTCGTCGGCACGCCGATGGGCAGGCGGTCGGGCGCGGTGCGCGTAATCGAGATCCGGTTTCGGCGGGGCAGCAACAAGGCATCCGCGATCATGTACGCGATCAGCACGGCCACGTACGCCACCGCCGCGACGAGCAGGGGTGGGAAAACCGCGCCCGCAAGGAAGAGCGGCGCGGCGGCCATCACCATGATGATCAGTCGTGCTGACGGTAACATTGCTTACCGCGGCACCTCTACTCCTAACAAGAGTTCTCGGATGCACTCGTCCGGGGTCCGCCCCTCGACTTCCACCTCAGGCAGGAGGAGCAGACGGTGCCTGAGCGCGGACGGCGCCATCGCCTTAACGTCGTCCGGAGTGGCGAACTCGCGGCCGGCGACGACGGCGTGGGCCTTTGAGGCCAGCATGAGCATAATGGCCGCCCGCGGGCTTGCACCGAGCGACACCGCGCGCATTGCCCGCGTCGCCCGGACTATCTGTGTTACGTACCTGCGCACCTTCTCCTCGGCCCGCACGGAACGCACCGCCGCTCGGATCTCGACGAGCGTCGGAATGTCGCTCACCCGCTGGAGGCCGGCGCCCGACAGGTCGGTCGAGTCGAAACCTCCTTCCACGCGGTCAAGGATCGCCGCCTCCATGTCCTCGGCGGGGTAGCTGATGACCGTCTTGAGCATGAACCGGTCCACTTGCGCCTCGGGCAGCGGGTACGTGCCCTCGAACTCCACGGGGTTCTGCGTCGCAAAGACTGTGAAGACGGGCGACATCGGGTGGGGCTCTCCGTCCACCGTTGCCTGGCGTTCCTGCATGGCCTCCAGCAAAGCCGACTGGGTCTTGGCCGGTGCCCGGTTGATCTCGTCGGCCAGAAGCATGTCGGCGAACACAGGCCCCTGGCGGAAGACGAACTCCCCTGTGGCCGTGTTGTACGTGTTGACGCCGATGATGTCCGACGGCATCAGGTCCGGAGTGAACTGGATCCGCCGGAAGTTGCCGCCGGTCACGGCAGCAAGCGCTCGCGCCGCCAGCGTCTTCGCGGTGCCGGGGACGCCCTCCAACAGCGCGTGGCCGCCGGCCAGCAGCGCCACCACCATCTCCGTGAGGACCTCGTCCTGCCCGATGATCACTTTGCGCAACTCGTCCATGATCCGGCGTGCGGCGTCATTTGCCTCTTGCACGTGCATCGAATGTCTCCGATTCGATCCGGGCTAACCGGCTGAGAAGGTCTGAAAGGCGCTGGGAGGACATCCAGGGCGCGGCCAATGCTTCCTCGCACTGCGCCAGCGGTTCCTCGTAATGCTCGACCGATCCCTTGCCGCGCCGGGCCAATCCGGCGGCGATCTCATGCGAGGTGGCCGAGGACGGAACGGCCGCGCGCTCGGCCGCCCTCCGCCTGAACCACTGGAAGATCAGACGGAAGGTCAGCCTGTGCGCGCCCGCCGCCGCGTACGTCGCCCCGACAGAATGAACGTATTCGAGCTTCGAGCGCCGGCGGCCTGACTGCGGGGCCCGCCGGGTGCCGAAGCGGCGGCCTTTGTAGATCAGGAAGAGCACACCGGCCGCGGTGAGGCTCAGCACCGCCCAGCCGGGGCTGGTCTTCAGGAGAAGAGCGCTCATCACGCTGAACCCTGATTCGCCGGCGCCGTAGCCGAAATGATACTCGTCGAACGCAACCCTCTTCCCATGGGCGCGCGAGAGGGCGTAGTAAGCAAGGTTCACGGCGGCTATGGCGTTGTCCGCCTTCCCGATCCACCGGTTCGCCAGGAAGGAAGTCTCTGCCAATACGACGACCCGGCCGGCGCCGGCCCTGTACGTGACCGCCCGCGTGCCGATCTCATCCTTCAACAGCGGCTCTGCTGCGCCCGCCCGGCCGGGCGCGAACTCGTCTACGGCCAGAGTAGCCTTCGTCTCAAATTGGACGGCGGCTACGTCCCGCGCCAGCGGCAGCCCTGACGCGTCCCGCTGGACGACCGTGGTCATAGGCTGCTCGGCGGGCGGGTGGCGGCGCGGCTCGCCCCTCTCGCCGCCGCCGTCGTGCAAGACCTGGACGTCCCGAGCGTCTTCGAGCGCTCGCGCTCCCGCGCCCGAGCACACGAGCACTCCGCCTTTGCGCACCCACTGCGTCAGCCCTGATTCCTCGTCGCCCCAGACCGGCATCATCGGATCCATGAGGAACAGGACGTCAATGTCTTCAAGGTTCTCCAAGACCAGGGGACGCGCGGACCTGTGCACGGGAACGCCCAGGCGGTCCAGCAACGTGTAATAGATCAGGGTTCCCTCAATGTTGGTTGAGTGGGTGGTCCGGAACCACTGTCGCACGCCGCCTTCCTCCTCTTCCGGCCCCGCGGCTGTGAGCAGCAGGAGCACCGCGGCGACGAGCACGCCGATCGTGCCCAGGATGATGTAGTCTGTCCTATGGCTGCCGGCTGACATCGCTCATCACCTGGTCGAACATGGCGTGCATGCGCACGTATGTCTCCGGTTCGCAAGGCGCGGCCCCGTAGACCACGTTATCGAAGGCTCCCACGAACCGCCGGAAGATATCCTGCGCCGCCCGCGAAGAGGGGTACTCGCGCACATAATCTCCGTTGGTCTTGCTCTGGTGCCACTTGACGACGCCGGCCTCGTCGAGCCACAGCAGCAGCGCCGTCATCATGAGGCTCAATGCCTCGCGCAAAGCCCCCCGCTCCGCCAAACGCCGCATCTGCTCCTGGGCCTCCTGGTAGGATGCCGCGGGGACGCGCCTAAAGCGCAGGCGGCGTCCCTCTGCGCCGCTGCCTTGCGAGCGCGTGCGCACGAGCACGGTCAGCGTCCATATGATGTGGACCAGGATGGCGAGAAGCGTGAGCACGCACCAGATGACCAGGAGCCACTGGAGCACGCCCAGCAGTCCTTCGCTGAGGTTGAGGTCCGGCCGTCCCCATTCCATCAGTTTTCTGACGAGCCATTGCATCAGGCTCGTGCGGGGGGCGAATCGAGGGTCTGAGAGGATTTTCCCAGCCTCAGTTCGGATAGCGGCCTCGTCGGGACGCTCAAACTGCGCCTGTGGACCGGCGCTAACTGCCTGGTGCCCGGGCGGACCAGCCGGCGCTGCGGCCTCCGCTGTCATCGTGCCGAGAGCCACAGTCAGCAGAAAAGCCAGCGCCAGGACGGCAGGCTGTCGCCATACGTTCGCATGCGCGAACGTCCAGCGACAGCTGGTCGAATGCCGCCGGCATTCGCCCGGCCTGACGGCCGTGCGAATGTTGGGTAAGCGGCTTCGACGGAATAGGACGGCAGGCTGTCGCCATACGTTTGCATGCGCGAACGTCCAGCGACAGCTGGTCGAATGCCGCCGACATTCGCCCGGCGTGACGGCCGCGCGAATGTTGGGTAAGCGGCTTCGACGGAATAGGTCGGAATGGGTCGAACTGTGTTCGACGGCGGATTGTGGGCTGTCGCCGGTGGCGACAGTTGGTCGAGGTCGGTTAAGGAGACCGCCCTCGACGGAATAGAACCGACAATGTAGTCGAGGTCGCTTAAGGAAAGCGCCTTCGACGGAATGGAGCAGACGGAATAGGACGGCCGGCGCCGCTCTAAGCCGCCGGGTTACGGCCTGCCGGAGGCGTCTCCCCAGGGGCCAGGCTCTTGGCGAGCATCTCAAGGTCGAACCCTTCCTTCCGAATCCTCAGATCATAGTAGACCAGGATGAAGGCCGTCGCTGAAATCGGTATGGCGAGGACCTGGGCTACCAGAGAAAACAACTGGTGCACGAAGGCGGCCGCCATCGGTGCCTCGCTGAAAAGAGTCTTACCGATCACGCCGCCCAATGCACCGAGCACGAGACCGATAATGATTGCGATAAGAACAACGACCAGGCCAACCGCGAAGATCCTTCCCAGGTTGCCCGACGCCAAAGCCTTGCTCCGGCCCATGCCCTCCGTGGCTTTCAGGTTCTCAATGATGATCGCGGGGGTCGTGACCGCCAGCCACAGCGAGAAGATCACGCCGGGCACCACACACAGAACAAGCCCTATGACCACGACCACGCCCACGAGAATGCTGGCCCAGATAACGGTCCAGAGCCTCGGCAGCACGGCCTTGTATGCCTCTCCCACGCCGACATCGCCGCCCAGATATGAGCCCGACACGCTCTTGATGAGCGCCGCTCTGCACAGGTTCTGTGCCACAATGCTCAGAAACAGCACGGGCAGCCCTGCGAGAAGCCTCGCCGCGACGGCAGCCGAAGCCGCCTCCGGTCCGCCGGCTCCGGCGCGCGCGGTCACGAAGGTGACGGCGAACGACAGCAGTGCGACCGGCACGGTGACGACGGCCACGATGGCAATGAACCGGACGAATTTTTCTCTGTAGAGCGAAAACGTCCGATCAAGAATCTGCCCAACCCCCATCGGCTCAAAAGCGCGTATCGCCATAGCCGTGTCTCCTGAGAGAGGTCCTTGGCTCCCCATCTCGCCCCGGCATGGCGGCAGCCCGGCTGCTGAGCAAATCCGCGCTGCGCCACGGGGCGCCCTGACAAACGTAGCGTCTGGCGGCCTGATTGTCAAGCAGGAACAGGTTGTTCCGTGCATGAAAACTCGATCGGACCGTTCGCCTGCCTGAGGCACGGACAGCCCGTGGTTCGGTGGCCATGTTGGGGTACGCCTGATTCAGGGGGCCGCTTGCGGTGAGAGACGGGATCGGTGCTTTG
>Ga0315282_10008996_pt1 | contig 15981 bp, 17 predicted proteins | sample YL17G07_20_MG_FD_203693 | JGI IMG/M metagenome (GOLD analysis project Ga0315282, IMG submission 203693) | Sediment microbial communities from Yellowstone Lake, YNP, Wyoming, USA - YL17G07_20 | ecosystem: Environmental > Aquatic > Freshwater > Lake > Sediment | place: USA: Wyoming | collected...
CGGTCCGAAGCCCGAGACGCGAGGATGTCGACGAGAAGAACCCAGTTGACGTGATATCTCCGTGCTTCTCCCCAGCTCAGACACGCGAATAGCGTCTCATCTCATGACCGAGGTGTCAAAGATCGGCTAGTAGACTCGATTGATGTTCAAATTATAGATTGCGCATTGAGCCGGACATGAACCGAGACGTCTGGCTATTTTTCAATCAGGGGGTTTTGGTACCGAGATAAAAACCTTTTGCATCCTCTTTTTCATCAACGAGGAGAGGCCTCGTGTTTGAGCTGCACATCGGGCGGTTCTGAACTGGCCGATGGTCCTTTCCGAATGGAGAGAATCCGACAAATGACGAGACTTGCGATAGGAATCCCCAAGTACAACTTAACTCGATTCGAGATGTAGTCTCAAAGGTGGTTCGAGGAGGGCGCGAAGCTGAACAATATGTCCCATAGACGGCAAGGCTACAAATTCCCTGAGGATTGGACTGAGGACGAGCTCAGTGAGGTGAAGCAGGCTGAAGGATTGACGATAACTAAGGTCGTCCCGGTGAACATCGAAGTCAAAGGCGAACACAAGGTGCTGAACCTGGATAAGGCAAAAGAGTACCTGAGCCAAGCTAAGGAGATCTGTCTTCTGGACTGCGGATGTAGAACTGCCCAACATCATTGCGACGCTCCTCTCGACGTCTGCATGGGCTGGGATTCCGCTCTTCGCCTAATGGAACAAAATCGGGAACGGAATCCCAGAATGATAACAATGGAGAAGGCAATCGAGACTCTTGAAAGATCACATGAAGCAGGGCTAGTTCACATGGCTTATGCTCTGTGTGATGATAAGGTGAACTCTATCTGCAGTTGCTGCTCTTGTTGCTGCGCCGTTTTATCGTCTAACCTTCGCTTCGGGTTATCTCTGCATATGTTGACATCGGACATCACATCAAAAACAGACTTTGGGAAGTGTGATTCTTGTGGCATCTGTGTTGACAGATGCCAGTTCGGCGCCAGGGAGACAGTTGATGGCTCTTTGAGGTTTGACCCCAGCCTTTGCCTTGGCTGCGGATTATGTGTCACCAAGTGTCCGACTGGTGCAATCGAGCTAATGAAGAAAGAGAGTTGAACGAGTCACTGGCATAGGAGTTATCGAATTCCTGACTGAACACCACCATGATTCGGTTCGTCGCCTTTCCATCCCTATGGTCTTTTCCGAGTAGCGAGGCGCAACCCCCCTTCCTTTTCTTGGCTCCTAGATGATCACATACAGAAGCGCCAACACGACGAACACAGCCGCAATCCCGTTAATCACCAAGAACCACTTAACCCACTTCGGCACAGTCTCTCCCGAACCCAATCGCCTTTCCTCCCCTATGGTCTTTTCCGAGAAGCGAGGCACAAACTCTATTCCTTTTCTACTTCTGGACGCTACGCCCGCAGACTCCACAGACTATCGAGCCATAGAGCGGAGTCCCGCAGTATTGGCAGAATGCCATTGCGCCAGAGGGGAGCTGAGAGAGATGGACTGGTGGCTGAGCCGGCTTCTCGTAGTGTGTTTCCGCGCTCGCGACTAGCCCAACTATGGTGAGTATCACTCCAATAATCACTATCCCAAATTCCGTTAATCCGACTAGCACGTGAGTTGCAGCTTCCGGCACCATAGGATTCGAAGATCCCGCGTTCAGCTCCGTTATCCCCAATGCCAATCCAATTATGATTAGCAATACGCCCACTACGATTAGACTCACAGCCCATACTCTTATCGTACCACCTTCATGGTTTCAGACGGCCTCTTCGTTCCGTTATCCTCTTTCCTCCCCTATGGATATTTCTAAGTGATTGTGAGAAAAACCTTTCACCTCCGGAGGCTATTCGGAGGCCCGGAGGAAATGTCGATGAAGGATTTCGGACCCGTTCTCGTGACAGGAGCAAGCACAGGCATTGGCAGGAGTACGACGGAAAAGCTTGCAGAGGCCGGCTACTTGGTCTACGGGGGAGCCCGCAAAGGGTCAGATATGACAGCTCTCGCGAGCATTCCGAATGTGGAGCCCATAAGGCTCGACGTGACGAAGCCTGGCGATATCATCAAGGCAGCCGAGACGGTCAAGAGGAGGGGGAAAGGACTCTACGGATTGGTAAACAACGCGGGTGTGGGCATCTTTTGGCCGTTATTGGCACTCGACATCGAGGACATGATTCAGGAATTCGACGTGAATGTCTTTGGTGTTCACAGGGTCACCGAGGCGATGCTTCCCTTCCTCATCAGATCAAAGGGGCGTATCGTGAATGTCACCTCCATCGGAGGACTAGCTACTTCGAAGTATCTTGGCGCGTATTGCATGACAAAGCACGCGCTCGAAGCCTACTCCGAGACTCTCTCGAGGTGGCTGAGGAAATACGGCGTGAAAGTCAGCGTGGTGGAGCCAGGCACGTACAGATCTATGCTTTTGCAGAAAGGACGCCCTAGAATCCTCGGAATTGCGCAGAAACGCAAAGGAAGGCTCTTCAACCAGGAAGTCAAGGAGTTACTCGACTGGTATCCGAGGGGGGCGCACAGAGCCGAAAGAGAACCTAGGCCGAGAGATGTCCCGGATGCGATAATCGATGCGTTGTTGTCCAAGCGCCCCCGCTTCAGATATTGTCCATGCGCATACAAGGGAGAACTGAAGTGGGCCATAGAAGGACCTATTGTTAGATCGGTCCAAGCCAATCTCGGGGGCGGGAAGTTCGCGATGTCGAGAAAGGAGCTACAGTCGTTGTTGGACAAAACATGGGACAAGGAGGTTAGAAAGGCCGGAATGCGCCGTCCTGAGCATTGAGCCGTGTGCATACTTGAATGACTAGCATTTTCTCAATCTGAGGGTCACCGCTCCGAGCCATGTCCGTAATCTCCGTTTCCGAATCCTATCGTGCGGGCGATACTCGTGGCGGAGCTATCTATCCTGTCGTCTGGATTTGGCAAAGTCGAAGCCGCGTTTCTTCAGCTGTTCCAGAAGCTCCTTCGGCTCCGGGTACCATTGGCCCCACTTCCTGCTGATGTGCTCCGTCCAGCTGTAGCTGTCATAGGTGAAGGTCTCTCGGCGCCTCTTGTTTTCCAGAGAGATCTTGGCCCTCGGCTTCCGATAGTAGTCCTGCGCGATGTATCCCCCATCCATGGCGGTCATGGCCTCGGCAACTGAGTCTTCGTCCATGTGACGGTACTTGTCCTCGAAGAGTGTGAACTCCATGGGGTAGCGTGGTCTTGGAGGGGGATCCTCGTCTGGGTAACCCATCACGAGCTGCACTAGAGGAAAGACCCGCTTGGGCACCTGGTACCGCTTCGCTATCCTATCGGCACTGTACATCGCGAACCCTAGAAAACAGCTTCCCAGCCCTAGGCTTCTTCCGGCGATCACCATGTTCTCCGCCATCAACGACACGTCCTGGATTCCGAAGAACATGAGGGTCAGGTCGTTCGTGACAGGCTTCCAGTTCCGTTTCGCCATTATGAGCTCGAGCTTGTGATAGTCGACACATAGAGTGAACAGCAAGGGCGCCTTGTACGGGTGCTTTTCTCTCTTTCGAGACATCAATATGCTGTAGGATTGGGATGCAAAGGGGGCTTGCTGAGCGGCTCTGACGATCGTCTCGATGACCTCGTCGGAGGGCATTTCGTTCTTGTACTTCCGAATCGACTTGTGTTCGAGCATGGTCTGGATAACGGGGTTGCTTATCATTGCCATCTCCACAGAACCGAAATCCGTCTATTGACGATAAGACCTTTTCTCGGGAAGAGATGGCGACGGGTTACAATCGGCCTGTAGCTGTCCCTCTATGAATTATGACCCGATTGTCGCCTGGGAGCAGATATCTAGATCACTTCTTCTTGGGCACATGCCCCAGAGGCAATATCCTAGGTTCACGCCAATCCTCGCGCAGGATGCTGTACAACGCGGTGTCCCTGTAGACCCCCCTGCTGAAGAACGACTTGCGGAGAACGCCCTCTTTCTTGAACCCTGCCTTCTGAAGGACCTTCTGGGAGCCGAGGTTGTCCGGATGCGTCTCTGCCTGCACGCGTACTATGTCCTTGTGGAGGAAGAGGTAGTCAACAATCATCTGGACGGCCTCGCTGCCGTAGCCTTTGCCCCTCTCTTCGGGAACCAGCATGTAGCCTATGCCCACGCAGCCCTTGGTCTTGAAGTGGGCTATGTAGCCTATCTTCGAGCCGTCCATCTTCTCGATCAGAAACCATTGCGCCTCACCCTTGCTCTCGAACTGCTTCTCGAGGTCAGCCAGCGAGAGCTGCTCAAACGGCTCGAACGCGCCCACGAAATCGACGTCGTTCGACCACTGCTTTATCTTTGGGAGGTCCGCCTTTTCGCAAAGCTCGAGGTTGATCTTGCGCCCTTTGAGCATCAGTTGCACCAGAGGACGAGATTGGGCAGCTGCACATAAACCTTCTCCGCGCCCTCTGAACCCAGGCGGTGGCCTCGGAAGGCCCACCACGGTTCGGGTTTTGTGCTACAAACCGGACGATTGTGCCAGAACCTTTATCCCTGACCCCTGCAGATTCGACCGGCATGGCAAGCGGAAAAACGACGATCTTGGCGATAGCGGTCACGCTTATTGTTGCCATGGGCAGCGTAGGCGTGTATCTATTGGTGTCTAACTCAGGAGGGACTGGAAAGGTTTCGATCTACGTGACGGACCTCCCGGCTGACTGGACTCACGTGAATGTCACATTCTCAGACGTTAGGATTCATGAGGCCTCTGAGGACAACGAGTCCGGGTGGCACACCCTGGAAATCCACAATCAGACTGTGGACCTCGCGTCTTTGACCAACATGTCCGAGCTCCTTGCATCGGGGAATGTGAGCGCGGGCAAGTACACGCAGATACGGTTGGTCGTGACTGCAGTCACGGGAACGATGGCTGACGGGACGATCGTGAACTTCACGGTCCCATCGGGCGAGCTGAAGACTACCCATCCCTTCAACGTGACCGCGGGTCATACGGAGACCTTGACCCTGGACTTCGACCTGTCCCATAGCATAGTCCATGAGTCCTCTGATTGGAAGTTCAAGCCTGTGCTCGGGTCGATAACCGAGGGGTGAGCGCGCAGGACCAAACCCTTTCCCTTCAGACTTTTGTCAATTTGAGTGGTTGCATCGAACTCTGGTTCCAGCCCTTCGAATGCCATCGGGATTATGAATCGAGCCAGATTGCTTTCGCAATACTGGCCTTCTGTAGGTTGATCCGGGTCTGAATACACTACGGACTTGTTCGGAGCTCGTTTGCCAGATATTCGAAATTGTGAAACATTCTCGGTGAGAAATCCTTCCTTCTTGCTGAGACGACGGGTCCCATCTTGTCCCACATGCGCGTTACCATGGAGCCCATGAGGTCTCGAACGGGTTCGGAATCCACATCTTTGTTCCGCACCAAGAAGCCAAGAGTCTCGAAGAAGTCGCCCACCGAGTACAGTGTCGCTTCTGAACACTTCTCCTCAGCCTCCTTCGCGTCCTTGAACTCGGTTCTCAAGATCTTCAAGTAGTCAGCTATGAACTCACGACTGCTCACATACGAAGTAAGGTGGACCACGAGGTCGGTCCTTCTTATGTTCGACAGATTCCTTAGCTCCAGAACCGCAAATACCGCGCCCGCAGCTATGCTCACCGCCACTATCGCATCCAATACCAACGAAGCGTCTACCATCGCCTATTCCCCGTGCCCCATCGCCTTTCCTCGCCTATGGGCTTTTGCTCACGGTGAGCCGTGTGCATACTTTAGTGGCTGGCTCATTGCCAATCAGGCCTTCCGAATTACCTGCCCCTGGCGAGGTCCAGGAATCTCAGATAACCCATGAAGGTCTTGACCGCCAGATACCTCAGGGGTTCCGGCGGAATATAAGCAGGGAGTCTGTGCTGATAGAATGGCATCTGTTTCCATTCGTCTCCTCTGCCTGAAAGGATGTCCGCGATGACCTTTCCAAATAGGAACGCAGGGGAAACGCCATGCCCCGCATATGCCAGGCCGTAGTAGATGTTCTTGTCTTTGCCCGTCACTCCAACGGACTGGGCCATGTCGAGGGAGAACGACATCACGCCGCTCCATACATGCTCGAGCTCCACATCCTTCAGCGTTGGATAGAGCCTGACCAGCTCTTTCTTCAGCGCCTTTCTTCTCTTATCCAGATTCTTCTTGTAGGTGATACTGTCGTTGAAGAAGTATTCTGCATTCCCTGCCCCGATAGTAATCCTGTTGTCCTCCGTCGTTCCAAAATGGAACAAGTAGACATGATCGTCGTGGAAGGGGATTCTGCTGTTCCAGCCGATTCTCGAGAAGGTGCCTTCCTCGAGTTTCGTCGTCGCCGCCATCTCGGTATGAGAAACGATGACCCTGTTCCTGAAGAAGCCCGGCCTCGTCGTATACCCGTCCGTGCCGAGAACCAGGGCACTGGCAGAAACGGTGTGATTCTTCCCTTCATTCCCACCTACGAGTAGACGTACGGGTTTGCTCTCGTATGCCTTGAGCACAGGACTGTTCTCGTAGATGACCACGCCCAGGGCCTCCGCCGCCTTCTTGAGTGCCAGCACCATCTTCATCGGGTTCACTTCGGCTGCGTTCGGGTCGTACAAACCCCCTACGTACGCGGTGGTGCCAATCTCACTCGCGATCCGATCCCTGTCCCAGTACTCTATCGGGATCCCCATCGACTCCGCTCTCTTCGCGTAGTCTCTTGACTTTTCAACTCCCTTCTTGTCCACGTTTGTCATGAGGGAGCCGCTGAATCTGAAGTCGGCTCCGAATCCATGTGCCTTCATCAGTTCCGCGATCTCCTTGATGCACTGCGCAGTGGCATCGTACGTGAGCTTGTGGCTTTTCGGATGTACCATGGTCATGTAGTCGATGCTGGGCTGGTTGAGGCACATCCCCCCGTTTCTCCCCGATGCACCGTGCCCGGCACATTCCGCTTCCAGCACCACTACTTCTTTGTCAGGCTGGAGTTTCTTGATATGATACGCAGACGACAATCCAGTGTATCCCGCCCCTAACACTGCGACATCGACCCTGATGTCGTTCTTGAGCGAGGGGTTCCTGGGGAGATTGTCGATCTTCCAGAGGCTTAGGTTCTCGTCAAGTCTCATCCTGCAGTCTCCCGCTTCGTTGCAGGTCGCCGATATGCGACACTTTTTGAAGAGAATGCCCTTCGTCCCCCTTCATCCTTGCGCCCCGGACTCGAACTCATATATCCCATTGAGCCTCTGCAGGCTCTGTAGAAACCCTCTGAAAAGCGACATCCTGGAAAGGTAGAAACGTCGGCACAGCATGGCCCCTCCCTAGAGTCAAACCAGTTCCTGAAAGAGTTGTCTTGGCTCCAGGATGGGATGGCCCTGTGCCGTGGGATGGGAAGAAGTCGAACCAGCATAAACTGGTTCGCATTGTTCGTAGACAGAATAGGGTCTTGAAGAGGGCTCGGTACCCTCTCAGGGGATCGAAGTATGCGAATCACCTGTACACGGACCACCAGCATGTGGTCTTGCTGGCGCTCCGCCAGCACTTCAGGAAGTCGTACAGGGACTTCTGCGAGATGCTCGAGGTCTGCACTGAGATCATCGACGAACTTGGACTGAAGAGGGTACCCCACTGGACGACGCTGCAGAAGTTCTCCAAGAGGGCGGATACGAGGAGGCTCGAACGCCTCCTCCTCGCATACCTTGTGGAGGCGAGACTGAGCGTGCTGCATCTGGCCGTCGACTCTACCGGGTTCAGCTCGACATCCGCGAGCACGTATTACACTCGGGTGCTCGAGGACAGGAAGAGCAAGATCGGCGGACACCATCGTGGTGTCCTTACGCGCCACTACATGAAGCAGACCGCAGCAGTGGAGACGAGGAAGCAGCTGATAGTAGCGGTGAAGTTCAGGCGGGGTCCGTCGAACGACTCGCCGGACTTCCCGCTTGTGCTCGAGAAGGTCCTGCCAGCCCAGCTTCCCGTGAAGCTCGTTGTCGCTGACAAGGGCTACGATGCCGAGAGCAACCACGAGTACGCCCACGAGGTCCTGGGTGCGCGGACGATGATCCCCGTCCGCTATCGAGGGCCGGGGATCAGGGTGGGAGGACGGTACCGGAGGAGAAACCTGAGGGACTTCGACGAGGACGCATATCATCAGCGCGCGAAGGTGGAGACTGTGTTATCTGTGGAGAAGCGGAAGATGGGGTCGCATGTGCTGGCTCGAGTTCCGAGCCAGCAGCACAAGGAGCTCATCTTCCGGGCGTTCTCATACAATTCAGGGAGGATGGAGTCTCTCTTTTTACACTTCATCGAGGGTTTCTACAAAGCACCTTGTGAGAAAGATTCAATACTTCGCATGGCCTGGGCGTTCTTGAGGAAATGGACGATACCGACCGAAAACTAATGTTCCTGGTATACGAGAATCCTCGGATGCATGTCCGGGAGCTCGCAAGTAGACTTGGAATCTCCAGGCAAGCTGTTCACCGCCGAATGCAAGTCTTGAAGGAGATCGGGGTGATCCAAGGCGCAACTGCGGGCATTTCCGTTCCCTACCTTGATGCAGTCCCTGTGATAGTCTTCGGTAGATCCAGGGCGGCTTCGATTGAGGAGACCTTGAGCATATTGGGAGAAAGCGAATTCACGCGTCGCGCTGTGGTTGCAGGAGGGAATTTCCTCTATGTCGTCGGGTTGCTGAGAGACATATCCGAACTCGACAACTACTCCGAATTCGTGAAACGAGCGGCGGAGATCCCGGAGCCGACTGTGGGCATATACTCTCTCGATGAAGAGCTACTGCCCAACTTCACTGTTGATGGAATAGGGAAACGGAAGCAGAGCTACAGGGAGCTCTCTCCCCTCGACATCAGGATCATCGCTTCGCTCAAGGACGACGCGCGCAGATCAATAGCGAACATCGCCGAAATGGTGGGAGCCTCGGCCAAGACAGTCAGGCGACACCTCGAGAACATGATATCCGAGGGTTCGTTGGATCTGTACGCGCACGAAGACCTCCCCTTGGCAGGGGACATGTTGTTCGTGATGCATGTGAACCTCAGGGACGGTGCTGACAAAATTGAAGTCGGTAAGAGGCTGCTTTCGAAGAGCCTGTTCCAGGACCAGTTCGTCAGGGCATTCATCAACCTCCCAGGTTTTCTTCACTGGGCTTTCTGGTCGGCTGACATTGCCCAGGTACGCAAGGCGCTCAGAGAGGTCGGTGAAGATGAAGATGTCTTGTCCGCAATGCCCAATTTTGTTTTTCTTGAACGCATTTATCCGACCTGGCGAGACAAACTGCCTGCAGTTGGAAGGCGCCCTTCCAAGAAGGCTTGAATGCGCAATCTGCATTCCGAGCTCAGGACACAATGACCCTAGCCGGCAAGCTGAACACTCTTTTTGCGTTGGAAATTCCCGTTCTGTCAATCAAAGCCGGACCGAAACGTCAGCCCGCAGTCGGCGTTTGACCTCCAATGTCGTCTGTTCTCGAGACATGCGTATATCGTTCCGGCAGTCGTTACCAGGGACTGTGCCCTGGGACCCAGGTCAGGGTGAGGGCATGACGAATGCCTCGGGGTGGTTCGAGGAGGGGGTGAAAGATTAATGAAAGTAATTCTGGCGGTCGCGAGCACCATTGTGACCGCGCTGATGCTATCAACGACAGCCTCCGCTGGAGGCAACACAGTCAGTTTCGCGGATAGACAGGGCGATCTCGGCAAGCCATGGTACCCAGGGTATGACTATGGTAATCATCTGTTTGGCGACCCACAGACCTGGTGGTCGGGCAACTCGCCAATCGCAAATGCTGGCTACCTGGACATGCTCTCTGGATGGGTCTCTGTCAAGGGTAACGAAATCACCATGGGTCTCGAAGTAGCCTCTCCGCTGACGGACGACAGCAAACTGCCCAATGGCGCCGCTGAGGTCAGATGGGCATGGTTCTTCTATCTGAACAGCGAGGTTTTGGCTATGAGTAGACCTAACTCTGTGACCTACGGAGTGTACATTCTCTGGGACGGCGCTGACTTCACAGCAGCCATGGTGGACCGCTCGAGTGGCTCTCCACCATTCGTTGTGACATATCTCGACGACATCAAAGTAGAGGGAACAGTCCTGACCGCAACGGTGGGCATGGACAGCATGCCAGGCGTGGTCGCTTGGTTCTCTTGTACCCAGGTCATGTACGGCTCTCCATGGCCGTTGGATCAGCTGCCTTCGATGGCCGCGTGGGGCGTGCCTGACTTCACAGACTTGCAGGGTCCCTTGAGTACGTACTGGCCGTGGCAGGCAATGCCGTGATGTGTGCTGTTCTGCGGGCAACCCACAAAACTCTTTCCCCTTTCCTCCTCTATGGGCTTTTCCGAGTGTGCATGCTATCGGATTTGAACCGAGCCCGCTGGTGAGTTTCTAATTCCTCGAGGATAAATTTAATTTGAACATTTATATATATGTGCAGGGAGCTGTGTGTGAACCGAGATGACTGGCTATTTTTCAATCAGGGGGTTTTAGTACCGAGATAAAAACCTTTCCATTTCTTTTCCTCCTGAAAATCGAGTTCAGAGTCCACGCCATTTGAACCCAAAGGTGTGGCCATCTCTCAATCGGAGGATTATTGCACCGAGCTAGAATCAAATCCTTTTCTCATTTCAGGTCGGAGTGTTCTACCGTGTGACACATTATATCACGGCGATTGACGATGGCCCGCATAAGAACATACTAATACGAATTGCGGTGCATAGATAAAAAGCCTCGAGGGTGGTTCGAAGAGGGGGTGAAAGGAAAAAATGGACGCTCACGAATTAATACAGAAATGGAGAGATGCGATGAATGAGGGGCGATTGGAAGAATACCTGGGATATTATGCGCCCGATGCGGTGTTGGAGACTCCTCTTGCCCGGGTTGAGGGACGGAAGGGGGTGAAGGGATATGATGGATCTCTGGCCTCGGCATTTCCCAACGCCTCACTTAAGACATCTTCCATAGTGGTCAGCGGAGACACTGCAGCGGTGGAGTGGATTTACGGCGGCAAGCATACAGGTCCGCTCGTCCTCTCCTCAGGGACGATCCCTCCGACCAATCGGTCCTTCTCGATGCCCGGCACGAGCATTCTCCGCTTCACTCCGGAAGGCCTCATCGCGAAGGAGCGGAGGTACTACGACACGCGCTCCTTTTACGAACAACTGGGGCTGAAGTGAGGATTGCCCCTTTTCACTTTTTCTTTACCTATGGCCATTTCTCAAGATTGAGCCGGATGTGAAATGAAATATCTGGCTAATTCTCAATCAGGAGATTATTGCGCTGAGCTAAACACATTTCTTTCTTTCCATCCTTATGGCCTTCTCTCAGTCTGCGACGTTGGATCGTTCTGTGAAGTTCTGTGATCCAACGAAACTGCTGGCTCTACTCCTTGATGAAGTATTTCCCCGTCAGTTACTGAAACCTATTTTTCCGACTTGCATAACTTGCATCACTGACGAAGGGCTCGCTTTTAAATGCCTATCTGAATACCGTCAGGCCGGTGGAGACTTTATGGCAGTGATAAAGATAGAGAACGTTGTCGCCTCAGCATCTCTCGGGGCGGAGCTAGATCTTCAGGCGATTGCGCTTACACTTGACGGTGCGGAATACGAACCTGAGCAGTTCCCTGGTCTGATATACAGGCTGAAAGAACCGAAGACGGCGACGCTGCTTTTTAGGAGCGGGAAGGTCGTTTGCACGGGTGCCAAGAGCCTCGAGCAGGTCAAGACAGCCATCAGCAAGGTGGTCAAGCAGATAGAAGCTGCTGGCGTTGTGATCAAGAAAGAGCCGGAGATCGTGGTGCAGAACATCGTTGCCACAAGCAACCTCGGGGCGAAGATCAATCTCAACGCAACAGCCATCACCCTTGGTCTTGAGAAGGTCGAGTACGAACCGGAGCAGTTTCCTGGACTCGTGTACCGTCTCGACTCGCCGAAAGTGGTCATGCTTCTGTTCGGCAGCGGGAAGCTTGTGTGCACTGGCGCCCGAAAGCCGGAGGATGCCGAGACTGCCGTGGACAAGATTACAGAAGAGCTAAAGGCCGCTGGCCTGCTTGCATAGACTGAGATAGCAGGCCCATGCAAGTCCCCATTATGGACAACCACATCCGCCTGGATCCCCGCAAGGGGAGGGACATCGAGGAGTTCGTTCCTCATAGTCGCTCCCATAGCCGTCGCCGTTCCTTCCCTACGGTCTTTTCCTGAATGGAGCCGTGGTTGAACCGAAGACACTGGCCAATTGTCAATCAGGCGACTATTGCACCGAGCAAAACTCCTTTGACCTAGGGAATGCCTCCATCTAGAATCTTCTTCAGTAACGAAGCGTCAATGTTACCGCCGGACACGACGCAAACCACTGGGCCTGTCCCTGCCTTCCCCGATAACGCTGCCGCCAAGGAGCTTGCGCCCGAGCCTTCCGCGACAATCCGATGTCGTTCAAACAGAATGCGGACAGCCGAGGCAACTTCTCGCAAGCTGACGACCAGTGAGCCCGCGGCGAATGGTTTGACCAGGTCCCACATCTCGGGGAGCACATCACTTTCGCCGGTGCCCTCAAGGAAGCTAGGGATTCTCTGGACGTGTTGCGGCGAGCCCGCTGCCAGAGAAGCGGCCAGGGTGGCAGCAGTTTCTGGTTCGCACGCATACATTTTAGCCTCTGGCCTGCGCGCCTTCACTGCGATAGCAATTCCTGCGAACAGTCCTCCCCCGCCAAAGGGAACTATCACCGAATCCACGTTGGGGAGATCCTCCAGGATCTCCCCGCCGATCGTGCCGTTACCTGCAATCATATGCGCATTGCTGAACGGGTGGACAAAAACACGATCCCTAAGCGGGGGATAGACATGGTCCGTCGCGATCTTCCAGACCCCTTCGAACGGCAGTTGGATGATGTCCGCACCGTACCGCCTGATACCAGCGAGCTTTGTTTCAGCGGCGATATCGGGAACGATGGCAGTGCAAAGTATGCCAAGCCTATGCGCATGATATGCGAGCGCTTGAGCCATATTCCCTCCACTAGTAGTGTAAACACCTCGCGCTCGCTCCTCGGGCGTGAGTAGCTCTATTACATTTCCTGCTCCCCGGACTTTGAATAATCCAGTCGGCTGCAAGTTCTCGAGCTTCAAATAGATCTCCGACTGAGAATCCTCAACACCGAGGGGAACTAGAGGAGTACGGACAATTAGGCCTGACAATCTCTTCCGTGCATCATCTATGTCCTTTTGGGATATTGCCAGAACGCGACGCAATCGGTGCGGGTCCTTCTTCCTTGACACATTTCTAGTCATAACTGTCATATCACTTGAAGACACTGAGACTCTGGCTAGATCTCAGGGTCGTCATCTCGATGGGTGACTAATCGTCTTGCCATGCCTAATCCCTTTTCCTCGTCAAAAGAGAGTTCAGAGTCCTTGGGGATTTGAACCCGCTTTTTCGACTGGCTCGACTCAAAAAGGTACAAAGTCCTTCCAGAAAGGCATCTCGGGAAGGGTAACGAAAAGGAGGGGTTAATTGCCCCTCACAAACCCCTTTTACCTTATCTCCTCATCACTCCACTAGTTTTTGTCTGACTAGGTTTTTGAGAACGAAGAAAGGAAGACCTCAGGGACTGCAGAGCGTGGCATTGAACGAGTCCCTGGAGCCCGAACTGCGGTTTTCGGGGCAGCACGGATTCAGTGCACACAGTTCGAAGAACAGAATGCCATTTCCCGGAGCCATTCCATTATCACACCTGATAAGAGCTCGAAAAGCGTCTTAAACCCCGACGGCCCATATTCGCACGGTTGATCCCTTGAAGTGTCCTGGATGCAAGTCCGAGATACCAGACAACTCTGTCTTCTGCCTGTTGTGCGGGAGGCCAATCAAGGAGAACGGACTCGAGCCCATCGAACCCCCGAGCGGATCCTCGACCGAGACAAGATCGATCATGCTGCTGGTCTTCGCATTCATGGTCTTGTTCTTCGGGTCCTTCCTGCTGATCCCAGCCTACTTCATACAGTCATTAGTCCTCTTTCTGGTCTGCGTTCTTTTGATTGCCGCAGGCGCCTTGATGCTAGTCGCTAGATTCATGATACTGAGGCGATACTCCAAGAAGATTGAGGAGTTCCGTGAAGAGGCATCGGAGAAGGTAAAGTGCACGTATTGCGGGAGCATGAACTCCTTGGACGCCGAGAGATGCGTCGGCTGCCATGCACCTCTATGAGAAAGGAAAGGGTAGTGCGTTCTCCCAGCCTGTTTACAGAAGCCATATTGAACTCATCTGGCTCGACTGCAGAAGGTACAGTGTCCTTCCAAAATGGCATCTCAGGAACGGTATCGAAAACGAGGAGTCATTTGCCCCTCACCAAACCCCTTACCTTCATTAGCTCAACCATGCGTTCTCCGAGCTCCTTGGCGCAACGAAGGCCGTACTTGTCCTCCTTGATCTTCCCCCTGCCATCAGCCGTTCCCATGGCGCCCAGCAACTCTACCTTGGGGTTGGCCACAATCATCCCATGGAAAGCAAATCCCGATACGATCTGGAAGATTACGAACTCCTGACCCCCGTGAGGTGTCGCCCCGACGGCTATGGCTCCGCCAACTTTGTTCTTGAAATCCTGGTTGATGCAAGCAATGACACCCCTGTCCAGCAACGCCTTGAGCTGGGCGGTAACGCCCGCACCGTACACAGGCGACCCGACGATGAGTCCGTCTGCGTCTTTCATCTTCCGGAGCAACTTCACAGCGTCGTCCTTTATAGGGCAGTGCCAGGGTTTCGAATAGCAGAGTTCGCATGCGTTGCACGGCCTGATTTCGTAGTCTCTGAGGGACACAACCTCCACTTGGATTCGCGCTCGCCTGAGCGGCTTCGCCGCCTCCTCAATCATCACCTGCGTGTTGCCGTTCTTCCTCGGGCTCCCATTTATCGCCAATACCTTCATTTTGTCCACCACCACTACCGGGCTGGAATCGCCTTTCCTCCCCCATGAGCTTTTCCAGGGCTCAAACCTCATCTTCATTCACCGGATTTCACGCCGTCCAGGAAGTCTCGTACGACTTCCATGAATCGTACACGGTCCTCCCACAATGCCGTGTGGGAGCACTCTTCGAACATGACGAGCTTCGAGCCGCGGATGCCACGGTGAATGGCCCGAGCGCACTTAGGCGAGACGAGGTCGTACTTCCCCGCGGTGATGAGGCAGGGAATTCTGATTTCTGGAAGACGGTCCGTGATGTCCCATCCTTCAAGCCGGGGAGGAAGATCATCGCCGAGGTTATCGTTAGAAAAGCGCTCCAACGAGTACCACAAGTCGTACGGCCATATGCGCAGCCGACAGACCTGGGTTCGATTCAAGACATCGACGGCCGCGAGGTACTTCGGGTTCTTGACATCGCCCTTGTCCTCATACCTCGTAATCGTGTCTTGGATTCCTCTCGGCAAATGGGGATTCGATTCCGATACATTTAGCGCGCGGCTCGCGAACCCGCTTGAGATCACAAGACTTCTTACGCTCTTCGGGCGCCTTAGCGCCACGTCGAGCCCCAAAGCTCCCCCGTAGCTGATCCCGAAAAGGTGGATCTTGCCGAGTCTCAGGGCGCTCCGAACCCCTTCCACCTCGTCCACTGCGCGACTCTGCGTGTAGTACCTGGCGCCCTTTGGTCTGTCAGACTTTCCGCACCCGAGATAGTCGTACATGACGACGCGGTAGCCGAACTGGACGAGGTCTGCCATCGGAAGAATGCTGTCGTGAGTGCCGAAGGGGCCCCCGGACAAGGCTAGCACGGTCCCTTTGTCAGGTCTGCCGAACGAGCGGTAGTAAATTTCGAAGCCCGAGACTTTGACGTGCCCTTCAGACGGTTCCAAGCGCCCTCTCCTCCAAGATCAGTATCGCCTTTCCTCCCTCTATGTTGAAGAGGCGACTCGCCTTCTTCCGAATCTCGTTTCGTCTTCTTTGATTTTGCCTCCCGTCGTTGATTCTATCAAGGGGTTTGTCGGACAAGCCTCTATTCGC
>Ga0315282_10008997_pt1 | contig 15980 bp, 14 predicted proteins | sample YL17G07_20_MG_FD_203693 | JGI IMG/M metagenome (GOLD analysis project Ga0315282, IMG submission 203693) | Sediment microbial communities from Yellowstone Lake, YNP, Wyoming, USA - YL17G07_20 | ecosystem: Environmental > Aquatic > Freshwater > Lake > Sediment | place: USA: Wyoming | collected...
CTTTCTCGGATTGAGTGATGAATAGGGATCCTGAAAGATGATCTGGATATTTCTTCGGATTCGCCGGAGTTGATCCCCTTCAAGGCCGAGAATGTCCTCTCCCTCGAATTGGATCATCCCTTCATTGGGATCTTCAAGCCTCAGAATCAGCCGGCCCAAGGTTGATTTTCCACATCCGCTTTCGCCGACCAATCCTAAGGTCTCTCCCCTTCCAATCGTTAGACTCACCCCGTCAACGGCTTTGACCAGAACGGGTTCTTTGGTGAAAAACCCTCTTCGGATGGGATAGTACTTTTTTACTTTTTGAATCGATAGAATCTCTTCATTCATAAAGCCAGCATCTGACCTGATGATTGTTTCCTAAATTTAATAGAGGAGGAGCTTCGTCTCGGCACCTCTTAAAAACACGGGAACAGCGGTCCTGGAATTTGCACCCCCCGGGTAATTCCAGGAGGTCCGGAACGAGTCCGGGAATCGCCTGAAGCCTCTCCCTCTTCCCCGAACCTTTCTTTTTTGGGATGGACTGGAAGAGCCCGACCGTGTAGGGATGTTTGGGCTGTTTGAAAAGATCGATGACATCGGCATATTCTACGATATAGCCTGCATACATCACTCCGACATACTGCGCCACCTCAGACACCACACCCAAATTATGGGTGATGAGAAGAATCGCTGACCCCACCTTCTCCTTCAATCGGTTAATCAGGTCAAGGATCTGGGCCTGGATCGTCACATCAAGCGCAGTAGTCGGCTCATCAGCAATCATCAGTTTTGGGTGGCAGGAAAGAGCCATGGCAATCATCACTCTCTGTCTCATTCCTCCACTCATCTGATGGGGATATTCATTCACTCTCGATTCGGGAGAAGGAATTCCTACCGTTCGAAGCATTTCAGTCGATTGATCCCATGCCTCTTTTTTCGAAAGCCCCTGGTGAAGTTGAATCGCCTCTGTAATCTGATCCCCCACTTTCAGAACAGGGTTGAGGGAGGTCATGGGTTCCTGGAAGATCATGGAGATCCGATTTCCTCGGATCGCTCGCATCTCTGATTCTGTTGCCTTCACAAGATCTCTTCCCTCAAAGTTTATCGAACCTTCTGTAATCCGACCGATCGGCTCCGAAATGAGGCGCATGATGGAAAGGGCGGTCACCGTCTTGCCGCAACCTGACTCGCCAACCAGACCCAGGGTTTCACCTTCATTCAAAGAAAGGTCCACACCATCGACTGCCTTGACGATGCCTTTTCGGGTAAAGAAGTAGGTTTTGAGTCCCTGGATTTCTAGTAATTGAGCTGTCATCTATGGTTAACCATAAAATCCCAACGTCGAAATACTAAATAACTAAAGTCTTGCACTTTTTTAGACCCATAATTTTTCAAGGTAACTATCGAGAATATTTTGTTGAAATCGAATTCTCATGGCTTTAAAAGTTACGGTGATATTTTCCAACAGGATATGTTTTCGAACATGGAAAGCTAATGACCGAATCGACAAGTCCCAAGAGGCACTTGAATCCCTTAATCGCTGAAGGATTTTCAAAAAGATTAAGATGCAATAACTCAGAAGGGCTAAGGCCACATGACGCTGGATGGCTTGAGGATTTCGAACTTGATAATGCCCAAAGCCTAATCGTTGTTTCAGGTCTTTGATCATTTGCTCAATCTTCCAGCGTTTGGCGTAATATTTGACGATATCCAAGTCAGAGAGATGCAAATTCGTGGAAACAAGATAGGAGGTCTTCTTTCGTTTTTCTTTCACGACCACTACTGCTACTTTGCCCAGACCTTGGATGAGACCAACAAAACGAGCGATCTTTAGGGTTTTGTTTTTACCATAGATAAAGAGAGAGACCTCTCGATAGGCCGAATTGATGGTAGAGAGAGTGGTGACTTTTGTTTTTTCCCCATCCATGAAGACAACGGACGAGGATTTGAGTTGAGAGATCATATGGTAACCATACTTCCGACAAACTTGAGCCAGTTGTTTTGCCCAATACCAGCTATCCACCAGAAGATAGACTTTACAAGGGACAGGGAATCGAAGGGTTTGGAGCATCTTTTTGGCCATGGTGATCTTGGTCTGGAAAGGGCCACATCCCTTCGTTCCTTTAGGATGATAGAGTTTGGCCCAGAGGGGCAGAAGAAAGTCCTTATAGAGCAAGGCAGAAAGGACCCATTGGTGGCCAAAGACGTAGCCCTTCTGAGCATGATCTCGATGCCAAGCACATCCTGGAATCTTTTTGCCACTCTTCTGGATGATCGTGTCATCCACGATAAAAAACAGGACGGAATGAGTTTTGATCTGCAAGGTATGGAAGAATTGTTCCAAAGCGGTCTCGGCCACTTCCTCCAAGGCCCAGACGTTTTGTCCAAGGAATCGGGTGAAACTGGACAGAGATCGGTGAAGAAATGAGAAGCTAAGAGATTGGACCATTGAGGAAGTGTGGGTTTCTTTACCCAGCTGGATAAAACCGATGATAAAGGAAGAGAAAAGTTTGAAAGAAGGTCTTGAAAAAACCTCTGAGAAGCAGGATAATAGGTTTTGGATATCTTGTTTTGCATTTCGAATGTTCATCATAGGCTGTTCTCCTTTCTGGGCTAAGATAAGGTCGCGCTTTTTTTAGCCTATTTTAGGATAACAGCCTTTTTTATGCACTGATTAAAAAGTGCAAGACTTTAGTAAATAAATCTAATTTCCACCCCCACCCTCACCCTCCCCCATCAAGGGGGAGGGAATTATTACGCTGGTTCCCTCCATACCCCCTCTCCCCTATTGGGAGATTTGTAGGGCGTGATCCCCCTGCCTTCGCCGGAGCGGCTTCGCGCAGGCAGGCGATCACGCCTCTAATGTTTCGACCACCTCATTACTATCGGTGCGTTCGGAGAACGCACCCCACATTCTTAATCCCCCCCAGTCGCTCCTTAGAAAAGTGGGATTGGGATGATCTGTTCATCTCAGACTCGGATCCAGGATATCCCTCAATCCATCTCCGAATAAATTGAAACCCAAGACCAGCGTAAAGATGGCCACCCCAGGGAAAGCAGCCACATGAGGAGCATTCTGGATATACTGCCTCCCTTCACTCAACATCGCACCCCACTCCGGTGTTGGAGGTTGAGCTCCAAGCCCTAAAAACCCAAGCGCTGCTGCTTGCAGGACAGCCGTTCCCATTCCTAATGTTGCATAGACGATAATCGGTGGGATGGTGTTGGGGAAGATATGGAGAAAAATGATCCGTAAATTGCTTCCCCCCAAAGACCTCACGGCTTGCACAAAAAGTTGCTCTTTCAGAGAAAGGACAGAGCTCCGAACAATCCTGGCATAATGGGGAATATAGACAATTCCTACGGCAATCATCGTGTTCAACAGGCTGGGTCCTAAGATGGCCGTAATAAAGATCGCCAAGAGAATAGCTGGAAAAGCAAGCATGATGTCCATCCCTCTCATGATGGGCTCTTCCACTTTTCTTCCATAGAAGCCGGAGAGGAGGCCCAGAATGGTACCAGGCACGAGAGATATGGAGACTGCAATCAGACCGATAATAATGGAAATCCGGCTCCCGTAGAAGACGCGGCTGAGAATATCACGGCCAAGGCTATCTGTTCCGAAGGGATGACTCCATGAAGGCCCTTTTAATCGATTAAGCGGTTCCGGCACCAGTGGATTATACGGCGAGATCCACGGCCCGATCAGAGCAAGGATCAACAGAAAACAGATCAGGATAAGACCAGTCATGGCCGTCTTATTCTTTTTTAGTTCCAGAAGTGCTTCAACTTTTTCCATTAATCCTCAATCTCGGGTCAAGATAGAAGTAGAATATATCCACTGCCAGATTGACGATGACCATAATCATAGCAAAGAAAAGAATGCAGCCCTGAACAGCAGGATAATCTCTGGCTGAAAGGGAATCGACGACATACCGTCCCAATCCAGGCCATGAAAAAATGGTCTCGGTTAAAACCGCTCCTCCAAGCAGAAGACCGAAGTTCAGGCCGATTACCGTAACGATAGGAAGAAAGGCATTCTTTAGCGCATGTCTAAAGATGACTGTAGCACGGCTCAATCCTTTTGCCCGGGCGGTCCGTATATAATCTTTCGACATCACTTCGAGCATGCTCGACCGGGTCATACGGGCGATGATGGCCATGGGAATGGTAGCTAAGGTAAATGCTGGAAGAATGAGGTGTTTGACGGAATTAAAGAAAAGTGCGAAATCTCCGTTCAGGAGACTATCGAGCATCACAAGTCCGCTGATGACATGATAGTCCAAACCCATGGTGTAACGGCCCATCATCGGCAGGATTCCCCATTTGACGGAAAAGAGGTACATGAGCATCAAGCCCAGCCAGAAGATCGGCATCGATATCCCCACTAAGGCCATCACCATGGAGAAGTAGTCAAAGATAGAATACTGCCTGACCGATGAGATCACGCCTGCCAAGATACCGATTAAGCTCGAGATGAGCATCGCTGCGATCGAAAGTTCCACCGTAGCCAAGAAGCGAACGAATATCTCCTGTGCGACCGGGACATTAGAACGAATTGACGTCCCCATATCCCCTTTCAACAGGTTACTGAAATAGATGAAATATTGATAGACATACGGACTGTCGAGACCCAGTTTTTCACGAATCCTGGCTATATCCTGAGGTGAGGCTAATTCGCCTACAAGAAGGTGGGCGGGGTCTCCTGGAATCAGCCGTAGCATCAAAAAGACTAAGATGGAGACCCCGATGAGAATAAAGATGAGATGAAATAATCGTCTCGAGATAAACCGTATCAATAATCTCTTACACCGCTTCCTGAATAGAACATCCCGAAATTAATCTCTCCCCCCTTCATTAAGGGGGTGCGGGATTTGTCCTATTTCTCCTTCCAGATCATCTGGAATGAATTCAATCCGTTTGGTCGAAGTGGAACATCATGTACCTTCTTATTATAGATTCTCACAATCGTTGAATGAGCGAGAGGAACCCACGGTGCCTCTTCGTGAAAGATTTCCTGCGCCTTTAAATAGTAAGGGGCCCGCTTCTCCTTACCAAAAATGGTCTGAGCATCCTTGACCAGCTTGCCAAATTCGGGATTCTCCCAGAAAGCGATATTGGCCGCCGGTGGTTTTGCATTGTCCGAGTGGAGAAGGCCGTAAAGGAAATTATCCGGGTCAGCATTTCCTCCCAGCCAGCCCAGCATACACAGGTCATGCTCACCTTTTGCAGTCTTATCCAGATAGACACCCCATTCATAACGGACGATCTTGGCGTTAATCCCCACGGCAGCCAGATAACCCTGAATCAGTTCGGCTGTCTTTACTGGTTCGGGCATATAGGCTCTTGAAACAGGCATGGCCCAGAGCTCAGTATCGAATCCCTTGGGATAGCCTGCCTTCGCCAGAAGGTCCTTTGCTTTTTGGACGCTGTAATCGTAATCGGCGATCTTATAATTGTAGCCCCACATGCTTGGTGGAAATGGATTCTTAGCCGCGATGGCTAAGCCTCGGAAAATGGTCTTGATGATCGTCTCTTTATCGATGGCGTGACTGATCGCCTGGCGTACCAGCTTGTTACTGAGGATGGGCTTTTTCGTATTGATCGCGAGGTATCCCACATTGACACTGGGACGCTCAATCAACTTGAAATTAGGATTGGCTTTAGCCATCTGAATGGAATCCGGATCGAGATCATCGGCAATGTCAACGGCACCGGATTGAATGGCCATGAAACGGGCGGAAACTTCAGGAATCGATTTCAGGATAATTCGGTCAAGATGAGATTTCTGTCCCCAGTAGTCATCATTCCGCTCTACGATGATCTGATCATCCTTTATCCATTTGACAAACTTAAAAGGTCCCGTGCCAACAGGATTTCGTCCAATATCTTCCTTGTATTTCTCAATGGCAGCAGGCGAAAGGATGGGGCAGAGCCAGAGGGCCAGGTTCGCGACCAGAGGTGCATAGGGTTTCTCGGTTCTCAGAGTCACGGTATATTCATCGATCACCTTCACCTCTTTGACCGGACCAAGACCCAGAGCCGGATACCTCCAGGTTCCATATTTGTAGAAAGGATGGTTTTTGTCGATGACACGATCGAAAGAAACCTTCACCGCATTGGCGTTAAACGGTGTCCCGTCATGGAATTTCACACCTTTTCTCAATTTAAATGTCCAGACGAGGCCGTCACTTGAGACGCTCCACGAAGTAGCCAACTGGGGTTCCACATCCATGCTATCTTTCTTGAATATCACAAGATTTTCCAAAACCTGAATCCCGCCTTTGATCGATTCGCCATCCGTTGCCTGGGCAAGGTCAAGACTAACCGAATCCCCTCCCCTTCCCCAAGTAAGAGTCCCACCCTTCACCGGAGCCTGGCCAAAAACCAAAGACGGAATCACTAACAATCCCACTAGAATTACGAAGCATAATTTCCTCATAAATCTCCCTCCTTCCTCATTCTACAGAAAATACACCGGACTATTAGCTTTCAACTCCAAACCAATCATTCTTTTTACTGCGTTCTGCCTACTGCTTTCTGCCTTCTTTCCCTATCGTACCTCCTTTCCTCCCAACTTAAACCTCAAAGGCCTTTCCCGATACCATATGAAATCTGCTTGTCCCTTTTCAAGCCGATACAATTTTCTAACAGAAATATCCAAAGAACTCAATAGCTTTAGAATCGAAAGATTTGTTTGGAGATGAGCATTGACGCAGGTTCTCAGAAATCTCCCCCGTACAGTTTCATCTGCCACTTCTGTGATGAAATCGATGGATGTAATGTGAGGATAGCGATAAGAATAATTTGTTCGCCGAAAACGTTTCTGCAGCGGGAGACACAGGATGGGATCTTTTAATTTGGTGTCCCTTCTTAGCCATCTTTGTCTGTATTTTGAATACCGATCTGAGAGGGTCCGGTTCCTTTTCTTGATCTCTATCTCTTTTGAAATGGCCTTGATCATCCATTTCTTCAACACTTCAGAATTAACCCGCTGACATGAGTCTGTCCTCTCCTCAAGATGAGGGAGGTAAAAGTAGAACAAGGCCCTGGGAATCCACCAGTCCCGAAAACGGAAGGGAGCATAACCCGAAAAGGGTTGTTCCCATTCGTGAGATGGAAATCCATGGTCGTCAACGCAGATATCTGGAAGCCACCGTTTCCAAATGGCGGGTTTGACTTTGGCCTCTCCAAATGGCGTTTCGGGATTGAAGTATTCCTCATAGTACTCTCTCCCGGCGTTGTTGTATCGTCCCGCATGGAGTTTATCCGTGGGGGTCAACTTCAGCATCTCCTCCAAAATAACCATCCCATCTACATTCTCCATGGGGTTGATCACCACGTTGGCCTTTTTGAGAAACTCTCTCAATGGAGGCCGACTCGCAAGGAGATATGACAATTTGAGTCCTGCATTGGTACTTGAGACTTCATTAGCATGGTGCCGGCAATTGATAAAAAAGGTGGGCCTAAAGAGAATTTGTTTCGCATGGGACATGAAAGCACTTGGACAGGGATACGTGATTTCAACGGAGAAGATGGGAAGCCCTCTGAAGGATCTGCCTTCTTCGACCACATGAACGCCTTTCAGGTTCTTTATGGAATGGATGATCTTTATCCCCTCTCCATATCCGATAGGCCTCTCCATCGGGATATTGATCGCCGCCGTTCTTATTTTCTCTTTAAATGGCTCTGGTCCTTTCGAGGAATCAGGGCCGACTCCAATCAATCGAATACCCTTTCGACCCTCTTTGAGAATTTCCTTGATTTTAAAATCGTGATCTTTCAAAGACCCTATTCTTTTTCTCAGCCGATCGCTCTTCAGCCCTTTCCCTCCTTCAAGGGATAGATCAAACCCTGTCCGTGATCCCTTGAAGAAAATCCCTCTGAGAGTGGTCCTGACCTCCTGAACCTCCTGAGACCCGTGAACGGCCTCCGGAGACTGATGGACCAGTGTAAATCTCATCCTCCCATTCTTTCCTCGGAAGTCTGGATGAATGACCGGAAGCACCCTTCCAGGAGATAGATGCTTCATCCCCTTCTTTTTCATCCATTGAGAGAAAAAATCCAACGTCACAAAGTAGAGATCCTCATGGAGGGCTTCAAGAGGAGAGATTCTCTCTTGATCAATTCCTAAGAATTCCATCGGATAATCAAAATAGATATCGAAGCGCAGTTGTTCAAAAAGGGATTCCCTTAAGAAAGGTTTCTTCCTTGAAAGGATTCTGTCAGACTCCTCGGCAATCAAAGAGAGAATTTCATTCAGATAGATCTCCCATATCCTCTCCGTCCATGTTTTCACCCTCTGGTTAACGATGTCTTCTTCGCCCATTTTCATCCTAACCCAACCCGTACACGGATGAACCTTCCCGGATCGTGGGAAAGGAAGGAGATAAGGTTGTGCTATCCATTTAGGTGAGAACTGATTTTCATAAACAACCTTCCCTCGTCGCCACGCACGAACCCGATAGACTTCTTTTATTCGCAAATCTTTTTTGAATTTGATTTTCCCTTTTGGGATAGATAAGCCATTTGCCAGAATCTCATCAATCGGATAGAGTTCCTGAAGCCAGCGGATGGACTCCTCCAAACCCTTGATTCTAAACTCCCTGAAAGCAATCTCAATCCTATCAGCCTTCTTCTGAGTCATCTCTTTTAAAACAACCTCTTTCATCCAACTCAGCCCAGGCTTGTAAGCATTCAGAACCGTGACATGTATTTTTGGTCCATGGAAACCGAACCGTTCTAACAGGTCTTTGATGTCTTCATCAAATTTCTTCCTCACCTTCTCAGGTTTTGCCATCAGAATCTGGATCTCAATCGTATGAGCTTTTAATATCTTGCCTTTTAACCCTTCTTTCAACAATCGGAGGATCTCTTCTTTTTCGTCAGGAATGGCGTAATCCCTAACCAACTTTCTAGGTGAAGACACGGCGTGAGAGGGCCCTTTTGATATAAGTTCTCTCAATCCATCCTGAAATATTCTGATCTTATTGAAAATGGGGTGCCTCACTCTTTCTAAATCTGTTGGGAAGTAACTGAGGGAATGTAAAATCTCTTTCAACCCTCTCTCATCTCCACAGATCAGCACATCTGGAATCTTCTTTTGAGACGGAAGCAAGAATATTCCTGACTCCCATTCGTATTTAGAAATATCCTTCACCCCTGATAGGACGCACTGCTCCAGGTCTTCCTTCTTACCAATAGAGATGAAGTTCCCCTGATTCTTAGGTCTTTCTCCGAGAGGAAAAACCATTGGTAGTGAGAGGTGAAGACTCTCCAACCCCAATCGGCAGGCAAAGTTTGCTGCTTCAACGGCGGTGTTCAAATGAAGATGACTGAATAGAAGAATTTTGTACGGGAAGAGGAATGGCAGGATCCATCTCGAAGAATTGGAAAAGAACCCCTGATTTGAAAAGAGATTCAAAAGATCGAAGCCTTCCCTCTTCTCATTGTGCTTGATTGAAAGTCCCCTTGATGACCGCGCGTTAGAGGAGATCAAAGAGAGGGAAAACTTCCTAATGACCTTGGCTAATGAGACCTCATCTTCTTGACCTAAGTAATAGCCATGATCCAATTTTTTAGAATAGATTTCTTTCAGTTCTTGATCCAGCCCTATATAAAGATGGTGGTTGAAAGAGGAATCTCTCTCCGCCCCCACTTTCACCAGTGAGGGGTTCATTCCTACAGTTTCAAATCCCAAGCAGGCCGAGAGATCCATGATGGCAGGAAGAACCGTTTGATGGGAGCAGGAGGGGGCGAGATGAAGTTGAAGGTCTATGCTATCGACTATTCCGTCTCCGTCCCGGTCTAAAAAGATTTTCTTCGGACTCAATGTTTTATAGTCCATAGGGGTTAAGAACAATTACCACCGCAAGAGACTGTTGTCAATTGCTCCATGAGAGAGCTCTGGAAAATACTTTCCGCTCTCTGGGATTTCTGGACTTTTTCAGAAATCTCGATGATTTGATTTAAGGGACGCTGATGTGTTAATGAAATCCCATGGCAGCCACTCCGAAGAAGGCCGCTACGGTCATTCTTCTCAGAGAAATGAAACCTGAGGGGTTCGAGGTATTCCTTCTCAAACGTCATGAGAAGAGCAGTTTCATGGGAGGGAATTTCGTCTACCCTGGTGGAAGAGTAGATCGGGAGGACGGATCTCTGGAGATTTGTGCCCAGTGCAGAGGAGTCTCGCCTGAAGAAGCCCACCAATTATTCAGAGAAACGCTCCCTCCGGATGAGAGTTTGGCTCACTGGGTGGCAGCGATCCGGGAACTTTTTGAGGAGGCGGGAGTCCTCCTCGCCTATGACCACACCGGAAAATTTATCCATCTTAAAGATCCCACAGAACGAGAAAAAGTTTCACACTACCGAGACTTGCTCCACAAAGGGAAAATGAGTATTTGCCAGATGGCTCAAGAGGAAAAAGTTTTTTTTGCTCTGGACCAACTCCACTACTATGCCCATTGGATCACTCCTGAGGCCCGATCTGAGAGGTTTGACACCCGTTTCTTTCTAGCTTGTCATCCGGAGGGACAAGAAGCAACTTATGATCAGATAGAGACAACCGTTGGAGTTTGGTTAACTCCGAAGCAAGCCTTGGAGGAGAATTTGAAGGGGAATACTGCCCTTAGCCCACCCACATTGAAGACTCTTGAAGACCTTTCCCGATTCAAGAATATTGCAGAGGTATTTAATGCTTTAGAAAATTCCAAGATTCAACCCATCCTCCCCGTTCTCACAAAAATCAAGGACGAAACCCTGCTCATTTTCCCATGGGATCCCGAGTATGGAATATTTCAAAAAGGGGAAGTTCCAGAAAAAGTAGATCACGGAAGGCCTTCGCGGCCAGAAGACAACACCACACGTGTTATCCTGAAGAAAGGCTACTGGATCCCTTTTTGTTGCAGGCGATAATTCTCGTTCGAATTGTTATTGAGAGGGTTGAACCATGGGCATCTCAGATTATTTCAAACCTGTATCTTCCTGGTCCGCCGAAGAGGTCCGCACGTTTTTAAATGAGAAGGGACCACAAAAGTATAATCTCGTTGATGTGAGACAACCTAAAGAATATGAGCAGGGTCATCTGCCCGGCGCACAATTGATTCCATTGGGAGAATTGGCGAATCGAGTCAAGGAACTTGACCCCAATAAACCGACGATCGCCTACTGAGGTATGGGAGTCCGCAGCCGTGCCGCTGCAGCCATCCTCTCCGAAGCTGGATTCAAAGAGGTCTACAGCATGAAAGGCGGAATCAATGCCTGGGAGGGACAGGTCGCAGAAGGCGTGCCTGAGGCGGGGATGGCTTACTTTTCTTCAGCCGCACAGCCAGAGGAACTCCTTGGGCTGGCGTGGCTGCTGGAAGATGGATCTCGAAAATTCTATGCAGAAATGGCTTCCCTGTCGAAGGACAAGGAGGCTATCGCTTTATTTCAAGAACTTTCAAAAGCAGAGGAAAAGCACAAGGCTTCGCTTGTCAATCTTTACAAGGAGCTTTCTGGTAGACCCTTCAATTTGGGGTTTCCAAAAAACCTCATTCGGGAGGAACCCTCAGGTGAGAGGATGGAGGGAGGCATGCTCCTTCGCGAAGCACTTCAATGGGCTGAGAAAAAGGCCTTAAAGGAGATTCTTGAACTCTCCATTTCCTTGGAGTCAAATGCTTATGACCTGTACCTGAAAATGGAACGCAAGATGGAATCCGAAAATGCAAAAAAAGTGTTTAAGGTTCTGTCCGCGGAAGAGAAACACCACCTTGAGCAACTCGCTTCGCTCCTCGAAAAGAAGTTATAAGAAGAGGTGCATCGTGGGAGTGAGTGGGTAATAACCCCATGAAGATATAGTTATGATCCTTATGATCCCCCTTTGGCGTTTTTTTCCTGCCGGGGGCAGGCAAAGGGGGACGGAGGGGGATTTTATGGAGTTGCTTATGATTTATAAAATCTCCCCTATCCCCTCTTTGCCAAAGAGGGGGAAAGAAAGGGAAAACTTTCCTAAAGAAGGAGATGGAAAAGGCAGAAATGACCCACTTGATTACGCGAAGAGCCTAAGAAGATTTCATCTCCGTGTCTCCTCATTTCTTCATCTCCTTATCCCCTCATCTCCCTCTCTCCCCATCTCCTTATCTATCTCTTTTTTCCTCCGGTCCCTTGACATCTCCCAGATCAAGCACTGAGTTCTAAACTTACAATAAAGTTTTGGATCGATACACTCACAGCAATAGTCGATATTGAGACACTCGCAGCACTCTCCACAGAACCCGGCCTCATGTTTCTGACAGATGGCAATAGCCTTTCGATCGGGGTGGACTCTGCACTTCATCTTATGCTCCTATATCATTTAGGTCGCCTGTTCTTTTGTCTGACTTTTAACCGTTTCGAAACAGGTCGCTGTCTTAGAAGCACGTAGGTTGCTCCAGCACCCCCGTCGCAATTTCTTGCGCTGCAATAGGCGACAACCCATTTTCGCCATGGCCCCCGGGTGAGCCACTCTTTGACTTTGTTCTTAAGGATAGGCTCCGAAGGAGAGGAAAGACCACGACCGTGGACGATTAAAACGCCTCTTCTCCCGGTCGTCACCGCCCAATCCAGGAATGCTTCAAAAGTCTCCTTCGCATCATCAACTCGCAAGCCATGAAGATCAACATGCGCCTGTATTGAAAAATCTCCCTGGTGCAAACGCGTCGCAATGGATGGAGAAACATTATATCCCGTCCCCTCGATGTATTCGGGGGTATCAGAGACTGTGAAGCCTGTCCCGTATCTCACAAGATTCGCAAGCTTTTCTAACGCCTCGGCATCTTCTCTATTCGTAGTTCTCTCCGGAAGTTCGATTTGAACATTCCTTGGAATGTATTTGTCTTTTGGAATTGGCTTTACGCCTTCCATGGCTTCGTTGAATAGTTTTTCTTCTAATTCAGGACTCTGTTCAATCTCATGATTTTCTGGAACCACATCACGGCGGGCGGGTAAAGACTTGTTTTTGACCAGAACTTCTAGGTCTCGGAAGGATTTGAAGGAATGGGAGGATTTGGAAGACTTCATGACCCCATCCTCAATCATTTTATAAAGATCATAAAAAACTAGCGTACTGTTCCAGTAAGGACTTTACACTTTATGTCATTCCGGACTTGATCCGGAATCCAGTCTTTTCAAACTGGATTCCCGCTGAAGTTTACCCCGTACCTGATACGGGGCGGGAATGACAGCTCTTAGATTATTGTAGAGAAGTGTTAGGCTCGCTACGCTAGAATTATCTTAAACAAAAATAGATCAAAGATCAAATGTATGAAAGGATATGCCTGAGGGGGGTTATCCGAGTGAGTTCAACCAACTTATTGACCTTAAGGTTACCTTTATAATAACATTTTGAAGAGGGCGGATTTCCACAATGGAGGAGGAATCAGGAGTGGTTTGTCACATTCATCACGTTCATATCTTTGCCTCTGATATCGATAAAAGTATCAAGTTCTATAAAGAATTCTTTGGGGGTAAGGTTATCCTCGACTCCGTACTGGCAGGAGAAAGAAATGTATTTATCAGAATCGGCAGTGGCAGGGTTCACCTCTATGACCAACCGCCGAAGAATCCTGTTAGAGGAAATATCCATCATTTTGGAATCCAGACCGATAATATTGAAGAGGTTGTTGGGAATTTGAAAGCCAAAGGCATTGTTCTAAAAAAAGATATTACTGACCTGGGATTTTGGAAGTACACCATGGTTCCGGCCCCGGATGAAATCCTGATCGAACTCTTTCAGGTGGATAAGACCAAGGTTCCGCTCCAGTATGTTGACTATTTCGAATAGAAGACTTTTAGCCTAAATCCCCATGCGGAAGATCTTTAGTTTTGATTGTCCCGGTGTTGACATCCCGCCCTTTAGGTTTTACAAATAGATCTATCTCGTTTTGAAATAATATCTCGGGAGTGCTTAAGCATTGAACAGAAAGTCTATCCATAACATTGAAACCTCGAAACCTCTCAAGGCTGATCTCCACCTTCACACGGCTGAGGACCCCCTTGATAGGATTCGCTACACAGCAAAAGACATTATCTCAAAAGCTGCGGAGGAAGGTTTTGATGTGCTATCGATCACCAACCATCGTGTCGTGACCTTTGGCCCAGAATTATCCTCTTATGCTCAGGAAAGGGGAATCCTGCTCATCCCGGGTGTAGAAGCCACTATTCGAAGACGTCATGTACTCCTGTTGAACCCTCCTCCGGGTAAGATCTGTTCGGATTTTTCTCATCTTTCAAACCTTCGTCGTCCAGAGACTTTAATCGTCGCTCCACATCCTTATTTCCCAAGCACCTATTCCTTAAACGGATACCTTTTGAAACATCGTAACCTTTTTGATGCCCTTGAATACTGCCATTTCTATTCTCCCAGAATCAACTTCAACCAAAAAGCTATAGAGGTTTGTCAATCTCACGGATTTCCCCTCATTGGAAATTCAGATGCTCACTTTCTCTCCCAATTCGGTACGACCTACTCATTGATCCATGCGGAAAAGAATCTCGAATCGATATTCAAAGCCATTCGAGAGAATAGAGTTGAAGTGGTCACCCGGCCACTCACCCCCTTCGAAATGGGGTCCATTGCGAGGAGATTTCTTAGAATGAAGCTTCAGACTAGAATCGTTGGAATACCCCGGCAGGCAAAGCTTCGCCATACCCAGCCCATGGAAAGCGACCACTTCCTTCATGTCGCCTGAATCTGAAAAACCGCCAACCTGAATTTCGTCCCTGCCTTATTCAATTCTTTTCCTCTTCTCCAAAGAACGTGCTATCATTCTTGCATGCATAAGTTTGATCCCAGGAATGGTGCATGAATTGGAAAATTGGAAACTCTTCTTGAGGGAAGTGAAGCCCCCCCGCGCGGGGCATCCGTGGCAAAGCCAAGCGGAGCTGCGCCGAAGCCACCCGACTTCGCCCTGCGGGCTTCGCCGCGGTCACCTCTCGCCATTCCTCCCCGTGCTTCCGCACGGGGCGAAGCGGCGAAGGCGAGTGAAAAAATGATGAAGACGATTGGTCTGATTGGCGGCATGAGCTGGGAATCTTCCATCGAGTACTACAGAATTATCAACGAGGCTGTCAGGGGCAAGCTGGGTGGTCTTCATTCCGCTAAGTGCGTGATGGCTTCCGTTGATTTTGCCGAAATTGAACCCCTACAACATCAGGGGAAGTGGAACGAAGCTACTGAAATTCTAATCGCTGCGGCGAGAAGCGTGGAAGCAGGCGGAGCAGATTTCGTTCTCTTTTGCACCAATACCATGCACAAGGTCGCCGACGAAGTTCAGAAACATCTCCGAATTCCCATGCTCCATATTGCCGATGCCACTGCTCGAGCCATCAAAGCTGTGGGATTGAAAAAGGTTGGCCTTCTGGGTACGAAGTTCACAATGGAAGAAGATTTCTACAAGGGCAGATTGGTCCAAAGACATCACTTAGAAATCATGATTCCACCCCCTGAAGAGAGGGAGATAATTCACAGAATCATCTACGATGAGTTGTGCATGGGGGAGATAAAATCGTCATCGAAAACAAAATATTTAGAAATCATGGAACGTTTAGCCAAAGAGGGAGCCAAAGGGATTATCTTGGGCTGCACCGAGATAGGTTTGTTAATAAAAAAGGAAGACATACGGGTGCCATTATTTGATACCACAAGGATTCATGCACTGGGTGCTGTGGAATATGCCCTTCAGCCATGAGCTGGGTAAGATTGTCATGAATGACCGAAGCTATTGGAAACTTGGCGAGCGATTCGCCAAGGCATGGAATATCGGGAATGAATTGAAGAACCGTTGAAGAACTTAAATCAGAGATGGAGGATGATGATGAAAAAGATATCGCTTACAGCATTCTGTTTGGTCTTGTCCCTGATGCTCATTTACGTCAATGTCGTTTTTGCAGAGGAACTCAAATCCATTCAGCTTCCAAAGCCTCAACTCGACGGTGGAAAACTCCTCATGCAAGCCTTAAAAGACAGAAAGTCTTCTCGT
>Ga0315282_10008998_pt1 | contig 15980 bp, 22 predicted proteins | sample YL17G07_20_MG_FD_203693 | JGI IMG/M metagenome (GOLD analysis project Ga0315282, IMG submission 203693) | Sediment microbial communities from Yellowstone Lake, YNP, Wyoming, USA - YL17G07_20 | ecosystem: Environmental > Aquatic > Freshwater > Lake > Sediment | place: USA: Wyoming | collected...
CATGTACAAGGAATTCGCTGCATCAGACCAGTTCAAGGGTTACGTGATGCTTTCTTACGGCGTGTGGAACGAGACGTCTGACTGGATGCTGGACGCCACAGGCACCCAGACGAAACTGGACAATATAAGCGACACGGCCCAGTTAAAAACATTGCTCTGCAGCGATAATATAAGGATGTCCAGCAAGCCGAACATCTGCGTGCTGGAGGGTCTGTAAACGCCAAGAAGCGGTAAGAGCGGGCGCTGAAGCTTATAAAGAAGCTTATAAATTATAAAATCTTATAAATATAACCCGATACTTATTAGTTATACTGTTAACAGGTCAACCTAAGGGCTGCGGGATGCATTGAAACCCGCAGGAGGTTTCGATATGTATAAAATATTCGACGTGAATGACAAGATAAGAGTCGCGCCTGACAAGTTCGGGCTCAAGCTCGAGGAAGCGGTCAAGGTGAGTCTGGAGGAGAAGCTGGAAGGCTCCATAGAGAAGGGCATGGGCGTCATACTTGCGGTAATGTCGGTCGAGAAGATAGGGGAGGGCACAATCTTTCCCGGCGACGGCGCCCTGTACTATCCTGTCGATTTCAGGCTTCTCGCCTATGCCCCGGAGCAGCACGAAATCGTGAAGGGCGAGATAATCGACGTGACCGAGTTCGGCGTTTTCGTCAGAATGGGGCCGGTCGACGGCATGGTGCACGTTTCGCAGCTCATGGACGATTTCGTTTCGTACGACCAGAAAAACATGATGTTCACGGGCAAGAAGACCAAGAGAAGGGTAAAGGAGAAGGCCGTCGTCATGGCCAGGGTCATATCGGTTTCCATGGCAGAGAACCAGTACAAAATCGGCCTCACGACGAGACAGCCGGGCCTTGGCGCCCTTGAATGGTTCAAGAAAGAGGAAGAAGAGAAGGAAACGAAGAAAGAGGAGAAAAAGGAGAAATCCGAGAAGAAGAAGTGATGCATATGGTTGAAAAGGAAAAAGTGTGCAAGACCTGCAGGAGATTCGTGCTGGACGAGAAGTGCCCGGCATGCGGCATGAAGGACTTCACGAAGACCTGGAAGGGAGTTGTCATCATAAACGACCCGAACGAATCTGAAATAGCGAAACTGCTCGGCATAACTGCGCCGGGCAAGTATGCGCTCTGGGTAAAGTAAGGTGAAAAATTATGACGTCTTTGAAGGTATTGGATCAAAAGAAAAATGAGCTGATGGGAAGGGAGGAACTGCACGCGCTGCTGGAGCATCACGGCATGCCCACGCCCGTCAGGGAAGAGATACTCCCCCATCTCGAAAGCGTGCTGAAGGTCGACGGCGACAGGATACTGATACACAAGATATTCACGCAAACGGGCAGGGGCGAATCTCTGCTCAAGGTTTACGTTTACGACAGGAAAGAGGACATGCCGAAGAAAGCGCTTGAAATCCTCCAGAAGAGAGCGGCAAAGAGGGGCAAGAAAAGCAAAGAAGAGCCTGCCGAAGCTCCGAAAGAGCACAAAGCTGAACACAAGCAAGAGGCGCCTAAGACAGAGCACAAGGAAGCGAAGCACGAGGAGCACAAGCCTGAGCATAAACACGAAGAACACAAGACAGAGCACAAAGAGCATGATCACAAGAAGGAAGAGAAAAAGGAGTGAGACAAATGTCATCCAAGTTCCTCAAGGTAAAATGCACGAAGTGCAAGAACGAGCAGGTCATTTTCGAGAAATCAGCCAGCGTTGTGAAATGCCTGGTTTGCGGCGAGGTGCTCGCGAAACCCACAGGCGGGAAGTCGAAGGTGGAGAGCGAGAGCGTCGCAGAGGCTTAGAGGTCTTTAATGAAGGACAGGCTTCCGAAGTACGGGGAACTGGTTGTCTGCAGAATAATCAGGATCAACCCCCACTCCGCGATAGCGCAGATTATTGAGTACGAGACCACCGGCCTAATACATGTTTCTGAAGTCGCTTCAAGATGGGTAAGGGACATCCGCGAGTTCATAAGGGAAAACGAGTACGTAGTGTGCCGCGTCGTTGACGTGAGGCCTGACGGCATTTCACTTTCTCTGAAGCGCGTCCACAGGGAGGACACGGTCCGCAAGCTCAACGAGTTCAAGCGCGAGAAGCGTTCGGAAAAGCTGCTCGAGATGGTCGGCAAGAACCTCGGCAAAACGCTCGAGCAGACCAAGAACGAAATCGGCGACCAGATAATAGAGGAGTTCGGCTCCTTCACCAAGCTTTTCGAAATGGCGCTGAAATCGCCTGAGCTGCTGACGGCGAAGGGCCTGCCAGCCAAGTGGATAGAGGCGATAACGGACATCGCCCGCAAGAATTATGCTGAAAAAACGTTTGTCGTCAAGGGCAACCTCAGGCTCATAACCTACGATCCTAACGGCGTTGAGCTGATCAAGAAGTCGCTGCTCGCCGCGAAGAAGAAAGGCCTCCAGATACGCTACGTCTCCGCGCCGAAATACGTTTTGGTCGGTGAGGGCAAGAATTACAAGGAAGTCGAAAGCAAAGTCCGCGCCGTAGGCGAGGACATAGTAAAAGAGTTCAACAAGAACGGCGAAGCCAGCTTCGAGCTTGAGAAATAAAATAAGGGCTAAGCCTGCACGGGCAATACATATTGCCCTTTTATAACTGGCACTTCTTCTCCAATATGAGACAAGAGCCATGTCTTATTTTTTTTGGAAAGTTTTTCACCAGCCGCTTCTATCTTTCTTTCCATGCCACCAAAGCTTCTGCTGGAAACTGTTTTGATTATTTCCTCGTTGGGACGCAAGAAAAATTTGGTTAAGGTATCCGGATGTTCAACAGCTATGTATGTTTTTTCCGTTGGACCAGTACGAGCCTCTACCAAGCATGCCCTTAAAAGTGAATTATCAGTTTTGCCAACAAAATTTATTTCAGCATCCCTGATCTCTTTTCTCAGCTGCCTGTAAGTTTCGAGATTGACATCTGACAATGAACCCGTGGTTCCTGCTAATGCAGAAAGTGGAGCTCCACCATACAATAATATGTTTCCTACCCCCTCCAGAACAGCTTTGAACTGGGCCATTTCAACGGGCATATCTAAATCGATTCCGTGCTGCCTTCCGGCTACTTTTAAAAATACTCCTCCCGCCAAAGCAGCTGGAGTGGCGTACTTGCCTATTTTTTCCAATACTTTATTGAATTTTTTCTGCTGTATTATGGTCCTGTCCGGAGCCACGTAATTTCTCCTGTCAAAAAAGTCTTTGGCTGTCAATTCTGTATATTTTGGGTCATAACCGGTTCTCTTGTCGCCAACAACATAAAGTGAGATGTTTTCGGGTTTTTCCAAGCCTTTTTTGCTGCGCTTTTTTAACGAAGCATGCAAGTCCCTGTAAAATCTTTTGTTGCCTTCTTTGGACCAGCCTTTAAAATCGGTTTCGGTGAGAGCATGATCCCTTTTGGAGAAAAGATATCTTTTGCTGACAACAAAATCCCCGTCATTTTCTTCCATGTGATATTTGCCGCGAACAATACTTCTGAAAAAGTCTCCGGCCCTTTGCATTTTGTAAAGGTTGTTATATGAGCTATTGCCATATTGCATATAAACTCCCTCAATATTATGTTATTTATTTGTTACTATTTGATAGTTAAATGTTAGTTAATTATTGGTTCAGAAGTATATAAAGCTTTCGGCGGGGATGGCTTTTAACCGAGCGCGGTTTGCGAAAATTCCCCTCTAAACATATATAAATCAGAATGCGCAAACATTATTATAAAATTCTAAGGGGTGTAATTATGGCGGCGAAGAAAGCATTTGGTGGTTATACGATTTGTTTTGCCGGAAGGAAGGAAACTCTTGAAGACGTTTTCGGCAAGGGCAAGATAACTCCAAGCGAGATGACAAAGAAACTGTGGGTAGTTGTCAAGAGCAAAAGACTCGCAGGCAGGTAAACGCAACGGATTTTTTATTTTTGTTTTCTTTCTATTTCTCATTTTTCATGAATCCAGTCATATCGCTGTTTTTAAGGCGGCCGTTCAAAAATAATAATAAATATAAAACGGAGGTTGGGTGTATGGCAAAAGAGGATTATGCGGGTATCGGCAGCAGAGCTATCGCAGTGATAATAGACCACATCATACTGATGATAATAACGGTAATCATAGCGCTTCCCTTCGGCATGACCAGTGCGCTCTTCTCCATGATGGGCAGCGTAGCCAATCCTGTGGCTCTCGCTTCGACTATGGCCCTGATGAGCACGGTAATGGTGATAAGCCTTGTGATATGGATCCTTTACTTCACATACTTCGAGAGCAAGACCGGACAAACGCTCGGCAAGAAGATGGTGAACATAAAGGTCGTCAGGGAAGACGGCAAGAAACTGACTTTCGGTGAAGCCTTCCTGAGGACGATACTCAGGGTAATCGACGGCCTCGCGGTGTACCTGCTCGGCTTTATAGTGGTGCTGGTCTCGGAGAAGAAGCAGAGGATAGGCGACATTGCTGCAAAAACCGTTGTAGTGAGGGCTTGATTCTTCCCTCCGCTTTTTGTTTTTTCTTTTCGTTAGCCAGGCCTGCATAGATGCCTCCCTGTGCCTGTTTTATATATAAAAACCATGAATCTATTATAATCTCACCGCACGCAGCGGGAAAGGCGAAAAAATGGCTTTGGATAAATTCGGCTCGGGCATAAAGGACGTCTTCCGCAGAGTCATGGGCCTCGGCGTGGTTGACAGGGCAGCGGTGGAAGCGATACTCCGCGACCTGCAGAGGACGTTGATTCAGTCCGACGTAGACGTCAAGCTGGTCTTCAAGATAACGCAGAACATAAAGGACCGCGTCCTCAAAGAGACGCCGAAGGGCATGACGCTCAAGGAATTCTTCATCAAAACGCTTTACGACGAGATAGTCGCCATGCTGGGCAAAGAAAAGGGCAAACTTTCCCTTGCTGACCAGCGCATACTGCTCATCGGCCTTTTCGGCTCGGGCAAGACGACGACGGCCGGCAAGCTTGGCTTCTGGTTCAAGAAGCGCGGCCTCTCAGTCGCGCTGGTCGCATGCGACACCCATCGAGCGGCTGCGCAGGACCAGCTGCGTCAGATAGGTCGGCAGATAGAAGTCCCTGTTTATGCAGAAGGCAATAAACCCGAGGACATCGCCAAGCACGCTATGAAAGAGGCGAAGGAGAACGTCCTGATATTCGACACCGCGGGAAGAGACGCGCTAGACGGTGAACTCGCGAAGGAGCTGAGGCACCTCGGTGAAATCATAAGGCCCAGCGAAGTCTTCCTGGTCATGCCCGCGGACATCGGCCAGGCCGCGCGCAGGCAGGCCGAGGAGTTCAACAAGCTCGTCGGCATAACCGGTCTCATAGTTTCCAAGCTCGACGGGACAGCGAAAGGAGGCGGCGCACTCGCCGCTTCGACTGTTTCCGGCTCTAACGTGCGCATGATAGGCGTCGGAGAAAAGATAGGCGACTTCGAGGAATACGACCCGCAGCGTTTCGTCTCGCGGTTGATAGGCTACGGCGACCTGCAGGGTTTGTTAGAGAAGGCGAAAGAAGCCGGCGCCGAAGAATCCGCGAAAAAAATCATCGAAGGCCGCTTCACCATGAACGAGTTCTACGAGCAGCTGGGCTCGCTGCAGAAGATGGGCTCGATGTCGAAGGTTATGGACATGATTCCGGGCTTCTCCGGCGGGGCGCTGGGAAAGAAGCTGCCGGAAAACTTCGCCGACGTGCAGGAAGGCAAGATGAAAAAATGGAAGCACATGATCAGTTCGATGACGAAAGAGGAGCGCGAGGACCCTAACATAATCAAGCAGTCGCGCATCCAGAGAATCGCGAAAGGCTCAGGCACGACGCAGGCCGAGGTCAGGGAACTCATCAAGAACTACGAGCAGATAAAGAAGCTGCTCAAGATGGCAGGCGGCGGCAAGGCCTTCAAGCGCGGCCCATTCGCGAAATTAGCGAAGCAGTTCGGCATGACAGGCGGCATGTAGCTAGAACGAAATTCAGACCATCACTTTCAGCGTTCTTGAGCTGGCAGCGCGCAGTATTTTTTCTCCCTCGCTTGAGCGCTTCTTGACCCAGATCTCGCCTTCCCTGCCCACCACGGGCGAGAAGAGGTATTCGTCGCCGTCGTATAAATCGATCTGCTTGCCTGCAAATCTCTTCTCGATCTTTATGTTGAAGGACGAACCCCTTTCGCCGAACAGGTATTTGACTTCCTCCTTCAGCGTCCTTTCCCTCGGCTCGACCGATATGTTTATGCCCGTCTTCCTCTCGAGCTCCTCGATGTTCTGGCCCTTTCTGCCGATGACCTTGGGAATGATATCGTTCCTCACGCGCAGCAGGACGCGGCTGTCGGAAAGGAACTCGACTTCGAGATCCTTGTCCGCCATGCCGAGCTCGTTCAGGATGATTTTCATGACCTTGTCTCTCAGATGTTTCGGCGCCTCTTTTATTGGAATGACGACGTTCTCCTCGCCGAATGTGTATATCTCGTATTCTAAGCGTTTAGTCTCAAAGTCGCGCACTTCAACGACGGGTCTGGCAAGGTCTGCCTCGGTCATGCCACTCGGAACTTTAACGAGAAGGCCGAGCGTGTAAATCCTTTCCACCACGCCGTTCTTTATGTAAATCACCGTGTCGACCACGTGCGGGATCATACCGAGTTCGATGCGTCCCATGAACCTCTGTATCGCGGAGATTACGTCAGTCGCGTGGACTACGCCTATCATTCCAACCCCCGCTAGGCGCATGTCCGCGAAGACGCGGAAGTCCTTCGTCTTGCGCACTTCATCGAAAATTGTGTAATCGGGCCTGACGAGAAGCAGCAGCTCCGCCGTCTTCTCCCAGTCGCCCTCGAGCGGCGCGTACTGGGTTATTTCAGGTCCGACCTGAAGATCCCTCGGTTGCTCGAAGGTCTTGACGACCTTGCCTTTCTTCGAAAGGAATTCAGCGACGCTGCCAGCGAAGGTTGACTTGCCCGAGCCTGGCGGGCCTGCTATAAGGATTCCTTTTGATTCGGAAACTATCATTTCCTCGAGGTCCTTATGCAGCCTGTAGTCTTTCAGTTCGAGCTTTACGATCGGCCTTACTGCCGTGACCTCGGCCGCCGAGGAAAAAGGCGGCCTGGTGATGGCGATCCTGTAGCGTCCCATCTGCACGACTATCGCGCTCGCTCCCTGCTTGCCTATCTCTATGAACGAGCTCGGGTCGCGGTGGGTCTTCGAAAGGATCTCGTACGTTATTGCCTTGAGCTCTTCCTCGTCCATCAGTTTTTCCCGCAGGTGGACGAGCCTGACCTCGCCGGGCTTGCCCTTCTTGGCGTAAGGCCTTACCCCCGCTTTTAGATGGACGGACTGCGTGTCCGGCGTGAAAAAGCCTTCGATCTTTATCGTCTTCTGGCTTATGTCATAAGGAATGTAGCTCACGGCGACGTTCTCCGCCTCGCCCACGAGCGCCTGCACGTAATCGCTGGTCAGGAGCGTGGCGTTCTCCTTGACGGCGAAGTCGCGGATGAGCGCATCGAGGCGGCCTTTCTTCGCGAGGCTTATGTCCTCCTGCGTCGGACGCTCGCCAGTGAATGAAAGCTTGATCTTGTGCTTCTCGCAGGCGGCTCGTATCTTCTTTATCTCGTCAAGCCCGCGAAAACCGATGTCCTTCCCTCTGGAAGCCTGCGCCTGGAGCTCGTCGATCACGAGGCGCGGTATGACTATCTTCGAGTTGTCAAGCTTCCCGCTTTCTATGAGCTCGGAAAGCTTTCTGTTTATCAGGATGGAAGTGTCCGGGACGAACGTCCTCGCGACTGGACTCGCTATGTTGCGTATGCTGTTCATTACCATTTTATCAACCTCTTTGCGTACTATAACCAGCAGCTATCTTTTTTTATTGTGAAGCCTGATTTAAAAACTTTAAGTGGTGATTTCCTGGCCTGCCTTTTCGGCTTCTATGAGCTTTTCCTTGCCTGATTTCATGTCGCGCAGCTTGACCTTGTTCTGCTTCATCTCCTCGTTGCCGAAGAACACGACGTAAGGGATGCCGAGCGAATTCGCGTAGTTGAGGTTCGCCGAAATGCCGCGGTCCATGATGTCTATTTCGGTCCTTATGCCCTGGCCTCTGAGCTTCCTGGCTATCGGCAGCGCTTCTTTGAGCGTGCCTATGGGAATGACGAGGACCTGCGTGTTCGTCTTGGGAGCGGCGATGCCCTTTTCTTTCAGCGCCTCGAAAATCGGCTCGACGCCGAATGAAATCCCTGTCGCAGGATATTCCCCGCGTCCGATAAACATGCCTATCATCTTGTCGTAGCGGCCTCCGCCTGCGACGGAAGATGAAATTTTCGAACTTTTCAGGAAAACCTCGTAGACCGGACCAGTGTAGTATTCGAGCCCTCTCGCCAGCGAGACGTCAAGCTTTACCTCGACGTCCATCGTTTCGCAGTATCCGAGCAGCTCTTTCAGCTCTTTCGTTCCTTCTTTGCCTTCATCCGACTTCAGCATCGTCCCAAGCTTTTCCAGGATTTCGTCGTTCCTGCCCTTGACTGACATGACCTTCAGCACAGCCTCAGTCTCCTTTTTACCGATGCCATTTTCAGCGAGTTCTTTCTCGACTGCTTCGGTGCCGAATTTCTCCAGCTTGTCTATCGCCAGTATGGCCTCCATCTTGTTCTCCTTTATGCCCGCGTAATCGAGGATGCCGTTCATTAGCTTGCGGTTGTTGACCTTTATCACAACGCTCAGGCCCAGCCTATCGAAGACTTCGGCAGCGATGGCGAGGATTTCCGCGTCGGCCAGCATCGATTTCGTTCCAACGATGTCCGCGTCGCACTGCATGAATTCCCTGAAGCGCCCGAGCTTGACGGGACCATCCCTCCAAACTGGCTGCATCTGGTAGCGCTTGAATGGCTTCGGCAGATTGGGGTTCATGCCCACGACCTTCGAAAGCGGCACGGTCAGATCATAGCGCAGTGCGAGTTCTCGTCCGCCTTGATCCTCGACCTTGAATATCTCGTTCATTATCTCAGCGCCGCCTGTGAACTTCGCGGTGAGCACGTCCTCCCTTTCAATCGCCGGCGTCTCCAGCGGCGAATATCCGTAAGCCTCGAAGACCGAGCGTATGGTATCCATCGCTTTCTGCCTCGCCAGCGCTTCCTCTGGCAAAAAGTCCCTCACTCCTCTCGCATTCATCAGTTCGAAATTTTCTGGCATAAGCATCACGTTATTAATTATTTCGTCGAGCCGTTATTTAATTTCAGTTGTGAATGAAATTCCCGTTCTCATCCTTCAGCGCTTCTATATCCTCTTCCTCGACCGCGCGGCTCAGCTCGATGAAGGGGATGTCGTCGTCCTCGAAAAGCGAAAGCACTACTTCCATTATCAGGCCTTCCAGCTCCTCCCTGTCGCTGTCAAGAAGTTCCTCGAGGTCGAAATCGACCTCTTTCATTACCTCCCGTACGACTTTCTTTACCTTCTCTTCCATGTCCTTTATCTCGATTTCGCTTTCTGGGCTCATCATAATCACCATAACGCGGACGCAATCTAGCTGCGTTCGCGATTAAAAGCCGGTGCAATGAAAAATCGCGTTATGCCTGGCAAAAACCATCCGCTTCATCCAATTTATCATTCCAGACATAACATCACTTTATCGTAATATGATGAACGTTATTTAAAAACCTGACGGTTCGTTCGATGCGCTCACAAAATCAGACGTCAAAGACCTTTACCTTCTGTTGCGGCAGCTCGACTACCGCCGCTTTCCTGAACTCTGGCAGCGCCGCGTTGACGTACAGCGTCCCCCTGTGCATCATGAAGCCGGCGGATTCGTGTATGTGGCCGAAGACGTGCATCGCGGGCTTTATGTGCTCCATCGCTTCCCTCAGCTCCGGCATGCCCGCGTTGCTGCCGAAGTAGCTGACGTCGAGGATGTCGTAGGGCGGGTCGTGGCTTATGACAATAAGCTTGTCGGGTGCGACGCCTTTCGCCAGCTTCTTTATCTCGCTGTAATGACCCCAGTCGACGCCAAGGAAGTGGAAGCCCTTGTATGCGACAATCTGGTTTATAAGAAACGAAACCTTCTTGTTGCTGATTTTAAGTTCGCGATCCCAGTTGCCGCACACCACGAATGTGCGGAACTGCGTGTTCTCGAGAACCTTCCTGGCGAACTCCTCCGACAGGAAGTCGCCGGCATTTACAATAACGTCTACCTTTTCCTTCGCCGCGAGTTTCTCAACCTTGTCGGCGATGCCCTTGTCCCTGTGGTAATCGGAAACGCAAAGTATTTTCATAGGAATCATTTTCTGTTCGAATGTTAATAAATCTAACCCAGCAGGTCGAGGCATACGAGGCAGAGGATTTTTGCGAAGGCAGAAAGCTCGCTGACCGAGATGTTCTCGTTCGAGGTGTGCGCGAGTCCCTCGCCCGGCGAGAAGCCGACTGCCTTGATGTCTTTCGCAGCGAGCGGCTTGACGAGCGTCGTCCCTGCAATGCCTATGAGCTCCGCGTCGTGCTTCGTCACAGCTCTGACGTTTTTCCTTATTGAGCGGACGAGCCCGTTATCGCCATCGACTTCGACGGGTTTCTGGTCATCTATGACCTCCAGTCTGAACTTGGCTTTCCTGTTCCTCCTTTCAACCGCGGCCAGCATCCTTCTGACGTCGCTTATTATCGCCTCCGCCTTCTGCGACGGCAGGTAGCGGATGTCGATGCGCGCAGTGCATTCGTCCGGAACGATGTTCGGCGCCTCACCGCCATTTATCGTTCCCAGATTAATGGTAGGCGCGGACAGCAGCGGGTGCTTCCTCGCTTTCATTTTGTAGTGCCTGAAGATTTCGAGAAAGTCGACCATGTTCCAGACAGCGTTGATTCCCAGGTCCGGCCTAGAGCCATGCGCCTGGCGCCCGAGCGAAGTGACCTCAAGAAACAGCAGACCCTTCTCCGCGACATCGATTTTCTTCAGTTCGTGCTCGATGTCCGGGACAATCGCGTATTCTCCGCGCAGCTTCCCTGTTTCCAGAAGATGGAACATGCCGAGCTTCGAGCCGGCCTCCTCGTCTGCGACGCACGCCAGTATCACCTGGCCTTTCAACCGCTTCTCGAGCTTCTTCATGACAGCCCCTGCGATGAGCATACCGGCGAGAGGTCCTTTGTTGTCGACCGCTCCGCGGCCGTAGACCTTCCCTCCTTTCACCTTCGCTTTGAACGGGTCAGTCGCCCATCCCTTGCCTGCAGGCACGGTGTCGAGGTGGCAGGCAATAATCAGGCGCGGCCTTCCCTCTCCGACGTAGCCTATAAGATTCGTGCGGCCTTTCGCTTTCTCAAAAACCTTGTACCTGATGGCGTTTTTCCTGAAGAATTTTTTCACAACATTCGCTGCCAGATATTCGTTGCCTAGCGGATTTGACGTGTTGGCAGCGATGAGCTTCGAGAGCAGCGCAATCATCTCACGCTTGTGCTCATCCACCGTCTTTTCAACATTCATGCGCTCATTTCGCGAATCCATATTTTATTATTTCCTTGCTTCCTATTAATTGACAGATGTTATGCCGCCAATGACAGAGACGCACAGGATTCAGGTAAGCACCCAAAGCCGGACAGACATAGTCGACATCACAGGCAAAGTCGCGGAAATTCTCCAGAAATCCAAAATCAAGTCCGGTATAGTTTGCGTTTTCGTCGTCGGCTCGACCGCTTCCATATCGACGTTAGAATACGAACCAAATCTCATCAAGGACATCAAGCGCGCCCTCGAAAAGCTTGCGCCGGAGGGAGGGAAATACGACCATCATGAAACTTGGGGCGACGACAACGGCAGCGCGCATGTCCGAGCGTGTCTGATGAAGCCGGGCATCACCGTCCCCTTCGAGAACAAGAAACTTTTGTTAGGCACGTGGCAGCAAATCGCCTTATTGGATTTCGACACGCGGCCGCGCGAGAGGGAAGTGGTGGTGCAGGTGGTTGGGTAAATAAAAATGAATTAATCTAAATTATCAAAAAATGAGCTATATCTTGCTATAATTCTTCCAAAACATTATAAGTCTAATAACTATAAATTTAATTTTCTTAATAAATATTTTTAGACTTATTATATTTTTCATTTCCTTTATAAAACGTCATAATTATCTATCGATAGTTAAGTTTAAATAGTCTTGGAGTAATATATTAATTGAAAGAAAATGGACTTATGGTGAAAAAATGGAAAATGATGAAATTGAAGTTGAATTAAACGTTAAAGGTCGCAAAATAAAAATTAGAGGATCTAATTTGACAGATATTTTATCTCAATTAGATAATGAAGTTAGCAAAACAATAGAAAGGATATTAACAAAAATCGAACCAGTTAATTCAGATGTTGATTCAAATTCATTACAATTTATAATAAAGAATTTTAAACCCAAGTCATTCTATGATAAAATTTTGACTTGCATTTACTATCTTCATAAAAGAGGAAATACAATTTTCAATCAAAATGAGTTGAGAGAAACATTCATGGAAGCGTTATTTCCATTACCAAAGAATACAATTGATCTTTTGAATAAGTTAGAAACTAAGGGGTTTGTAGCCGTACATAGAGAAAAAAGGGGTGGTTTAAAATCATGGTATATAACACAAGAAGGATTAGAATATGTAGAAAGGGGGTTTGAACAGGAGGTGGATAAATGATAGATCAATTAGAAGATTTAATTGTGGATGAAGAAAGTGTTAATAAGGAACTTTTATCTACCACTTTGAAACCATTTATAAGAATAGTTAGAGAAAACAAACAATTTACATTTACAAGTGAATTTACTTCTCTTGAACCAAAACAAAAAATGATTGTATTCCTATTAGGTCAAAAGGCAAAAAAAATTTTAGGATTCATTGAAGATGAAAAAACAACACCAAAAATAATTGCTTCTGAAATTGGTTTAAGAGAGGGCACTGTTTATCCTTATGCAAGAGAACTGGAAAAAGCAACATTACTTAAAAACGATAACGGAAGATATTTTATACCAAACTATGCATTTGAACAAGTTAAAAATTATCTTGCAAAAAAAGTGATAAAATGAAAATCGCGAAAAGTGCTCCAGACGCATTGAAAATTTTATGGGAAAATAAATTTTTCGTTAAAGAAAAAAGCCAGAAAGAAGTAGAGGAAGAATTGCATAAAATTGGATATAATTTTGGTGACGCTGTACGCAAAGCATTAGAAAACGCCAATTTTTTGTTACGAAAAGGCAAACCTGGAAAAAGAAAGTACATACAAAAATATCCATTCATGGAGGGGAAAAAATGAAAAACGAGAACGAAATAAATGAAATTCTTAAAAATCATGAAAGAAGAATGGTCGCATTAGAAACTCTGATAGGAAATTCTAAAAAACTAAAAATAAAGAAAAATAAGCAGTCTCTTTCAGACTACATAATTGAATTACGTGATAACAATTTCTTTTCTCAACCTAGAATTGCAGAAGAAACTCACGCGAAACTTAGAGATAAATATCACTGCGAAGTGAACAGGGTAACAACGGCACTATTAAGAATTGCTGAAAGACAACAACTCAGAAAAGCATCCAAAACAGTATCCGGGAAAAAATACAAGGCTTACGTTTGGTGAACTGAAAATGGAAATAAAAAAGGTCCCTCAGGCATTGAAATACCTGTGGGAGAAAAAATTCTTCGATAATCGTCAAAGAAATTTCCAAGCTATAAAATTGGAAATAAAAAAAGAGTTACATTGTACGTTTCCAGATAACACACTATATGTGGCATTAAGCAGGGCTAAATATTTAACAAAAGAAGATTCTTCTTATACTCAGAGAATAGCACCTAAAGGAATAGTTTTGAACGAAGAAATATTTGCAGGAAAAGTTATCAAAGTATTAGGGAAAGATTTTCAGACAGAAATCTCGGACCTAAATCTAAATTATGGAAAAAGTGGAACTTGTACTGCCTTCATATTAAGAAAAATTTTGGAAAAATTAATCTTTTTGACGTTTGCTAAAAATGGTTTGTCAGATAAATTGACTGACAATAAAGGGAATTTTGTTGGTCTGAAAGATATGATTAACCTAGCTGCATCAAATAAAGTCGATGGAAAACCTTTTCTAATGCCCAAAACAGCAAAGGAAATTGAAGGAATGAAATTTTTGGGTGACACTTCTGCGCATAATCCTCTTACCAATGTGAGCATGAAAACAATTATTCCACAGATGCCGTTTATTATAACTGCTTATGAGGAATTATCTAAAAAGCTTTAATGTTTTGGGAAAATTTATTCCTTTCCGTACAACTCCACCCCAAAAAACCTCTCAATCTTCCTCGCTGTCGCCTCGTCCGGCTTGAAGCCCGACTCGATGCGCTTGTAGATGAGATGGGAGATGCCGATTTTCATGGCGGCTTCGTCCTGAGTAAGGTTCATGCGCTCTCTTGCTTTTCGGATCTTGGCTGAGAAGTCATTCGCTAGTTCTCGCTCGCTCTCGATGGACTCAGGGCTTGGAGCTCTCGTTGCTCTGGGTATGAAGACAGGTCTTGGTGGAGCGACTTCCTTGCCGAGCCTCGCGCATTTGTCGCAGACCTCAAGAATGACGCCGTCGATTTCCGCGCGCTTTGGAACAGGAATTTCCCTGCCGCAGACCTCGCATTCGGTCATAAAAATATGCACCCGCCCGATGCTATTACGATGCTAGCATTATGCTAGTATGCGATACCCACCTTGACATTCGAGATGTCCCAGCTGCCCGTGCCACTGAAAGCGATGGTGTTAGCGCCTTCGAAAACATCGCTGTTCGCGAAGTCGACCGTGTTCTTTCCCTCTCTCACGGTCTGCAAGCTCAGCTGGTTGTCGTTTATCTTTATGTTAAGGACTCCTTGTCGATAAACGCTGTCGACGTTGAATTCAATTTTGCCTTTGCCGTTCCCTGCCAGCAGGTTCTTGTCAGATTTGGTCAGATTGAAGTCCCTTTCCTTTGCTGTCGAGCCGCTGGCGAGGCGTATGATGAACTCGACGTCGCTCAACTCCAGCGAACCGGTCGATTTGAAAGAGAGGACGTTATCGCCGATGCGTATCGCATTTCCTATCTCAGAATACTGGTATTCCTTGGTGACCAGGGAATCAGGGCTGGTGGCGCTGTATATCGTCTGGCCGTTGAGCTTTATCGTGAGCTGCGCGCCCTGCGCCTTGTTGGTGTAGAAGCGGAGAACGCCTTTGTTCCACCCCTCGATTTCAGTCGGGTAAATCTTGAAAGAGGCGAACTTCTCGGGCCCGTATTCGGCTGCGACAGCGAAGTCCTGTAGGACGTATGAAGTCGCGGCCCAGAAGTAAAGGCCAGGCGTCGAGGCAGTGAGTTCGAGTGTGTTCGAATCCTTGACGTCTTCAGGCGGGATGACGACGTCGTAATGGTTGAGATTCGCCAGCTTGTCGAAGACGACCTTTTCGTTCCACTTGATTATGAGATTGCCATAAAGATTGGTTTCGCCCATGCCGAACGAGATTTTAACGTCCTTTATGTTGTTCAGGACGTTAGCATCGACGGCGATGGCGAAGCTCTTCGGGTCTCCGCCGAAATAGCCCTGGCTGACGGCGAGAGAAGACATTTCTTTCAGCGATTGCTCCTGGTCCTGGCCCAGGGTGAAGGAGCCGAAGTTCAGCGTCCTCGAGGTTTCTGTGTCGGACAAACCGACTTTGCCTAAATCAAAAGAAGCAAGGGACTTGTAGTTGCCAGTCACGCCGCCCGTGGTCCAGTTGCCCTCAGCCCAGTTGGCGAGCGGCGTTCCTACGACCATCAGCGCGCCTATTATCACGACGGCAAGTATCAGCAAAACGACGAACTCGTCCATATTAAATCTTATTGGGAGATTGCTTTAAATCTTTATTTTACCTCTAGCGGAATAGATAAGCAAACAGGCAAAGAAACAGATGAACAAAGGCGTGCGATAGCGTATGAAGATAATCAGCAAGAACCTCAGGGAGCAGCTTGTAAAAGTCCAAGTCGAAACGCTCGAGGACCTCTGGCATCTCGAGCACGTCCTGGAGTTGGGCGATTTGGTTACCGCCAGGACG
>Ga0315282_10009001_pt1 | contig 15977 bp, 6 predicted proteins | sample YL17G07_20_MG_FD_203693 | JGI IMG/M metagenome (GOLD analysis project Ga0315282, IMG submission 203693) | Sediment microbial communities from Yellowstone Lake, YNP, Wyoming, USA - YL17G07_20 | ecosystem: Environmental > Aquatic > Freshwater > Lake > Sediment | place: USA: Wyoming | collected...
TGAGGTTGAATCCCTGGTTGCTCGCTGGTGCCTGTGCTGGGGTTATCTCTGATTCGTTTGGGAAGGAGAGGATGCCGGAGTAATTGCCAGCATAGACCTGACCACCTGAAGGGGGGGTTGGCGATGGGGGGATTATCGGAGTGCACGTCTCATCTGGAGTAACATTCATCTGGGGTAGAGTAGAATAAATTGTGGCATAAGTTATATTATAATAGACGATAGTCTCATTGGTTACATTTTCAGCAGCACAAGTGAATCCTGGAGCTCTATCAAGGCAGCCCTGCATCACCAGCACGGCATCCAGATTCCCCCCGTCGAAATTGGATATGACCAAAGAGTAGATAGAAGTAAGTGGAAAATCTTGTAAGCCTATTTGTTGCCAGCATGCGCCCCTAAGCTGAGTACTAGAGAATTCAGCGACACTGCCCCAGAAAGTAGAACCCTCACCATGAACGGAAGAACCAAAATACACTTCGGGAATTCCATCGTAGTTACCGTCTGCGAAAAAAACAGAAGATTGCGGAGAATGATACACATCACCGATAAAACCGGATGGAAGGTTAAGCTGAACCCACCCTCCACTTATGTTCTCAAGGGCCCAAGTCTGGCAGTCATAGCATATATCAAATGGATTGCCCCCGACTGCATCACCCAAGGCGGCGATTATCTCATTCTGACCATCATAATTCACATCACCGATAGCCAATGAATTGACCGCTTCCCCAGTCAAACCAGTGGAATCACATGACCAGTTCCCAACAGAAACAAACGAGCAGACATGGATATTATAGTTGCTCACATCCCAACCAGATGCAACTATGACTTCGTTCTTGCCGTCTTTATTGACATCGCCGATAGCCACGGGACTTCCAGCAAATGCAGTATCTTGGACCCAGGTCCCGCCATTTAAAGAAAACACTTGACCATCCGCAACCAATTCATTAGAGCCGCTATTGTTTGCACCTATTGCCAGTGAACCAGCAGACATGGCAGCAATAATGGTCTTGGTCCAAGCGGGGGGTTTGTACATCAAAATATTACTGGTCGTACTAACCACAAGCTCATTAAGACCATCGTTATCTACATCGCCAATTTTTAAGGCTCTTACCGAATCATTTGAATCAATATCGGTTTCAGACCAGATGCCTAGGGAATATGAATACATCCGCAATTTTCCATCGATAGTCCCAACAACAGTTTCATTTTGGCCATCGTTGTTGGCATCTCCCGCATCCATTGAGATTAATTGGGTACTGGAAGGTATGCTGGTGTTTCCGTCAAAACCGCCCGTCAACGTGGGGATACTCATTTGGGTTCGATTTAAGGTAGAGCAAGTTGAGCACCGATCCTGAGTCTGATTTTGATTCCCGAAAGTATAGACAAACAGGGAATAATCACTGACAGAACCCCACCACGTATCAAATGAAAGAGCCACCAATTCATTCTTGCCATCGCCGTTGACATCTCCTATCCTAATCAACGTCCCGCTGGCATATGCATCGTCACAAATATACCCGCTATCATTTAATATAGAATCATTGAGGTACTCTTGGGTCCAGCTACCATCGTTTCTATATATAGTCACCGTAGAGTCGTAACCACAATAAATCCCGCCCAGGAACTCCACGTTATTATCGTTATCAAAATCCCCAATATCGGAGTCTAACCATGCGTCCCAGAAGTAGGGGGGAACTATAGTTGTTTTATTCCAACCACCCGAGACATTTGAAAAATAAGCCAAATCGTAATTTTGTTTTGCGACGATTTCATTCTTGCTGTCATTGTTAATGTCGCCGACGCTAAAAGTCCACATCGGGTTATTATATAGTTCAGGTCCAGTTACGTTGTTAATAGTCCAGCCGCCGGATTCATTTTTAGCTATCGCAATAAGCGAGTTGTCGCCCGGCGTTTCCGCACCAAACACAATCTCGTCTGACCCAGTGCCATACACATCAGTTACGACAAACTGGAGAATATTTCCCGTGGCACTAATAATTGAGGAAAGGTTGAGTAAGGTAGTGGTCCAGCCGCCAGTTTCATTCTCAAGCACATAAAATATATTAGGATAACTTCTTGTCGGTATTAAGACCAGTTCATTCTTGCCGTCGCCATTTACATCGCCAATTTGAATGCTCGGTAATCCATATATATTGTTTATATCAGGAAACTGACTGAAGTTGTATGTGTTTTCCCAAGTTCCGCTCATATTTTTGTAAATCGCAATCCAGGAAGTGTACTTGAATACAGTAAAATTATTATTGAAAAGAACGACCAGTTCGTTTTGACCGTCGTTGTCTATGTCTCCAGTCTGCACATCATAAACGTTCTTCAGATTAACAGTATAGGGGCAAGGGGACGGGATAGTAATACTGAGCCTGTCCCAGCTATTTCCAACATAAGAGTAGGCCCGTATCTGATCACCATAGCGCCCATCAGCTCCCACCAGAATATCCAATTGTCCATCGTTATTATAATCCCCTAAAGAAAGAGAATTAGCGAGAGGAATCACATCCACATTTTGCCTGCTGAAATTCAAGGAAAATGCAGTACTAAGCAAAAGCAAGATGAATATCCCTGACGTTTTTTTCATAGTTATCACCTGTATTTATTGAGGATGAACAGTATTATTATTATGATGATGAAGGTCAGCAGAGCGATGGTGTTGGTGGGGGTGAACCACTTGAGGATGTCCCTGATGTTCAGATTGAGGTTGAATCCCTGGTTGCTCGCTGGTGCCTGTGCTGGGGTTATCTCTGATTCGTTTGGGAAGGAGAGGATGCCGGAGTAATTGCCAGCATAGACCTGACCACCTGAAGGGGGGGTTGGCGATGGCCCCCCAAGAACCATAACCTGCTTATTTAACGAACTATTAGCCACCGCATAAGTCCAAGGGTACTCGGCAAAACTAAAGTTTAAATCCCAGAGACCGGGTTCATCAAAAGTCAGATTAGCAGTCCACATCCACACGGGATTGCCCGAATCCCAGAACGCTACGCTCCCTTTTGTGCCCGAGGGTTTAGTGTAGTTCAATGTAACATTAGCGGCGTTAGACGAAGGGATAATCTGGTCGTACCAATGCCCATTGTACGAATCATTAACATCTAGTTGAATGGGAACGGTAGTATTGACGGGTATTGAATCAGATAGATTGACGGCTATCAATGTATCATAGAAAGAGCAAGAAGAATTATAGCTTATGTTGTAATATACGATTGTATAATTCATTATGTATGTTACTGTTCCGACCCAAGGCTCCCAGCGGGTGATGATGACATTTGTAATTAGGTCCATATTCCCCCCGTCGAAATTGGTCAGCCGAAGTCCAGTCGTTGCTGTGCGTACACAGTTATAGTTTGTGGGGAAAAACTCAGAGAACTCCTGCCATCGAGTGCTAATCGTCCTTCCCCCGAATATTTTTTGAGTGCTATGTAATGTGTTTGAAAAACGTTCGTATCGCGTTGATGAAGAACCGTAGTATACTTCAGAAACATTGTTGTGGTCAGTGTCCCCTAAAACAATATCATTTGAGATAATATCCACTATTTCAATACCAAACGGGTAATCTAAAGCGTCGTTGTTGAAAAGGATGCCCTCCGTCCAAAATCCCGCAACACAGTACATATTATTAATCCCGTAAGTAAAATCTGGGTCGTAGTACCATCCCTGAAAATACATTGAACGGCTGCAATCGCTCGCATTCTTGTAAAATCCAGCTGGTCTCAAGGTTCCGTCAATAATATCAATATTGGCGGTGGCTATCTCATTAAGACCATCGCCATCTATATCGCCGACAGCGACTCCGTAGGGTGTCGCTGAACCCCCAAAATTACCAGAAGTATAATTTTTCATCCAAGTCTGAACCCAGCCACCGCTGATATTCTCGAACAGCACAACTTGCCCCACGTGTGAACTATAATTGACTGCCACAATTTCGTTCTTGCCGTCGTTGTTAGCATCCCCTATCACAAAGTCCGTGAATATCCCGTCAGTGATATTATAAGAGGACCAACCACCGGAGACATTCTTGAACACCTGCAAAACGCCGTGCCCTAAAACCACCTCGTTCTGGCCATCGTTGTCTACGTCTCCTATACCCACGATAGACTGGGGCGAATTGCTGTAGCTGTCGCTGAACACGTACTCCTGCCAGTCGGAAGTGGAATTAGGGAGCGAGTTGAGAGCAGAATACATTTTAAGCTCGTAAGTCCCGGCACTGCTATTGGCACTGAAGGCTACAAGCAGTTCGTTGAGTCCGTCATTGTTCGCATCTCCGATAGCCACTGGTTGTCCAAATGCCACGTCAAGAAGCCCGTTTTGATCGACATCCCCGAACCCACCATACCTATCGCTGAGATTCGTGGTGAATGCTTTTATCGTTGAATTTTCATCAGAAACAGTGATATTGGCTATCCTGGCAGCACCGTTATTATCATACATTATGACCAGCCCAGTTCCTGTCTGGTTGCTCATATTGCCACTAGGACTCAAGACAACTACTGTCTCATTCAGCCCATCATTATCCAAATCCCCAGTAGCCAAGCCCCAAGTTGGAGTAGTGGAATTAAGGATGACCTCGGATTTGTCGTAGAATATATTATCCGTGCAAGTAGCGAATGCTGTCGCTAAGAATATCGAACAAAAAAACAAAACTGCTGCTGTTCTTTTCATGTTATCACCTTTTGTACTCCGTGCTGGTTTATATTAATCTTCCTCCTTTTTCTCCTCCCTGACTTTTAAGGTTATGATTATTATGATTATTATGAGTAGCAATAGCAAAGTTATCGGGCTGTCCAACTTCAGGTTCCCTTGAGCATTGCCAGACAGGAAGGTCATCAGCTGGTTAGTCGGCTGCTTCTTCAGCTGGATCGCCGAAAGCGGGATTGGAGACACTGTTATAGTGCTTCCTCCACCGCCCCCAGGCGGAGCTGGCGGGGCGATGCAGGTCGGGCCGGCGCACAACAGGGCAGAGGTATATGAGTAAGAAGCGAAGGATGGCATTACAAAAAACGAAAGTAACGCCAGTGCAAGGGTTATCCGCTTAATCATGTTACCTCAATCCCCAGCTTCAGGACCTCTTGATAATAGCCGGCCTGATTCACATATCTATTCCCGTATTCTATCCGCCAGGCCTTATCCTGGTCTTCTGGAACTAATCCGAATGGGCCTAAGATCACCATATACCTTCCTTTAGGCGTGTCTGGGCTGACCTGGATGTTCAAGACCACTTTCTGCGTCCAATTCTCGAAGAAGAGCGGGTAGGCGGGCTCCAGAAGAATGGTCTTTGGCACTATCTCTATATTGAAATATTTGCCCATATCCTCCGTCCCAACCGTCCTGTTCCCGTCGCTGAATTGGTTTTGTAGGAAAGCTGGCGATGTCCCGGTCCCTCCGCCGTACACATAGGTCCCGAACGGTACTGCCTGATACGTGCTGACTCCCGCTCCGGTGTAGGCGAAAAGGCACATGGAGAAATTAAAGCCGGGCGTCACTCCCGCTATCGCCTCGTCGGAATAACCCGCATAGCCCTTGTTAGTCAGACCGAACGGAACTGCTTTGTAATAATTCAGCCAAGTGTCTTGTGTCTTGTAGAACTCAGGCTGTTTCCAATAGTCTGGTCCCAAAAGAGTGCAGGCGAGCTGAGCATTCCAAGATTGCTTTAGCGGGCCCGATACCTGCTGGAAGTTGTACGGCTCTGTTGGCAGGTATTTGAATACGCACGCAGGTATGCTGCTCCTCAATGTCCCGTTATAGGTGGTTTGGTTGGTCTGAAATTCCGTGACCTTCAAGATACAGCTGCAAAGGTCCAGATGGGCTGAATAGGCGGCCTGCGTTTCTGAATACAGCTTATATAACAAGGCCGCGTCTGCCCATAGGCTATCGGTCGGGATGTTTTTCAACTGGGATTCCTTCCAGAGCAGGTCGAAGAACATCTGTTTTTCGGAGACTTTTTGCCCAAGTGCCCCGCAATCACTTTGGTTCTCGCTCAAATTGCCTATCTCTAGGTAAATCGGCTGATCTCCGGTTTGTTGCATAGCTGGAGTCGGTGCGCTCAACATATAGGCCACCCCTATTACAGCAAATAACGCAACTATCAAAATTGCGTACGCTACTCCGAATCGTTTGAATTCTTTCTTAGGTTCATCTTTCTCTTCCATCTCTCATCTCCTCCTAATCTCGTCTACTGTCGGACTGATGTCCGTCTCTTTTACACCGAGTTTTATCAGAAGAGACCTTATTTCTCTAAAGGCCTCTTCTGTTTTTTCTTCCGGCATTTTGCATGAAACTGCAAAATACTTTAAATTACTCATCTCTCATCATCTCCTCGTTTCTCATTTATCGGACTTCGGCGGGTTTTAGCTGCTACTGAAGTTGAACTGCGTCTGGTACTGTCCGCCGGCTACACCGGTGAAATTTGCCCAGATACACATGCTGGTCTCGTTATTCAAACCCAGCCCAGTGACGAACGTTGAACCCGCACCGTTGAACGCGTTTATTGTCGTGTTCATTGTCCCTGTCGAAGAGCCCGATTTGAAACTGGCATTGTAGAAAAATACCAGTCCAGCCACTGTGTTGTTTTGTACCACGTTCAGAGTCTCAACCACGGTCCCAGTATTCTTGAAGACCATTATTGGCGTCGCACAAGCTGGATACGCCCCTACTTGGGTGCTTGCCCCTATCACGCTGGCGTTCTGGTTTTTGGTCTGTCCGTCTGTCGAGTTGAACCAGAGCGTAGCTGTCGCTGTTCCTGGCCAATTCGGATCAGAGTTTGTGCCCGACTGCCCGTTCAAGGTCTGAGTGTAGGATTTCGTTGTCGTCACTCCGATCACGACCGGTGTGTAGGTGTAGTCCGCTTTCACTGGCGTTGCTCCTAATATGCCGAATACCGATAGGCAGATTACGAACATTGCCGCTGTTTTTGCTATTCTGCTCATTTGCATTTGTTACTACCTCCGATAGTTTTGTTCAGCTGTGATTTAGCTGAGTATGATTTTTGATTCATGACACTTGTACCCCCATCAATAATATGTCGGTATAGAAGCCCGTGCTCGAACTCCTGACGTAGTTTCCGGGGTGCTCTTGGCTCCATTCCGTTTCCACATCGCTCGGTATTCTTCCGTTCGGACCAAGGACAATCATATACTTGCCCGATGGCGTGTTCGGCGAGACGCGGATGTCCAACCTGACTTTCTGGCTCCAGTCGCCTGAGACGTAGGGGAATGTTGGACCGAGCAATATATAGTCAGGCACCACATCCACGCTGAAATACTGGCTCATATCTTCCGTCCCCACTGTCTTAGTCCCGTCGCTGAATTTGGTCTGCTGTTTGAATGCGACCCCGCTGCCTGCGCCCCCATAGACCACCGTGCTGAACGCCAGGCCCTGATACATCGAGGCGGATGGTATCGTATTGATGTAGACGCAGCTGGAGAAGTTGTCGCCCGCCTTGACACCAGCCAGAAGCTCGCTCAGGTAGGAACCGTAGCCGTAGATTATATGCCCGGTTGCCGATGGCGATAGGTAGCTGGGATATAGGCTAGCGGGATAAAAGTCGGGCTGTTTGTAGTAGCCCGTGTCTAACCCGGTGCAGAAATACTGGGCAGTTATATTCCCTTTTCTGACATTATCCATCGTCATAGTGTAATTGGTTGCTTCTGGAGGAATCTCGCTGAACACGCAGGACGGGATGCCTTGCTCCAGACTCCCGACATAGGTGTTGGCGTAGAAGCTGTTCAATTGGTTGACGCACTGTTTTTGCTGGGGGGTAAGAACGGTGGCATTGAATGATATTTTGGTGTCGTTACTCATATTGCTGACATTGGATGGCACTGAATTTCCCGGCAGAATATCCACGATGATGTTCGCAGTTATGGGTGCAGGCTGGTTCATTATATATACTGCTATCACTGCCCCTAAAAGAAGGAGCATCGCTAGACCGATGGCAATAACGTGTATCTTTTTCAATCTCCTTGGAGTATATCTTGGGAATTGCCTGGGTGTTATAGGCTCCGGCATCGGTGTATCTATCTGTTTCTCTTTCATCTCATCCACTTTCTCATCTCCGACATCGTCTATCATTTTATCACGTTGAAGTATGATTTAAAGCCGTCCTATTGACAGTCCCCCCGTATGCGACCACGTTCGTGAAATTGGCATAAACCCATAATCCCTTGCTATTGCCTACGGGGATGGAAAATTGAATCGGCGTTGTCCCAAGGCTATGACCGTTATTCGGTATCGCATTGGTGTCGTTGGCGAACAGGACCACCCAGTCAGGTATGCTAGAGTTCAGGGTTATCGACCAAGTCAGGGTCTGGGTGCCTAGATTGTTGAACGTCAGGGCTGGGTTGGCTGCGTCCTGCCAGAAGGTCGCCCCGCTGTAATTATAACTGCAATTCACGTAGAACTGGCTGCCGCCGTAAGTCTTGTTGTAGGAAAAGTTCATGGCTGGATTGGCGTTTCCTGGGGCTGTCAAGGAGCTATTGCTGAAATTGCCGCCTGGGATAGTGATCGAGAAAGCCGCGTAAGGCTGAACGAAAGGAGCGCCTAAAGGCAGGTAGTCGGTGTTGTTCTCGTTTAAGGCCAGAGGGGAGCAGAAGCCGTCAGCGTCTCCTGAACAAGTATCAGAGTAGCCATCACCAGATGAGTTAGTATAATAGTTGCCGCCGATTAGAGAGCCGCTAGAGTAGATGCGGGTGCCGGATTGTTTAGTGGTGTTCCATACCCCAAAACTGACCCCTTCAGAATAAAAGTTGACTGTGTTATTGAAGAGGTTATTGTACACCCTTACTGGAGTGTCAACTGTATTCCCCAAGTAATCAAGATAAGCACCGTAATAACAATCGGAGATACGCGAATTAATCAATGTGTTGTTCCCAGATTCAAATTGAACTCCTTTTGTACTATTCGACGCCACACTAGCGTCTACTGTAATGTTTTCATCATCAAATCCAAAAGCGATAGTAGTATTGTTAACGGAACAGTTCACAACGGAAATATTCGTACCGCCTATTTCTACACCGTACCCATCATACGAAGCGAATGGATAAACTGAAGAAACTATGCAATTCGTAAGGACACTGTTATCTTGATTATTATTAGGGAAACTAATTCCATAATTCCCACCAAACACATTATCCACGTAAATATTAGATAGCACTTGGCGGTCGCTGGTGCGAACCTCCACACCATTACCATCAGAGACATTTGAGACGGTTATGTTATCAATTGTGTGCCCGTATGATTGAAAATTAACGCCAGTACCAGAAGTATTGAATATGCGGAAATTCTTGATAGCAGTGTAAGCGTCATCAGTAACTATGCCCACACCATAGACATACGAAATAGAAGCCGTATCAAACGTCTCATTCGAACCCATAATATCTATACCGTACGCACTAGAGTGACCCTCTGCAATGTGGGAGATAGTCAGATTAGTATACACAGAGCCAATAGCGCCAGTCTCTATCCCCGAACTGCTCATGTTTATTATAACCACGTTGTTAAACCTGGTTTTACCCTGGTAATCCTCAATCCCGACATAACCGTTAGACACATTCAGACCATCAAAAGAAGAACCAGATGAAGAAGTGCCAGCCACATAAACTCCAAAATACCAGTTGCTCAAACTATTGTTTTTAGAAGTCACGTTGGTCGCAGACTCGAGGTCTATTCCTTTCGTATTGGAGTTAGTAGCATCTGTCCCATTTATCATATTATTATAGATGAATGAATCAGCAGATTTGTACATAACAATTCCGGAAGTAGCATTAGTAATCTGATTACCGTTGATAGTGATATTTACATTCTGGTTATCATAGATGCCATATGAAGACGAATTTTCTATCGTGTTATTCGCAATGACTGAATTATAATTATCCATATACACCCCGGTGTTATTGGAATTAGAAATCAAGTTTGACAAGAAAGAAGTATTCTCACCAGCCAAGTAAACACCAACGTACGCATTTTTAACCACATTATTGAAGAAGAACGAATTGCTAGCCTCATCATAAATACCTATAGTGTTTGGGTTTGCAAGGGCATGCAAAGTTACATTATTATACGAAACATTACCGCTCGCCTGGTTCCAATGGTTCTCAAGCCAAATGCCATATGCAGTCGAAGTCGTAGTAAGGTCAACATGGTTATTTGATATAATTGTATCTCGGCTACTGCTGCTCAATATACCCACAACACTGCTCGCACCAGAATAGAATATGGTGTTATTGGCTATGACTACATCAAGACCATCGCTCTCATCATCGATACCTCGAGTCCCCTCAAAATCATTGATGGTATTATTAAGGACAGAAACATTTTTGACTATCTCTATATCATCTACCTCATCTACCATGATGGAACCACCAGTAATATTATTGAAGCTTATCGTAGAATTCCCCCTACCATAGTAATAAATAGCATAATCATTGCCCGTTTCGATGGTATTGTTAAACGCAGTGAAATGGACAGTCTCAGAAGATACCTCAATCACTTCGGAAACCCAGTTAGAGAAAACGCAGTTCTTCACAGAGACATTATCATAACTAGCGGTAGGTCCACCCCAAACGTTGAATGCGTTCCAATGAGAATCACCACCGTCAATCGAAAAACCACGACAATCCAAAGTCACGTTGGAAGAAGTAACATTAATGCATTTAGTATAACCAGTAACATTAGTACTCAGGAAGTAGCCCCCAGGTGCAGATAGATTAACACAAGCAGAAACAAGGAATTCAGAAGGCTTACCCAACGGCAGATAATCAACGTTGTTCCCGCAATCAACGCCAGGAATACAGGCAGTCATAGTGCTGATGTTCAATGGGGAACAGAAGCCATTCACGTCGGGAACGCAGGCGTCAGAGTAACCGTTGCCTGATGAGTTGGTATAGTAGTTTCCGCCTATCTGGGTGTAGTTTGTGCTTGCCTTGTAGATTCTTGAACCAGATTGATTAGTCGTATTCCATATATTAATTCCATCCCACCCAAAATTATCAGTATTATTGAAAAAATTATTGAAAATTACATTACCAGAATCACCCGATAAATATATACTCCAAGTTGTATTTTGTATCCAAGAGTTAGATATACGGTTATTAATGAAATGAACATCTGAGATAATCCCATATTGGTTGCTATTTAAGATAGTGACATTATCAACCACTGAATTATTTACCTTCCTGAAGTATATCCCACCAACATTATTATTTTTGGCAACTACATTTTGTATTGTGATGTTCCTTCCATTTTCAACATCAATCCCGTAATTTCCCTCTATACCGTCGTTGAAACTGCTATTTTCTATTATAGCGTTATTGCAGTCCTGTAGGTATATTCCATCATAGTATAACTCTCTTGAAGTGATGTTTGTCACAAGGGTATTATTCACGAATTCGAAATAGATGCTCTCATCAGTATAGTCTGTTATGACACAATTTTTTATAGTGATATTCCCGATTTCACTAGCTGCCCTTATAGCCCATATCCCCGTCTTGGCGTTAACATTATCCCCATCAATAGTGTTTCCATGGCAATCCAAAGTGACATTATTTACAGATATATTTATACATCTTGCTTGATTAGAATTGCTTATACTAGCAGTCAAATTATACATCCCTGGTGTAGTTATATTCATGCATCCAGTCAAAAGATAAGAGAAAGGCACGGGTTCGGCGAGGATAAGAGTACGATTGGCGCTGAAGTTCTCGGAAATCTGGTCGGCGATAGACACGCCCCAGAGATAGGTGCCATTGAGAGAGAAATTGTGCTGGATAATATTGACAGAGCCGTTCAGGAGGATGCTGGAGTTATAGGCGGTCCTGACCCAAGCGCCGGTCTCGTTAGTCCAGAGGGTGGCGTTGACCATGCTGCCGCCGTAGAAGGTCGGGGTGAAGGCGAAGGTAATGTTCTTGGTCGTGGCGTTGGTAGTAGCATCGTCCGGGTAGTTCAGGACCAAAGTCGTTGAATTCCCAAGAGGAAGCTCACTTTCATTGGCAGCCAAAACTTTATATTTCACAAACATACCCGCAGTGTACATAACTGCTAATGAAGTATTAGTAGTGGAATTTGTCTTATAAAAAGTGGTAACCGTATCATTCCTTGAGAAAGACTCATTAGACTCATTAGAGACAAGTATTTCTCTATTCCAGGTGCCATTCTGGTACTTAACCGAATACCAAACAGAAGAATTGGTAACATAGAAGATGTACGCGTCATTTCCAAGCATGCTAATAGAGGGGGCACTACTTCTAGCAATAGGTTCTAAGGCCGCCAATTCTTCTGTACCCCAACCTTGACCATAGGTATATTTATTGAAGACAACATGATTTGAACCGTTCATGAATGTTAAGTATACTGAATTGCTAGAAGAGGCAGCACTGAATTTTCCAGCATAAACCTGGCTGATAGTACTGTTAGATGCATTCTCTTCTGGTTCAAAGTCAGTCCCGTTCCACAAACGACCATGGCAAGGATTCTGCGTCCCGCTAGTTTTAATATCACAATACACAATGTACATTTTGCCGTTAGCAAGTGGAATGGGAATCGGAAGCTCATCTCGCGAACTTACTACTGGAGCCATACCGATTGGGAATCCATCAGCAGTTTCCCAAGTGCCATTAGAATATTTTGAAGTAGTAATATTAGCACCCTGCCAAGAGTCAGTCCCTGTGTTCACCCCTATCCACGGATGCCCGCTTGTGTTCACTCCGATAGTGGCATCATTAAAGTCCCAATCATAAAACTCAGTAATGTTCTGGACTTCACCCCACGTAATTGTGCCATTAGCATTCAATTTCCCCAGCGCATAGTACACTGGTTCGTTAACTGAATACCCATCCACCATATGAACATAAGTGTCGTTTGCCCATAGAGATATACCTGCAAGATAACCTGGTATCCCCCCAGGAACCCACATAATCTCAGGACTCCAAACAATGCCATCCTGACTGGTCCTCATAATATCGTAATCATCGCCACGATTGTAAAAAGCCCAGTAAAGACCTTGGGCATAGAAAGTCCTTCTTTGAGAAGTCATTCTCGTAGATGCAGCATAAGAAACCTGCCTCAAATAACCAACTAACATAGTATTGGTACCAGAAGAATTTGATACTGATTCGTTGCTACAGGTCACGTTCCAATTAGCGACACCCTCGTTCAATAGTATTACGAAAGAACCAGAAGTGGCATTAATAATACTGGTATTGGACATCGGGGTATTGTTGACATACAATCCACAATTATAGCTCAAGAAACTGCCGTTGACATTGAACTCAAATTTAGGGGTGTAATTCATATACGCAGTATCGTTGAGAGTTATCAAATTCACATTCACGACTCCTGGAGCTGCACTGACATTATTGACATTCAAAGTCCTATTGGAAGAAAAGTTCATCAAATCTCCACCGTAACATCCGATACCCCAGGTGATGTTGAGACCAGTGACATTGAACCAGAGGGAGTTTAAAGTGTTGTTTAGGACGATTGACTGGTTGGCTGATGAAAAGCCCCAAGTCCCGCTATTATTGGTGTAGAGGGAGCAGTTAGTTGGAGAACCGCCATAGAAAGTGGGAGTCCAGGCGAAGCTGATGTTGGAGGAAACGTTGAAAATGCCAGTATCAGGATAGTTCAAGGAGATTGTTGTGACGTTGATCGGGATTAAAGTCTCGTTCAAAGTCAAAGTATGATTGGCGCTGGACGCAGAATAATTAGCATTGCCGGTCCAATTAGCCACGATGGAATAGTTGCCAGCAGGGTATTGAGTCAAGTTGGTATAATTGGTCAAGGGTGAGTTTTGAGTGTCCCAGAGAGCCATTGTGCCAGATAGATTGGTGTACAAAGTTACTGAAAAAGCATCCGCATCGAGAATGGCGGTGAAATTGGCCAAGGAGTTATTATATACCGTCTTGTCGCCGTTCGTGCCATTTATCAAGAGGGCGATAGAACTGGTAGCCTTGTCGATAGTATATGCGGTGGAGTTCTCGCTTCCAGTATAGTTATCATTCCCAGCCCAGGTGCAGTTGACCAGATAGACCCCAGCAGCTCTTACCATTAGAGTATTATTTTGGCTGGTTATGTCGGTGGTGTTCAAGTATAATATCGGCGCAAAGCTGATGTTCAAGCTACAGGAGAAGTTGCTCGCTGTGCCGTAGGTAATCGAACTCGCAGGCGTGACGATCAAGCTGGCTCGCGAGGGGGCTTGGGTCACGGTGACAAGAACGCTGGTTGAATTGCCCGCATAACCGTCGCTGGAGGTATTCCATGTGAAGTTATAGGCGCCAACTCCTAAGGTAGCGGTGTACGGGCTGGTAACTAAAGTCCCATTTCGGTATAACTTAGCCTCGGATAGATTTCCTGAACCAGTGACGGTAAGACTTGTGCCATAGGTGATAGAAGCGCCGGGGTCTAAAGTGAGGACTAATATTTGGTTGGCCTGGTTGACGGTCACGAAACGGCTTATCTGCATTGAGGTATGATTAGAGTCGCCAGCTGATTGGGCAGTATAATTGTAGTAGCCGACATTCAAAGAGACGTAAGTATCGTTCTCGCCAGACACATCAGAGCCGTTTCTCAAGAGAGTCAGCGCACCATAGCCGCTTGCACCAGAAGCGTTGACCTGTCCGCCATATAGCAAGGTTATGTCGCCTTCAGTACCGTTGAGCTTGAGCGAGACAGAGCCTACAGTTTGATTTACCTGGTAGTAATGGACCCAATCAGTGGTATTGACATTGCCTAGCGTATCGTTAGCATACCACTTATACTGGTAACTGCCTGCACCCAAGGGAGTAGTATTATAACAATAGACTGCCCCACCGCAAGAGCCGACAGTGATGTTAGCCAGACTACCAGTGAAGTTCTGCTCTATCCAGACGTAGCTGATGCCCACCCCAATATCGCTTATAGTAGCATTGAATTGGTAGCCTTGAGTGGAAGAGTAGTTAGTCATATTGCTGACGTTAAACAAGAAATTTGATATACTTGGAGCATCACTATCATAAAGAGTCAAATTCAAGGTATGATTCGATTGACTGTATGTATAGTTAGCATTAGAGAAGTTAGCTATAATCTGATACCCATCCATAGCCGGGAAGAAAGTCAACGATTTAATGAGCGTATACGGAGAATTACCTGTACTCGATTGCCACGAACCAGAAGAAAGATTGTCCCAGATACTGATTGCGTAAGTATAATCTGAAGAAAAGTTCGCAGTGAAATTGGCATCGCTGTTATTATACAAAGACCTATCACTATCAGTTCCGTTGATATAAAGGGTTATCGGAAGGTAGCTTTTGTTCACCTGGAATGTCTGGTTCGAGCTATTATAGTACACTAAATAGGTATCGTTTGCCCACCAGGTGTAAATATAGGTTCCAGCAGCTAATGTAGCGTTGTCATAGTACCATGAGTTACCGCCTGAACTTGTCGCAGTATAATTAGAGAACGATCCGCTGAAATTGGCCCTAACCCAGACCTTGCTGACCTGGGTGGAATTGAACGCGGTGGAATTGAACTCATAGCCTTGCGTGCTGGAATAGTTCGACAGGGAAGTAACGTTGCTCGAAAAGTTGTTGAATATGATACGGGAATCGTTCAAGGTCATGACGACGCTCACATTGCCGATAGTGTAGTTCTGGTCACCGCTGAAGTTCATCATCACAGTGTATGCTTTGGCGGAGTACTGATTCACGTTGAAAGCTTGCGGCGAAGTGATAGAAACCCCGTCCAGATAGAAGTTCAAAGATGAGTTGATATAGCCGGGCGTGGTGGCGTTCCCGATATTGACTACGGTGTTGTTGAAATAGCTCCTATCGGCAGCAGTTCCATTGAGCGTGACTGAAAGAATGGGACTGCTTTTATTGACTTGGTAATAATGAATGTAATCGGTGTTGTTTAGGTTATGATTGGATGAGCTGTCGTTCGCGTACCACTTCATGTAGTAAGAGACGTTAGCGCCAAGCGAGCTGACGTTATAGCAGTAGACA
>Ga0315282_10009002_pt1 | contig 15977 bp, 23 predicted proteins | sample YL17G07_20_MG_FD_203693 | JGI IMG/M metagenome (GOLD analysis project Ga0315282, IMG submission 203693) | Sediment microbial communities from Yellowstone Lake, YNP, Wyoming, USA - YL17G07_20 | ecosystem: Environmental > Aquatic > Freshwater > Lake > Sediment | place: USA: Wyoming | collected...
CCCGAACTTGTTTCGGGATCGCGGTTTTGGGTTTTAGAATTTAGGTTTTAAAGCCCCGCCCTGTGGGCGGGGTTCTTTACTAAAAATTCCAGTTCGGTCGTTCAACCGGGCTCCCAATGTTGCGCCGGACGATGGAAAGCGGGATAAAAAGAAGACCCCAGTTGGAAAAACCTGGGGTCTTCTTTTTCTTTCAGTTTAACAAAATTCTTCTTAGCTCACTACGACAACGTTGGTTGCCTGTGGGCCTTTCGGACCATCGGAAACCTCGAACTCTACTTCATCGCCTTCATAAAGGGATTTAAACCCATCTCTCTTGATAGCGGAGAAGTGTACGAAGACATCATTTCCATCGTCTCTGGAAATGAACCCATAGCCCTTCTTCTCGTTAAACCATTTCACACGACCTTTGGCCACTACAACTCACCTCCTTTCTTCTTTTAAACTCAAGTAAGTTGTAATAGCCTTTGGTCCTTAAAAAAAAGGCCGAAAAAGTTTTCAGAAGCACTTTTACGACCTTTTATGATCCAAACAAATACTTCTTACAACCTACACGTCTATGGTGGCATTTTCATTCTAAGATGTCAAGTGTTTTTTTCACTTCGAACTCCCTGCGTGCACTTGCCTGCGCCTGCCTGCCGGTAGGCAGGGCAGGCAGGCGAGGGCAGGCGAACTAATCACTGCGAACTTTTGAGAAACAGGTATGCGTAAGTGTTTGTTCTATTCTTTCTATCTCAAAGGTGACGGCATGAAGCCTGGAAACATCTCTCCCCGTCCAGATAAATTGTCCAGGGTTGATGGAAAGAGTTTCTCCAATCCGGTCCATGTAGGTGCCGGAAAGTTTTGGTGACTCATGGATATGGCCATGGAGGGTTAAACGAGGCTGATTCCTTTCGATGAAGGTTTTGATGGATCGACTTCCAACTGATTTTCCTCCTTCGATGAGATCCAGTCGAGTCCCGAAAGGAGGGGAATGCATGACATAGATCGTTCTTTTCGGCTGCGAGCGTTTTGGAAGTCGATCCAAATCTTCTTCAATCGTTTCTCTTCCTCTGAGATAAACATAGGGATCAACGGGAATCAGTCGGTCAGTCTGATCGGAAGAACGAGTATAAGAGGGGTTCTTCTGCGGAGGCCAAGGGGCCTCCCGATCGTCCATCTTCTCAAAGTCTTTCGGCCGAAACGGGGTCGGAGGAACAAAGGGATATCCGAGGAGTTCGTATCCATTCTTGAGTCGATAACTTTTCCGATTGAGATCGACGATTCTTTCGGTAGGCTCCCTAAAAAGATGGGGATAACCCAGATCCCAGTTTCCAGAGATGAGAAAAATCTGCTGAATCGAAGAGGTCTCTAACACTCTTTTAAAGAAAGCGGAAAGAAACTGGTCGATGAAGGTTTTTTGATTTGGAACCATATCTTCGTATCGTTTAGTTGGGGGGAAAGGGGGGAGAAGGTCGCCCCCTATCACCATGGCTTCTGAGGGGGAAGAAATAGCCAGCGATAAGAGCTCCTGATAAAGGTAAATTTCACCGTGAAGGTCCGAGGTGTAGAGGACTTTCATGCTATTCGTCAAAGTCATCTGAAAGGATCCATTTATCTTTCGTCCTTATTATCTTGAAGGTTACCTTGCAATAGGAACATAGGACCAGGTCCCCTGGCTTCTCGTCTCCGTCAAGGGGGATATCGGCGTCACAGATGGGACACTCTAATTCGATGGACATGGATTGCCTCCTTGGGTTCTAATAAAGATTTCAATATTTAAAATTTTTAGGAAAATCAAGCCATTTTTTTCTTTTTTTTAGTATCTCCAGAAAATTTTTTGAATTTTTTTCTTGCATCACAGTCTAAGATTATATAAAAAATACAGAATAGAAAGGAAGAGCTTTGATCAACAGAAAAGTGGCTATGATCAGCGCACTCGTTGCCGTCTGCGCCATGACCGTTCTTTTATTGGGATGTCCGCCCCCGGTGGTCAGGGTCAGACCACCTGAGCCCCGGGTGGAAGTTTACGGATCACCCCCCTATGCAGGCGCTGTCTGGAGACCCGGACACTGGGCCCATAGAGGAGGGGAGTGGACTTGGATTCCAGGCCATTGGGCGAGACCTCCAAGGGCTCATGCACATTGGGTGCCTGGCTATTGGGAACCCAGAGGAGGAGGCTGGGTCTGGAGAGAGGGCCACTGGGAGTACAGGTAGTTAAGAATGAAGAGTTGAGAATTAAGAATTAAGAATAAATAGCTTTTCTAGTTCATAACTCATAATTCATAACTCATGACTCTGAGTTGAGGCTTAGAGATGTTCGCTTAGGGTTGCAGGAAATTCTGCTAATCCTCGCCATCTTCTTCTTGTATAAACTCGTGTTCAGTGCCTCCTCTGGAGAGAAGGCATTTCATCTAAATTGGGTTAGCTCTTCAAGGGGCTTTCGATGGCCTTCTGGAGACTCATCCGGGATGCCAATAGGAAGTAAAGAAACTGCTCGGACTGTCTCCGGGAGTTTTAAAAGTTTTTGGATAGAGGCCTCGGTCTCTGTTCCCCAAATCCCGATCCAACCAGTCCCCAGGCCCAAGCTGTGTGCTGCCAGGGTCATATTCTGCGTGGCAGCGGCTCCGGCTTCGATCGCATGAAGGGGATCGATCCGACGATCCACGCAGACCAGGATGACCACAGGTGCTTCATTAATGCCCAGGTGGAGGACACTCTCCCTGGCCGCTTTATCCACTGCAATTTTTAAACCTAAGTCTCTAATTACGATGAACATCCAGGGCTGAAGATTACTAAAAGAAGGGGCCCACCTTCCCGCCTCGAGAATCATCTCAAGCATCTCCTTATCTATCGGGTAGGACTTGAATTTCCGAACCGTCCTCCGGTTCCTTATGGCTTTCAACACCTCATTCATAATTTATTCCTTTCTGTGGAGGGATTAATAAGTAGGATAGTGAAATCGTCAGGAGAAGTCAACCAAGTCTTCCAAATACGATGTGCTCCTCGCCGTGGGCCATGCGACGCATTTTCTGCCTGGCTCATTTCACGTACGGTTTTTCAGAAGGGACTCAACTTCTTTCTTGAAAGGGAGGGAGGGCTGAGCGCCCAATTTTGTGGTCGCAAGGGCTCCGGCCGCATTCGCAAACTTTAAGGCTTCTTGGATCGGTTTGTCCTCAGAGAGGCCGAAGGCGAGGGCTCCGAGAAAGGCATCCCCTGCAGCCGTGGTATCGACCACGTTCACTTTGAAGGCTTCCATCCAAAATTCTTCACTTCCGTTTTTGAAAAAGAGGCCCTTTGGACCTAAGGTAATCACTACATTTTTGACACCCATGTTTAACAATCTATCAGCCGTTTTTCGAATTTCCTGTTTTCCCCTCCATTTTATCCGTGTCAGGGACTGGGCCTCCAACTCATTGGGCACAATAAAATCAACCTGCGAGAGAACAGAATGGGGAAGTTGAACCGGAGGCGATGGATTGAGAAGGGTGAGGGCACCTTGCTCTTTAGCCGTTCTTAAACCTCTCTCAACTGTTGAAACAGGGATTTCCAATTGAGTGACAAAGACGTCAACTCCTCTCCAGTATCGCCTCAGTTTTTTCAGGTCCCCTACGGAAAGAGAACCGTTCGCTCCAAGAAAGGAGATGATCCGGTTCTCTCCCCTCGGGGTCAATTCGATCACTGCCGTCCCTGTCGGCAGCTTCTTATCCTCCAGAATCAGTTTCTGGTCCAGACCGTTCTTAATCAGGTGGCGGCGGTAAGATTTTCCGAAATAGTCATCCCCAAGCTTGGTAACGAAGTCAACCTGTCCTCCCAGCCGCTTTGCCGTGATGGCTTGATTCGCCCCTTTCCCTCCGAAGAAGATACCGAGGCTTTCCGCCAATATCGTCTCCCCGGATTGATGGAATCTTGGAATCTTTAAGACGAGATCCAGGTTGGAATTACCGAGGACCAGAATTTTTTTTGTCATGGATTCACCCGAGTCGTGATAGGAAGAGCTCTAAAAATCCTCTCGCATCCACTCCCAAACAAACTTCTACCTTCGGGCCTTCTTTCGCTTCCGAGGTCTTACCGAAATATTCCCCTTCTTGAGTCTCCACATGAATCGAAAGTCTCTCCTTTCTCACCAATGTGGGATGAATCACCGCCCCCACGGCGAGGGGATCATGAAGATAGACAAGATCCTTATTCCTAAACTGATGTGTGGTCGGACGATACCCGGTCGCCTCGATAAGGAATTTGGAAAATGAATTGCTGATGGGTTTCACCCTCTCTTCCATCCATTGTGATGTGAGAGAAACCTGATGAGTGACGTCGAGTGGAACAAGCGTGATTGGCACCTCTGATTCCAAGACTATCTTAGCGGCTAAGGGGTCCGAAAAGACGTTAAATTCAGCATGGGGTGTTATGTTTCCCCCTGTCCGAACCGCTCCTCCCATAATTGTAATTTCTTTCAGTTTTTTCATTCCTTCCCGATCTCTTTGAAGTGCCAGAGCCAAATTGGTTAAGGGGCCAGTCGCAATCAAGGTCATTTCGTCTGGATGCTGGCGAGCCGTCTCTATGATAAGCTCTTCTGCGCGACCCGGAAAAAGCCGCCACCCATCCTCTCCTCCTTTGCGATCTATTTTGGCCCCTCCCAATCCATCTTTCCCATGGACAGAATGGGCGTAAACGGGTTTCCCTTGCAAGGGCTGATCCGCTCCTTTGGCGATAAGCGGTTTATTTTTGGGTTGGATCAGGGAGAGGACTTTCTGAATATTTCCAAAAACCTGTTCTAAAGGAACATTCCCATTCACTCCGGTAACTGCCTTCATATCCAGCTCCGGTGAATGAAATGCCAGGATTAAGGCCAGGGCATCATCTACCCCAACATCACAATCAATCATTACCTTCTTCGGCATAGTCGTGTCACCTCACAGGGCGTTTTATTACCTGAAATAGCTTATGAAGATTAATTATACACCAATTGGCGTGTCGGCCACGCAATTTTGCGAAAATTTCCTTGACCCTTAACTTGATTCGGAATAATATAGGTTCATTCGAAGGTAAACCCCGTTAGAAATTCCATCGTTGCGACTCGAAACCGAGCGGGGCATCAAACTCCGGAATTATTCTGGGACCCAACCCCGCTGCAGATCAGCGGGGCTTCATTTCTAACGGGGTAAACAGACCGGCGGCTTATCACTGGCTGCCTGATGGGGAGTTGAGTGGAAGCCATAAAAGTAGTTGCACGATATATCGATGGAAGGAGAGTCAAAGGTTTAAGCCAGGATTTCTTCCCGAATAAGGATCGTTTCCACGTCTCTCCAGCGGACAAACCATCGGGCGAGGCGGTCGAGATATTGGTGAAGGAATTAAAGGCTGTTTTCTTTGTACGGGATTTCGTTGGGAATTACCAATATAATGAACGAAAAGGGTATATCCCGGAAGATAAACCCTCTGGTCGAAAAATTGAAGTGACATTTAGAGATGGCGAAGTCCTGGTTGGAACAACTTTGGGCTATGACCCGAACCGACCCGGCTTCTTTCTCTTTCCCGCAGATCCTAAGAGCAACAATATTCGAGTATTTGCCGTGACCACCGCAGTAAAAAAAGTCCGCTACCTATAATTCAATTTTTCTATCCGCCCTGCCACAACCAATCTCTCTCATGTTCTCAAAAAGGTGTGAAGGTATGAAAAAGGACGATGGGGGCAGTTGATTATGGCAGCCCGAAGGGTTTAGAATGAAGGTGTCATGCGTGGCTGGACGATAGCGTTAATCCTAATCGGCGTGCTTCTTCCCGGACTGGCCTTGGCGGATATCTACTACTGGGTCGATGACCGGGGCATACAAAACTACACGACGAGGCTTGAGAGTATTCCCGAGCCTTACCGTTCCAAAGCACTATTACTTCCTCTCCCCACGTCCCCTCCTGCGCCTCCTGAACTGGAACGGAGCCCGGCTCCAAAGGGGCTTACCAAGATTCCGTTCACCCCCGGTCTCCCTGTCCTGGTCAGTGCCAAGATCAATGGGGCTGGGCCCATCACCTTGATTCTTGACACCGGTTCTGACCGCACACTGGTTGCGCCGGCAGCGCTACAGAGACTTGGTATTTCTACCGAGAATGTGCCACGCGGCATCCTAAAAGGGGTAACCGGAATGAGCTATGTGGATGCGGTGTGGGTTAATTTCGTGGAGGTGGGCGAAGCCAGGGTGGGGCCGCTTCTTATCATCGCCCATGATGCCGACCTGAAGGATGCCGATGGTCTATTGGGCCGCGACTTTTTAGCTAATTTCAACGTGACGATTGATTCGAGAGAAAAAGTCGTCACTCTCGCCCCAAATTAATTCCTTCCTGCCCCTGGAAATATAAATGGGATGCCTCTGATCACATCGTTTCAAGACAGAAGGCGAGGATCATTTCTCTTAGAATCACTGAAGCCGTGACAGAGGAGACTTGGGTTGGGTCGTAATCGGGTGTCAGTTCCACGATATCAAATCCGACGACATGAAGAGTTTGAAGTTTTTTAAGAAGGAGAATGGTTTCCTGGAAGGTAAGACCTCCGGGCTCGGGTGTTCCAACACCCGGTATAAGGCTCGGATCGATTACATCGAGATCGAAGGTGATATAGACGGGTTGGTTCCTGAGGCGCTTGGTCATTGAACTCAGAGAACCTGGTTCAAGGGAGACGATGGATTTCATCTTTCTGGCTAATTTAAATTCCTCTTCTGTTCCGGATCGAATCCCGATCTGAAACAACCTGCCCTCACCCAAATGATCGACCACCTTCCTCATCACCGTACTGTGGCAAAGGGGTTCGCCCAAATAATCTTCTCTTAAGTCCATGTGAGCATCAATCTGGAGGAGATGGAGGCGGGGGTGGACCGTCAGGATCTCTTCTATAATCGGAAGGGTGATCAGATGGTCTCCTCCCAAAAGGATGGGGGTTTTTTTTCCGGAAAGGATCTTGCCAAGTCCATTCCGAATCAAGCCCAAAGATATCTTCTTCTCTCCCAAAGGTAATTCCAGGTCTCCCATATCGTGAATGGAGCACTGGCTCAGGTCTCTTTGAAAGTATGGACTGAAGGTTTCAATTCCCCATGAGGCTCTCCGGATCGCGGAAGGTCCGAAACGGGCGCCCGGACGAAAGGAGGCAGATCCATCATAGGGACATCCAAGGATCACCCCCTTACTTTTTTCAAACGAAGCACTGGCTGAAATATAGTGGGTTTCTACGAAGGGGAGTTTCATCAGCCCCACAAAACCACAGCGGCCAGGACCGCCCCAATTCTCTTTATCCTATACTCTATGGCGATCGATTTCAGATCTTTGATCTTCCATCCGCGAAGCTTCATCCCCTCCACGGCCATATTCCGGACCGTTTCCTCGATTTTGACCCGCTCTCCTTTGGCCGAATATTCCATGATCAACCCGTTCTGATTTTCGTCCTCTGGAAGAACTACGGCCACGCCAGCCGAGATGACCTCTCCCGGCACATCGCTGGTCAAGGCCGCGTAGGCTGCCGGGACCAGGGCCCCCGGAGGAAGAGCGATCGGGGAAACCTGTTGACAATGGGGCGGAAGGATGCTCGACATCTTGACGATGTTCGTGTTCCCGATGCCCGCCTGGAGGAGAGCTCCGTCAAAGGCATTCAGAGGTGTAAAGCCGTCCGAGGCTCCAGAAACCATAAAGTATTGCGTCGGGGTCTTAATGATCACAGTAGTCCTCCATTATCTCTCGTCTGGCCGAGGGCGCATGGGGTTTGTGGTGCACTTCCTTCCCAAAAATATCGAGCTCCGTAAATTGCCAGGTCACTGAAAAACTGTTTTTCTAAGGTTGCTCAAAAATGCCCAGATGCAAGGCACCCCTGCCTTCGCCGAAGCGGCTACGCGCAAGCAGGCGAAATCCCGAGAGTGGTGTCGCGACGAATAAGGAGCGACTTCTTGCCACGCCGGCGAGTTGGTGAGCCGGCAGAGGCGTACTTCGGGCAACGCCGCAGATGGGCGTTTTTGAGCAACCTGTTAGAAGGAAGGGGGTGAGCTGATCCATAATATCGCCGCCTCCTTCGAGCCACTGTTATGGAGCCAATGCTCCTTCTCTGCTGAAAGGTAAAAACATTCCCCCTTTTTCAGCTTCAGAATCTCTCTCCCAAAACGAAGGTTGACCCTTCCCCGGAGGACAAAACCGAACTCTTCCCCTTCATGGGGCTTCTCTTTGGGCGTCGACTCCCCTTTCCGTAGGGTCAAGAGGATGGGTTCCAATCGCCGATTCGTCGAACCCGGGACCAATAGCTCGAATTTCTCGATCTTCTCTTTTTCAATCGCCACCCGGTCCTTCTCCCGGTAAATGATCTTCTCCTGTGAAGCCTCCCGGAAGAAGTCCGAGATGTTTTCATCCAGGGCATCGAGAATTGGGATCAGACTGTCCAGGGAGATGGAGGTGAGATCCCTTTCGATCTGGGAGATAAATCCCTTGGTCAGATTCGCCCGCTCGGCCAGTTCCTCCTGGGTCAGGTTGCTCAGCTGTCTTAAATTCCGAATGCGTTCCCCGATCTTCATAAATCCTGCGAGAACAGTAAAAAAAGAATTTTGTTTAGTAACCTGTAAGACACTATAGAAAGAAATAAGTTTAATAAAATAAACTTTTGGAAAATTATAACGCTCTTTTTTAATTTGTCAAGCATTTTTTTCATTTTGAGAAAATTTTTTCAGCCGCTCCTCTTCGCGAGGCGCCGGAGGTTTTTTGCTAAGTATTTTGAGGAGGGGGGAGAAAATCACCGTCCGGAAGGCCTGAGCTGCCAATCGGAAAGGTATTGACATGGAAAGTCTGATGGGAGAGTTGAATATTTCTTGAATTTATTCGAAACAAACGCGTGGTTTTATCCCTTATCGGGTAGATGCGATGGTTGCGTTCGCATCCTTTTCCAAAATCCCCTGGGAGAGACTATCTCCATATCTTGTATTTTTCCCAAATTGAGAAGCTCCTTGTCCCCGGTGACCAACAGGTCAGCATTTCCATTCAATGCAGATGTGAGGATCACAAGGTCATCTTTATCCCGGATTTTAACATCTGAAAGGGTTGAAGGAGTTGCAAAATGGGCATCCTGTTGGAGTATCTCTATTGCATCATCGATGAGCTCACCCGGAATTTGAAGCTTTTGCCGTAGGACTCGTCTTAGCTCATTAAACAGTGGAACAGAAACGACTAATTGATGGGAAGTAAGAGTTTCTCTTAACACGTCGGCGCAAAGGCCTCTTGTGGCCATTGCACTTACCAACACATTTGTGTCGAGAAAGACCTTCATGATATCTGTGAGAAGATATCTTCATCCGTCAAAAGACCCCGTGCCTCGGCGAAGGGCATGATCCTCTTCCTCAATTCCTCAAATTGTTGAAGTCGGAGCTGACGGCGCAGGGCCTCTCGGGCAATTTCACTTCGGTTTCTCCCAGACCGCTTACTGGCTTTGGACAGTAAGACATTAAGGTCTTTGTCTAATCGGATTGTCAGTGTTGCAGATTTCATGTCTAACAACGTATTACATTTTGCAACGGTTGTCAAATCTTTTTTGTAAAGCCTGGCGAGGGAAACCAGTGGCGCTAATAGCCGTCCCTGCCTACCGGCAATCAGGCACTGGAGTGTTAGATGTTGTCCATAAGTTGGTTCTGACCTCGTGCCCCTACCTTATTTAGTTTTGTCCAGGCTCCATTTCACCCCGCCCCGACAGGCAATGAGGAGAAAAACAAAAGTGTAGAGAAGAGCCAACTCACCTTTGTTTACTGCGGGGAAGAGCTGAGTTCCGATTTGGAACTTCCAGTGATACTGAATATAAGCCACGGCCATCGTGCCGCAGCAGAGGAAAGCCGCCGCGCGTGTTTGAAACCCCAGCAGCACCATCAGCCCACCCACGAGTTCGATGATCCCGCCGAACCAGAGCTGGGACCCTGCCGGTGGTTGAAACTCGGAAAGCACTCCCAGGATCTTCTGGGCACCGTGGAACGAGAAGATGAATCCCGTCACGATGCGCATCAAGGCGTAAGCGTAGTCCGCATACTTTGCAAGCCATTTCATGAATGCACCCTCCCATAAGGAATTTTACTGTTTTCCCCAAACCACTATCTATTGCATAACCCTTCGTAATCCTCTCTCCGCCATTCTTACAAATTTCTGACCCACCTAATCTTGTTAAATGTTGAGACCCCATTCCCACGTTGGGGTGTGGCCCTCCCCCTCACCATTTCAAGTGAATAACCCCAAACAAGGTTAAGACTCCAACCAGAGATAAAATGATTCCAGATGCCAAATACACGATTGAATATTCTTTCGGGGTTGCTTTTTTCCCCAATGGGAGTAGTCTATTTCGTCGAAACTCAGCTGTCCCAGAGCCCAATCTCCGGTGGTAAATGATTAAATAGGCCCCTACAACAATCACCAGCATACTGGCCAATTTGTCTAGCATATCTATACCCATTGTACTAAATCGCCCCGATACTTATCCAAGCGTTCATTTAATGTTCAATATAGATATTGTGATCTTTGGGGTCAGAGTCAATTATTGAGATTTTTCCTTACTCTCTTCGAAGCAAGACAATCTTTCTTTTTGTCCCAAGATGTCAGTATTTAAGTCTGACCCCAGGCCCCGCACCCATCAGCCATTTTTAGAAATAATAAGTAGGTGAGTTGCTCCGCGCAATCACCATAGCTCATCCAGTCATCACCGAGAACATTGCAGTAGCCCCGGAGTTTCCGAACACTGGCCGGACGAGGCATGGCTTCTCCTAATATTTTGTGGTTACATATATCCCTATTGTGCTGGGGCAAGGATAACCTTGCCTGTTCTTGTGTTTGTTTAGGGACGACTCATACGACTTATGTGCAAACTGTTTCCCGCACAGAGGACATTTAAAAATATATTTGGGTCCAAGACTTGGTGTTCTTCTTCTTTGGGGGGTCCTGATTGAGGTGCTCCATATCGATTTTGATATGGTTCCTCGGCTTGTGAGCGGTGCTGAGATCGGACCGGAAGCAGTTAACTCAACGGCATACCGGGGTATGAAGGGTGTCTTTGTAACTTGAGCACCTTGGATACGATCAGTCCGGTAAGACCTATCCTCTCCTGTATTGTGTTTTACTGCATACAACAACAGATTCCCATCACGCGTCTGACGCAAAGAATATGGCTCAATTAATCGGAGGGTACCGCCGTACCTCAAATCCACACACAGCCGATTTGCAGCGGCGAAACGTATGACTTCGATGGGTGTAGTCGAATGCCAGGCGCGGCCCATGGCCGGCGGGCGCCATGTTTCATCGACTGCCACGCCCATAAGCGGCATGGGAGCAGGTAACACTTTCTCGACAGAATGGTGCAGCCACTCGAAGACCTTCGGGAGTTCCTTCCAGAATTCTTCGAAAGGTACCAGACCCGGCAATTGATATCCCAGCATGTTTTCCCACTCGGCTTCTATTTCAATTCTTTCCGGTTTCTTCTCGAGAGTTGCCATCGTCGGGACTGAAATATCTCTGAATCCGCATTTCTCTTTCAGTGTGCGCATCACCAAAGCTCGATCTGGCCTTATGCCCTCATGCCGATATAAATGGATAACATCGTAAAGATCTCGTGGTCTCAATCGTTCACCCAAAGCTCTCATTTTTTCTGCGAAGAGTTCTTCGAAGGAATAGCAAAGAATATGGAAACTTTCTTCTGGCCTATCAGAATAAGGATGATTTACTTCGCGGTTCACAGGGTCAAGAACTAAAATCTCGTCATTCGTTAAATCCAATTTTATACGGGGTAAATCACCTCGGGGCTGCAGTGGGCCACGATAGCTGATCCTGCCCTGTGCTGATATTTTTCCACGTGGATTTGCGTAAATCTCAAAATGAATCAACTCCCTTGGGATCTCAATACCGGCTTCCTCGTAAACCCAATCCGGGACTTCTCCGAACGCATTTCTCAAGAATTCTTGATTGCAATGGTCAGCGTTCTTAATTGTGAAATCCAAGTCTTCTGAGAAGCGGTACGTTTCAAAATAACACTTTTTCAGGCAAGTCCCGCCTTTGAATATCCAGTCGGAACCTAATTCACCATGGTTAGAAATACCGGCTAATATCCATCCGAGTAGATAGTCTTTTTCGACAATGTTTGGACTTAGTCCAAACTCCCTGGAGAAATCCATTATTTCCTGACGGCTAATCAAATCAGCGCTCCTTTGCCCAATTCTTAGGAATCCACAGTCTCCATCGAGTAACCAGTTTGTCGGCAGGGAGCTTAGGATCTAATTTAGAATTTCCTTTTGTAAGTTTGGTTTGACACAGCTTGATTATGTTCTGATCATCCTGAGCGAATTGTTCCAGCAGAAAACCGAGGCGTTTAAATACAGAACCATTTCCCAATCGGTCAGCATATTCGATCAACAGATCTATCTTTTTGTTCTCCGACTTTAGGTAGTCCCTAAACACATCGACAGTGGAGCGGATTCCACCACCAAGTTGGGGATCACTCAGCATGTCAAGAATGGTCCGGGTTGGATCTGAGACGGATATCTTTACTTGTCCTCTCCACACGGGTTTGAGTCCGAACATAGTCTTCTCTGATACCCTACGGAGAAGGAACCCTATCCCTTTGATGACTGGCTTGCGATCTCTTGGCTTTCGTGTGGTCATTACGACGACAGTGCGAAAGATTTGTTCTGTTAAACCCCAATACTCTGCCGCGCTCCAGCCACCAATATAGCAGGGAGAGCATAAACGGTCCGCGATGATCCAGGGGTCCTCCAGAGGGACATCCGCAGTTCGAGATTCGATCGGAACGGGGATATAAAGTCCTTGCCGCACACGGGAAAGCCAGCCTTTGTTCGTCCACCTTGACAACATCTTGGACGCTTCGGGAGGAGAAACCTGCAGAATGCTGGCTGCCTCTGGTACCGAAATAGTTCCTTTCGTACCCCGAATGAGGGCCGCTAACCTTTCTCTCTCAATCTTCCCTAGGCCAGATATGATCTGCATAGTACATCCAAAGCGTTGAATTTCATTTATTAGGTGAATTATAGCACTTTTAATATACTTATTCAAAGTCAAAAATATATCAGAAGTGGAATAGTTCACTTAAAGAATGAATTACTGCCTATTTGGTGAACCGTAAGGGTCCCAGCCAGGTCAGAAACGGTTTCTCCAGGCTTTGAGGTTATTGATTGGACGGCGCCTTCGTCTTCTAGTCCGCCCTCATGAGGAACAAGAGGCAGGGAAGCTACTCTCAGATTCCGCAATCCGCATTGAATGGCCCAACCTTCCATCTTTTATTCCCGAATCATCATGCGATGAAGAGTCCGTGGAGCAACCAAAGCTTGCTTGCCGGGGCATGACGATTCACTACAATACATTTCCATATCTCTAGAGTGTTATTTTTCGACTATGTCCCTCCAGTCCCCTCCTTCGTTCTGTCCTTGAATGTCAATATTTAAGTCTGACCCCAAGCCTCTCAAGGTCCCCTGAGGCCCCGTCAAAACAATTATGGGAGATGCCGTTTCTGCATCAGGCAAATCCACGCCCTGGGTGGATTTGGACGATTAGATCCGAAATGGCCCGATGTAAGTGAAAGAATCTCAAAATAAGGCTCTACTGCCGAGACGATATCTCCTGCAGTCCGTTGAGGCGGACCAGGACCTTGCCGATGCTCATCGGCGCTACCAACAAGTGTCAGCCACAGGCCGGCTTCCTCCAAATGAGCAGCGACATTTTGGGCAAATCTTCTTCGATCATTTTCAGAACTGAATGCGTGAAAACAACCTCTGTCAAATATAAAACCAAAAGGAGTGCCTTCAATTTTGTTCTTAAGAAAATCAACAAGTATGAAATCGCATTCAACGTTGGCTTTAGAAGCTTTTTCTTTTGCCTTCTCCAGAGCAATGACCGAAGTATCAGTGGCAATAACCTGAAAGCCATTCTGCCCAAGCCATATGGAATTGTCTCCGGTCCCACAGCCGATATCCAAGGCTTTGCAGCTTGGAATAGGGTGTTTGGTCACCACTTCGATCAGATTGAAATCCGGCTGGCCGATGTCCCAGGGAGTGTCCCCTGATCTGTATCTTTCTCTAAAGCTCTCTTCCATTGTCATCTGATTACACCTTATAGAACATCGCGACTGAGGCGCGCCCTATTGGACGTCTCATCCTGTCTCATTCTTAGCACTGAGAACCTAATCTCAAGAAACCTATCAAATGGGATTCCGACGCAGAACGCACCGATAAACCAACCCGTCAGAGCACCGGCAACACCATAGTTCGCACCCAATATGGCCAGAGGGATACCCAGAATACAACAACCTAGAATTATGAGTGGCCAATAGAACCAACGATGCATGCACACGAGCTTTGTATGGCAAGAAGGACAGGACACCCTGCCCAATGGGGCTTTGATATATCGCTTCCACGTCAACAAGAAGTCATTATCGCACTGCGGACATTTCATATCTTCTCCGTCCAACGAGCCCGTAGGAAAAGTCCTTTGGACGAGTGAGAATAAAGACAAGACAATCTTTCTTTTTGCCCTTAGATGTCAGTATTCAAGTCTGGACCGCAGCCCTGCGCGCTTCTTTGAGACCTTATAAGCGTTAGGGGGAGATCTGAAGTACTTTCACCTCAGTTTCGATCCGGTCATTGAGCTTGTCTTTTTCCACTTCAAGATCGTATCTTGCCTGAAGATTTAGCCAGAACCGTTCTGATAGGTTGAAATAGCGGGACAATCTCAGAGCTGTATCGGCGGTGATGGAACGCTTGCCGTGAACAATTTCGTTTATGCGCCGCGCCGGAACATGGATGTCTTTGGCCAGTTTATACTGAGTGACGCCCAGGGGTTTCAAGAATTCTTCCATAAGAATTTCACCTGGATGGATAGGCGCAAGCATTTTCTTCCTCATAGTGGTGACCTCCCAATGATAATCCACGATTTCAACTTCATACGCATCGCCTGTAGAAGAATGGGACGTTGGCTCTGAAAGAACTTGTTAAACAAAGGATGATGAGTAAATCCGACGAAGAGGCTATTCAATAGCAAAATGGAGCTTTAATGCCTGATTGACATTATCCATCAACCCTTCAGAAAGGTGACCTAATTTCCTTATCAGACGAATCTTGTCCACCGCCCTTGTTTGGTTCACCATTATTTTAGATCGGGTACGTAATCCTCCTATGCCCGAAGGAATTTCCACTTCGAAAGAATAGATTCTTGTGACGTTTGAAGTAATCGGAGAAATCGAAACGATGGGCGAGTGAGCGTTGTTGACATCATTTGATACCACCACGGCAGGTCGGGTCTTTTTGGCCTCGGCTCCCACTGTTGGATCGAAGTTGACGAGAAAGACCTCTCCTCGCTTAATCGAGGCCATCAGAAAGTGCTCCTTCGAGTTCCTGGTTGATCTGCTTTATTTCTTTTGCGGCCTCTTCATATTCTGCTGCAAGTTGCTTTTTCTTCAACTCTTTAAGGGAACTCTTAACCGCCTGAGCAATAAACCGACTTCTCTTTCGGGACCCGATATCCCGCGAAAGTTCCTTGAATGTTTCTTCAGGAAGGCTGATATTGATACGAACAGAGCTCATTGTGTCCTCTTAATGTGTGTTTTAATTGTATCATACACCGTAACAATTAATTTGTCAAGATACAGGACTGACTCAACTTTTCCGAGGCTTTAGAAAGCGGTCGACTGACGAGCCTGCAGGAAAAGTCCTTTTGACCAGCGAGAAGGGTGTTTTCAGAGTCTTTCGGGTCAGGCATAATTATTGAGATTTCTCCGCGCTCTCTTCAGAGACAAGACATTCTTTCTTTTTGTCCTTAGATGCCAATATCTAAGTCTGCCCCCAGAGTCCTACACATCTTTGTACCTGTAAGGTATTATCTTTCAACAACGTTATATATATCTGGAGAGTAAGGGTAGACTCCCAACGCTAAAATAGAAAAAATATAATACCAGTCTACCACAAAAAGAAACCTCCTGTTAAGAGATAAGAGTAAGCACGACCAAACTC
>Ga0315282_10009003_pt1 | contig 15977 bp, 13 predicted proteins | sample YL17G07_20_MG_FD_203693 | JGI IMG/M metagenome (GOLD analysis project Ga0315282, IMG submission 203693) | Sediment microbial communities from Yellowstone Lake, YNP, Wyoming, USA - YL17G07_20 | ecosystem: Environmental > Aquatic > Freshwater > Lake > Sediment | place: USA: Wyoming | collected...
CTGCTCATCGGTACACGGACCATCAGGACCACGTTTTCGAGAAACAGGCCGAAGCTCATGTCCGCCGTAGGGCGGATTGTTGCGCTCGCTCCGCTGCCAGCGGAGCTTCGTTCGATAGTCTTGTATCCTTGGACATACGTTAACTCCTTTCGAGGGATAGTATCCCCAAAATGTGTGTCCAAGGAAACCCTGGGGTGGAGGAGCCTTGTCTAAAAAATGATGTTCAAAACAGTACATTTTTGGTCAATTTCCGTTCAATTTCTGTTAAAAAAGTGCAAAAAAGTGCAAAAAAACACCAAAAAATGCTCATTTTTACCCTCATTTTTAGCCCAAAAACGAATAAGTCCTATAAAATCACGCTTTTTACTACCATCAACCACCCCATTTTTCAAAAAAACCGTCAAAAACCCCCTATTTCTTAACTTTTTTCTCTTTTTTTCTTCTTTTTTTGTGCAATTGAACCTTCCAATTTTCACCAGCCCTGCCAGGTATCGAGTATCGCCTTCCCTCTTCTCTCTTCTTATACTTTTACATTGTCGATTCTGCCGATAAAAAATAAGCGCACTCGTGCGAAAAATTTCTTGCACAAAGCTAACATCTTTGTATAATCTCTGTTATGAACGAAAGTTGCACAATTCGTTTTACCTTCTCGGCCTCTCTGGGCCTTCGTACGCTGCTATTGCGCCGCAAGGCGCAGTAATCCCATTCTAAAAATCCATCACAACCCCATTTTCTCTTAAATTCGTGGTATTATTGCCCGGTTTGCGGCATAATTAGCCCAAATCAGCCAAATTTTTGGAGAAAATACAGATGTCCGAAGAAAAAGTCATAATTTTCGACACCACTTTACGCGATGGCGAACAATCGCCCGGCGCTTCGCTTTCGGTCTCCGAAAAGCTCGAAATCGCCCGCCAGCTCGCGATTTTGGGAGTCGATGTAATCGAAGCGGGTTTTCCAATCTCTTCGCCGGTCCAGTTTGAGGCCACCAGGCTCGTCGCCGAGCAGGTCTCCGGCCCGATTATTGCGGCCCTGGCCCGCGCTGACAAAGGCGATATCGAATCGGCCGGCAAGGCGATTGCGGCGGCCAGGAAAAAACGCATCCATACATTCATCGCAACATCGCCCATTCATATGAAATACAAGCTCAAGAAGGGGCCCGATGAAGTGCTGAAAATGGCGGTTGAGGCGGTCACGTTTGCCAAGACCTTTGTTGATGACGTGGAGTTTTCGCCGGAAGATGCCTGCAGGAGCGAGATGCCGTTTTTGATTGAGGTCCTGACGGCGGTAGTCGAGGCCGGTGCGACCACGCTGAATATTCCCGACACAGTCGGCTATGTCCTGCCTTACGAGTATGGCCGGCTTATCGCGCAACTGAAAAGCGATGTGCCCGGCATCGGCAAGTGCATAATCAGCACGCACTGTCACAACGACCTCGGGATGGCGGTGGCGAATTCGCTGACCGGCGTGCGAAACGGCGCAAGGCAGGTGGAGTGCACGGTCAACGGCTTAGGCGAACGCGCGGGAAATGCTGCGCTCGAAGAAATCGTTATGGCCATACACACCAGGGCCGACTTCTTCGCGCAGGCGGGCGGCGGGCCGCTACGCACCAATATCAACACCAAAGAAATCTACCGCACGAGCCAACTGGTTTCACGGCTGACCGGTTTTGTCGTTCAGCCCAATAAGGCAATCGTTGGCGCCAATGCCTTTGCGCACGAGGCGGGGGTGCACGTTGACGGCGTCCTCAAGGAGCGAACCACGTACGAGATTATGACGCCTGAGACAATCGGCCTGAGCGGCTCGCGAATGGTGCTCGGCAGGCACACCGGCAGGCACGGTTTTGCAGACCGCTGCAAAAAATTAGGCTATAAACTGACCAAGCAGGAAGTTGAACGGGCGTATCAGAGATTTCTGGAGATAGCGGATAAGAAAAAAGAGGTTTTTGACGAGGACCTGGCGGCGATAATCAGCGATGAGGTCCGCGTAGTTGAACAGATTTACCAGTTGGAATATCTGCACGTTGCGTGCGGGACGGGGACGCTGCCGACCGCGAGCGTCAAGATGAAGGTCCGCGGAGAAGTTAAAATGGCGGCGGCTTACGGCGATGGGCCGGTGGATGCGGCGTATGAGGCGATAAGACAGGCCACGGGCGTATCGGCCAAGCTTGAGAGTTACTCAATAAGAGCGGTAACCGGCGGCAAGGAAGCCCTCGGCGAAGCGGCGGTTGGAATCTCCGAAGATGGCCAAACGTATATCGGCCGGGGCGTATCCACCGATATTATCGAGGCCAGCGCGAAGGCCTACGTCGATGCGATGAACAGAATGGCCGCGGCAAAGAGCGCGGGCGAGCAGATAGACGTAAAGGCGGAGCTGTAGAAAACCAGATTATAGAGAATGGAATTCCGACTACTGAATTGACTATTTGGAAGTCAGAACAGTATTTACTTGCTAATGTGTATGAGTATAGTGTTTTAAGTGAGGTAGTTTAATGGCAAACAGGAGATCGTTCAAAAGCGATGAGAGTTTCTTAGAAAAAATCTCTATGGGTGCCGTTGGTACTGTTACTGTACTTAACGACCTGAAAAAGCAAGAACATTCACCGATTGAACTTGAGGGAGGCTCGACGAGTTTTAAGATCTGGAAGAACATCAAGATTAAACGTATAAGGGTGCCTGATATAGTCTGTATAAAGTGTGGTAAATGTGTCGAGTGCCGGACGAAAACGAGACCTGAGATTTCCATGTCGCATTCGCGGTCCGACCCCGAGCGCGGATGGGATTACGGTTTAGACGGACATGACCAAGTTGCATTTGTCATTTGCAGAAAGGAACGCGACGAACCCATAGGTTGGGCTTCTCTTGGACCGGTACAATACGTCTTAGTTGAAGATCTGCGCCAAGCAGTAGAATCTGGCCACACAGTATTGACAGAACCAAAAGGCGCCGAGGAGGGTTTCGAAACGCGTATAGTGTGGCCTTCCAGTGTTGCCAGCTCTTCAGGCGTGGTAACTAAAGTTGAAAAGGGTCTGATTCAGTATAAGAGAGCGGATGACGGTAGGACTATCAGTCTGAAGTTGTCGAAGGCAGGGAAGAGACTGATACCCTTGGTTGAGGCGGGTAACAGTGTTCGCGAAAATCAAATGCTTGCTTCAGTTGTTGCAACAACGACGCAATTTCAGTGTGACAAGGGAGTGAATATTCAGGATTATATCAGGTTACTCTCGAGTCCCTCAACCAGCAAGCGGTATATGGCGACCAAAACTCTGGGGTTCTTTGATCTCCGTGAGGAAGGAGAATCCCTTGTGACCAGGATGGACGATTCTTGTGAACACGTGTACATCAGGCTTAAAGCAGCGGTGGGGCTTGCACGTCAAGGTGATACTCGAGGATATAGATTCATGGATAGGTTTTTGAGGGATGAATATCTGCAAAACCGACTTGAGACTGTCATCGTGCTGGGTGAGATCAACAGACCAGAGTCGTGCCGAATGTTGATAAATACTCTTCACGACAAAAATCAAGATCCTGAAATACGAGCTGGCGCGGCATGGTCTCTTGGCGAGATAAGAGACAGAGCTGGTATTGAGGCGCTGGTAGAAAGTTTCGGGGAAGTAGATACGCGGATTCAAGTTGAAGCTGCCAGAGCTCTGGCAAAATTAGCCCGGCGTTTCACTCCCGCTATAATTGCCGAGTTTGCGAAGGCGAAGCCAGCAGACATGCCAGGTATCTCATGGGCTTTGAGTAAGGCCGGGCAATTTTCTGTGTCTGATTTACTGGGGCTTTTGACAAACGATGATGCTCGGCGGTGGATTACGTACATCATCGGTACGCAGGGCCAAGACAGGTACATTCATGAAATTGAACAGTTAAGGAAGAAAGATACCCATGTGTACTTTGCTGTCAGTGTATTATGGAATGTGATGGCAAGTTGGATATGGGGTCTGGAGGAATATTGATGGATATTTGGAATAAGCCACTGTACGAGACACGGCTAGGCAAAGCCTACGTAGGGGATGCTCGCGACTTATTGAAGTATTTGCCCAGTGAGTCTGTCGACCTTGTGCTAACATCTCCACCGTTTGCCCTGCAGCGCCAGAAGGAGTACGGTAATCTGGAGCAGGGTGAATATGTGGATTGGCTTCTCTCATTCACTTCGGACATAAGGTGCATTCTGAAAAAGAACGGGAGTTTTGTTCTTGATCTTGGAGGAGCATATCAGAAAGAGAGACCGGTGCGGTCGTTGCACAACTACAGGATTCTCATCCGCATGTGTGACGAGCAAGGGTGGAGACTTGCAGAAGAGTTCTTTTGGTTTAATCCAGCAAAGTTGCCCTCCCCGATCGAGTGGGTGAACAAACGGAAGATACGTGTAAAAGACGCTGTCAATACGATTTGGTGGTTTTCCAAGACAGATTTCCCTAAAGCGGATATTACGAAAGTTTTGACGCTGTATTCGGAGAGAATGCAGGTTTTACTCCAAAATAGAGAGAAATTCTATAAGCCAAAAAAGAGGCCTTCCGGCCATGACATAAGTTCGCACTTTGGAGAAAACAACGGTGGGGCAATTCCACCTAATTTGCTTCAGATTCCAAACACCGAGAGTAATTCGCTTTACTTACAATGCTGCAGAGCTGTTGGGGTAAAGCCTCATCCGGCTAGGTTTCCACAGAGACTGCCAGAGTTTTTCATTGAGATGCTAACGGACCGTGGAGACATGGTATTGGACTTTTTTGCAGGCTCAAACACAACTGGCGCCGCTGCTGAATACTTGGGACGCAAGTGGATAGCTTTCGAGATTGAACGGACTTATCTCGCAACCTCTGCATTTCGCTTTCTTAGTAGAGCGGATGAGCGGGTGGTCAGGGCGTTATACGAAAAGCTAACGTCCAATGAAACGACTGAGACACACAAGATGCACAGGCCAATTCAGCTTCAATTGATAGATGTGTAAAGGGTGGTTGTGAGTACAAAACCAGAAGAGTACAAGGTGAAATGCAGCCTAAAATTGAGGTCTAACGCGGGGAAACTTATGGGAATGACAATTACGGAAAAGATATTGGCTAAAGCATCAGGACGCAAGCGGGTGTCGGCGGGGGAGATTGTGGATGCGAAGATTGACGTCGTGATGTGCCACGATGTTACTGCGCCGGCGGCGATTTCGATGTTGGTCGAAAAGGAAATAGATAAAGTTTTCGACAGAAAAAAGATTGTCGTGACGCCCGACCATTTTCAGCCGGCCAAAGATGTCAAAAGCGCCGAGCTGCACAAGCGCCTCGATGAGTGGGCAAAACGCCACAAGATAAAATACTACTACAAGCTCGGAAGGGCGGGGGTGTGTCACGCGCTGCTTCCTGAGCAGGGGCATATCCGGCCAGGCGAAGTGATTGTGGGCGGCGATTCGCACACCTGCACTTATGGGGCGTTTGCGGCATTCAGCACCGGAGTCGGCTCGACTGACCTGGCGGCGGCGATTGCAACAGGGAAACTATGGTTTAAGGTGCCTGCCTCAATGAAGTTCGTGCTAAACGGCACACTGCCTCGCGGCGTGTACAGCAAGGATGTCATTCTCGCGATTATCGGCAGGATTGGGACCGACGGCGCCAACTATAAGGCGATGGAGTTTGTCGGGCCGGCCCTTGCGGGGATGTCGATGGAGGCAAGAATAACGATGACGAATATGGCGATAGAGGCCGGCGCGAAAAACGGCATAATCGGTTTCGATGCGGTCACAAAGAAATATCTCAATGAGCATTTAAGAGACAAAAAGAATTACAGAGTCTATGAATCCGACAGCGATGCCGAATATGTCGCGGTCGAGGAGTTTGACTGCTCGAAATTGGAGCCGATGGTTGCTCTGCCGCACCTGCCGAGCAACGCTGTACCGATAGGTAAATGTCGCGGCAGGAAGATGCACCAGGCATACATCGGCAGCTGCACGAACGGGCGGATTGAGGACCTGCGGATTGCTGCGAAAATCCTCAAGGGAAAAGAGGTTGCGATTCGGACGATAATTGTGCCCGCGACGCCAGTTATCTGGAAACAGGCGAATGACGAAGGGCTGTTCGATATTTTCTATAAGGCCGGGTGCGTAATTGCTGCGCCGACCTGCGGGGCGTGCCTGGGCGGATTTATGGGCGTGCTCGCGGCGGGAGAAAAGTGCGTCAGCACTACAAACAGAAATTTTGTCGGCAGAATGGGAGACCCAAAAAGCGAAGTGTATCTCGCAAGCCCTGCGACAGCGGCGGCAAGCGCGATAGAAGGAAAACTAACCGACCCAAGGAAGTACATTTAACCACGGATTAACGCAGATTTTCGCAGATTAAAAAAAAGACAACGAAAAGAGAATTTATTTAACCACGGATTAACGCAGATTTTCGCAGATTTAAAAAAAGACAACGAAAAGAGAATTTATTTAACCACGGATTAACGCAGATTTTCGCAGATTAAAAAATATAAAATGGTTCAGCAAGGTTTCTTACATAAGGATTTGACGGAGAAAATCATAGGGGCTGCTATGGAAGTGTATAAAACTCTCCATAGAGGTTTTCTTGAGAGCGTTTATGAAGAGGCAATGGCGATAGAATTAGACTTACAGAAAGTTCCTTTTGAAAAACAAAAGCCTATAGATGTGTTTTATAAAGGAAAGGTTGCCAAGCAGTTTTTCTGTGACTTTGTAGTCGAAGGGAAGGTTTTAGTAGAACTAAAAGCGATAAAAAAATTATCGGAAAATGAAGATGCGCAAGTGTTAAATTATCTAAAAGCCACTGGTTTCCAGTTGGCGTTGTTAATCAACTTCGGTGCAACTTCGCTTGAGTTCAAAAGAATTATTAATACTTGAGGTTTTATTCAAATTTTTACAAATCAGTGAAAATCTGCGTTAATCTGTGGTTAAAGAAAGAGGAATTATGTCTAAAGCACACGTTTATAAAAGAGACCATATAAATACGGATGAGATAATACCGGCGAAGTACCTTAATACCGATGATGAAAAGGAGCTGGCCAGGCATTGTATGGAAGGACTGGATTCGGGGTTTGTCAAAAAAGTCCGGCAGGGCGACGTCATCGTAGCGGGCGAAAATTTCGGCTGCGGGTCATCGCGGGAGCATGCGGTCTGGGCAATCCGCGGGGCAGGGGTGCAGACGGTAATTGCGGGGTCATTTGCGCGGATTTTTTATCGCAACGCCATCAACGGCGGATATTATGTGATTGAACTGCCGGGGGCGGCGGAGAAAATCAAAGACGGCGATGAACTGGAGATTGATTATAAAGCCGGCTTGATTAAAAATAAGACAAGCGGTATTAGTATAAGGTTCAGCCCGCTGCCGGAGTTTGCACAGGAAATAATTAACAACGGCGGACTTTTAGAACATATTAAAAGGGGTCAGGGGTCAGGGGTCAGGGGTCGGGGGTCAGTAGTCAGGGAGTAGAAGTTGGTTATCAAGGGGTCACGATAAACGTTTAAGATGGGAAAAACATGAATAAATAAAAATACGAGACATAATTTGGAGGAATTAAAATGTCAAGGTTATCTTCTAAAAGTATAACTGTAAATCCAAATGTACGATGTTAGAGAATATATCCTGTAGAAGGAACCGATAAGAATGTTTCTGATATCAAAACTATTGGATTAAAATTATCAAAGGAACAAGCTATAGATTTGGCCAGAGTGTTATTGGCGGTCAGCCAAGATTGGAATGAGCTTGAGGTTACAGCATATAGGCTTAAAAAAAGAAAAAGTGACGGGACATATCAAATAACAGTGACAAGTTTCCAGAAAGAGAAAGCACATAGAAGTTAAGAGCTATAAAGACCTTGAAGTCTGGCAAAAAGCAATGGATTTGGTAGTAAAGTGTTATCAAACAACTAAAAGTTTTCCTAAAAGCGAAGTTTACGGACTTGCAAACCAATTACAGCGTGCTGCTGTTTCAATTCCAGCAAATATAGCTGAAGGGCGAGAGAGAAAATATAGCAAAGAATTTGTTCAACATCTATCCATAGCTTATAGTTCTCTGGCAGAGTTAGAAACCCATATTCAAATAGCGCAAAGATTGAACTATATTAGTTCCGCTGAAATGGAAAAGTTATTGGGAAAAACGTCGGAAATCGGTCGGATGCTCAATGGCTTACGCAGATCTATAGAAAAGCGGAATGAGACCTGATCCCTGAACCCTGACACCTGACCCCTAAATAAAGGAAGGATTTGAAAAATGTACAAGATTGCTGTAATTGCTGGTGATGGGACGGGGCCGGAGGTGATTGCGGAGGCGGTAAAGGTAATAAAGGCTGCTGCGGACAAATTTCATTTCAAACTCAATTTAGTCGAGTTTGATTTCGGCGGCGAAAGATATAAAAGAACCGGCGAGACCCTGCCTGACAGCTCTATTGAAGAGCTGCGGAAGTTTGATGCGATATTACTTGGCGCCATTGGACAGCCGGATGTGCCGCCGGGGATATTAGAGAAAGGGATTCTTCTTAAACTTCGCTTCGCGCTGGACCAGTATATAAACTTGCGGCCTGTGCGGCTGTATCCGGGTGTGGAGACGCCGATAAAGAACAAAGGGCCGGAGGACATAGATTTTGTCGTGGTGCGGGAGAACACGGGTGATGCATATACGGGCGTGGGCGGTTTTACGATGAAGGGGACGCCGCAGGAAGTTGCGGTGCAGTCGGCGGTTTACAGTCGGTTTCAGGTGGACAGGTGTCTGAAATATGCGTTTGAGTACGCCCGCAAATACGGCAAGAAAGCGCGGGGCAGAGGCGAGAACAATACGCTCGCACTGTGCGGCAAGACCAATGTGCTGACGTATATATACGATTTGTGGGAGCGGGCGTTTCACGAGATGGGGCGGAAGGAGTATCCGGACATCAAGAGGGAGTATTATCACGTTGATGCGACGTGTATGTGGTTTGTGAAGAACCCGGAGTGGTTTGACGTGATAGTTACCGGCAATATGTTCGGCGACATTATCACGGATTTGGGCGCGATGATTCAGGGGGGGATGGGTATTGCGGCGGGCGGCAATATCAATCCCGAAGGCGTCAGTATGTTCGAGCCGATAGGCGGAAGCGCACCGAAATATACGGGCAAGGGCGTTATCAATCCGTTGGCGGCGATTTGCGCGGCGCAAATGATGCTAAGCAACCTCGGCGAAGAAAAGGCGGCGGATGCGATTGAGAAGGCGGTTATGTATGTGACGGCCAATAAGTTAAAATCGCTTGCGGCGGGGAAAATGGGATACTCGACAAGCGAGGTGGGAGACCTGGTTGTGGAACGCGTGGCTGAATAATTGCGCACTTGATTGTGTAGCTGCCAAGAAACGCAAATGATTATTAGCGTTTAGCGTATAGCGTTTAGCGTTTAGTTTTTCCTTTACGCTGTCCGCTGAACGCTATCCTCGGAGTTTTGAACGATGCCTGCGAATTTGACACCGGAGTATTTTAAGGCGGAGCAGTGGCTTCGGACGGCGACGACGAGCGAGGAGAAAATCCTCGCGGTTGAGCGGATGCTTGCGGTGATGCCGAAGCATAAGGGTACCGATGGTCTAAAGGCGGACCTTCGGCGAAAGCTAAGTAAGCTCAGGGAGGCGGCGACACAGAAGAAGGGCGGCAAGCACACGGATATTTTCCACGTGCCGCGAAGCGGGGCTGGGCAGATTGTCCTTCTGGGGCTGCCGAACTGCGGGAAAAGTTCGATTATTGCGGCCCTGACCAATGCGAAGGTCAACGTTGCGGATTTTCCATTTGCGACGGCGGCGCCGGTGCCCGGGATGATGAAATTTGAGGATGTTCAGATACAGATTATCGATATGCCGCCGATTACCGCTGATTATGTTGCGCCGGGGCAGGTGGGGACGTATCGCAACTGCGATGTGATTTGCGTGGTAATTGACCTTGCCGGCGACGTGCAAAAGCAGTTGCAGGTCTGTATAGATTTCCTGGAGTTAAAAAGCCTGCTCACCAGCAGCGGAACGCCGGCCTTTGACAGCCAGGGTAACGTCCTTGCGAAAAAAGCGTTTTGTATATGCACAAAATCCGACATCGCCAGGACAAACGCCCTCGAAACTGCAAAAAAGTCGTGCAAACATCCTTTTGAATTTATCGAGGTTTCCGTGAAAACCGGTTCAGGTATCGACAAGCTGCCGGGTATGTTCTTTAAGCAATTAGGTTTAATACGCATTTACGCCAAGCCGCCTGGCAAACCTGCCGATATGATGGACCCATTTACAATGCCGGTCGGCTCAACGGTTATGGATATGGCGATGGCCATACACCGCGACTTAGCTGAGAAGCTGAAGTTTGCAAGGATATGGGGCACCGGCGTGTATGCCGGCCAGAACGCCCAGAGAACGCACGTCCTAAACGATAAGGATATTGTGGAATTGCATTTCGCCTGATTTGCGATACAATGCTTTGGCATTGTTATCTATTGTTATGGAAACCAGGAAGTGAAAAGGAGGTCCAATATGTCCGGAATGTATTTCAATCGTTGCGCGTGCCTGGTTGTTATATTATTGACTGGCGTTATTTTTCTTGGGCGTGAAGCGGCTGCGGAACAATCGGCCAACCTGATAAAGAACCCGTCGTTTGAAGAGGGGGACGGCGGTGCGCCGGCGGGGTGGAAGACAGAGACGTGGGGCGGACAGGCGGAATTCAGGTTCATCGAGGGCGGGCGCACGGGCGGTAAGTGCGTTATGGTCGGTTCGGAGACAGGGGCGGATGCCGGCTGGCAGACGACTATCGCTATTAAGCCGCACTCACAATACAAGTTGTCCGGGTGGATTAGGACGGAAAATGTGGCGGCCGGGACCGGCAAAGGGGCGATATTGAATCTGCAAAATATTCAGCCGACGCAGACGCCGGCGATTACGGACACCAGCGACTGGAAGCAGGTGGAGGTAGTGTTTGACTCCGGCGGCAATGAGAGCGTGGGGATAAATTGTCTATTTGGAGGGTGGGGGCTGGCGACAGGCAAGGCGTGGTTTGACGATATAAGTCTTGAGCTTATTTCCACAAGGACGATGAAGCCGGCCGTGAAAATCGATGCGGGTGCGACAGGCGAGCCGGTTTCGAAATATATCTACGGGCAGTTTATAGAGCACTTAGGTCGATGCATTTACGGCGGGATATGGGCGGAGATGTTGGAGGACCGCAAGTTCTACTATCCTGTGGGGGCGAAGGAGTCGCCGTGGAAGATTATCGGGGATGCGGCCAATGTCAAGATGAAGAAGGACAATCCTTTTGTCGGCGAACATACGCCGGAGATTAAAGTGTCCGCTGAGTGGGCGGCGTGTGGAATACAGCAGGGGGGGCTGGGGCTGGTCAAAGGGAAGGAATATACGGGGCGGATAATTCTTGCGGGGGACAGCTCGGTTAAGGTAAGCGTCAGCCTGGTATGGGGCGAGGGCAAAGACGACCGGCGGATTATAGTAATCGGGAAACCCGGCTCCAGGTATGCTGCAAAGGCGCTGCGTTTCAAATCGGGCGGTGACAGCGACAAGGGGCGATTGGAAATTGCGGGCGGCGGCAAAGGGACATTTAGAATAGGGACGGTGTCACTTATGCCCGCGGACAACATCAAGGGTATGCGGGCGGATACGCTGAAACTATTAAAGGAGCTGAACTCGCCGATATATCGCTGGCCGGGCGGCAACTTTGCGAGCGGCTACGACTGGCGGGATGGGATTGGCGAACGCGACAGGCGGCCGCCGCGGAAGAACCCGGCGTGGGAAGGGCTTGAACACAATGACTTCGGCCTCGATGAACTTATGGCGTTCTGTCGTGAGGTTGGAACGGAGCCGTTAATTACGGTCAACTCCGGCTTCGGGGACGACCACTCGGCGGCGGAGGAGGTTGAATACGCCAACGGTTCGCCCGATACACCGATGGGCAAGTGGCGGGCGGAGAACGGACACCGGCAGCCTTATGGGGCCGAATGGTGGTGCATCGGCAATGAGATGTACGGCGGCTGGCAGTTAGGGTATATGTCACTTGGGCATTATGTCCGCAAGCATAATTTGTTTGCCGGGGCGATGCGGAAGGTTGACCCGGCGGTCAAGCTGGTTGCGGTTGGGGCGGTTGGGCCGTGGTCGGAAGGGATGCTCAAGAATTGCGCCAGCTATATGGACCTTATGAGCGAGCACTTCTATAAGGGAGCGAAGGAATCGGTGATGGAGCACGTTCGGCAGGCGCCGGATGCGGTGCGCGGGATAGTTACGGCGCATCGCGATTACCGAAAGCGGTTCGATTCGCTCAAGGGCAAGGACATCCGCGTCGCGATAGATGAGTGGAATTACTGGTACGGCGAGCATTTGTATGGTGAGCTGGGGACGCGATACTTTATGCGGGATGCGCTGGGCGTCGCGGCGGGGCTTCAGGAAATGATTCGCAACAGCGACATCGTGTTTATGGCCAACTACGCACAGACCGTCAACGTCATAGGGGCGATAAAGACCACCAAGACCGATGCAGCTTTCGAGACGACAGGATTGGCACTGAAACTCTACCGAAATCACTTCGGGCAGATTCCGGTTTCTGTCAGCGGTGAGGCGTATCCATTGGATGTTGCAGCGGCGTGGGTGAAGGACAAAAAGGCGCTGACTATCGGCATCGTAAATCCTACGGAACAGAAGTATGAGCTTCCGATTGAGCTGCAGGGGGCGAAACTTACGGGCAAGGGAAGGCTGCGGGTGATTGCGCACAGCGACCCGATGGCATATAACGAGCCAGGCAAAGAGCCAAAGGTGGTGATTGAGGAGAAGGCGATTAGCGGGATTTCCGATAAGCTGGATGTGCCGGCCTATAGCGTTAATATTTATGAACTGGCGGTCCGGTGAAGTAATTGTGATTGTTGGAGTCCGCCAATACGTCGTGGCGGATTCATCTGCAACAGGGCATTAGTCTGCGGTTGTTAATGTCGATTGAATCAGGAGGTTAGTAATGAGCAGGATGCAGAGGATAAGATACCTGGCAGCACTTGTGCCTGCACTGGTTGCCCTTTCAGTTACGCTCCAGAGCTATGCCCAATCAAATGCCGAGGGTTCGCGCCAGGGCGCTGAAAGACAGGCGGGTGCAGTCCCCCCGAGGGTTATGACATTCTATTATCCGTGGTACGGAGTTCCGAATGGGCCGGGCGGCGCGGGCAGAACGGTGCACTGGGGACAAATCGACCAGGCGAACAAGAATATTGAGGCGAGCACCCACTACCCGGCGCTCGGCGCATACGATTCGCACGACCCAAACGTGATAGACCAGCACTGCAGATGGGCCAGGCAGGCGAACATCGACACGTTTATCGTGAGCTGGTGGGGCCACGGTGATTACAGCGACGCGGCAATGGCAAAAATCCTCGACGTCTGCCAGCGTCACGGGCTGAATGCCTGCATTTATTATGAAACTGTGCCGAGGCCGCAGACGCCCCTGACAGCGGCGGAGGACATTGTCAAGGCGCTGAATAAATACGGCAAACACCCGGCCCATCTGAAAATCAACAATAAACCCGTTGTGTTTGTGTATGGCCGGGCGCTGCAGGAGCTCGGGCTTACCGGCTGGCTTGAGGTCATCGAGATTGTCAATGCCAACTACCAGGGCGGCTTTGTAGCGATTGGCGACCAGTTCAGCGGGGGTGCGGCCCATATCTTCGATGGTCTTCATACCTATAACACCGCCGGTCCTCTCAAAGGTCGTGACCCGACTGCGGCACGGAAGTGGGCGGCGGAGACTTATCCTGCCTGGGTGAAATTGGCGGACCGGGCGGAAAAGATTTGCGCAATAACGGTGATACCCGGCTACGATGATACGAAAATCCGAAAACCGGGCCTCGCCGTGGAGCGATACAACGGGGAGCTTTACCGCTCGCAATGGGAAGAGGCAATCAAGGCCGACCCGCACTGGATACTGGTTACGAGCTTCAACGAATGGCACGAGGGAAGCGAGGTAGAACCATCGGCAGAATACAAAGAGCAGTACATTAAGATGACCGGCGAGTATGCGAGGCTCTTTAAGTCCAAGGAACGCGCTGTCCGCCCCCGCTCTGCCGCCGAGGGGCTCGCCGGCGAGCAAAAAGCCCGGTTGAGCAAAAAGTTCGAAGGAATCAGAATCGGCGTGCTGCCTGATGCAGATTCGCCGGCCTTCTGGTGGCTCTCGGATATCAGCGTCGGTATGAAGGTTTTGACTTGGGACGATGCAGCAAAGGGGAATTTAACGGCCCAAAAGTATCCCGTTCTGCTTTACTGCGGCGGCGAACGTTACCGCAGCAGCGTGAGTAAGACCGGCGACGTAGATGAGGCGATAGGTGCGTATCTGAAAGCGGGAGGGTGCATTGTATTTTTGCCCGCACTTCCGTGGCCTTTTTATTACAATGAGACTGGGCAGGCGGTAAACCGCGGCAGTCAATTCGGTCTGACCCTGCGAGGCGGGTGGGAGAATCCGCCAAAGGATGTCAAGCTGGATTTTGTGCAGCCGCAGCGGCTTCTGCCGCACATCCCCGAGCAGTTTCCATTTCCTTCATCGGGCGACCTTCGCTGGAGACCATTTTTTGCCGAGGGCCGCGCGAAGCACATCTCGCTGCTGCAACTGCGCGACGGCGAGGGGAAAAATCTCGGTGACGCCATTGCTTATGCCGAGCCTGCCGGCGGCGGCAGGATTTTGTATGTCTGGTTCAATCTGCTCGAAAGCCCTCATACCGATTTCCTTCTCTACGATGTCTTTGATTTTCTGGCAACAAAGCTGGGTCGGTAGGAAGGACCACAGACACAAGACATTTTCGATTGTCGATTGTCGATTTACGATTGTCGATTTACGATTGTCGATTTGCTCCGCCAAACGACGGCGGATATTCGAGATTGTCGATTTTGACAGCAGTGGACACAAGACAAACTGTTACCGCTTATGTGTTTGGCCCGGCGGCAAAATTTCTATTCCCGTCGGGTTACTTACAACCTCAATTCCTTCAAGAGCAAATCCGACGCGGACAACGTGTTTGCCGGGTGAGAGCTTTATCTTGAGCTGCTCGTGCAGCGTTATCGCGATGTTGTCAAACTGGGCGCCGGGAGATAGCGGCCAAACCGGGCTGTCAATCATAAAGGGGCTTGGCCATTCAATCGACGAGAGACGAGCGACGAGTGACGAACGGCGTGGCGGGGAAAATCGTGCCTCGTATATCGTATATCGTATTTCGTAGGGCCTTCATTGGTATTTATTTTCGCCAAAGGTTGTGTAACCATTTACTCGGAAAAAGAAACTGCCGCCAAGTATAAATAACGCCCGGACGCCTTACAATCCGAAATCGCAAATCCGCAATTTCCATACCAGCAAAGGACTTCTTTTACGAATTATCCACCGACAACACAATTTTTCGACAGCCGATTGGAAATCTGGGAAAACCTGGACACATTGGCTGCCGTGAGACAGGCAAAGGCGGACTAATCACGGCAGGGTGGATTTTCTGATGAGTATAACCTCTTTATATAAAATACATTACAAGCCAAACAGCCGAATTTTTGATGGGAGGGGATAAATTTTGGTAAAAATGCACCTAACTTTGGTTGGGATTCCTGATGGCAGCAAAAGTTATAACAGTGAAGCAGACCTTGAGTTATCAACAGGTTATCCACAAGGATAGCGTATAGTGGACAGCGGATAGCGTAAAGGAAAGACTAAACGCTGAACGCTAATAATCTAAGCCTGGCGATAAATACGATATACGAGAGACGAGAGACGAGAGATAAGTGTTTGCAAATACAGGTGATAAATAAAAAAGATTAGCGGGCGGACGACATATTTGGTATTATGTCGAACTCAAATTGCAGCAAACAACTGACCGGCAGACGGCAGAATCTTACGGAGTTATTTCAGCGATGTCGTCCAAAAGGCTAAGACAGAAACTGGCAGACAAATCCGGTTTCATTGTGTATGTGGAATTGGTCGGCGGGCCCCCGGAGACGAGCGACGAGTGACGAGCGACGAGTGACGAGCGACGAG
>Ga0315282_10009004_pt1 | contig 15976 bp, 15 predicted proteins | sample YL17G07_20_MG_FD_203693 | JGI IMG/M metagenome (GOLD analysis project Ga0315282, IMG submission 203693) | Sediment microbial communities from Yellowstone Lake, YNP, Wyoming, USA - YL17G07_20 | ecosystem: Environmental > Aquatic > Freshwater > Lake > Sediment | place: USA: Wyoming | collected...
AAACACAACATCCATACCCCAACCAAAGGCTTTGCGTGAACTACCCGAGGTAAGAGCCGTATGAAGTAATACTTCTTGTACGGATCTGTGCGGGGGGCGTCTGGCAACGGACGTCCCTACCGCGATTGAATCGTTGTCTCGTGGCCTGTCAATTATCTCCATTCTCGCGAAAAGTCCATCACCCCTTAGCCTTACCCAACTCTCTCAACGGCTTCATCTGAGTAAAACCACAATCCAGCGTCTGACCTACACTTTATACCAGCTGAAATACCTCCATCGGGATAGTGGCTCGAAAAAGTTTGGACTGGGACTAAGTGCTCTCTCTATTGGATTTGCTGTCATGAAAGACTTGGATTTGAGAAGAGTAGCAATCCCTTATCTCGAGGCAACATCTAATGAGATCGGAGAAACTGTCAACTTAGCCATTCTGGAGGGTGCTGAGGTCGTCTATATAGAGAGGATTAAAACCCAACAAATTCTCAATATCAATCTTCAAGTAGGATCTCGGCTTCCTGCATATTGTACATCCATGGGGAAAGCCATGTTAGCTTACCTAGACGAAAATCAATTAGAAGAGATCCTGAAGAAGACGGACCTCGTACCTTTTACAAGTCGTACGATTGCAAGAAAAGCAGATCTAAAAAGAGAGTTGATAGGCGTAAGGGTTCGAGGGTTTGCCATGAACAACGAGGAACTGTCTGAAGGATTGAGATCTGTTGCTGCTCCTGTGCGAAACGTAAAAGGAGAGGTGATTGCTGCCGTTAACATTGCTGTCCCGTCAATTCGCATCTCTCTGAAGAAAATGGAAACCGTCCTGGCAAAGAAAGCCATGGAAACAGCCTTCAAGATATCTTCAGCGTTGGGATATCAGAGGCAGGAATAGCTTCTACATTATTCGAGGTGTATTATGATCGTAATCTGGAAGTTTACGTAAACGGCCCTGATTAAAAGGGCCTAAGTTCAAAACATGTGGGATTATCGGTTAAATGCTATGTGCAGGAGGAAAAGGTGATGAGTGAAGAAGAGAAATTGCGTGAGGAAATCATTGAAGGGTTTGTTAATTTTAAACCAGAGAAAGTTAAGGATGCCATCCAGAAAGCTTTGGACAAAGGAGTAGACGCCCTTTCAATCCAAGAAAATGGTCTCAGGAAAGGACTGGATGTTCTCGGTGAATTATTTGAGAGAGGCGAAGTGTTCCTCCCACACCTGATGTTGGGAGCCAAGACCTTTAAAGAGAGCACAGACATTCTTAAACCGCACCTTCTCAAGAATCAAACTCCAGTGGATTTGGGGACTGCGGTTATTGGTACTGTTTCCGGGGACCTTCATGATCTCGGGAAGAACTTAGTCGCCCTTATGTGGGAGGTTGCAGGATTCAAAGTGATAGATTTAGGAATCAACGTTTCTATTGAAACATTCATTAAGGCTACGAGGGACCATCGCCCTAAGATCGTTGGTCTCTCATCGTTACTGACAACAACAATGTTACAGCAGAGGCTCGTTATCGAGACTTTTGCCGAGGAACATTTGAGGGCCGAGACAAAAATAATGGTAGGGGGTGCTCCTGTTTCGGAAAGATGGACAAAGGAGATTGGGGCAGACGGGTTTGCCAGGGATGCGAGCGAGGCCGCTCGGGTGGCGAAAAAGTTGCTCGGCATCAACAATTAGTAGCTCAATCGAATTGATTTGCAGAGGATTCCGCAATGACTCTTAAGTATCGGGGTATTGCTTTATAGCTCAACAAGTTAGGAGGGAATGATGGATCCAAAAAATGATGCTGCATTTAAAATAATCGATAGGACAGTAATCGAAAGGATTTTGGAAACGGCATATGCATTGCTCCAAAAGCCAGGATTAAAAGTCTACAACGATGACGCACTGAAGTTGTTTGATGGTGCGGGAGCAGAAGTAAATTATGAATCCCGCATCGTCAAATTACCAAGAGGGCTAGTAGAAAAAGCTTTGAAAACAACTCCCCGGGCTGTTACATTGCATAATCTTAAGGGAGTGCCTGAAGTTCATGTAGAAGGAAATAACTATTACCCATACCCTGGGACGACGGCTATTAGCGTGTATGATTATGAAAAGAAGATATTTCGAGAAGCGCACTCGGAAGACTTGAAGAAATTTGTCAAATTAGTAGAAAAACTGCCTTATATCCCTGTTCAGAGTTCATTTATTTGCAACGACGTGCCGGATCACTTCACCGACGTCTACCGTCTAGCGCTAGCACTTAAACACTCAAGAAAACCAATCAAAACTAGCCTATTTACGACGAAGGATTCAATTCAAGTTATGAAAGATCTGCTTTTCGCCGTTTCGGGTGGAGAAAAGGAATTTGGAGAGAAGCCTTTTGCTTTCGTATCGGTCAACGCTGACCCCCCTTTGATGTGGAACGATTTTATTACCCAGGTGTTAATCGAGTGTGCGAAATCGAATATTCCACTGAGTAGGGGGTCCATGCCAGTTGCTGGAGCTGCTGCCCCTGTTACGATTATCGGTTCGTTGATTCAACACGCCGCTGAGAGTCTAAGTAGTATAACACTGAGCCAGGTCGTACGGCCTGGGTCACCAGGGTTTTATGGAAGCTCTCCGATTATATTCGACGTTCGCAAGGGGACTACGCCTATGGGCGCCATTGAGAGTCTCATGTTCAACAGTGGTTGTAGCCAAATTGGCAAGTTTCTAGACATACCCACTCACTTATATATGGGACTGAGTGACGCAAAGGTGATTGATACTCAGTGCGGGTTTGAGTCGGCGATGGGTATCTTTTTAGGAGCCTTGTCAGGTGCCAATCTTGTGGCCGTCGGAATGCTTAATTTTGAGACAGCTTTGAGTTTAGAAAACATTGTTATTGCAAATGAAATATGTGGAATGGCTTACCGTTTGCTTGAGGGTATAAAGTGGCGCGAAGAAGATTTTACAACAAAACTGTGGGAGGAAGTAGGTCATGCACAGGAATTTCTAGGTACAACTCACACCATAGCTCGCTTCGAACAAGAACAATTCAAGGTATCGGAAGTTGTTCATAGGAGCTCCATTTCTGATTGGGAAGGCAAGGGACGTAAAGACACTGCCGAACGGGCACATGACATTGTCAAGAGGTTACTTTATACAGAAGTCCCAAAGGTAGTGGATCCTTCCACGGAGGATCAACTAAACCGAATTATTATTGAGGATGCAAAGAGAAAAGGAATCAGCCAGAACCAAATTCCGAAAGCTTTTTTCGAAAACTAAAGCCCGCAATCGGCGTGGTCAAAAATGAGTCTCGGCAAACCCTCTGAAAAACCTGTTCCAGAGTTCATTGTCATTCTTGAATCCTTGACCAAGAGATTTGGGGATGTTCTTGCTGTGGACAATATCTCTCTTGAAGTGAAGAGAGGAGAGTTCATTACGCTCCTGGGGCCGAGTGGGTCCGGCAAAACAACGACCATGATGATGATTGCCGGATTTCAGATGCCTACGGCGGGGAAAATTTTCATTGATGACGAGATGGTCGTGTACAAACCTCCTTTTAAGAGAAATGTCGGCATGGTGTTCCAAAACTACGCTCTGTTTCCTCACATGACCGTTTTTGATAATATTGCTTTTCCATTGAGAATGAGAAAAGTGAAGGAGAAGAGAATTTCGGACCAGGTAGGAGAGTCACTCGCTTTGGTAAAACTTGCGGAATTAGGCATGAGGTATCCAAGACAACTCAGTGGCGGTCAGCAGCAACGGGTCGCTCTGGCAAGGGCACTCGTTTTTAACCCACCCGTGCTTCTTATGGATGAACCTTTAGGCGCCCTGGATAAGAAGCTTCGAGAACACATGCAGCTTGAAATTAAATCCCTACATAAATCAGTGGGAATTAGTGTGATCTATGTCACCCACGATCAGACAGAGGCGCTGACCATGTCCGATCGCATCGCAGTTATGAATCTTGGCCATGTTGAACAAATCGGCACACCCGAAGAGCTTTATGAGAAACCAAGAAACAAATTTGTTGCTGATTTCGTAGGAGAAACCAATTTCATTTCGGCGGAGGTCGAGGGCGAAAAGGGAGGCAAACTCGAATTGATAACTGCCAAGGGCATGAGGATTCTGGCTGCAAAACAATTAATGAGCGCGAACAAAGAGGTAAACCTAGCAATACGGCCAGAGAGAGTTATTTTCGCAGAATCCCTACAGGGAAATGTAAATACTTATGAAGGAATTGTAGAAGAGGCAATCTACATCGGAGATAATTTGAAGTATAGAGTGCTAATTGAAGATAAAGAATTGATTGTTGTGACGCAAAAAAACGATCCTGGATCAGAACGGCACAGAAGGGGAGATAAAGTATTCGTAAGTTGGAGGCCTGAAGACATCAACTTTGTCTGATGGGAAGATAATATGAATTAGAGAGGAGGTGAAAGTATTTGTCGCATGTTTTCCAAAAGGGATTGGCAAAGGGGAGAGTCGTTTTGAGTAATGGGTCAGATTGAAAGGAGGTCATTATGAAAAAGACAGCTTTTGTGGCACTCATGTTGGTACTCTCTTTGGGATTCTTTTATCGATCCGCTCTATCAGCAGATTTCGTCATCAATTTTAGCGGTGGAGCGGCAGGTGAAGCTGTGAAAAAGTTCTACATTGAACCCTTCGAGAAAGCAACAGGCCAGAAAGTGTATTTTGTCCCGGGCGACCTTTTTGCCAAAGTGAGGGCGATGGTGAAAAGTGGGAACGTGGAGTGGGATGTTGCAGGAACGATCAGTTTAGATGAAGTTCTCCAGGGAGAGGAAGAAGGAATCTTAGAACCCCTAGATTATACAATTATTGACACGCGTGAGATATTGAAGGAGGCTGTTCACCCGTACGGGATAGCAAAAGCTTTTTATTCCACAATACTAGCTTATAATAACGAGAAATATCCAGGGGGTAAGCATCCTCAGTCTTGGAAGGATTTCTGGGATGTAGGAAAATTCCCAGGCCTTCGTTCCCTCCAAAACAGTCCTTTCAACAATCTAGAGTTTGCTCTTATGGCTGATGGTGTTCCAGTAGACAAATTATATCCGTTGGATGTTGACCGAGCTTTTCGTAGTCTGGACAGAATCAAACCTCACATAAAAGTTTGGTGGACCGCAGGGGCACAACCTGCGCAATTGCTTCTTGATAAGGAGATCGATTTCTCATCTGCATGGAACGGACGGATTTATGCTCTTCAGAAAGAAGGGGCTAAAATAGGCATAGAATGGAACCAGGGTATTGTCCAATTTTCCTGTTGGATCGTACCAAAAGGGGCGAAGAACAAGAAGCTCGGCATGGAATTCATCAATTTCACCCACCAAGCCAAACTCCAGGCCGCCTATGCCGAATATGTTGGCTACCCCAGTGTTAATATAAAGGCCTTTGAATTAATTAGGCCCGAGTTCGCACCTAATCTTCCTACGTACCCAGATAATTACAGGAAGCAAGCTGTAGTTGAGTATAAATGGTGGTTCAAGAATAAGGGAAGGGTTCAAGAGCTTTGGGACGCGTGGATTATGAAGAAATAGATCACTTAGAGAGGTTCCCCATCATAAAATGGGGAACCTCTTCCTACAGGCTGAGTCATGGGTAAGACAAGTAATGTAAGGAGGCCAATCTTTCAAAGGCCGTCTTTTTATACGGTCGGTCTTCTGATACCCGTCTTTCTTTATCTTCTCTTTTTCTTCGTTTACCCATTAATTGAAATGTTTATCATTAGCTTCATGGATCCGACTTTTACACTTAGGAATTACATTCGGATCTACCAAAGACCTGTTTATATAATGGTAATCCTGAATACTTTTCGTCTCAGTGTTATTGTTACGTTTTTTGCTTTGATATTAGGCTATCCGATTGCTTATCTACTGAGTCACACAAGGAAGGGAGTAGCTCAAATTCTGATGATCTTTCTGGTTCTACCGTTCTGGACAAGTATCCTTGTCAGGATGTACGCTTGGATGGTTATTCTGGGGAGAAATGGCATAATAAATTCATTGCTGCTTAAGTTAGGGGTGATTTCGACACCGATTGATCTTCTTTTTAATACGTTCAGTGTAATTGTGGGGATGGTGCACTTCCTCTTGCCATTTATGGTCTTTCCTCTTTATAGTGTTATGAATGGGATCGACAAAAGCTTGGTTATGGCAGCTTACAACTTGGGGGCTACCCCTTTTAAGGCTTTCCTAAAAATATTCTTTCCATTGAGTCTTGCAGGTGTTGGAGCCGGATTACTTATCACATTCATACTAGCTGTCGGGTTCTTCATCACTCCTGCTTTGCTTGGAGGGAGGAGAGACGTTGTTATCAGCATGTTAATAGAGAATCAGATACATGTTCAGTTCAACTGGGCCTTTGCTTCCTCTCTTGCTTTCGTGCTTTTGATATTCACTTTGATCATCTTTAATATTTCGAGTCGTTTCCTCGGAATCGACCGCATCTGGGGGGGGAAGTTGTGAACGAATATCCTGGTGAATTTGTGAAAACATATGACACTCCCAAAATAAGCTCGATTGAAATCCTTTTCTATACTTTTTGCGGCCTTATATTCCTGTTCCTGATCCTCCCCATCTTCATCGTTTTCCCTATTTCTATTAGCTCCTCTAAATATCTTGAATTCCCACCAAGAGGATTATCTCTCCAATGGTATAGAAACTTTTTTGGGGCTAAAGAGTGGGTAAGTGCGACGCTCACCAGTATTCAAATAGCCACAATGACGAGTTTACTGGCGTCTTTGCTTGGAATTCCGACTGCACTGGCCTTGACCAGGGGGAAGTTTAAAGGAACCCAATTCATATATTCTTTTCTCCTTTCTCCTATGATTCTTCCCGTGATCGTCATAGCCCTGGCGGTTTATTTGCATTTTGCTAGACTCCACCTAGTGGGTAACGTATATGCGCTTATGCTTGCCCATACTGTCTTAGCAGTTCCCATTGTGCTTATTACAGTATCGTCCTCACTACAAGGCTTTGACCAGAATCTTGAACATGCAGCGATGAACTTGGGCGCGAATCGTATTAAGACTTTTTTCAAAGTCACCTTCCCTCTGATTAAGCCAGGTGTGATTTCAGGAGCCCTATTTGCATTTATCACCTCCTTTGATGAAATTGTTATAGCCATTTTTCTCAGTGGTTCCCAAGCGATAACACTTCCTCGACGAATGTGGGACAGCATCCATGAAGAAATTGATCCCACCATAGCAGCAGTTTCTTCGTTGCTGATATTTACCTCTATCCTTCTCCTATTATCCGTTGCTATTCTTAGAAGACGAGGGGAACGCATAAGAGGGGAATTAGAGAACAGATCTTAAGCTCCGAACAAAGCTATTTAACAAAGACCATTTAAACCGTATTATTATTGAGGACGCCAAAAGAAAAGGGATCAACCGGGACCGAATTCGCAAGGCCTTTTTTGAAAACTAATGTAAGTCAAGAGATTTATAAACGAATTTCCAAAAACGTCATGTCGGTGGATCTCCTCAGACGCTGTCCACTCTTCGCAGGCTTGAAAGACGAAGATCTGAAGAAGATTAGAGCGATCGCTTTGCCGAAGAGCATCAAAAAGAAGGAAGTCCTTTTTTCGGAGGGAGAAGAGGCCAAAGGTTTCTACGTCATTCTGTCAGGAAAGATCAAGCTTTATAAAGTATCTTCCGAGGGGAAAGAACAGATCCTTCATGTTGTTGCTTCTCCCGATGCCTTTGCCGAAGCAGCCCTTTTTCTCGAAGGAAAATATCCTGCCTTTGCTGAGGCCATGACGGATTGCCAGCTTTTTTTCTTTCAGAAAAGAGACTTCATTCAACTGATAGAGAAAAACCCACAGCTCAGCATTAACATGATTGTTTCCCTCTCCCATTTCTTGAAGCGATTCGCCTCGCTTATTGAAGAGCTCTCGTTGAAAGAAATTTCCTCTCGTGTGGCCAAATACCTCATTGATCTCTCCATCAGGCTTTCGAAGGAGGGAAGACCTTCCAATGAGATTGAATTGGATGTCAGCAAGACCCAACTGGCATCAAAACTGGGAACGATCAGTGAAACCCTTTCGAGGACACTGGCCAAATTGAGGGCGAAGGGCTTGATTGACGTCCAGAGAAATCAGATTGTCATCCTTGACCGCCAAGCCCTGGAAGAGGTAGCTTCGGGTCTGAAGGTGTAGCCCCTGCCTTAACTCACCGCCCATTCGTCCCTATGAATAATGGCAAAGCGCATAGAGCATAGCGCATAGCGAAATATCAGAAAGAGAGGACTCGTTCGAGGCACGCCTGCCTGCCGGCAGGCAGGGAGGTCACGGAGAAATACCCAGGAGCTTCACAATAAGTTGACTTAGGTCAAGGAATCTGTTTCAAAAGAAGGGCATACTATCGGAAAAGAAGAGAGTCATGCCCTGGACAGAGATTTCAGATCAGGAGACATCTGATATTCGCACCTTGATGAGGTTCGTAGAGATTTTCTGCCGGGAGAATCACAATGGGAGTAGGGAACCGTTCACATTCAAACTCCTTGACCTCACAGAAATCGAAAAGAGAAAGATCCTTCTTTGCCCAGATTGTACGAGGCTTCTCACCTACGGGCTCACCATGAGACTCAGGTGTCCCCATGATCCAAAACCCATGTGCAAGAAGTGTGAGACCCAATGCTACAAGGGAGACTACAAAGCCACGATTCGAGAGATCATGAAATTCTCCGGCATGGTTATGATCAAACATGGCCGACTGGATATGCTCTATCACTATTTGCGCTGAAACTGAACGGGGACAAGAGGAGATTTGCTTCTCTGTGAGCTAGAGATCCCGATTGGCCCAAAGAATACAGGCAAACAGAATTAATGGTTTTGGTCATCCTTATCCTGAAAAAGGTTCTTCCTGGAGCTTGAGTTTCTGGTAGAGAAGGCCATACCTTACCCCATGGGTGCTGATCATCACCGAGGGGCACCGGAGTTCCTCCATGGCAAGGTAAAGGATGGTTCCTCCTGCCAGGATCACATCGGCTCGATCCCAAGGCAACCCGGGAATGGTCTTTCGTCCTTCCAGAGTCTTGGAACGATAAAGGGAGAGTTGGTTTTGGATGGCCTCCTTTGAGAGGATGAAATGGTGAATTCTTTCAGAGACGAACTCCTTCAAACGCAGTTGAACCGAGGCAAGTGTGGTGCCTGTCCCTCCCACTGAAACCATCGAGAAAGGCTCGGAGGGATGAGGGATCTCGGAAAGGCTCGCCCTGATGACGTCCGCCATCCGGTCCCATTCCCCTTCTCTCACTGGGTCGGAAATCAGGAACTGCTCCGTAAACCCCACCAGACCTAAAGGAAGACTCACCCACTCGAGGATACGCTCACCTTCTCCCAGAATCAACTCGGTGCTTCCTCCTCCGACATCAACCACGAGGATAGGTTTGGCAGTCTTCCTCGCATCCCTCACGACAGCGAGGTAGGAGAGAGAAGCCTCCTCCTCTCCCGAGATAACATCAATGTTGAGATCAAGCCCTTCCCGGACCATTCTACAGAACTCACCCGAGTTCCTAGCGTCACGGAGAACGCTCGTTCCCACAGCGAAGGTGTGACGGACATCCCACGCCCGGCAATAACCCAGGTATTTCTCGAGCGTTTCATATCCCCGCTGCATCGCCCCTGGCGAGATCACCCCGTTTTTTTTGAGCCCCTCTCCCAGGCGAACGACCGTCTCCATTTCGAAACGAAATTCGAGCCTTCCCCGAACCGTCTCTGCAATGAGAAGGAGGAGAGTGTTCGTTCCGATGTCAATGGAGGCATACCGATGGGATGAGGGAGGGGGTGTCTTCACAGTCAATGTCCTTGCCCTTTTCTCGCGAAAGGATCACAGGTGCACGCCCATTGGGCCAGGTTTCGCTCCCAATGACATTCCAGCATCGTTGCTCCCATTGTGGTGAGGCTCTATGGATTCACTTTAAAGAAAAGTTGGTGTTCCACCATTTCGCAGAGGATGTGTCCGATGAGAATGTGGGTTTCTTGGATGCGCGGTGTGCTGGTTGAGGGAACGATCAGAGAGATGTCAGCAATCTTTGCCAATGCACCTCCATCGTTTCCTGTTAAGGCGACCGTTTTGATTCCAGTTTCTTTGGCCACTTCGACGGCCCGAATTACATTTGGAGAATTTCCACTGGTGCTGAGAGCAATACCGACGTCTCCCTCTTTTCCAAGGGCCTTGATCTGCTTAGCGAAAATGTCAACAAAGGCTATGTCGTTTGAGACGCTAGTCAAGATGGAGGTATCGGTGGTTAGGGCGATGGCAGGAAGCGGGGGGCGGTCAATGATGTAACGGTTGACGAATTCTGCTGCGATGTGTTGGGCATCGGCCGCGCTTCCTCCGTTTCCAAAAAGAAGGAGCTTGTTTCCCCCTTCAAAGGTTTGAGAAACGAGATGAATGGCCTCGAGCATTCGTGGGAGATTTTCCCTCAAGAATCGTGCCTTGACTTCTCCACTCTCTTTGAATCGCTTTAAAATGATGTTTTCCATTGGACCCTAATATTAAACCTGTCTGATTTGGGTGTCAATGGGTTAGCTCTGGTAAGGTTTGGGAGTTTGGAGTAAAGACTCCATCCCAAATCTCCGCGCTTTGCCTCTAACCCCGAACTGTTCCTATGAACCTACCCACGAAGGAGAACCTCAAACTTGATTGTTGACTTTTTGGTACAAATTTGAGAAACTGCAGTAACGGTCTTTCTTTCGATTGGGCAAGATTCTTCTATTCAAGGGAAGGATCACAAGTCTCTGCAGGGAAACAACTTCCTCGGATTCGTCAGAAAAGAATATGTGATTTATGGCTCGAATGCCAGTGAATACAGATGAGACCCCAATGGCTGAGCGGAATGGGACCAAGGAAGAACTGATTCATGACGTTAAGGTGTTGCAGGAGCGGTTGACTGAACTAGAGGCCTCCGAAAGCCAACACAAACAGGCGGAGATCAATCTTCTTCGCCGCACCTTTGAACTTCAAAGCATCTTTCGGGCCTTCCCAGATCTGTTCTTTCGGCTGGATGGGGACGGAACCATCCTCGACTACCATGCTGGACACACCTCCTACCTGTATGTGTCACCTGAAATGTTTCTCCATCAACGGATGCGGGATGTTCTGCCACCTCCGGTGGGGAAACTCTTTGACGAAGCCCAACTGGAGGTCCTCGCAACCAATGCCATGGTGAGCGTCGAGTATGCACTGCCCATGCCCCAGGGAGAACAGGATTACGAGGCGAGGCTCTTGCCGCTCGTTGACAATCAAATCATCGTCATCGTCAGAAATATCACAGATCAGAAGAAGGCGGAGAAAGCCTTGAGGGAGAGTGAGCGAAAGTACCGAACCCTTTTTGAAGAGTCAAGCGACAGCATCTGCATCTCGACTCGGGAGGGTCAATTCCTGGATATCAATCGCGCCGCTCTGGACCTGTTCGGTTACACGAAGGAAGAAATGATGAGACTGAACGCTCAGGAAATCTACGTTCATCCGTCCGAGCGGACCCACTTCCAGCAGGAAGTGGAACAGAACGGATCCATCAGAGATTACGAAGTCAAGCTGCGCAGGAAGGATGGCAAGGAGATGACCTGTTTACTCACCGCGGCGGCATGGAGAGCCGACGACGGGAGTGTCTTAGGACATCAAACCCTCATTCGGGACATTACCGAATACCGATCGGCAGAACAGGAGATCAAGAAGCTCAACGATCATCTGAGGCGTCGAACCATGGCGATCGAAGCAGCCAACAAGGAACTCGAAGCCTTTTCTTACTCGGTCTCCCACGATCTCCGCACCCCTCTGATTGCGATCGGAGGATTCTCTCGACTCTTGCTTGAAAAGCAGGGTCCTTCCCTTGATGGAAAAGGGCAAGAATTCCTGAACAAGATCTATTCGAACTCCAAGCAGATGCTCCAACTGATTGACGATCTTCTTGCCTTTTCCCGCTTGGGGCATCAGGAGATCAAGGCCTTGGGCATCGATATGGGACAGATGGCCACGACGGTCTTTGAAGAACTGAAACTCTTGGACCCTGTACACTCCCTCCAGTTGAAGGTCCAATCCCTTCCGTCGGCACGGGGGGATCCGGCGATGATTCGCCAAGTCTTTGCGAACCTCTTGTCGAATGCCATGAAATTTACGCGACCGATGGAGACCGGAATCATTGAGGTAGGGGGGACGGTTCAGGAGAGTCACAACATTTACTACGTCAAGGACAATGGAATTGGTTTTGACATGAAGCACGCAACCAAGCTCTTCAGTGTTTTTGAGCGACTCCACGGCACTGACGAATTTGAAGGGACGGGGATCGGGTTAGCCATCGTCCAACGCATTATCCACCGGCATGGAGGCTGGGTCTGGGCAGAGGGAAGAGTCAACGGGGGGGCAACCTTTTATTTCACCCTCCCCAGAGAAGGATATTTGGGATAGAGATCGAACTCGCACCCGGGAGGACCTGTGGTCTCAATGAAAGAAGGGATGATTCAGAGGGCGATATTTTTTCAAAGGGAGGAGCCAAAATGACAAAAGGATATGTTTACGAGCATGTCGTGACGCCGCGGGATGCCACCACCTCGGGAATTGCGTATGACGGGAGTTACATCGAGTGGGCGTGTACAGCGAGGGAGCGAATGATGGTTGATCACTTGAATATGACAAAGGTCACGCCCCCGTGGTGCTTGGTCGGTGAGACTTATCTTCGGTACATGAGCCCAGCCTATCTCAACGATCGGATAGAGGTTCGTGTGACCCTGGGCGACCATCACGTCGAGAAGGGATATGCCAAACTCGATTTCCGATTCATCAATAAAGCCAGTGGCCAATTGGTGGCTCAGGGATACCAGACGATCTTCTTTCATGACTCCAAAACCGGAAAGCGCATTCCTCTTCCCAAAGACTTTATGAGACTCAAGGCATTGGGCGAGGAGTAAGCACAACATCTCTGAAAAGGCGGTCCATCTGTTTATGAAGAGTAACCCGCTATCTAAGCTTCTTTAAGGGCTTCAGGACCGGAGCGTGCCTGAAAGCCCCTCCCTGTGGGCGCCTGCCGGAAGGCAGGAAGGGGCACAATATAAATAATAAATCATTACCGGGAAGCCCCGCGCTGTGCGCGGGAAGCCTCGCATATGATAAAAGCCTGCCCCACCGAAGATCAAGGTGGGTTTTTTCGTTTAAGGAGTTTGTTCCGATCGTTGAGGACGTAAGATTAAACGGAGGAGAGATATTTCTTTATCTTTCTTCTCTCTAAGGATATTCATAGGATACAACAAATGAATTCCTCTAAGCTCTTCAAACGGAGGTGCGAAAGGAGGGATCACGTTGAGTTTCAATAAAGGGAATCTGGATTCTCTTCACCCGGATTCGGTGATGATCCTCTCGGCGTCGTCAGCCACGGGTCACCTTCGGGTTGCTGTTGCCCTCGTCACATCATTTCGGGAGAAGGAAGTTCGGTGTCAATGCAATGAAGAACCTTGAGCTTCTTTTTCTTGTCATTCTCGTATCTTGGGTGAGCATTTCGTATGTGATTGCTCACATTGGAGGTTGGTTCAGGCTGGCGAGGTTCTATCGTTTCTCAGGCGTATTCCTTGGCGAACGTTGGCGGTTTCAGAGCGCCCAGATGCGATGGAAGGTAGGCTATAACAATTGCCTCACGGTCGGGGCGAGCCCAGAAGGATTGTATCTTTCCGCGATGTTCATCCTTCGGTTCGGTCATCCCCCACTCTTTGTCCCATGGGGCGATATGTCGGTGAACGTCATCAAGGGATTTTTCTATCCAGTTCTGGAGTTTCGGTTTCAGCACGTACCCGCAATTCCACTGCGAGTGAGTGAAAGGTTAGGCCAGAGGATCAGAGTATCGGCGGGTACATCCTGGCCGGTCCGAGATTCCGAGAGTTTGAAGCTCGGGTCCGAAGATTAGTCGGAATGGTTCTTCTTGAATCCGACCCTCAAGGCAGACGGGAGGCAAATTCTTTGACCTGAGAATCCCACTCCTGCGTGACCAGGTTGATCCGGGTCTTGTCGCCTTCGGAGCAAATGGTTGCAGTGACGTAGCCGCCTCCTCCCTGAAAGGAGAGACACTGCGGATTTTCCTCTGACAGGTCAAGACCCAGTCCGCCCTTTCCGAAAAACTTCTTGACCCGACTTACCGCTTCTTCTTGTCTCAATTTTGTTTTGACTTCGAGGTTCAACATCTTCGGTCGTCCTCCATGGGGTTGGGGAGTTCGGAGAACCCGGTTCTTCAACTGAGCGTCGAACCGGACGCTGGCTTCGAACAGAACCATCCCTTCTAAACAATTTATATCACATGGTCGGTCCCCTGTCTACGAACAGAAAAGCGGGTGCCCCTTCTTCTGTCTCCTTCCCAAAAATCTCCCGTCATCCTCTTACAACCCCTTTTCTTCCATCCTTTTCTCGTGTATAAAAGGATGGGTTCGAAATACTTACGGGAAACATTGTCCTGTGATGGAGAGGTGATTTATGGCCAGGAAATTAGTTGTGATCGGTGGTGTGGCAGCGGGTCCAAAAGCCGCGGCTAAAGCGAGACGATGTGATCCTGAGATGGAGATCGTTATCTATCAGGAGGAAGATGAGATTTCATACGCGGGCTGTGGACTTCCCTACTACATCAGTGGGGTGATCACGAAGCGAGACGAATTGATCTCCAGGACGCCCGGCAAATTTGGCTTGGACCGGATTCGGGTGGTGCAGCACCATCGGGTCGAAACGATCGATCTCGAGAAGCGCATGGTTTTCGGCCGAAATGTGGACAATAACCAAGTCTTCTCAGACACTTTCGATCGACTCGTCGTTGCCACCGGAGCGCAACCCATACGGCCGAGGATAGAAGGTCTTGATCTCAAGCAGGTTTATTATCTCAGATCGATCTTTGATGCAGACAGAATTCTGGAGTCGATTCGATCAGAGGCGATTCAAAATGTTGTGATCGTGGGAGGAGGGTACATCGGTCTCGAGATGGCGGAATCGCTTGTGCATCTTGGGAAGAACGTGACCATCGTCGAACTGGCCCCTCAGATTCTGACCCTCTTTGATGAGGACCTTGCGGGAGTTCTTCGTCAATACCTTGAGAAAAAAGGGATTCGAATCTTTACCTCCGAGGGAGTTAAGGGACTGCGAGGCGAATCGGGCAGAGTGACGCACGTGATGACAGCATCTCGGGAGATGGAGGCAGACGCTGTTCTCATGAGCTTAGGAGTTCGGCCCCAGGTCGAACTGGCGAAGAAAGCAGGGGTGAAAATCGGTGAGACCGGAGCCATCTGGGTTAACGAAAGAATGGAGACAAGTGTCGAGGGAGCCTACGCAGCGGGCGACTGTGCCGAAACCACCCATCTCATCACGGGAAAAAGAACATGGATCCCTTTGGGTTCGACAGCCAACAAACAGGGGAGGGTAGTGGGGGCCAATGTCTGCGGAGGGCATGCCAGCTTTCCTGGCGTTTTGGGTACCACTGTCTTTAAGGCCTTTGATTTCAATGTGGCCAAAACGGGCTTCAACTTGAGAGAGGCGGAAAGAGAGGGTTTTCATCCTATCCAGGCCATCGTAAGAGGGCATGATCGGGCTCATTATTATCCGGGGCGAAAGGAATCAACACTCAAAGTGATCGCTGATCAGAAGACAGGTCAGATTCTTGGAGGGCAGGCTCTCGGCGAAGGCCCCTCAGACAAGTTCATGGATATCCTGGCTATGGCCCTTCATGCGAAGATGGACTGTGAGAAATTAGCTTCGGTGGATCTTTGTTATGCGCCTCCCTACAGCCCTGTACTTTCTCCGATCATCGTCGCGGCCAATGTGTTGATGAACAAACGGGAAGGAAAGTTCCAGAGCATTCAGGCCTCAGAGGTGAAAGAAAAACTGAAGAATTCACCCCAGACCTTTCATCTTTTGGATGTGCGGGATGAGCCTGAGATGAAGGAAAAGAGAATCCCGGGCTCGAAATGGATCCCCTTAGCCGAGTTGGGAAAACGAGTGAACGAAATCGATAAAGGCAAAGAGTTCGCA
>Ga0315282_10009005_pt1 | contig 15972 bp, 16 predicted proteins | sample YL17G07_20_MG_FD_203693 | JGI IMG/M metagenome (GOLD analysis project Ga0315282, IMG submission 203693) | Sediment microbial communities from Yellowstone Lake, YNP, Wyoming, USA - YL17G07_20 | ecosystem: Environmental > Aquatic > Freshwater > Lake > Sediment | place: USA: Wyoming | collected...
GGATTTCTGTGCGTTTGATTGCGTGATCCTTCTCGATGCGTTCGTAGATGGTTTGTCTCACGATCTCGCCTAGGACCATCAGTCCATAATCAACAGACTCAAGCAATGCTTCCCTGAACTCAGCAGGTTCGCTCACGAATTGTGTCCTGCGGAGATTCGATCCGGCAAATGACGAGTTGCTTCTTGCGTAGCATAAGGATTAAGCTAGTGCTGTCATGAACTGTGTCAATTTATGCGACGAGAGGAGATCAGTTCTTTGGCCAGATATGTGCACGAGGGTACCGGCACGATAGATGACCTAAGCTGTATTCCTCGATACTGTGCTGGCAATGGCGATTGCCTTGAGAAACCCCGTGTGCACTAAACGGTTCGAAATGGTTCAGATCCGCGCTAGGAAAACGCAGAAAAGAGCGGGACAATGAACCTTGGCGATAACGTGGGATCAGTTGCCGGCGGGCCCGGTGGGCTTTGAACCCACGACGTGTAGCCGGAAATAGCTCTCGCTTTTTCTGTCGTGCCCAAGATGGTCGATGAGAAGAGCTAAGAATGCGTGTGGGAGATACATACATCTGCGTCCAACGAAGCGAGGGTCGCGGAATTCAAGGGGTTGAACCCGACGTTCGACTCCCACCCCCGGCTCTAAAACTCGGGTTCAACTCCTGGTTTCCGTGGCCCGCGCTTTAAAGTAACTCAGGAGAGAGCTTGCGGCGTCCCAGATGAGTGAGAACCGACACACAACTGATATCCATGATTTTCCGAGACGGTTGGAGCGAGCAATCAGGTTCCTGAAAGCCCGCCCTGACGTCTCGGAACATAACAAGGCCCTTGTGATGCAGTTCCTCGACAGGCTGAAGGCGGAAGGACTGAGCCTAGCAAGGCAAATGGGCTACGTGCAACGACTGACGGCAATCGCTGTTATACTCGGAAAAGACTTCGACAAGACTAACCAGCAGGACATTGAACAGGTCGTCAGAAGCATCAACGCGAAAGACTGGGCGGAATGGACGAAGGACAACTATCGTGTTGCTGTGAAGCGGTTCTGGCGTTGGTTGAAGGGACTAGAGAAAGGAAAGGATCCGCCTGAGACCGGGTGGATTCGGATAGGCAAGGCTGAGAGCAGAACCATACTGCCACAGGACCTTTTGACGAAAGAAGAAACTGGAAGACTCATTCAGGTGGCTGAGCATCCAAGGGACAAGGCCTCTTTCAACCCAAACAGAGACTTCTTCGTCACTGAAACTACTCCCGCCTACGGCTGATTTCGAATACAAGCCAAGCTACATCAACCCAACATCAGCTGACACAGTCTACTTCCTAAACGAGTCTCGGAACTCTGACAGCACCGACACAGATCTCGCATACTCTTGGTACATTGACGACAGGATGGTTGCGAACACGAAGGATTATTCTACACAGCTGTCCTCCGACGCCATTGGGACTACTCACAAGGTCAGATTGTCCGCATGTCGTGGCCAACAATGCAGCGACGTTGAGAAGGTTGTTGAAGTCGATCCTGACCAATTGTACCCCATAAGAAGACGTGGCATTCCTTTGAAGAGCATAGTTTACGATGCGGGAACCCAGTACAAGTACGAGGGCTGGGACAACAGGCGCTGGTTGAGTGAGGAGCAGTTCAAACGAGAACTAGTGGATGTCATCAACCGCGAACTTGGATGCAATGCCGTAAGACTCACCGGGACTGACCACTATTACCTTTTCAGGGTTGCAGAGGTCGCCATCAACGAGGGACATTTCGACAAGATCCTCATCAATCCGAGGTTCATAGACTACACGCGCGATGAAGTCCTTGGTAAGATCGCGGAGTTTGCGAGAAGAGCCGAGGATCTGAGACAACGGCATAATGGAGTTGTCTTCTCAGTTGGTAATGAGCTGGCACAGGACACAAGGGGCATTGGCAGTGATCTTCGTTTGTACAGGGACAGGGTCGCGGATAGGTGGAATACAGATTGGAAGAACAGGCTAGATGAGTTTCTAGACGACCTGTCAAGCGCGGCCTCTGGGGTGTTCAAGGGTGAACTGACGTATGCGGCTGGCTACTGGGAACTACCCATCGATTGGGCGGGCCTTGGCTTGAGCATCGTGTCCGTCAATGAATATCTTGACTCAGGTCGCCCGATCGCGGACATGAACCGGCAAATCAGCGAGTTGAGAGCTTATGCCCATTCGCGCCAAAAGCAGTTCCGGATCACGGAATTCGGCTGTGCCACATTTGAGGGCGCCTTCGAATAGCAGCGAAAGGAGCAGAGATGCGACAGAAAGAGGAAAGCTTGCAAGACCTTAGGGACAAGGAACAGAGGCTGGCCGAGAACCAAAAGAAGATTGATGGTCTAGGGAAGGAAGCGACACTCCTGGAAACGCTCCGAGGGCTGTTCAGAAACATACCGGAGAACATCCTGCGAAGACTCAGGCCGTTCGTGGAGAGGGAGAGCGCGGACGTAATCAACGACCTTTCAAACGGCGAGATAACGGCACTAGACATAGAGGAAGAGACCCTCGGCATCTCCGCGACGACAGGAGGAGAGATGAGACCAATCCATTACTTCTCAGGCGGTCAAAAGACCCGAATCAACATGGCGCTTAGGATCGCGATCTCCAGAATACTGAGCAAACTACCGGACACAGAAGAGCATACCTTTGCGGTTATGAATACACTATTCATAGACGAAGGGGATTTTGGAGATCTTGACGAGGCTGGCATTCAGGAGGCAGTGAGCGTCATAAGGAATCTGATCGGAGAATTCAGCCGAGTCATTCTGGTCAGCCACGTGCAAGCGATAAAGGACCTCTTCCACGGACAAGTGATTGAGGTAGTAAAGACAAACGCTGAAGAGAGCGCGCTCAGAATGCCTTTGAAGTAGAGCGGGCCGGTCGGGTTCAGAGTCTATGCGTTGCTCTCTACTTTTCTCTGGACCGCCCATGTACGTTCGATTTTTCAAACGCGCGTTTGGTGGACAAGCTTTCTATCGATGATCCATCTCCTTCGTCGTACCTCATTATCCACCGCTGCCTCGCCGCCCTCGTTTCAACTCCAAACATTCTTATCACTGACACATCAGGGTGGATAGCTCAGTATCCTGTCACCCTGCCAGAGCCAGAGTCTCAGTAGGTGTCGAAAGTGCATGAGATATTGATGCCGCGCGTCGATGTGTTAATGCAGTCGGGAAAGATCGTTCAATGGCTTAAGAATGAGGGGGAGAATGTTAGCAAAGGAGAACCCGTCGTTCTTATCGAAGCGGAAAAAACAACATTTGAGATTGAGGCGCAAGAGTCCGGCGTAATTAGGAAGAAGTTGAAGGAGCAGGGTGCAGACGTCCCTGTAGGCGAGGCCCTCGCTCTTATTGGTTCCCCGGATGAAGAGATACCAGATCGATATACAACGACAGTAGCAACCCCAGAACAAGCTCCCGTGAAGGGACCAGCCCGCGCTGCGGAGGGGCCATCAGTTTCGCAAGAGATCCGAGCATCGCCGGCCGCTAGGTCATTTGCACGGCAACATGGGATCGACCTTGCAAATGTGAAGGGAACGGGACGCGGTGGCAGAATACAAGTTGAGGATGTTCAGAAAGCTGTGGGATTACTGGTCACTCCATCAGAGAAGATGGGGGTTACGCCGAGGATCAAGGAAAAGGTTCCCCTAGCAGGGATAAGAAGGGTTGTTGCGGAACGCTTGTCACACAGCTTCCACACAGTTGTTCCCGTCATGCTCACGACCGAGGTGGATTTCGAGGCTCTGGAAGAGACTCGAAAGAGATTGGGAGCCAATGTTTCAGTTACTGCGTTTCTAGTCAAGTCTGTTGCTTCGTCCTTGCGGCAGCATTTGATCTTGAACTCTTCTCTGGAAGGAGACCAAATCATGGTCTACGATGATATCAACATCGCGGTGGCAATCAACACACCCGATGGTTTGACCGCGCCGGTAGTATTCGAACCGGAACGAAAGAACCTCCCAGAGATCTCAAAAGACATTGCAGATCTGAGAGGGAAGGCTTCCTCAGGAAAATTAACGGTTCAAGAGTTGACTGGAGGGACTTTCACTGTGACAAATCTAGGCGGCGAAGGTATCGACATTTTCGCACCGATCATAAATCCTCCCCAGGCGGCCATACTTGCGGTGGGACGCGCAAACAAGAAACCAGTTGCAGTCGGTAATTCCGTTCAAATCAGGTCTCGGGCAACCCTTTGCTTAATGTTCGATCACAGAGTTACCGACGGGGTTCCGGCAGCACAGTTCCTGACTCATATCAAACAATTGCTCGAGAACCCCAACTCCTTGTTGATGGAGGGAAATGGAAAGGACCGATAGTCTTTGGTATATCAAGCGTAAGTAGTCAATAGATTGATGTTAGATACCCGGCGTAGATTGGTCAGCGAGAGAGTGAAACTAGAGAACAAAACGGCCATAGTCACTGGAGCTGGCAGAGGAATCGGTCGTGCGATAGCAGTCACGCCGGCAAAAGAGGGGGCAAACATAGTGGCCGTGGACGTAGAACGCTTGCAAAGCGCCTCCAGTCAATATCAGGATTCACTGCTAAAGGGATATCAAGCAGCACTGAAAGTGGTCGACGAAATCCAATCGATGGGACACCGCCCGATAGCAGTAAACACCGATGTAACGAAGAGCGCGGAAGTTAGATATATGGTCGAAGAGGCGCTCAAAAAGTTCGGAAGAATTCTTTTTCTTCGTCAATAGCGCCGGTGTGGTCACGCACGCAAACGTAATCGACCCCTCAGAAGATCAGTGGGACTTATGATGAATGTAAACGCAAAAGGCGTGTTCTTATGCCGTAAAGCCGTTGTGCCACACATGATAAAAACCCGAAGCGGAAAGATGGTGAACATATCGTCCGAGTCGGGAAAGAGGGGTGAGAAAGGCCTAGCTCATTATTGTGCTTCCAAGTTTGCCGTAATAGGATTCACACAATCGCTTGCGCTAGAGCTGGCTCCATACAACATTAACGTGGATGCCGTTTGTCCCGGCATGGTATACACGAGAATGTGAGAATATCTAACGAAAATCGAAGATACAAAGACGTCTTCAGAAGACACCTTCGAACAGCTAGTTAAACAGCTTATGCCTCTCGCGCGTCCTCAGACACCGGAGGACATTGCCAATTAGAAGTCCCGAACTCAACGGGTGGGTACATCGTGAGATTGTCAATTCCAATTTCACGTAGGAAAATCGGTTCAGAATGGCTGAAAGAAAAAAGATTGGAGTTATTCGGGTGGGATCTCTTTCCATAGGAGGTCGATGTTCATGCCTTGTCTCTTTCTGTAAGCTTTGGCAACGTAGTATATTCCGAGCGGAATTACGAAGCACACCGCGTCGAATAGTACGACTAGGTACGTTATCCCATAGTAAGATGGATTCGCCAAGGACGAGTAAAGCATCAATCCAAAGAAGAATAGGTTCACTATGCCCACTATCACTATTAGCGGTATGCCTGCAATTCTCTTCTTCACTATATTCGGTGACGCTTCGAAGAGATCTTTCTTCGTGTACGGTAGTGCAATGGCTGCCAACCCGCCGATCAAGAACACGACGATGAAGATCACAATATAGTTCAATATGAATTGCGAGAAAGGCGTAAATGCAGTAATGCCTGAGAATATTATTCCGCCTATTGCCATGAAAATCGTAGCCACCCATGGACTGCGGAATCGGTGGCTCACAGAGGCCATGGCCTCAGGTGCAACTCTGTTGAAGGCAAATCCGAAGATCATTCTGGTTGCTGTTATGAACCCGGTGAGCATGACCATGAAACTCCATGCGAATAAGCTGATCCCAATTAGCCCGATAAGATAGACATTGTTTGTCATGGCTGGGACGTAGGAGTTTATCAGATTGGGTATCGGAAGTCCTTGGAATACGCCGCCTAGGAAGGCCATTGACGCCACGAAGTCTTTGCCAGCCATGTTTACGAAGGCTACGGCCGAGGCGTATACGATGACAAAGTCTACGAAAAGCCCACCGAAAATAGCTAGGGGCTGAGACTTGGTTGGTGTCTTGATTTCTCCTCCTACATACACAGAGTACTGAAAGCCCAAGAAAGTCCACTCGGCGTATGGAAGAGCCATCAATGACATGAGTAAGCTCGGCGCGGCAATCGAGAATCCCGCATTTTTCGCTGCGCTGATAATTCCGTCATAAGTGTCGGATAATCCCGTGTAAGGTTGCATGAGCCCATTGAAGTTCTGAACGAATTGCACGTGAGAAATACTCAGCAAAAGTAGCAGCAGGGCCACTGACCCCACCATCGCTACAACGAACATACCTATGAAGAATCTTCTCAGAAAACGAGTCCCGAGTATGATGAAAATCGTTCCAAGAATAACAGCAATTGTGCCACCGATGAAAATTGTCATCGGATTAATGAGACCACTACCTGTCTGTAGCAGAGCGGCGTTGCTTGTTGCTAAACCAATTCCCTGATACAGATATGCAATGCTTTGGACACACCATCCGGATGTCAGGGCTATCCAATAGAAAATTCCTGCGACGAAACCACCACCGACCATGAAACCCAATGCCGGATGCAGTGTATAGCTCAGGTAGACGTAGTCCCCTCCTGAACGAGGCATTGCAATCGAGAGAACCATGTACAAGAAGCCGTTGACTATGCACGCGATCATTGCGAAAATCGTTGCAACACCGAAATCCGACCCCGGGTAGAGGATTTCGGTTGTGAATGGACCGAGCGCTACTACCATTCCAAGAGTAATTGCGAAAACATTGAATGCCAACATGTCGAACGCCGAAAAACCGCGCACTAAGCCAGTTGCTTTTCTTACAAACGTCGGTACTGTCATGACTTGTGCTTTGGTTGCGGGTGTTTAAGACTTTCGCTATTTGTGCTGTGTTGTTCTATCCACTGTGATGTGTCCCTCGATGTTGTCTTGAGAGCCCCTCCCGGTGGGTTTCTTGTGGAGGGATTCAGCAAGATATAGAATCTATATAGACAAGACTGAGGATCTATAGGCCTTACACTGTGTGAAAGAAGCAACTCAGAGTGTAAGGTATGGCACGTTCCAAGATTTTCTTCGCGACTGATGTTCATGGATCTGAGAGAGCATTTCTAAAGTTCCTTGGCGCCGCCAAGTTCTATGACGTTAAGACACTCATATTGGCAGGCGACATCACCGGAAAAATGATAGTGCCCATAGTCACGCGAAAAGACGGTACGCATCGATGTACGTTTCTCGGATCCGACGTGGTTGTGAAGAGCGATCAAGAATTGGCTGACCTTGAAAAAAACATTCGCCATAACGGGTTGTATCCCTTTAGAACCAACGAGGATGAGGTCAAGGCCCTGACAGAGGACCCGGTGAAAGTAGATCAGCTTTTCTCTCAACTTATGGTCGAGAGTGTGCGCCGATGGATGAAGCTAGCCCAAGAGCGTTTGAAACCCATCGGCATCAGATGTTATATTAGCCCTGGGAATGATGATCGATTCGCTATCGATGCCGCGCTTGGCTCTTCGGATTTTGTCTTGAATCCTGAGGAAAAAATCGTAGAGCTGGACGGATACGAAATGGTCACTCTGGGATATAGCAACATTACACCTTTCGATTCTCCAAGGGAGTTAGACGAGGATAAATTGTACGACAAGATTGAAAAATTGGTTTCACGGGTCGGCAATATTTCAAATTCTATTTTCAATCTCCATTGCCCACCGTTTGACACAAAAATCGACAAGGCACCACAGCTAGATAAGGACCTAAGACCCATTGTCTCACCGGTTGGGGGTTTTGAAATGGTCTCGGTTGGATCGGTAGCTGTTAGAAAAGTCATTGAGACACATCAGCCCTTGCTAGGTCTGCATGGACATGTACACGAATCGAGTGGCGTTGAAAGAATTGGAAGAACTTTATGTGTCAATCCCGGTAGCCAGTACACTGATGGTATCCTGCGTGGAGCCCTAGTAACATTGAAGGACGGAAAGGTAGAAAATTACTTGCTGACCAGAGGATAGTAGATCAGAGTGGGGTATCATTTTCTTTCTTAACCTGTCGAATGCAAGAACATACAAGGAGATAAATGGAGTTGACCGAGACGGAACCTAAAGCAGATTTCGTTGATGAGATCAAGAGGATTGTCGCTTCAGCACGGGAGACAGGACTAGTTATCCGCGCGATGGGCGCTGCCGCTCTTAAACTTCATTGCCCCAAGTACGCATATCTCTATGATGCTCTTGAGAGGAAACTGTCAGATCTCGATTTCGTAGCCTACTCGAAGGACCTGAAGAAAGTCGAGGAACTATTCGAGCGACTCAATTATAAGAGCAGAAAACTTGGGTACGCGATAAGCGTCGGCGCCTACGGAGAGAGAGCGATGTTCGAGGACGCGGTTAACAACCGTATTGTTGACGTATTCTATGATCGGCTCAACATGTGCCATATGATAGAGTACAAAGGTCGTCTCGAGCTTGACTATCCTACTGTCCCCCTTGCGGACATTCTACTTCAAAAAATGCAAATAGTGAATCTGAATGAGAAGGATATGAAAGATACCATCGTACTACTAAGGGAACATGAGGTCGGAGAGACAGAAAAGGAAACAGTGAATGTTGGGTATATTGTTGAGTTGCTACGCGACGACTGGGGATTCTACTATACAGTAACTACGAATCTGAAGCGAACCAAACACTGCCTCAGGCAATTCAAGCCGTTGTCTGATCAAGACCGTGAAGATGTTGCGAACAAGATTAGTAGACTACTTGACGCCATAGAAAAGTCACCTAAGAGTTTCAAATGGAGAATGCGAGCTAGGATCGGTACAAGCAAGAAATGGTACGACGACGTAGAAGAGACGGTCAGGACATACCAATAGGTTAATGGCTGGTAGTACTGACGCAACCTACAGGCGGCTCGCCTTCTCGGAATAACTGAGAGTCTCGCAACATCTCAATCCGCCGAAGACATCGCGCAGATGGTTGTACAGCTGAACGTAGACGAGCTAACGGACTAAGTATTAAGGGACACACACAGCCCTTTCAATGATTGCTAGAGCTTCTCTTACAAATTCCTCATTATCCATGACGACAAACTGCGTTGGTTCGCTCATAAATGAGCATTGAAAGGCTTCTTCTAACTAAACGTATTACAAATCGCCGAACTATGTCGAGTATTATTTATCACCAACGACGTCTTTGACCGTTTCGATAATCCTCTCTTCGTTAGGGATGACGGTCTTCTCTAGCACCGGGGCAAAAGGAATAGGCACAGTCGGTGTTGAGACTCGCTTAATTGGCCCATCAAGGATATCAAATCCTTCATCAGCAACGATGGCCGAAACCTCTGAGGCAAAGCCGCATCTCTCGTAGTCCTCGTCAACGATCACCAGCCTAGAAGTTCTCCTCACTGAATCAAGTATAGTCTTCTTATCGAGGGGAACCAACGTTCTAGGGTCAACTATCTCGACATCAATCCCCTCCGCCTCCAGTTGCTTCGCAGCCTTCAAAGACTTTTGTAGCATCATTGCTGTTGCAACTATCGTGACATCGTTGCCTTTTCTCTTTATTTCCGCTTGGCCAAATGGTATAGTGTATTCCGCTTCTGGCACCGATCCCTTCGTAGGGTAGAGACCCTTGTGCTCCAAGAATATGACAGGGTCGTCGTCTCTTATCGCTGAGATCAGCAGACCTTTTGCGTCATAGGGAGTCGATGGAAGAACAACTTTCAGGCCTGGAACGTGCATGAAGATAGAGTAGAGGCATTGTGAATGGTGCGCTGCAAATGAGAATCCCGCACCTATGGTTGTCCTTAGAACCATCGGCACCTTGCCTTGGCCGCCAAACATGTATCTCAACTTGCCCGCTTGGTTGTAAATCTGATCCATGGCCACTCCGAAAAAGTCCACGAACATTAGCTCGACAATTGGCTTCATGCCGCATACGGCGGCGCCAACTCCTGCACCGATGAAAGCGGCTTCCGAGATTGGTGTATCCCTTACTCTCTCCGGTCCGAATTTCCTTACGAATCTCTCTGCTGGCGTGACACCCATTGGACCGCCGCCGTAGAATACCTGCAAATCCTCTCCCATCAGGAATACTCTGCTATCTCGGTCCATCTCCTGAGCCATTGCCTCGCCTACCGCTTCTTTGAACGTTATCTCTCTGACATGTGACGACATATTCTTCCCTCCTCAATAGTATGGGCTTACAAAAACGTCCTCGAATGCTTCTTTTGGTTCAGGAGACGGACTCTCTTTGGCAAACTCGACAGCTGAATCGATAAGTCCTACAACATCCTTCTCCAAGGCCTCCATTTCCTCTGGAATTGCAAGTTTATCGTCGATCAGCTTCTGTCGGAGATTTGCTATAGGATCCCTCTTCTTCCAGTTTTCTACTTCCTCCTTGCTTCTGTAAGTTTCCCATGGGTCACCTATTTCATGTCCTTCATACCGATACGTCTTGCACTCCAAGAGTGTTGGACCCTTCCCTTCACGAGCACGTTTGACTACATCGTTTGCTGCCTCATAGACTGTAATAACGTCCATGCCGTCCACAACTACGCCAGGAATGCCGTATGCCACTGCCCTGTCTGCAACATTTTTCACAAGCATCGCTGCCGACACGGGCGTAGATTCCGCATACTGGTTATTCTCACACACAAACACAACTGGAAGATTCCAGATCGCTGCTAGGTTAACGGACTCATGGAACACCCCTTGGTTGGTCGCACCGTCACCGAAGAAGGCGACAGCCACTTGGTCAGTTTTCCTCATCTTGAATGCGAGCGCCGCGCCGACAGCATGTGGAATTCCCGCTCCGACGATACCGGACGCTCCAAGCATTCCCACACTCATGTCTGCGATATGCATCGACCCTCCCTTCCCTTTGCATATTCCATTGCGCTTACCAAAGAATTCGGCCATCATTCGGTTCAGGTCAACGCCCTTTGCAATGCAGTGTCCGTGCCCGCGGTGAGAGACATTTATCGTATCAGTGTTTCTGAGGTTCGAGCAGACACCAACTGAAACTGCCTCCTGACCGATGCAAAGATGCAAGTCACCCACGAGAATTCCACTCGTGAATAATTCGTTTACCTTGCGTTCGAAAGTCCTTATAGTGACCATTTTCTTGTACATTTCAAGTAGCTTATCCTTGGATAACGACAAGGTGACCGTAGGTCGTTCTTTTGAAGCGCTATAAATTTGTAACACCCCAACTTCAACTTCTGTTCTATCCACTGTGATGTGTCAGGTCTCTGAAGTATACGTCTGCTGGGTATAGATAGCTTATTCCCTGATGCGGTCTCTCATAGTTCCAGTAATTCACGAATTCTTTGTGGGTTGGGTAGAGGCAGGCTTCATAGGTGTAGGCTTTTGGAAGGCCTCGATCTTGCCTATGGTTGAAGGTTGCCGAATGCTGGTGACTATGTGTTCGATGCAGTTTCCAGTGCAGAATTCTGTGAACTCTCCGATGCCTCCTCGTGCGGGATAGAATTGGGTTCCTCTGTCGATGAGGATCTGTGCGGGTTTGCCGTACTGTTTGACGCATTCTTCCAGAAGCTTGATGGCATGCTGGGCTGTTGGGTTGTGGTGGATCCTGGAGCCTGGTATGAAGCGTAAATGGTCGTCGAGGTAGCTGATCATCCATTCATCTTGGCTTGTGAGTTTGAAGTCGGCCTGCCAGAGGCTGTTGCTGTGCAGGCGTTGGAATCTATGCGTCCTCCAGATCCTTCTGGGCTTGGGGATGGGGTTGTTCAGTCCGGGTTCTATTGGGTCCAATCCATCTATTCCGAGCGAAACAAAATCGTCGAGTACCGGATACAGGTTTCGAGCATCGAGCATGCCGAGTCAAGGCTAATGTAGGAGTAGCGCACGCGTGCATACCGGATCAGAATGCCGTGGGAATCTTTCAAAATCCAACCGGTGAGAGCGAGAGAAATCCTTGATTCGAGAGGCAGCCCGACGTTGGAAGTTGAAGTTCTTTCCGAAGGGGGTGCGATAGGCAGAGCTGATGTTCTCTCAGGTCGATCAAAAGGGAGTCATGAGACGTTTGAGCTAAGAGACGGGGGCTCAAGATACGCGGGAAGGGGTGTTCTTAGCGCGGTAAAGAATGTCAATGAGATTATCGGACCTAAACTCAAAGGTATGGATGTCAGAAACCAGAGAGAAATAGACTCAACCATGATAGGGCTCGACGGGACAGAAGACAAGTCCAAACTCGGTGCAAACTCCATCGTTGGTGTTTCTCTCGCTGCCGCGAAGGCTGCCGCCAACGCTCTGGGTCTTCCCCTCTACAGATATGTCGGCGGTTGTCATGTTCACATACTTCCCGTTCCGATGATAATACTTATCAACGGCGGAAAATTGGCTGCCACCGATCTAGATTTTCAAGAATTCAACGCCATGCCAATTGGAGCCAAGAACTTCTCAGAAGCTATGCGACTCAGCACAGAAGTCTACTTCAAGTTAGGAGAACAGCTCGCAAAGCGATCCAAGTATGCTTTGAACGTAGGTGACGAAGGGGCTTATTGCCCGCCGGGTATGGCCGATCCTCATGAGGCCTTCGACGCCGTACTCAAAGCCATAGAAGACCTTGGCTATCAAGACATGTTCATACTCGCGTTGGACGCGGCCTCTACCCACCTGTACCAGAAAGAAACCGGCAAGTACCGTCTGATGGGGAAAGAGCTTTCGCGCGAGAAACTTGTGGATCTATACGAAGATCTCGTCAAATCCTTTCCACTTCGATCCATTGAAGATCCGTTGAACGAAGACGATGTTGAAGGTTTCGTTGAGATAACTAAGACGCTAGGGGACGTGCAGATCGTAGGAGACGACTTCTTCGTCACGAGCATAGCTCGCATAAGGAGAGGGATAGAGGCCGGTGCAGCCAATGCTGTTCTCTGGAAGATCAATCAAGTAGGAACCCTTACCGAGGCCTTGGATGTCGCGCAATACTCGATTAACAATGGGTACAGCATTGTCGCCTCTGAGAGGTCTGGACAAACAGAAGATACCTGGCTCGCTGACCTAGCTGTGGCAATAGGTGCAGGTCAGCTGAAGAGCGGAGCTCCATGCAGAGGCGAGAGAACAGCCCAGTTCAATCAACTGCTAAGGATAGAGGAAGAGCTCGGCAAGGCCTCGAGATATGCAGGGACGAACTACAGGAAGCCGATTTGAAAGCCAAGAATGACACGGCGAAAGTGGCAATGGCAAGGCTACCCTACGGTCAAAAGTCCCTTCACCTCAAAGTCCCACGAGGAAAAGGCATTAAGATACTGGCGCCAAAGAGGACGAGACCGATAGCTGATCCGCAGAGCTATGCGAGCGAGAAAATATCCAATTTTCTTGACGAGAACAAAAGCTTCTTCTTGGGATACGAGAGCAGGAAAGTCTGCGTTGTAGTCAGCGACAATACTCGGTTCGCGTTCAACCACGTCATCATACCCATCCTATTGAAGGAGCTTACAGACGTCGGCATTCGGAGGGAGAACATCACAATCCTTGCTGCTACCGGACTGCACGCGCCCATGAGCCATGACGATCTCCTTGAGAACCTCGGAGGAGGAGTTGTAGACAATTTCAAGGTCGAAAATCACGATCCCAACGGAGAGCTGGTTTGGCTCGGAAGAACAAAGAGGGGTACGCCGCTGTTCATCAGCAAACACTTCATGGAAGCAGATTTGAAAATTGCCACCGGCCTCGTAGCACCGCATTTCCACGCGGGGTTCGGTGGCGGCTGCAAGAGCATTCTACCCGGTATATCGGGTCGGAATACGATTCTAAAGAACCACAGCTTCGACATGATAGCACATGATAGAGCTAGATGTGGAGTCCTGGATGGCAATCCTGTTTACGAAGACATCATGGAAGCAGGCTTGAAAAGTGGATTGAACCTCATTGTGAATGCCGCGGTCGATTCTGACAAGAACATGACCCACCTATTCATCGGAGAGCCTCAGACGACTCACAGGAAAGCCGCTCAGGAGGTCGCTCAAGACATGAAAGTCGAATTTGATAGGCTCTTTGATATCATACTTACTACAAACGGAGGATACCCTCTAGACAGGAACCTGTATCAATGTGTCAAGGGTGTGGTTGTGGGAGAATTGATGGTAAAGCAAGGGGGGACGATAGTTCTGGCAAGCGAGTGTACAGACGGGGTGGGCCACGGAACCTTTCAGAAGTACATGTCGTATGGCAGAGCCCCGCACGATGTCTTGGACAAGCTGAGGAAAGACGAGCCAGTAGATGATCAAGACAACATTCAGATACTCGCTAGAGCGCTCACAAGAGCCAACGTCATAATCGTCACCGGTGGAGTGAAACCTGAGATAGTAAGGCAAATGAAAATGCAACATGCTCCGTCGGTGGAAGAAGCTTTGCGAACATGTGGCTGGCCGGAGGACAAAGAGCTGAGAATAGCACTGGTGCCGGGAGGGCCGTACGTTCTGCCAGTAAGAGCCTAGTGTCAGCCAAATGATAATACGAAATTCGGAGGAACTCTCATCCAAAGGTAACGCTCAGGGCAGAAAGGTAGTTCTCGATATCATCGAACATGCCTTGGAACAGATGAACTCCTACAATCTCGTTAAGAATCTCGTGGAATTTCGGACCGGTCTCAGGATAGGTTCCTTGACCTACGATCTGGAGGAAGTCAAAGACATATTTGTGGTAGGGGGAGGAAAGCAGGTTACATTCGCTGCGGCTGCCCTTGAAGATGTCCTCGAAGGCAAGATTTGTGAAGGCGTTGTTGTCGAGAAGAAAGGATGGGGATGCAGGACTAGGAAAATTGCGGTAATCGAAGGCGGTCATCCAATACCGAACAGCGGTAGTGTGAAGGGAGCAGAAGAGATTGCTAAGATAGCTAGAAAGGCAGATGAGGATGATCTCGTAGTAGTCTGCGTCACGGGCGGTTGTACGTCTCTTACCATGCTTCCTCCGAAGGGCATCAGCCTCGAAGAAGTAGGAGAAGTTTTCGCCCTTCTACTAAGATCAGGCGCGCCGATCGAAGATGTGAACATTGTCAGAAAACATCTCTCTCAATTAGGGGGAGGAAAACTCTCCACCCTGATGCACCCCGCCAAGATAGTCAGCTTGATAGCTGTGGATGAGGTGGCAGGCCTTCCTTGGGGTCCGACAGTTCCCGACACTGCAACTTTCTCGGATGCCAAGCACATCCTGATGAGATATGATCTGTGGGATAAGGTTCCTGGGTCGGTAAGGGGTTACTTCGAAAGAGCGGATCCTCTTGAAGAGACACCCAAGACAGCTGACCTTGAGCGGATGGGCGTGAATGTCCATAATCTGGTTTTTGCGGAAAACGGGATGCTTTGCCGAGCTGCCCAGAGAAGAGCGATCGAACTTGGGATAGATGCAGCGATAATCTCGACCAGTGTAGAGGGAGAGGCGAAGGACGTAGGCCTAGTCTTGGCAAGCATAGCCAAGGAGATGGAGAGGAATGAGAGGCCGTTTAAGGCCCCGTGCATCCTAGTCGCTGGTGGAGAAACGACCGTGAGCATCACGGGAGGGTCAGGAGAAGGAGGCCGCAATCAGGAGCTGGCATTGGGGGCAGCTTTCAGAATAGCAGGTAGCAAGAGAATAGTCATCGCCTCCATAGGCACGGACGGAACCGACGGACCGACCGACATAGCGGGAGCGATCGTTGACGGCTACACTTTGGGAGAGGCTAGAAAAGGAGGTGTAGATCTGTTTGAGCAGCTAAAGAGGCATGATTCCTCGAATGCATTCAGGAAGCTGAATGATGCCATATACAGTGAGGACACCGGGACAAATGTGATGGATCTCATGATCGCCTACGTGATGGAGCGAGGGAACGATGAGGAAGCCTAGAAAGAGAACAGCGGCATGTGCATTAAGAGCCTATCCTAAAACGGTTAGTCGGTAGATTATGAGGCAGCATGCGAGTTGGGTGAGGGCTAGATAGTTTCTCATCTTCTTCTCCCAGCGGATGAGAAGCTTCCGGAACCTGTTATGCCATG
>Ga0315282_10009006_pt1 | contig 15971 bp, 12 predicted proteins | sample YL17G07_20_MG_FD_203693 | JGI IMG/M metagenome (GOLD analysis project Ga0315282, IMG submission 203693) | Sediment microbial communities from Yellowstone Lake, YNP, Wyoming, USA - YL17G07_20 | ecosystem: Environmental > Aquatic > Freshwater > Lake > Sediment | place: USA: Wyoming | collected...
CGGGCCACCTCCAGGTCGGCCTCGAGCTCCTGCTGGCGCTGCTCCTCGAGCTGGCCGAGGTAGAGGCCCGCTCCAAACAGCAAGAGCGGGACGAGCTCGACGAGCGGGATGAGGAGCAACCTGGTCTTGACGCTGCGTGGAAAGGCCCAGCCTCGTCGGCCCGGTGGCTGCTCGGAGGGGCTCGCACCGGGCGGGGGATTAGGCGGTCTGTCTTGCCCACTGGCGGACGTCTGGTCCATTGCGACCCTCCGATGGCCACCCTTACCGTCGTCCTTGCAGGCACCAGAGCCATAGCTCAGGTGCATCTCTGAGACGTAGACGCACCTGCATTGTGTATGCCAATCGCTCGGGGTGAAGTTGGATAAGACGATATACAGGCATCATACCGATTGTGCCCTGGCTGGTCAAACTGTGTCAGGGCCTTGCCTGTGGAGGGGCTAGGAGGCCGACGCGATCGTGAGCACGGGCGTCGGCCGGGACTTCCTGATGGGCCGCGAGTCGCTCCGGCCGCAGGCGGACGCGCTGCCGCCGGTCGAGCGGGTGATCGGGGTACCCGAGATCATCGCCGATCCTGGCACCGGCCAGGGGTCGGGTCTCGGCGAAGGGGCCGCCGTCCGGCGCGGTACTCCGACCTGTGCGGGCTCTTCCACAACAACTGCTTGAGCTACTGATGCGGAGACGGCGCTACCAGTACCGGCCGCGCAGGGCAAGCAGATCCAGGTCCTCCGGGACACTGCCGTCCAGGGCCCGATGCTCGCCCTCGTACGAGATGATCCGGCCCCCGCCGTCGATCTGGAGGGTGAGCCGACCGACGTAGCGGCCGTCGCTTCCGGCTGCCGCCACGATGGTGTTGCCGACTCGACCGGCCTCGCGGGGGTCGACGTCACGGCCGCCGAGCACCACCTGGAGGTCCAGCCCCGCCGCGGCCAGAGCCCCAACCTCGGCCGGCTCGAGGTCGGCCAGCCCCACAATCACGTCGGCCTGCCGCCTCACCTCTGGCAGCAGAGCGCGCAGCGCGTCGGCGGGGGGCCGGAGGCTCGCGTTGACAGGCCCACCGCCCGCCGGAGCGACGGAGGCGACGCCAACCAGGCCGAGGCGCACGCCCGATACCTCGCGGACGACGTACGGCCTGGACAGCCTCGTGCCGTGCTCTTCCGAGCCGGCCGACACGTTGCTGGCCACCAGGGCGGGCGCCGAGGCTGCCGCCAGCCGGCCTCGCGCGAGCGGGCCCGCGCCCAGCTCGCCGGATCCGACGTTCAGCGCGTCGTACCCCATCTCCACCATCGCCCGGACCTGCAGCTCATCCGCTCCGGCGTCCTTGCCGCTATCCCCACCCAGCAGCGTCCCGCCAGTGTCCACCAGGAGCACCTGTGGCTCCTCCCGGCGCACCTGTTTCAGATACGTCGCCCGGCGAGCCAGCCCTCCGACGGAGAAGCCGTGATCTCCCGGTCAGGTGCTGCAATACTCGATGACGTCGGCGTTCCCGCGGCCGAAGCCCGTGTACAGGATCGTCACGCGCTTGAGCTGCCCCACGGAGGTGGTAGCCAGGGCAGCCTGGTTGGGCCCACGGGCCAGACTCGCGCCACTCTCGCCGGCCGAGCCGGTCCCGCCGGCCAGCCACGCGAGCACCAGCGCCAGCGCCAGGATCCGACGTGCCTGCATAGCCATTCCGCCTATCTGGTGTAGAGCCGCAAGGTGGCTATCTGGTAGGGCGCGACGGTGCCCGCCGCGTCTCCCGTCTCGTTCCCGGACAGGTCGACGCGGGCAGCCTTCTCCAGGTGCGGTCCCAGCCTGAGGTCGAGGTCCGCCGTGAGGCCCTCGTACTCGTAGACCCTGAGGAACAGGCCGTCGCCCCGGACGAAGATGGAGGATGGCGCCACGTTCCCCGCGCCGACCTCCAGCATCTGGTACTCCCGGGGCAGCACGCCGGGGTGAGCATCCTCTACTCGGACGAGCAACGGGTAGCCAAACTCGAGGCCGCGACGCTGCGCCTCGCCCCGGACCCAGTTACCGGGATGGGGCACGAGGCCGAAGGTGAGCTCCACCTCGGAGAGTCGGCCCGTGAAGAGCACGTTCTGGAGTTCTCGATCTTCCGGCCGGTAGTAGTAGCCGACGGTCCCCCGGTTGACGAAGGTGACGCCGGCATCGCCGGCGGAGAAGTCGACCCAGAAGGGCGCGCCGAACTTGGGCTCGAAGTACGGCGCCGAGGGATCGTAGGGCCAGGCCAGGAACGGCTGGTAGCGGACGATCTCGGGAGCTTCGCCCAGGCCCAGCGCGTAGTCGACTCCCAGACGGCGGCCCTCCCGGCCGGCGATCGTCCCGCCCTCCGGGCCGTCGAGCTGGTGCGCCCGGAGCCTGACGGTCGCGTCGATCCTGGGGATGTCGTGGTAGAAGAGAGTCGTGGCGGCGAAGGTGAGCTTGTGGCCCACGCTACCCTGGCAGCGGACGCGCGTGCTGAGCGAGCCCGACTCGACGCAGACCTCGCCAGTCGACTGCACCCGCTTGCCGTCCACGTCGGCCGAGAGCTTCCCGCTGCGGTACCCCAGGACCGACCGGCCAGTGGACCTCTCGACCAGGGACTCGAGTCCCCCGTTGGCGGCCAGCCGAGCCGTGTAGAACCGCGTCTCGACGGCGTAGCCTGGCGCCACGCGGGTGAGACCCTCGGTGGGAGGGCGCTGGATCGCGCGATCCAACAGCTTGACCGTGTAGACCTTGTAGCCCAGCGCCGGCACCCGGGCGTAGAAGCCCACCTCGACGTAGTCGCCCGTCCGCCCGACGACCTCGTGTGGAATCTGCTGCGCGCCATCGTAGACGGCGAGGTCGGCCACGGCCTCATCGCACCAGATCTCGGCCGTCACGTACTCCAGCCGCGGCCAGGTCAGGCTGTTGTACACGACGATCGCCCGGTCGCCGCCGGTCGTGTCGATTCGGCGGCCCAGGTCGGTGGCAGCCGACTCGACGACGTCCCGGCTGCACCGCTTGGCCTCGTGCTGGAGGTAGTTCTCCAGGTTGATCGAGCTCTTCAGGGCGAGGTCGTGGTTCTGGGCCGCGAGGTGCTGCTTCCAGGCGCGCTCCATTCGGTCCTCGTACGGCGCCGTCGGTCCCAGGCCCAGGACGTGCCCCAGCGCCACGAGGTAGTCGGCCCGCTGGAGCCAGGCCTCGGCTTCCAGGTCGTTGACCCAATCGGCGCCACCGGCGAAGCCGTAGTCGTTGAAGACCTCGCCGCGCGTCTCGAAGAGATTGGGGTCGGGCCGGTAGTCCGGCGACGGCGCCGGCCGGTGAGCCTCCTCCGGCGGCGGGATGATCTCCATCATTTCCTCGGGCGTCACCCACTGGAAACGGGGGTCGTCCGCGGTGTCTCGGGCGAGGGCGTCGAGGGCGGTCATGCAGTAGTTGTTGTTGCCCGGCTGGTCGTTGTTGTCGTCGTCCTTGGTCATGACGACGTACTCGATGCCTTTGGCCTGGTACTGCCGCTGCCAGCCCAGCAGGTCGGCAAGCTGGAAGTCCCCCTGGCCGGCGAAGGCATTCCGGTACCTGGTCATCAGCCACATCGACCACGGGAGCGGCCCTTTCGGGTCAGGGCGTCCCCGGGAGAACCGGTCGCCGGGGTACTCCGGGACGGCCGGGATCTTCGTGCCGTCGGGGCCGATCCAGTAGACCTTCGAGGCGTCGACCGTCGGCGTGAGGCCGGTCTGGCCCGGGCCGTGCAGCTTCAGCAGCGCGCCGGTGTAGCCCAGGTCCCTGAGGATCTGGGGTAGCTGGGCGAAGTTGCCCGGCTCGCTGGCCGTCCAGACCCGGACGTCGTAGCCCAGCAGCCTCCGGAGAATCTCGACGCCGTAGAGGAGGTGCCGGAGGTTCGCCTCGCCGGTCCGGATGCACGCGGTTGGCTGGGCGTAGTCGCCACCGCAGATGGCGAGCCGCCGGCCGTATTTCCGGAGCCAGAGCCTGAGCTTCGCCGCGAAGGACGGATTGCGCTCGTAGGTCTGGGCGCCGAGGTTGAGCGCCATGTGGTAGTGCGGGTGCCGGTGCATCCGCTCGACGTTCTGCTCGATCCAGCGCTCGGGGTAGTCCTCCCGGGTCCAGACTCCCCAGCCGAAGTAGCCCGAGTGCTGGACGTCCAGCAGGTAGAGTGGCCTCGGTGACGTGGCAGTCATCTGGTCTTCACCTCACGGTGGAGGTCTTAAGGGCTTGCCGCTTGTGCTGACCCTCATCCCGCATTCCCTGGCAGGCCAGGACAAGCGGCGCCCTTCTCCCACGAAGCGGGAGAAGGGCCGGGGATGAGGGCTGGTCCAATCGGGCTACAGTTTGCTCAGGCGTTTGAGAATGCGGGCGTACCGCACGACCTCGTGCGGCTTGGCCAGGAACAGCTTCCCGCTCTCGCCGCCACCGTCGACGTAGCGCATACAGGTCGCAATCTCGACGATCGAGGCCTCGAAGTTGTAGTGTGTCGGCAGGACCGGGTCGAAGTAGTTCGGTAGCTGGTACCAGAATGGCGCGTCGAGGTCGATCATGATCCAGCCCGACTTGCCGGCCTTGACCAGCCTCTCCTCCCACAGCTTCGTGTGGTTGAGCATACCACCCTCGCCGCGCCAGTGGACGTTCTGCTTGTTGATCGCGGTGAAGCCGCCGTCGTCGAGCACGATGTGGGGCGGCTGACCCTCGTCCTTGTAGGTCACGCAGTACTCGAAGCCCAGCTCCTGCGGGACGTCGAACTGCGGCTCGCCCTCGTCGTGGCGGTAGTACGGGCAGGCATCCTGCCACGGCAGGTAACCGATCGGCACCTTGTCCGGTCCGACGTGGCGTCGGATCGACTCGATGGCCTCGCCAAGCATCGCCAGCAGCGTCTTCTTCGTGATGAAGCCCTTGGCCTCGGTCCCGACTCCGGTGCCGGTGCTGCTGAGCAGCGGCTCGACCCGGGGGAAGACGCCGCCGAGCCGCTCGGGGATGTACATCTGCTGGAGCGTCTCGCCCGCGAAGTCGTACCAGGTGCTCGGGAAGGCGAGCCCGCACCGGCCATACCAGGCCGCCATCAGATCGAAGAGGCGGGGGAAAGTCGTCAGGTGGCCCAGGTCGGCCGCGTAGTTCAGGTAGCAGACCGGGACGGCGCCGGCTCTCGCCTTCTCCTCGAGGAAGTCGTCCGAGTACTCCTCCTCCCAGGGCGCCTTCGCCTGCTCCAGCCAGTCGAGGGGCAGTCGGATCTTCTCCTGGATCGTCGGTCCGACGATAGTTGGCCCGAGCGACATGGCGCAGTCGTACTTGGAGAACTCGGTGATGACGTTGTCGGTCGGCCTGGGCTCGACCGTCTGCTGGCCCCAGATGAGCTTGTTGCCGACCTTCTCGGCGTACGCGCCGACCTTCGGCGCGAAGCCGACCCAGTCCCCGCCCTCGTAGAGGGTGATGTAGTCGTGGCGCAGGCTGAGCGGCATCATCTTGAGTGCGACGCGCTGGTTGCCGAAGCCGATCCCCTTCGCCCGGTCGAGCCAGCGATCGGCAATCCGGCAGGTGACGCTGCCGTGGGTGTCGCCAGGCCGCAGCGAGTCGACGACCTCCACCCGGAACCCGAGCTTCGAGAGCCGTTCCGAGGTCGCCTCGTCACAGTAGAGGAGGTGGGCCGTCTGGACGCCGGCCTCGCGCAGCTTTCGGAGCTGGTCGTCTGGCGCGGCCGCGGAGACGCCCAGCGCGCGCGAGTAGTAGACGTCCGGGTAGCAAAACGGCTCTACCCAGAGCCCGGTCGCCTGGTCGGGGCCGGATGGCAGGACGACCATGGTCCTGGGGAGGGCTTGCCCGAGGTGGCCAAACAGCTCCAGGTAGAGGTCGGCGATCTCCTCCGGCCCGCGTGCCGGGAAGGCTCTGGCGCCCATCGCCATCGCCTCGCGGCGGTACTGGACCTCGGGCGCCGTCGAGATCGAGCAGAAGGTGAGGTCGAAGAAGCTCGCGACGAAGTAGAACTGCTCGGCGTGCCAGTTGCCGGTGAACGGCACCGAGATGACCGAGCCATCCGGGCGGCCCTGAGCCTCCTGCTCGACGTAGGCGTCGAACTCGCAGCCGGCTTCGGCCGCGAGCCAGGCCAGCGTCGCCGTCGCGGTCGTCCGCTCGGCGCAGCGGCTGTCGGTCACGAGGAAGAGCAGCTTGGCTGCCATAGCGACCTCCTGTTTCAGATTCGTTCGGAATGTGCGCGAGAAGCTCACGCCCTCATCCCCGGCCCTTCTCCCGCGCGCGGGAGAAGGGCCGGGGATGAGGGTCAACCTATCCGCAAGCCGCTCGAAGCTTCGAGCGGCCTATCCTGATAGAGGAAGCAGGCGGCGTAATGGTTCGGCCCGACTTGGTACGAAGGCGGCGGGTTCCGGCGACAAGTGTCCTTGACGTGCGGACAGCGACGGGCGAACTTGCAGGCCCCAGCGGCTTGCTCGCGCACCTCTTCCTCAGGTGGCAGGTCCACGGTCCCTGCCCAGGTCACCTCGGGGTCCGGGACGGGCACGGAGCCAATCAGCAGCTGCGTGTAGGGGTGCTTAGGGTTCTGGATCACCTCGTGGACGTCGCCGTGCTCGGCGACTCCTCCAAGGTAGAGGATGTAGATGTCGTCGCTGATCTGGTAGGCTGTCGAGAGGTCGTGGGTGATGTACACGAACGAGATGCCGAAGTCCCGTTGCAGGCGAAGCATGTTCTCCAGGATGAGGGCTCGGAGCGAGGCGTCGACCATAGACACTGGCTCGTCGGCGAGGATCAGCCGAGGCTTCGGCAGGAAGGCGCGAGCTACCATGACACGCTGACGCTGTCCGCCGCTGAGCTGGTGCGGGAACTTGCCCAGCACCTCGTCGGGCCGCAGCCCCAGCACCTCCAGGGCCTCGCGGATGATCTGCTTGGCCTGCGTCCCGTTCGAGGCCAGCTTGAAGTTGTCGACCACCAGATCCAGGACGTGGTCCACCCGGTAGAACGGGTTGTAGACCTCGAACGGGTCCTGGAAGATGGCCTGGACTTCCTTGTGGAAGGTGACCCACTCGTCCTTGGACATCCGCCAGACGTCCCTGCCGTCGAAGAGGACCTGTCCGGAGGTCGGGGTAATCAGTCCCAGGATCAGCCGGGCGAGCGTCGTCTTGCCGCTGCCGCTTTCGCCAGCGATGGTGGTGATCGTCGGATGGTCGGCGGAGATGGTCAGCGAGAAGTCTTCGAGTGCGACCAACTGCTGCTTCTTGACCAACCCTCTAGTGAAGGCCTTGCTCAGGTGCTTCACTTCGATCACTGGTGCTGGCATTCTCTTCCCCCTCAGTACAGATGACAGGCGACGGCGTGCCCGGGCTCGTGCTCGCGTAGCTCTGGCACCACCTCTCGGCACACGGCCTTGGCGAACGGACAGCGCGGGTGGAAGAGGCAACCAGGGGGCGGATCCACGAGGGTGGGAGGGAGGCCCGGGATCCCCTTCGGCACCGTCCGCCGCTTGATGGATGGGAGCGAGGACGTCAGGAGCTGCGTGTAGGGGTGCCGCGGCTGCTTGAACATCGACTTGACGTCGCCGACCTCGGCCAGCTTGCCGGCGTACATCACCCCCAGGCGGTGCACCAGTTGGGCCTGCAGCCCCATATCGTGGCCGATCAGCAGGAGGGAGGCCCCCAGCCTTTCCTCGACGTCGACCAGCATCTGAGCCACCACTCGCTGTACCACCACATCCAGGGCGCTGGTCGGCTCGTCGGCGATGATGAGTTGCGGCCCAAGTGCCATGGCCATCGCGATGCAGACCCTCTGTTTCATCCCCCCGCTCAGCTCGTGGGGGAACATGCTTATCGCCCTGGACGGCAACCCCACCACGCTGAGCAGGTTCCTGATCCGATCGTCGAGGACTCTTGGCGGCTGAGGCTGGTCTTCGTGCTGGACGATGGCGTCCGCGATCTGATCCTTGACGCGCATGATGGGGTTCAGGGAGTTCATCGCGCCCTGCATGATGAGCGAGATCCGACTCCAGCGAGTCTCGCGCATCTGCTCGTCGCTCAGACCTAGGAGGTCTGTTCCGGAAAGCAGTACTCGGCCGCCCTGAACGTAGCCCGGAGGTCTGATGAGGCGCAGGATGGCGTTGGCCGCGGTAGTCTTGCCGCAGCCGGATTCCCCGACGAGCCCGAATCGCTCCCCCTTGTTGATCCAGAACGTCACCCCGTCGACCGCGCGCACTGGGCCGGCGGCGGTCCGGTAGTAGACCCGCAGGTTCTCGACCTCGAGCACTCTTCCGTTTGCGCCTTGCGCCATTCCGCAGTCTCCTACGCCTTGAATCCCTTAGCCCACTGAGCCGTGAGCCAGAGGTACTCGGTGCCGTGCTCGAGGCTTGGCTCGATCTCGCTGCCCTCGTGCCACTCGTTCCAGCTCGTGACCAGCACCCAGTCCGGCTCGCAGCCAAGCGCGGCTTGCCACGTCTTGTTGTAGCAGCCGCCGTTCTCTCGGGCCAGCAGGGTCCCCGGCGTGCGGATCTTGCGGTCGTCGAAGCCCGGGATCACGGTGGCGGCGAAAAGCTTGCCCTGGCTGTGGACTCCCTCCGCGACCTGGCGGTAAGTGGCCGCGACGTCCTCGCCGGTGACGAGCCGGCGCACCGGGTTGTAGGTGTGGAGCCCGTCCATCACGCTCAGGGCTTCCAGGTTGAAGGTGTCTCCAAGGAAGAAGGGGTCGAAGCCCTCCGCCTTCAGCCGGTCCTTGGCCTCCTGCCACACCGGCAGTGGATAGGTGTTCACGACGTAGAGCACGACGACGGGCTTGCCGTCCACCTTGAGCCAGGCATCCTTCGCGGCGTGCCTGGCCAGGATGTGCTTGAGATCCTCGAAGATGCGGTCGGCCTCGGTCTGCTCGCCCTTGCGACGCTTGACCATCGGCGTCTCGTAGTACAGCGTGATCCGGTGTCCGGTGCCCGCGGCCTTCTCGACCAGGGCGTCGAGCACGCGGTCCGAGTAGTCGTCGATGCCCCACCAGGAGACGATCGAGGCGTCGATGCCGGCCTGCGGCAGCTCGCGCAACTGCCGCCGGATGACCACAGGATCCAGGGAGTCGTAGACGCCATCCAGGGGGTAGTCCGGCGCGTCGATCATGCGTTTGCCGTAGTAGACCAGGTCGGGGTTGTACTTGGGCTCGTGGCCGCCGGGCCAGTGGCGCCACTGCTCGGCGGGGCCGAACGGAGTTCCGTACCAGACGTAGTGGAAAGCCAGCACCAGCTTCTGCGAGCTACCCATCGGCTGCCTCCTCGTGCACCTGGGCGTTACCCCTGCTTGAACCGCTCGACGAACTCGCGAGTGTACTCGACGTAATCCTTGCCGAACTGTCTGGTGCTCTCGATGACGCTGCTCTCGCCCCACTCGTTGTAGCTGTTGATGACGACGAAGTCCGGACTGCAGCTCAGGCTGGCCTGCCAGGTCATCCGGTAGTAGCCGCCGTTCTCCCGGGGCACGTGCAGCCCCGGCTTGTGGAGCGCCCGGTTGTCGAACCCGGGATTGGCCGTCGCCGCGAAGTAGCCGCCCTTGGCCTTCACTTCCTCGCGCTTCTCCCGGTACAGTTGCTTCAGGTCGATCCCCTGGAGGGAGTAGACGAACGGGTCGTAGGAGCAGAGCGCGTCCAGCGCCGGCACGTAGCTGGTGTCGTAGTGCTGGCCCAGCCAGAAGACGTCGAGCCCCTCGGCCTTCAGGCCAGCCCTGATCTGCTGCCACTCATCCGGCGTGTAGTGCTCGGCTCGCCAGATGGCCATCAGCGGCCGGCCGTCCATGCGGATCCACTTGTCCGAGGCCGAGTACTTCTGTAACAGGTAGAGCATCCCGCGCTGGATCTCGGCGAGGCGGCCCTCGCGAGAGTCGCCGGCCACCCGGGCGGCGTACGGCTCGAAGTTCGCGCAGATGAAGCCCTTGGGGCACTCCTCCACGAAGACCTCGAGGGTCTTATCAGATTGGTCCCCGGGGCCCCACCAGGAGAGCAGAAACCCGTCGATGCCGGCTTCCGCGGCCTCGGACAGTTGCCGCCGCACGGTGGAGAGGTCGCGTGAGTCGTAGGGGCCATCCATCGGATAGAGCATGGACCCGATGTCTCTCTGGCCGGCGTACAGGATGCGGTTCGGGTCGTGCTGGCCCACTCTCTCGCGGTTCAAGGTCATGCCGTGGTTCCAGGCCCGCCAGGTCCCGGTCGGGCCCCAGGGGGTCCCGTACCAGGCGTAGTGAAAGGCGAGCACCCGCTTCTCGATCACGTCGATCCCTCCCTAGCTTCGCGCGTCGTCTCCCCCTCTCCGCTTGCGGAGAGGGGGACGGGGGGTGAGGTTCGCCAACCCTTCCCATCTCATACGCCTTCTCAGACGCGTTCCCTGAGCCTGGGGTTGGCGTACTCGTCTAGGGCCAGGCTGATCAGGAACAAGCCGATGAAGAGTATGATCAGAGCCGCGGTCGGCGGCCCCCACCACCACCACATTCCCTGGAACAGCGCCGAGCCGTTGAACGCGAACTGGAGGATCATCCCCAGGTTGGGGATGAAGAGGGGGCCAAGGCCCAGCAACTGGATGCCCACCGAGGCCAGGATGCCGCCCGCGACCGATCCGACGAGGCCGGCCGCGATGTAGGGGAGCAGGTTGGGCATGATCTCTAGCATGAGGATCCTGAACTCGCTGCGCCCCGAGAGTCTGGCTACCTCTACGAAGCCGCGCTCCCGCATGGTCAGAGTCTGAGCGCGGATGGCCCGGGTTGGTCCAGCCCAGGCGAAGATCGCCACGATCAGGGCGGTCAGCTCGATCGTAGTCGTCCGGAAGTACGAGGCGATGACCACCAGGATCATCAGCGACGGGATGGTCAGCGTCACGTCCGCCAGACTGCGTATCACAGTGTCGAGCGGGCCCCGGTAATAGCCGGTCGCGAGGCCGAGGATGGTGCCCACGAATATCCCGACGAAGCCGGCGATCAGGCCGATCTCCAGCGAAGTCGGGATGCCGAAGACCATGAGTGCCATGATGCTCCGGCCGACGTTGTCGGTGCCGAGGGGGTACCTCGCCGAGGGCTTGGTCGACAGCGGCCCCGAGGCGGCAATCGTGTCGTCCCAGGTCACTAAGAGCATACCCACGACGCTGAAGAGGACCAGGAACAGGATGAGGATCAGGCCAGCCGAGAGCTTCCAGTTGCCGAGCCAGTAGCGGGCGCCGGACCAGAAGCGGCTCGGCTCCCGGGCCACGGCCGGCGCCGCGATACCACTTGCGCTTGCTGCAGCCATGCGTCATCTCCTGGCGTAGGTAATGCGCGGATCCAGCCTGGGATAGAGCAGGTCGATGATGAGTATGGCGACGGCGACCGACATCACGAGGATGAAGGTGATGCCCTGCATCACCGTGTAGTCGGCGCTCGTGATAGCCTGGTACAGCCGATAGCCGACCCCCGGGTACCCGAAGATGAGCTCGACCAGGGTGGCCCCCGAGACGATGTGCCCGAGCGAGATCGCCAGCCCAGTGAGTTGAGGGAGCATCGCGTTCCGCAAGGCGTACCTCAGGAAGATCCAGCGACTCCTCAGGCCCTTTGCCTCCGCCAGGGTAAGGTAGTCTTCGCCCTGGACGGTGACCATCATGCCCCGCATGCCGAGCGCCCAGCCCCCGGCGCTGGACAGGATGATCGACAGCCCCGGCAGGATCGAGTGGTAGACAATGTCCAGCAGGTAGCCGACGTCGAGCGAGCCGGTGGCGATGCGGCCGATGGCGACCACCCCCGTGTGGGGGAACACCCGGAAGGTGAACGCGAGCAGGAACAGGAGCAGCATGGCCAGCAGGTAGTACGGAATCGGGGCGATGATCATCAGGAGGGGGATGAACATCCTGGCTGCCCTGGGCGTCCCCCGCCACACCAGGAGGGCGCCGGCGATGATGCCGATGCCGAAGGCCAGGAGGGTGGTAACCGTCAGCAGGCCGATAGTGTAGGGGAGGCCATCCTTGATGATGTCGACGGCCTTGACCGGGAAGTGGGTCAGGGAGTACCCCATGTCGAGGCGCGCGGTCGCCGCCAGGTACTTCACGTACTGCAGCCAGAGTGGGTCGTCGAGGCCGAACATGCCGCGGTACTCCTCGATGAGCTTGGCGCTGTTCTCGACCTTACCGCCCTGCTCCTCGAGCCTGCCCAGCATGGCCTGGACCGGATCGCCCGGCGCGAGCCTCGGGACGATGAAGTTGATCGTGGCCGTTATCCAGACGATGAGCAGGAAGACGCCGAGTCTTCTGACGATGTAGCCGACCGTCATAGCCGTCTCTCTCCATCGCAGGATCAGAGCACCGAGCAGCCCCCAAGCCTGCGGCCCGGGATGGGGCACTGCCGGGTTGAGGTACCGGCAGGGATAACTCACCCTGCTTGGGAGTGTGGAACGCGACGTGCCCTCGGTCGAGGCGTGGCTCCGGAGGGCTGTCAGCGGATTCCGGGTACGGATTGAGCGGATTGCCCGTGGTGCTGATAATCTAACTCGACTGTCGGATCGTCGGGTCAGGCTTGCCCACTGCCATTCGTGCAATCCGCTCCCCGAATCCGTTGACAGCTTCCTTCGCCGTCAATACTTCAGTAGTGTACCTCTAGGCTCCAGTCGGCTTGATGTTGACGACCAGCATCAGGAACATCATCCACCAGTTCGGCGGATGGAAGTAGTTGTTCGTAGCAGTCGGCCAGTTGGTCCAGTACTTGTTGCTGTAAGGCACGATGCGGAGCTGTTGGGTCAGCGGGACGATGGGGAGATCCCGCAGCCTGATTTCCAGCGCCTGCCGGAACAGGGGCTTGATGCCCGGATCACCCGGGACCAGGAGACGGACCTTGTCCACGATGGTGTCGTACTCGGGGTTTTTGTATCCCCAGACGTTGTTCGAGCGGATCTCGCCCTTCGGTCGGACCCACTGGCTGTGGAACAGGTTCAGCTCGCCGAAGGGGTCGACCACGCTGCCGCAGGCGACGTGCGTCGTCTCGATCTGGTAGTCGGCCCGGTTGCGCTTGTCGTAGTACTGAGTCTCGGCGAGGCCCTGCGGCTGGGCGTCGATGCCGATGTTCTTGAAGAAGTTCACGAGCAGCGGCACCACGGCCCCGGTTAGCGCCGTGGACTTGATCAGCAGGTCGACCTTCAACCGGCTGTTGCCCTTGGCGTAGACGCCGTCGCCGCCCTTCTTGTAGCCCTTGCTCTCGATCAGTTGCATGGCCTTGGCGGGACTGAACTCGAGCACGTTGTACTTCTGGAACAGGTCGGCGTTCTCGTCGAGCAGGGCCTCGAGCGGCGGGTACTTCGGGAAGTTGTAGCGGGCGGGGATGCCGAAGCCGCCAGGCGTCGCCTCGGCCAGCTTCTTCTTGTCGATGCCGAGGTTGACCGCCCAGCGCATGTCCCTGTCGTCCCAGGGCGCAAGCTCGTTGTTGAAGCCGAGCATGCCCGGGCAGGGGTCGATCCAGGTGTAGGGGGGCTGCTCCATCCAGCCGATGGCGTTGGGGTTCTTCGTCTTCAGGTCCATGAAGGTGTCGATCTGGAGGCTGGGCTGGCCGTCGACGTCGTTAGCCTGCAGCGCGGCGGCCTTCTTCTCGTTGGTGCCAGCCTCGATGAAGACGACACGCTCCGGCTCGGGGAGCTTCTTGAAGCCGGTCTTCGCCCCCCACCAGTCGTCCCGACGGTCGTAGACGAACTCGGTGGAGCTGGCCTTGACGAGCCGGTAGGGCCCGGTGTAGAAGGGCCAACCCTTGGTCGGGTCGTAGAAGGTGAACTTCATCGGGTCCTGCCCTTCCCAGACGTGCTTGGGCAGGATCCGGACGGCCCCCCAGATGTGCACGCTGAAGTTGTTGAAGATGAACCGGGCGTAGGGCTCCTTCAGCGTCACCCGGCAGATCTGTGGCCTGGGCGACTGTTGATCGGCTACCACGGCCTCCTTGACGTACTTCTGCATCTCGGGGCCGTAGGAGAGGGCGGACGACTCCGGCTGGCGGAGCAGATTCAGCGTGAAGGCGACGTCCGCGGCGGTGAAGGGTCGGCCATCGGCCCACTCGACGCCGGGGCGGAGCTTGATGTCGACCTGGGTGTAGTCCTTGTTGAACTCGAAGCCCTCGGCCAGCCAGGGCTCGGCCTTGCCCGACTCGTAGTTCAGGTAGAACAGCGACTCGATCATGAGCTGGTGGTAGCCCTGGTTGATCGCGGCGCCGGGGACGTAGGGGTTGGCGTTCTCGGGGGCCTGGACCGGTCCACCCTCGAAGCCGATGATCAGCGTCTTGTTGCGCGGCACCGAGGCGCGCGGCGCCGGCACCTTGGTGGGCTCGGCCTTGGCTGGGGCAGCCGCTGCGGGCACGGTGGTCGGCGTGGGAGCCGCGGCGGGCTTGGGCGCCTCGGTTGGCTTGGGCGCCTCGGTTGGCTTTGGGGCCTCGGCGGCCGGCTTGGGAGCCTCGGTCGGCTTCGCCGGCGCGGGTGGCTGTGTCGGCGCGGGCGCCGGCCCGCCGCAGGCAGCCATCAGCGCCGAACCCAGCAGCGCCGCGGCCGCGCCAGCGAGTACGGCGCGTCTTGACAGTTTCCTCATCGTCCTCGATGCCTCCTTTTGTGATGACGATTCGACCAATCAGACGGTCTGAGGCCGCGTCCGTAGGGCCGGCGGTGGTCCACAGGGCAAGCTCGCAGGAGATACGCTTGGCCAAGAGGCCGGCGGCAGCATCGGCGTGGCACTGTGACGAGGTTCGGCAGAAGATGGCTATGAGGAAGCTGCGGTGTTGCTGGGTCATTGCTACAGGATAGCCGGCTTGAGTGCAGCATGGGATTCCGACGGCAGGGCGGGGCTGTAGTGAGACGTCAGGCTCTGGCGATCACCCCCCTTCTGGCTCGCTGCCAGGATGCATTGACCTGCTCCAGGGAGTTCTTCTTGGGCATGCCGTGGGCTGTTCGCTGCCGGCCGGCCATGGACCCGGTGGCCATGCACGCATGCTCTGGCAGCACGCAGACCCTGGGCTCGGCACCTAGGCCTTCGGATGGGAGGAACGGCGGCGAACTGTGTCCCCGCCTGCTAGGCCGCATTATACCACGAGCCAGGCGCCCAGGTCAATAGCGGGCTGACCTTTTGACAGATCGCCACCCAACCCTAGCTTGTCACCAATGACCTGGGCCTTCACTTCTTGGCGGGAGTGCGTGGGAGTCGAACCCACCCAGGAACGCGCAGGCGCCCCCGCAACGGTTTTGAAGACCGCGAAGACCACCGGGCCCCATCCACTCCCAGATGGCGCCGCCGACGTGCCCCCGGTGCCCCGCGGCTGCGCCGGCCCACACCAGCATTATACGGTCGACACCTGCTCACGGTCAAGTCGCCTGCCAGGCTGCTGGGACCGTCACCCCCATCCCGTCCCTCCCTGCTCGGCAGCCCTCGGCTCGACCCCGGACGCGGCACACATCTGTGGTGAGGCCGCCCCCTCCCCAACCCTCCTCGCTCGCGGGGGACCACAGGGGCGCCAGCTACCACAAATGCGCGGCGTGCCCTCGAGCCCCTAGCGTAAGTACTGTCGTTCAGAGCCTGGGCAGGACAGCTTGGCGGCTGTCGAGCGCTCGAAGCAGGCTAATGGTCGGTTCGATGCGTCTAGGCAGCAGCTTTGGCCCTCCGGCTCTGGGCTTTGGCTACCGGATGGCGCTCCCTTGGCCTGGGTTGGCAACCCGGAGCACGTCCGGGACCTTCTTACAATACCTGCGTGCAGGTCCAGCAGTCGCAGGAGGGGATCCGGAATGTCCGCAGTTGTAAATCCCCGGGGGCAGATCACCATCGACCGGGAGATCCGGCAGCAACTGGGGTCCGGCCGGGCATGGTGGCGGTGCAGCAGGTCATCCGCGGGCAGTTGCTCATAACCTTCATCCCAGCGCCACACAAGCGTTCCGCCGCGGGAATACTCGGCCCACCACCACGCCGAGTCACCGAGGACTGGGACGCCATCCGGGCCGCAGCGCAGCAGGCTATCGCTGAGGATGCGGTCAGCGATGGCTGAGCCCTTGAGGATCGTCGACACCAGCGT
>Ga0315282_10009008_pt1 | contig 15965 bp, 13 predicted proteins | sample YL17G07_20_MG_FD_203693 | JGI IMG/M metagenome (GOLD analysis project Ga0315282, IMG submission 203693) | Sediment microbial communities from Yellowstone Lake, YNP, Wyoming, USA - YL17G07_20 | ecosystem: Environmental > Aquatic > Freshwater > Lake > Sediment | place: USA: Wyoming | collected...
ATTGAGTTTCCTCTACGAATCATGGCTAAGAGTATTCACGAAGCAAGATTATGAGGCGATTATATCAAAAAAACAAGAAAAAGGCTTAAATGAGTACAAAGGGCTTATGACTAAATCATTTCAAGAATTATTTCGCGTGCTTAAACCAGGGCGATGGATTACAGTAGCATTTCATAACAGTAAAAATGCTGTATGGAATGCAATACAGGAATCGATTGGTTTTGCTGGGTTTATAGTTGCTGATGTTCGTGTTCTTGATAAAGGACAGGGTACATACAAGCAGATGACAACAGCTGGAGCTGTTAAACAAGACCTAGTAATTTCTGCATATAAACCAAACAGGGGGTTGGAATTAAGATTCAAGCTCGAAGCAGGTACAATAGACGGTGTTTGGGATTTCATCAATACCCATCTAAAACAGCTTCCAATCTTCGTTTCTAAGAATGATCAGGCGGAGATAATAGCAGAACGCCAAAACTATCTTCTCTATGACCGAATGATCGCTTTTCATGTACAACGAGGTATTAAAGTTCCCATATCTGCTGGAGAGTTTTATTCTGAATTAAATAAAAGATATTCTGAGCGGGATGGTATGTACTTTCTATCAGAACAAGTAGCAGAATATGATCGTAAACGAATGACTGTTAAACATATGGAGCAACTAAGCCTATTTGTCCATGATGAAAATAGCACTATACAATGGTTAAGACAAGGATTAAGTCAAAAACCTCAAAATTATCAGGAAATTCAGCCAAAGTTTTTACTTGAACTTCATAAAGTTGAACATGAAAAACTACCTGAGCTACAAGAAATTCTAGATGAAAATTTCTTAAAAAATGATGAGGGAAGATGGTACGTAGCTGATCCACAAAAATTAACTGATTTAGAAAAAATAAGGGAGAAATCTTTACTACATGAATTTCAAATTTATAGAAACACTAAAGGAAAACTTAAAACTCCTTTCCGAAGTGAAGCTATTCGAACTGGTTTTAGTCGCTGCTGGGCAGATGCAGATTATGAGAGCATTATTAAAGTTGCTGAGAAGCTTCCCGATACTGTTCTTCAGGAAGATCCAACACTTCTTATGTACTACGACAACGCCTTAACCCGACGGTCTAGCTAACTTGGGAGGTTTTCTATGGCTGGAAGAGTTGGTGAATGGGTATGGATTAACCACTACTCTACTCCGGCAAAAATAATTTCAATAGACCGGTTATGGGACAGGGAGGCGGCTCACTGTTGGCTCCCAATGATTAATAAAACTGAATTAATGAATGTAGCCTCACTGATCCTGATTACAGAAGCTCCTGCACTCAGCCTTCAAGCCCTTATCATACTTCTCAATTCAACGCGTATCAAGGATACATTACAAAACGACCCTTATACCACAATCATCCAAGCCGATCTAATTCCCCTACCTCACCAACTTAAAGCACTCCACAAAGCTACCGCAACTGATAGAACTCGTTTCCTCTTAGCAGACGAAGTCGGACTAGGAAAAACTATAGAAGCTGGCATGATACACGCAGAATTAAAACATCTACGCCTTGTCAAAAGGACACTTATCATTGCCCCAAAAGGTCTCACACGTCAGTGGATAGATGAAATGAAAACTCGATTCAACGAAACTTTCCATCTTATTAACCCTACAGATCCAACTGCACCCGAAGACGACAACCCATGGACTCGAACCGACCAAGCTGTATCATCTCTTGACTCCGTAAAACCCATTTCAAACAGAAGTGGTTGGACAAACGAGAAAATTATTCACCACAATCAGCGACACTTTCAAAGCCTTATAGATGCCCGATGGGATCTCATTATTATCGATGAAGCTCACAAACTCCCTGGCTCCACTCCCGGAGTAGCGAGATATGAACTCGCTACAGCACTATCCAATTCTGCTCCTTACCTGCTCCTTCTTTCCGCTACACCTCATCAAGGTAAAACTGACCAGTTCCGACGTCTTATTCAATTACTCGACCCCGAAACCATTGAAAACGACAGCCTCGTTACCAGAGAAACCATTCAGCCCTTAGTTATTCGAACCGAAAAGCGCCAAGCAATAACCATAGAAGGCGAACCCCTATTCACACCCAGAACAACCCAACTAATCCCTGTTTCCTGGAGTGATGAGCACAGCTACCAACGTCAACTCTACCAGGAGACAACAGAGTACATCAGAGAAGGCTACAACAAAGCACTGCAAGAGAAACGCAACTACATAGGCTTCCTTATGACCCTTATGCAGAAACTTGTCTCCAGCAGCACACGTGCAATATCAGAAACCTTAATGAAACGACTCGAAGCTCTCGAAGAAAAGGAACCAGTAACCGAGCTCTCAATCGAAGCCTCGGAACCTGGCCAGCAACGTATCGACGACATGCTGATCAGACTTGCTGCAGGACTTAAAGATGAACGTAAACAGGTCCACCATCTTACAGAGCTTGCACAGAGATGCGAGGCTTCAGGTCCAGATGCCCGGGCGGAAGCACTCATAAATCTCATCTATCAACTGAGAGTCGAAGAGGGAAATACGCATCTTAAAGTCCTAGTCTTCACCGAGTTTCTCCCTACACAGAGGATGCTCAAGGACTTTTTAACCGTGCGTGGATTCGAAGTCACTCTAATTAATGGCTCAATGGATCTTGAGGAGCGTCTACAAGCTCAACGTAGTTTTGCAGCATCTGCCGATACTCTCATATCGACAGAAGCTGGTGGAGAGGGTATTAACCTCCAGTTCTGTCACATAGTCGTTAACTATGATCTCCCATGGAATCCAATGAGAATAGAACAGCGCATCGGACGCATCGACCGTATTGGTCAGAAAAACCCAGTACGCGTCTTCAATTTCACATTCAACAACAGCATCGAGCATAGGATACAGGAGGTCCTAGAGCAGAAACTCGAAATCATCCTCCATGAATTTGGGGTTGATAAGCTAGGTGACGTTCTCGACTCTACGGATACTGACACAAACTATGATCGCCTCTACATGGAAACCTTACTTCATCCAGATAGACTTGAGGAGAATATCGAAGAGTATCTATCAAAACTCAGACAACAAGCCAAACCTGAGCTCACTGGTAAGGAACTCCTGAGAAGCCAAGAATCCCTTGACACAATAGAATCAACACGAATCATCAACCACCCATTAAAAAACTGGATGGAGCGAATAAACGTAAAAGATCCAAGATTAATTGAAAATGGACAGATTCCAAACATCAATTATATACACGTTCCTGGTATGCCAATCCTATCCCTTACTCTGGCTAGCCTCTCTTTAGAAGTCAGAGGTTACTGGTCCCTTTGGAGACTCACAATTACTTGCCAAACGACCTCCAGAGAATGTATCTATCCTATTTTCATCCATGATGATGGAAGATCCCTAACACCCACAGCTAATCAGCTATGGGACGCCTTTCTAAGACCTGAAAATTCACCTCAACAAGAAGGCGAGATTAGAGGATACGCAACTGAATCAACATACTATTCACTACGAGAAGAAGCGACGAAACGAGGAAAAGATCTTTTAGAAGAACTAGAGAATCGCCTTCAAGAAGATTTGAATAAGCAGCGGGAAAAGGAGAGAATGCGTATCTCACTCAGAAGGAAAAGTATTCAAGATATCTCTGATGCGAAAGAAAGAAAATACCAGACGATCAGATTAAAGGCTGAAGAGGAGAAGCTCAACCAGAACCAAGGAGAAGAGCTCACTATCCAACTCCAATCAATAATAATCATACATGTGAGGGGAGCAAATGGCTGACTGGCGAGAAGAAATACTCGAACAACTCCCTCCAGCTCACCCCATTAACATAGTTTTTGACCCGGACGGTATCCTCAACGACCTAACAATCCAGAGCCATCTCCGAGAAATTGGATTCAACATCCTCCTCCTAAAAGACAGAATGGACCTCCGATACCAATACGAATCAATCTACCGAGAAAGACTCGAAGTTGAAGAAAAACTTAGCTTACTAATAATAATCCCGGGTCCAGTATCAGAGCGAAAGAAAGTACCATGGGACCTCCTAAAATACGCCTATACACGTGAATTCACAGCACGTGATGTAGCCCCATCTTTTAATTACTCAATCATATGCAGACTCCCTATTCAAATCCTGGAAAAATTATACAAAAGATACGAAGGAAGAAACCTGAATGAACGTGAAACAATTCAACGAATCCTATCTATCGTATACGACATTAACATCGATAACCTCAGAACAGAAACCGATCTTTACGTAGCCCTAATAAAACTCAGCGTCTATAACGAGGCTGTTCCCAACGTAGTTTTAAACTACCTTGTAATAGAGCTCTCAAAGAAACTATTCACCAAAAACATCCCCATCGAACAGATTATAACAACAAAAACACTCCTCATAGATCAACTCCAGAAGCTTTGGGAACAATACATCAAATGTCTATCCTCTAGTGAAGTACCGCAGATCGATTTAGGAGAAGAGAAGATTCGAAAAGAGCTAATTGTTCTCTTCATCGAAGGACAGCTGAATCCTGTATATGCTCCCGCTCATCATCTTTTTCCCAAATGGGTGATGATAGGGATAGATGGGACCCCAGAATCGAGCTCCCGTACGCTACTACCAATATTGCTCGAAAAGATTTCTTACCAATTAGAAACTGTAAAAAATCATACAGATTGGCAAAGTATAGCCCTCCTTTGGGCTGAATCTGAAAACCATCATGATAAGCTCTCTAGAGATGACCTTGAAAAAATAACTCTTTACGAATCAATCCATAATCAAATAGAAGAAAAATTTGCGGATTGGGCTATTAGAAATCAACCTTCTCTTTACTCCTTGAGTCCCTCATCACCTGTGACTGTTAGTCAGATAGCAGACTATCTCAGCTTCAATATCAATAGAGACGGGAAAATCGCTCTCATTGTAATAGATTGTCTCTCCCTCGACCAATGGCTGACCATTAAAAACTGGCTTAACAAGAATACACAAAGAAAGATTCTATTCAATGAACGAACTGTCTTTGCAACAATACCTACATTAACATCGATTTCAAGACAATCTATCTTTTCTGGAAAAGAACCATTATTCATTGAGGAGTACCTCGAATCCCCTAAAGAGGAACACTTCTGGAAGACCTATTGGAAAGAAAAGAATATCGCTGCAAATCTAGTAAAAGCAATCAAATTAACATCGCATGAGGATGTTGAGATCGCCCTTGAAAAAGCCACAACCTCTGTATTGGGGATAATAGTCTCCTGGCTTGATGAAACAGTCCACAAATCAACCCTTGACAGAGCTGCCCTCAACAGTCAACTACAAAGATGGATTGAACGAAACCATCTCACAGACTTAATTGAAGGCCTCATGGAAAAGGGCTATTCAATATACATTACAAGTGACCATGGTAATGTAGAAAGCATCGGGCAGGGAACACTCCGCCAAGGATCCCTCGTCGAGCAGCCTGGCTCAAGAGTAAGGATCTACACAAGTGAAAAATTCGCAGATGACTGCCAGGAAAGATATCCAGATGCAATAAAGTGGGTGAACTCGAAGAAATCAAAATATATCTACATCCTAGCATCAGGAAGACGAGCGTTCATAAAAGAAGGAGAAACAACAATCACTCACGGAGGTATAACACTCGAAGAGATGATTGTACCCTTAATCGAAGTGAAACCAGAAGAATGAGCCTAAAAACGGTAGGTCTAAGCCATCCAATCAAACTCGAATGGATGAACCTTGCCACATTAGAAGCATCTAGAGAAACAGATCACATTCAAATTGCTAAACATCTTGACGAATATCTTAGAGAAGAAATTCAAGGATCCGAATCGAGACGAAAAAGCATCAATTCATTAATTCGAATATGGGTTGGAATGCCTGATTCGCAATTATGGTTTCAGAAAAAGGCCTTAAAACTATTCGTAGACGCAAATGCTGAAGAACGGATTTGGCTCCACTGGGGTATGAGTTTAGCTGCATATCCTATTTTCACCGAGGTAGTAACTACTATTGGAAAGCTTCTGAAGCTTCAAACTTATGCAACAAGTGGTCAGATATACCGGGACATTTACAGTCATTGGGGTCAGAGATCAACTCTATCAAAATCAATTCGAAGTATATTACTATCAATTAAAGATTGGAAAGTAATACAATATGATTCAAAATTAAGACGTTATATACTTGGGAAAAAATATACAACAAATAGAAGCGATCTCGAAACATGGTTAGTTGAAGCATTCATAAGATCAACAAACAAACAAATAAACATCCAACAATTGAATAATACCTATCCTTTATTTCCCTTCACATTTAAAATCACACCAATTGATATAAATAAAAATAAAGACCTTTCAATAAACTCAAATTATAATGAAGAATCATGGATAAAACTACGCGTATAATTTTTATAAAATAAGAATAATTACTAATTTAATACTAAATACTGTGCGCGCAACTCCCTTAGTCATGCGACAGATATACTATTGCACATCCACTTTAAACTAAATTTATTTAAACATATATTTTTATTCAAAGTATATTCCGCCGTCATCCTTTACCCAAGCAACTTTCCAATCATATCTACCAGATCATATAGTAGGCTTCAACGATTGCATGCGTGTGCGCGATACCAAATCGAGTCAAAAGATCAGATCAAACAAAGAAGAGAGAAGAGTACTCTTCGTCAATTCCCTAACTACCTTGGGAAAGAGATTTTCCCAGATTTTAACGTTAATACACTTAAAGATACTTGGCAGGTTTTTGAATAACATTCGCTTGACGAGCCTCAGCGGAAATGAGATGTTTATACTTATCATAAAAAAAACTGGTTTAAACCCATTAACGGATTTAAATATTCTTATTCCGTTTTAAAGATTAATTTCAAGATATCAGCTCTTGTTACAATTCCATTTATTTTTTCTTCAGAAGTCAGCAAAACAGCATAGTAATTAACGAGAACCTGAGAAATCTCAATCATTTTGCTGTTAGATGGATACTTTGGCAGTTCCTCGATAACTCCCGCATCTCGTATCTTAGTTGAACCAAGTTCATCCAAAGAAACAATTTTTCTGCCCTTTACCTCTGGGTGGAGGATTTTCTTCAAGATAGTTCCTTCCGAAACTATTCCGTGAAACTCCCCTGAGTTTCTTCTCACAGGAAGCTGACTAAACCCATTGGTAAACATACGTTCAGCGACATCTCTCAATAATTCTTCTTCGGAAGCCCAATTCAGATTCTCAAATGTAATCGCGTACTTTCTTACCCCTTCCTTCGGAGGAATAACTGAGCTTCTTCCCACCACATAATTAATCATTTTCCGGACTTCTTCGTAGGAAAGATCACGGTCACCTTTAAACACCTTTGATACCCCAGTCGGGGTTATACCAATAGCCTTAGCAAGCTCTATTCCTGTAATCTGAAGCTCATCCATCATTATTCTGACAATTTCAATTACTTGCTCTTTGTGAAGAATAGGGGTTAGAGACTCCAACAATACAATCACTATTGCGATAATCGCAATTAAACGCATTTAAGCTTTCTGAAATAGTATTACTAGTCAGTGACGAACCGATGAACAAAATGAAAGATGCAAGAGCAAAACAAGCGAAATATAATCCTAGAGAAATAACTGTATATACCGCTGAGTGGTGTGGAGCATGCAAAAAGCGTGTCCCACAAATCCTGAAGAAAGCCCAAGCTGCAGGTCTACAGGTCAAACTGATCGACTGGGACAACGACTTATCCACCAAAGATAAAGAGAGACTGATCAAACGCGTCGAATTTGTCCCCTACATCGACTATATGGGCCACGAGATTGAGGAAGATGACCTCAACCTCCTCATAAATACGAACACGGGTATCTCAAGGCTCTCGAAATGAGAAAAGGAGTGGGAAGTGTGAATTAATGAGTAATCAAGAGAAAAACGCAAATATGGAAAAAATGGAGCAAGCGTATAGCCAGTTAAATGCTAAAGTGAATAATAAGGCACAGAGGGAGAGAGCTGAGAGGGCTGATGAAAAGCGTCTAACCTTAGGATATGAGAAGGCGAGAAACGCGCACTTGGCTGAAGGACTTGATGAAAAGGAAGCCCTGGGAACCAACATATTAGATAAAATTAGGCTGCTGAAGCATGATAGACTCATGCTGAAGGCGATGAGGCGTTTGAACCAATACTCAAGTGAACCTGGGGTCATCTGGAGGAGACACATAACAGACACTGCTGAGATGATGCCGAAGATGTTTGACCTATTTGACTACAGTGATGTAAGCGAATATTTCCAGTCAAGAAGTGGTAGCCTCTTTTATAACCAGCTGTATAATCCCCGCCACTTCAGCGACGGCTACCTGTATCATGAATGGATCAATAACCCGCAGAAATATGGGGTAAAACTAGCGTCTCCAGCCGACTTCCGGAGCCTGAGCATAAACTCAGTCAGATGCTTCTATGAAGCGTTGGATAAGGGAGAGCATTTCAAAACACTCGCAGACGATATGAAGAAACTCTCGATGGATTTTGAGGAGTGAGAAACCAATATGTTGAAACCGTTATTCGTCTGCACTGCCAACATCGACAGAAGCGCAACCGGCGAGGACATCTTCAGGAATCAAGCTAGATTCGAGGTGAAGTCCTGGGACAGAAGAGGAATAGGCTACAGTTCCAATCTCGAAGGAGTTGATCGAGTGGGCCAATATCATCTTTTGCATGGAGAACCACAACCGTACAAAGGTTCTGAAGCTAATCCCTAAAGCCACGAAAAAAACAATCGTTCTAGATATACCAAATCACTACTACCGTGGAGATCCTGAACTTATTCAATTACTTAAAGTAAAAGTTTTAAGATATCCTACTCAAGAAAGATTAGGGGATACATAAAATGGATTCTAATACTCTAGTAGAAATGAATCTTGAAAAAACCCAAAAATCTTCAATTATTCTAGACAATAAAATAATAGAAGGAATCGCAAAGGAAGAGCTTGTAAAAGAGCTTAAATTATTAATTCAATTCTTAGAACCTGATTTATCCAAGGATGAAATTACGAGTCTTTCAAAAGCTAGGTCTATCTTCGACTTTGGGTATAGTGGGTATCCAGAAACTAGTTTTAGGTTAAAAAGAATTAATATCTTTAGATCGATAAAAATGGAAAAAACAGCTGAGAGAATAAAAAAATTATATGCAATATACTATAAATATTTTGGGAAGGAACGTTACAAATTTGACACCTTCAAACAAATGCTTGAAAAAATTTGTGGTTCGCTAGTTGATAAAGGTGAAATTCGACCTATATTCTATATTTGTTCCCCTACTTTGGGAGACGAAACTTCATTTTTGTTAGATTTACATGGATGGCCTTACGACGAACTTTATACCGAATTCAACTCAATAGGTTACAGCTTATTAGAACCAACTGAGTTTGATGGAGAATCATACAGCGTGTATCTCGTTTATGGTGATTCTTATATCACCGATTATTTTGAGGATAATGAATCCTATAATGATGTAACATGGCTATTACTCGATAATGCTCAACATTATCCTAAAAGTTACCTAGAAGATGGTAATGTAAATCCTGAATTAATTAAATCTGTTGTTGAAGAGTTAGTTGATTATAGTATTGGTAATTATGCTGAAGAGTTAAATAAAAACAGTGAATTTCAAAAAGATATAGCTAATGATATTCAAAACTATCAGAAAAGTCAATATTATTATATCAAGGAAGGTGAATTCAAAAAGTTATACAATGAAGCTTGTTGGGAAACGATTGCTGATACCCTTATCAATTATCCTGACCTCTTAAAAGAACAAACTATTACAGAAATTAAGCCACCTCTACCATCTCACAAACTTTCGATGCAATTACTCTCTTCATTAATTAGACTTGGAGGTAAATCAGATCAAAACAATTTAATGGAGAATATGTTCGGGAAAAGTGTTGGGTCTATTTCTGATTTTGAGAGAGTTTACTTCAAACAAGCTATGAGTGAGCTTCTAACAGGAATCTATATTCAAATTGACCTTGAAACTAAGGTGTTAAACATTACAGAAAGAGGAGAAAAGTATCTAGTGGATACGAAGTAAAAAGTTAAATCCCATAAAATGATACTTGTAATGCAATATAAAGATAAAATAAGGCTTACAAATGGATTTTTTCACCGGTTTTTACCAGCGCCACTTGATTGAATTGTTTTTGGAACAAGTCTGGGTGTTGTGTATGGATTGGAATAATTTTCTTTGGTTTGATCTTTTCTAGAGCGTTAAAAAGTTCTGGTCCGCTTGCGTGACCTGATGCATGGATCTGGTTGGGACCATCCAGATTCATTAGACTAAGCCAGTTCCTCACTCGTTTTTCATCCAACATCATCTCTTCATCAAATGGCTCACAAACAGATCGAATATATTTGCTACCAATCCTCAGCTTGATATCAATGAATTCATTGAGCATGAAGTAGCTGCAATAAAACAGGTAGTCACCTGGGCTTTGCTTTATGTCTCTATAATTCAGCAAGTTATCTTTACTCAAGTAGTCACGCTCCCACTTGTCATAATCCTGCTGAACTAGATCCTCAGGGAAGTCATCTCTACCTATAAGACCCCAACTTTTCCTCTCAGCAAAGAAGCATATGTTAGGGTCATCCGTTCTTGGATAATCTTTACCAAGAAGAGATAGTTGGTCTAAAAGATATGCTCGTTTGAGCTCAAGAACAAGTTTCTTACCAGTTTCTTTTGCTACATTGTAAAAGGTTTTCATAAGAGCCATGTCTCTAGCAGGAAAGTTCACGACCGTAAGTTCTTTCGTGTCGCTTACTAGCTCTTTGACTCCAGAGAATACATCCAACTCGGTGTTTCCTTTTTTTTCGTTGACTCTCGTACCCTCTGTAATTACCATATCTACCTTTTCTTTAGAAGCTATCTCAATCATCTTTTCAGTGGTTTCTTTCTTGTATCCATGAAAATGGTAGTCCCCAGTGTAAAGTATGGTTCCTTGAGAGGTATGAATAAAGAATGCTGAAGCCCCTGATAAACTATGATCTACTTCATAAGGGATTATTTCAAGGGAGCCAACCCGAAACTTCTTTTCAGACTTGAATGTCTTTAATTCACGTGGGGTTTGCGCCTCTTCACCTTTAACCCTAGTGTATCCGCTACCATCTGCGCGCGCGCAATCGTTCTGCCATACATAAACTTCTCTCCCGGTCAATAAATTAATTCATCTTTTATCTATAGATAAAAATTATGCGCGTGCGCATTAGTAGAGCTTATGGACGATTAATCGTCATTCAAAACCATTTTTTGATAAGATACATTGCCACACTTTATTGCTTCAATTGTTTTATTCAATTTTTCACATTCCAGTCGTCTTGTCCTCATGACCTCTGGGTTCTCCCTAAGGAATGTCCTAATTCGATCAATAGGCACCTCCCTGACAAACGCATCCCAGTCACCAACCACAGGCCACGGACCATAAATCCTGCTGTACAGATCGTTCACGAACTCATCGTGAGAATACCTGCTCCTATCACCAGCAACCAGCTGGCCCATAACCACGGCATCGATTTTCCTCACATGCCTCCTTATCGTTCCGATAACCCATTCCCTGAGGCCATTCCCAACCAGCGAATCCCAGTAGTTGAAAACCAAGGGAAAATGGCTCCCAGATGTCCTCGCGAAGAGGTCAAAGTCATCTATGAACCCGAGGAACCTAAGCACCACATCGAACCCGTCCTCCTTAAGGAAGTACGGTTGAGACTTCCTACTCCCGGCGGGCCCCCTCCCAACGTACCCCTTATCCGTCAGCCTGTCCAGAGCCGCCAGGACGCCGTCGTTTGAGCCGACCTTCTTCTTCACGGTGAGGGCATAGAACGTGTTTGACCCCTGTGCGATCATGGTTAGGATCCTGATCTCAAGTTCGCTGCTGGACATATCCGTTGCAACTCACGTATCCGTACGTGCGGAGAGTTTATAAACTTCACCCCTAACATATCTGTTTGACCGGAGATGTGTACGGCGGAGCATTCAGCATCGGTGGAGAAGGAGGGACCTGTCTTTGACCTTAACGAAGCGCAGAGGGCTACTGATAGGATGGTCAACATATCAAGGCTCAAGATATGGGCTTATTCTGGTCTCGGACCCGATTCACGTCTCCGGTCGATTCTTTTGGTCGAGCCGGAGGTTATGACGGTGGCTGAGTTTCTCGCCAAATGCTCAACCTGGCTGAAGATCGCGCAGTTGGAAGAACATCGATAACTTATGGGGTATGATATGGATAGGAATAGTGAGGAGTCCACTGAGAGGGTTAACTTCGATGTGACTGGTGAATTAGCAGAGTGGATACAGGACATGAAGAGACGCGGGTTCTTTGTTACAACTCCGGAGATCGTCCGCCTTGCCTTGACCATTCTGCAACTTCACTACCGCCAGATATTGGGGGTAACCGTGGAGCGGGATACGAAGGAGAGCGAGGGCCACTAGCTCTTCTTGTCATGGCACGCCTGGTGGCCCCACCCCTTCTCGTTCATGAGGTCCACGACTGCCTGGTGGGCATTGCTGTTTGGCGCGATGTACACGGGTTTGCCACATACGACACAATAGTAGTAGATCTGGTGGTCCTCCTTGCCCTTAGCGTATCCGTCATTGTACCCATGGTCGTAGTTGACCTTGAGCTGGGCGGTCGCACTGCCGTTGATAGACGCTCGGGCAGCGTTCATCTGCCTCATCAGCCTTGACTTGTAGAGGCTCTCGGAACGCTTACTAACCGCGTCGTCGAACTCCCGGCTGTTGGTGTCCGACAGTACGGCAAGCTTCTCGTAGGCGGCCTCAACGTCCAGACTGTACTTCACCATTATCTTTACGACCGCTCTACGGAGGCTCTCCGGTAACTCCTCGAGGGAGGGGGGACCCTTGTCCGATTTCGTTCTCGCCATCTTCACGTTTCACCTTCGGTTCATGGGACGGACTCTCACCGGCTCCTTCGCGTTCGGATTACAGTAGTCTACTGTGCGATGTCCGTTTTCGGGGTGCTGGGGTGCGCCAATCCACTTCTTGTGGGGGTGCCCGCCCTGTATAGCGGTTTAGCGTTGCCCAGCGCATGCAATTCGCGTTTAAGCACAGCCGCTCTGCGCTAGGGGAGCGCGTCGTTGCATATTATTTATATTTTTTTATAATCATTATATCTTATCTTAAGCACTTCACGACAAAATTGTCAAAGCCTCCTAAGATTAGAGTCTCAGGGAGGATACTACCTCGCAGATGCGCGCGGATAAGTGGGTCTAACCGGAAGACCACCTATAAATAATTCCATTTTCGATATAGCGCGCGCATACTGTCTTAGAATTAGCGATCAATCTCATTTGTGCTTTTTCAATTTTAATCGCTTTGAATGATATGAGAGTATATCGAGAGCGCGCACGCATGCGTACACAGATGTGTCAAAGTAACTAATATTTAGCTTTAAGGGTGACTATTACATATCTATCCCTCTACTCAGAAATCCAGTAACTTACTCATAAGTGATGGACGATCTGCGTGTGCCCTTTTTACTTTAAAACGGTTTTCAATATAAGCACTGAATGCCCTTCTCGTAATGTCCCTAGGGCCTCCTTTCTGATCCTCCAACATAGAACTCAAAACCGAGAACGGGATCCTAATGTTTTCACCAATATTCTTTGAAAAAAGTTCATCTGCATATTGTTTAATTATTCCTGGATATTTATTCATAATCTCAACATTCTCCTTTTCAATTAACATCTCCTTAATGATTACTATTAAAATTATACTTATTTTAGCAAACACACATCACCGTGAACTCCAATAATTTTATGACCTTTAGCAGTAAGTACTTGGTCAAGCGTAAGCCCTGTCACCTAGTATATACGCGGCGCGCGCGCAACAGTGAGATACGAATTCAATGTCCCTATATACAGGGTATTGACAATTTCTAGTCCTGGTTATTTTTAACTATTTAAATTATTTCATAACTTTTAGATCAAGTTTATTCAATACTATTCATGTACAATGTGCGCGCGAACTTTTTAATAAAGAAACTAAACTACGATATGCGCAACGTTCAACCTATACTCAATGGAGAGTGTGGTTTGGTTCTATTTAATTTCTAAACAGCCTAGCGCGCGCGGACCTCTGAGTATGGAGCGGACATCGCGGAGACAGTTCTGAACATGACAATGAGCGTCGCGATGCCGGAAGCATAGTTAAATTACATTACGCGTGCACTAGGCAATGAGGTCAAACAATTTTCTTGAAACCTATCTCTACAAGCTGGTCGCGCGTATAACAAACGCTTTGATTGCAATTATCATTATAGACGAATACAGGATCGTCAAAATCACTTCTCACAATCGCGACTCCATTCAGAATTGCTATTCCTTTTTCCTTGAGATAGTTCTTAACCTCCCCATATAGAGGGTCTTCACCAATTTCGTCCATTAGACTGAACAGCAACCAATTATCCCCTTGAACGTAGATTATGTTGCATTTTCCATCTTGTAACTGGTTCAGCTGCCCCTCGATGTGCCGCTTCACGTGCCCAATAAATGACTTTTGTTCTGCGAGTGCTGCAGCGGAAGGAAAGAAGCCTTCAGTGTGCACCTCCACAACGTTGTTTTTTGATTCTGCTCGCACAAAATCTGTAAGGAGTTTACTACCTTTTGCCAACTCCTCACGACAAGAAGCCACCCACGACTTACCAGGATCGTTTTCAATAATTCTAAACTCGTCATCAAAACCATGCATAAGAGGACCAAGATCTTTCAGCAGCTGTTCATTCTTAACAACATAGGCAATCTGTGATAAATTAAGACCGCCTGCATAACCGATGAGGCCACTTAGATTCAGGCGATCTACTTCAGAGCATATTTTATTGATGCTTTCATCCACGTCCAACTTTTCTTCGTGGAAAAAAAACTCAGAAGAGCAAACGGTCAATACATTATATCCTTTATCCAAAATCTTGATTATTCGACTTGCAGAGACATCGAGAATGCGTTGTATCTTTTGCTCTGGCAGACTAAAACTTAGATTCCCAACTTCGATGAAGACATCTCGATCACCGATATTTACTCTAAGGTCTGATTCTCCTCCATTATCTAAATCTGGTCAAATCTCTACCTTATCCCTACCAAAACGACCAATCATTCTCTGAGCAAGTAACAACTCCGAAGAAGGAGAAATACTCTCGAAAAAATCATCACTCTTAAAGCGAGAAAGGAAACCCTCCTTCCACTTACTCGACCACTTCTCATAACTCAACAAGGAAAGAGCCTCCTCAACAGACTTCAACCAATCAATACTAGGTTTTCCAATATCACCAACAATCTTCGGGGAAGCCTGAATAAAGATAAAATTCCTAGCCTCTCTTACCCCCTTATCTTCATACCCATTGAAATTCTCAAAAATGGTGTTTAAAATTGGGAACTGAGAAAGGACCTCCCTCGCGAAGGGCAAACGTCTCTCTCTATAATCTCTTTCCCAGAAATCACTATTGATAGAAATACCGTACGAATATTACTATAATTCATGGAACTAAAAATCTTTGAACTCACACGCTACAATTTTAAAAATTAACAAAAAGAAGCCAATTAAACCAAAAATCAAATCTACCCCACGCTAACAAACAACAGCCAAAATTTAACACAAATCATGCAATTTAAACGGATTTTTACTGCTAACCGATCCCACCTTCATATAAACCACTCCACTCTGATGAGGAGTTCGTTAAGCATTCAAGGAACAATAGTTAAATCTTTGATAATGAATGACTAGGCTCTCGAAGTATCACTTTATTGTCGGGTAAGCTTGCCACAAAGTCCCAACCACGTGAAAGGAATCCATCGACATCATTTACTGTCACAACTCTCTGTGAAGCGCCGCCTTCTCCCGATGTACCAACAAGTCGTTTCCTAACAATTTCCTGGAAAGAAGCGTCATTCATAGACAAATCCATCGTATCAATTTCTTCCTCCT
>Ga0315282_10009009_pt1 | contig 15965 bp, 14 predicted proteins | sample YL17G07_20_MG_FD_203693 | JGI IMG/M metagenome (GOLD analysis project Ga0315282, IMG submission 203693) | Sediment microbial communities from Yellowstone Lake, YNP, Wyoming, USA - YL17G07_20 | ecosystem: Environmental > Aquatic > Freshwater > Lake > Sediment | place: USA: Wyoming | collected...
TGGTGGCTAACACAACGGCTATAATATATTTTACCGGGTTTACCCCAAAGTGGTCACAGAGGTCAAGCACCAGCGCTGAGGTAAAAAGTATTGAGGTTACTTCATCCACCAGAGCCGCCATCACGCTTGACAAAATCAGAATCATTACCAGTAGCCAGTGGGGCTCAAATTTAGAAAGCCTAAGCACCTTAATCAGCAGCCAGCGAAAGAACCCGGATTGCCTCAAAAGCCCGACAATCACCATCATTCCCACCAAGAATAGGATGACATCAAGGTTCATGGACTCAATGGCTGTCGACAAGTCCACTGTCCTAGTAATCAGCAGTAAAACTAAGCCCAAAAAGGCAATGGCTACTCTAAATTTCCAAAACATGAGGGTGCCGAGAACAGTGACCAGGAAGATAGTGGCGGCAAGTGTCTGCCTTATATCCCTAAGAAGGTAAAAGAGCAGAATGCCAGCAGCAATAATTATCCCCAGATAGATGGCAAAATCTCTTCTTGTTCCTAATCCTGCTGTTTTAGTCTTTTTAGGCTCTGGCACTTATATCAGCCTCTTTTCTTTAGAAAGTAAATACAACTTAATATATTACACTTGTTGCTCAACTCAGGATAGTACTAAAAACTTCCTGAAGCAAGCGTTCCTGAAGCCTTTAGTCCTCAAAGAGGAGCTAACCTATTTAATGGTTTAGGGGAGAATAAGTACTGCGTTGTTGTTTTAAGAGGCTTTCTTAACAGAGCTAACTGTGGCTTGTATAGCATAATCCTTTTTTGCCTGGGGGTGACCGGCATATCAAGAATTCTGGAAACGACCTTTTCCTCCACCTCCCCCTGACATATTATTGCCATTTCACCCTGACCCGAACTCACCTCTATAAGCATAGGCAGCAATAATGCCTCTTGCTCATCGGTATCTATCAGGCTCGCCAGATACTCCAGTTCTTTCCTTTTGAACAGGTGAGTGCTGCCATCATTGCAGGCTACACTAGGGTATTCTTCGCCTGATAAATCCGATAGCGGTTTTTGCTCACATGGTAAATGAGCATTTAATACCCTGAGTTCGCCTCTTAAACATTCCTGGAGCATCCTTTGGTAAGGTAATTCGTTAACCATCTGTCTATCTTTGCTCAAGCAATACTTTCACCCGTTTCAGTCGTGATTTCTCTTCTCTATCCCTCTCCTCAAACTTCATATACAGGTACTTTATCGTCACTTGTAAACCGGGGATTATTAGATATTCTAAGGCATTGACTATCCTTTTTGTCCTATTTATTTCCCTGCCTAATAGTTCGAGACCGCTCTGGAGCTCAGCCAAGACTACAATAGTTTCAAGGTATTTTTCAAATAGCTGGGCTGTCTGGTCTAACCATGAGGAAGTATCAACTAGATTATAACCTCTTATTGTCCTTTCAGCTCCCTTTAACTCAAAGGAGGGGATTCTTGCCCCAGCCACATTTCTTGAGCCAGTGGTGATTTCTAAATCCCTCTCAGTGGCTATCAGTTCCTTTTCTAGGGCTATATAGCCGTGATACCCGGCAACAATTGATAACGCTTTGTAAGCCTCGGAGGACTCATCAAGCAATTTTCTCTTAGCTTCTATAGTCTCCTTGGCTATTTGCAGAAATTCTAAGATTAGTATTGACAGCCTATCTTTTACTATCTTTTGTATTCTAGAGGCTAGTGCCAGTCGGCGCCTTAGTTTTATCAGCTCAATCTTGGTCGGTCTAACTCTGATTAGTTGTTGTGGCATTTGTCTATTTCTAAGTCTTTTCTGAATACTTGGGGAGGTACTTTTTAATTAGTTCCTCACTGATTAGCTTTAGGTCTTCCTCAGGTAACGCCGAGAATAATCTCCAACCTATGTCCAGGGTATCCTCTACCCTTCTCTTTTCAAACTCACCTTGGGATATGAATTCCCTCTCGAAATTGTCGGCAGCCGTCAGGTATATTTTGTCCCTTTCGCCTAATGCCTCAGCACCTATAATAGTTGATATCTCCCTGAGGTCACACCCTTCAGCATAAGCAGCATATAACTGCATGAAGACATTATTGTGGTCCTCTCTGGTTTTGCCAGGTCCAATGCCTTCTTTCATCATCCGTGACAGGGATAAGAACACGTCTATTGGTGGATATACCCCCTTTCTTTCAAGCTCTCTAGACAGCACAATCTGACCTTCAGTTATGTAGCCAGTAAGGTCAGGTATAGGATGTGTTATGTCATCATCAGGCATAGTCAAAATGGGCATTATGGTTACTGAGCCTTCTTTCCCAGAAATCCTGCCTGCTCTCTCATACATCGTAGCCAGGTCAGTGTACATATATCCCGGATAACCCCTCCTTGAGGGTATTTCCTCCCGCATCGCTGAGAGTTCACGAAGAGCTTCACAATAATTGGTCATATCGCTAAGTATAACCAGCACATGCATATTCTGCTCCCAAGCCAAGTACTCGGCAGCGGTCAAGGCTAATTTTGGCGTTGATATACGCTCTAGAACAGGGTCGGAAGCGGTGTTGATGAAGGCTACCGTCCTCTCTCTGGCGCCAGTCTGCTCAAGATTTTTCATAAAAAAGGCGGCGTCATCATAGCTTACCCCAACAGCGGCAAACACTATGGCAAATTTTTCCTCTTTCCCCTTCACTGCAGCCTGCCTGACTATTTGAGCTACGATTCGGTTGTGGGGTAGACCCGAACCGCTGAATATGGGCAGTTTCTGTCCCCTGACCAAAGCATTTAGTCCATCTATGGCTGAGATACCGGTTTCAATAAACTCGGCTGGAGGCTCACGGCTTGCTGGATTGATAAGCCGACCACTAACATCTAGGTAGCCTTCAGGAACCACAGGCAGACCCCCATCTATGGGTTCTCCCATCCCATTGAAGACCCTCCCCAGGATGTCAATAGATACCGGTAACTTTAAAGTCTCACCTTTGCACCTTAGCTTGCTGCCAATAAGGTCCACTTCGCTGACCCCACCAAACACCTGGACTATGGTTGCCTCTTTACTGATGTCTATTGCCTGACCGCGTTTCACCTCTCCATTTGAGAGCCAGACATCAACTATTTCCCCAAACTTTATACCCGGGAGACTTTTAGCTACCAATAAAGAGCCTTTAACCCGGCTAATTGCCTTCGTTTCTCTTACATGAAGTGAGGGTAAGGCCATGAAACTCCTCCTTTTTAACCCTAAAAATTCTTTGAATTTTCAGGGAACACGTTTGCGAGCTACTAAGCTTACTTCCATCTCCGACCACAATTCTTTAATCCTCGATTCAAAGACATCGTTGGGTATATCCTTCATTCTGGATATTTGATACACCAGTGGAGATGAGCGGATTTCCTCCACGCTTATTCCTGAATCCAACATTTCCTGAGCTAGCTCATAAAACCTGGTTATAGTTTTAAGCATGAGGTGAGCTCTGGCCGGCAGGCAGTAGGTATCAATCTCATGATAGGAGCTTTGCATAAGAAAGTCCTCACGTATCATCCTCGCCACCAAGAGCACTAATTTGTCCCCTTCAGGCAAGGCTTCAGGACCTACCAGTCTTACAATCTCTTCCAGCTCAGCCTCTTGCTGCAGGAGCTTCAGGGCAGTGGCTCTAGTATCCGCCCACTCTGGATTGACCTTGGACCACCAATCTTTAACAGCCTCGGTATAAAGGCTATAGCTAGTGAGCCAATTTATTGCTGGGAAATGCCTCCTGTTTGCCAGCGAAACATCTAGAGAGTATAAGGCATCTACTATTCTGAGTGTATTCTGAGTTACCGGCTCGCTGAAGTCGGCTCCGGGAGGGCTGACAGCACCGGCTACTGTTACCGAACCTGTCCTTTCAGGACTACCCAGGCATTCAACCAATCCTGCCCTCTCGTAGAATGAGGAAAGCCGCGAACCCAAGTATGCCGGGAAGCCCTCCTCACCTGGCATCTCCTCAAGCCTGCCGCCAATCTCCCTCATAGCTTCAGCCCACCTTGAGGTTGAATCGGCAACCAGCAGAACATCATATCCCATATCCCTGAAGTATTCGGCTAGAGTAATGCCGACAAAGATGCTTGCTTCACGAGCTACCACCGGCATATTAGAGGTATTAGCTATAAATACTTCCTTCTCTTGCAGCAATCTGCCTGTTGCCAGGTCTTTAAGCTCCCTGAAGCTATAAAGCACATCAGCCATCTCATTGCCTCTTTCGCCACAGCCAACATAAATGTTCAAATGTGTCTGAGCCCATCTAGCCAGTTGCTGCAAGGCAACAGTCTTCCCAGTGCCGAAGCCTCCGGGCATTGCCGCTTTGCCACCGAGAGCCAGTGGGAACATATAATCCATAATTCTCATGCCAGTAACCAGTAATTTTGAAACGGTAAGCCTATGCTTATAAGGTCTGGGTTTTCTTACTGGCCATTTTTGCATCATTGTCAGCTCCTTTACCTCCCCATCATACTCTACCCATACCACAGGCTCCTCAATAGTATAATCGCCCTCACGTATCTCCTTTACCACGCCTTTGATTCCTATGGGCATCATTATTCTGTGCTCTATGAGGTTGGTCTCAGGGACGGTGCCTATTATATCCCCCTGGCTAACTATATCCCCAGCTTTGACTTTGGGTGAGAACTGCCATTTCTTGCCCCGTGGCAGTGGAGCTGCCTTGGCACCTCGTTTTATAAATGAGCTGACCTTCATTAAATCGGTTAAGGATTTTTGGAGCCCATCATAAATGGAACCCACAATTCCCGGACCTAACTCCGCGGTTAAAATCATTCCCGTTCCTTTAACCGCTTCGCCAATCTGTAGTTCCAGGGTTTCCTCATGGGCTTGGATTATCGCCTTATCTTCTTCCAGACCTATTATCTCTCCGACAAGCCCTTCCCTTCCTATCTCAACAATCTCATAAACCTGAGACCCTTTCATATCCTCGGCTATAACCAGGGGACCTGAGACCCTCCATATCCTACCCATATTTTGCCACCTCCATAAACGCAGTTAGATTTCTATATCAAAGCCTATAAACTTTCTGATATATACCTTGTAATACTGGGGAACATCCTGATATTTTGTGCCATATTTTGATGGCACTTCAATGATTACCGGAGTCAAACTTTTCCCTTCTTTAACTTGAGCCATCAAATCTTCAACATATTTCACATAGTCTTCCTGGATGGCTATTACACCAATATCAGGCTCACCTATCAGTTTGGTTAGAGCCTGCCTAACATCTTCCCTGGCTTCGTGATTACCTTTTACTATATGATATCGGCTTACACCAGCTAGTCTCAGCCCACTAACTAGGTCTTCATCCCCTATAACAGCTATGTTCAGGTGTTTAATAGGTATCATGATGACAGCACCAGACAGTTCTTTATTTCGTCTACGGGTATATTATCAAACATCGCCTTCAGAATTAGCCTTAAGTTTCGTATTTCAATCTCTTCAAGGATTAAATACCAGGCTATCATTAAGGGGGATAGCACCCTTGGCGATAATATCTCCTTAGCTAGCCTGAACTTGTGTTTTTCAATAATCTCGTCTACAACCGCAATGCTCTTAGTTCTATCATAGCTATCTACTACTTCCACCGCCACATTGCGGTATTGAGTATTCTCTAGCCTGCCCGGTATATCGCTTAGTTTGAGTAGTAATAGCTCTTTAATAGTTCCACTGGATATCATATATCCACCGTTGATTATGTATTTAGCTGCTTCAGGTCCTGTGCCGGCGATTATAGTTCGCAACATAACCTGCAAGTTTTTCATATCTATCATGATACTGAAGGCTTTAGAAAGTATGGCACCATCTATTATGTCTTTTGCCATATTCAGTAAGTTCTTATAATACTCCCCGTCCAATCTAGCTTCAGTCAGGAGACTTGACTTTACCCCTCCGTCTATTTTGTAGTCTTCCAGGATAGATGCATAGCTCCCCAGCTTGCATTTGGTGAGTAGTTTTATAACGCTATCTACATCTTCGGCACTGGAAAGCTCGTCTAATAATCCATGATTATGGATAAGCCCCACTGGTATCAGCTTAATTTTCTTACCAGTTGAGATAGCTTGCCAAGCCGCCTTGATATTTAAGACATCGTATTTTACTATATATGCTTTCAATATCTTAAGTATATCAGCCGGCACCGGCTTAAACCATTCTACACGCTCAAGACAGTCACCAAAATACCTCCATAAGTACTCATCTAGGTCATTGAAGGTTTTAACAAGCACCCCCTCAAGGTAGCTTCCTATATCGGTCTCTTTGATAATTTCTAATACGTCCTGGGGGCTAGATACTTTTGACATCCTATTTATATGGTCAGAGGTTACCAGCCTAGCCTCCTCACCCTTAAGGTATGCCGTAAAAAATGGATATCTTGTGTCGAATAAAATCATCCTATAAACCTTGAAAGAGCTCCTTGCTTATCTCAGGCAATAGCTGTGGTAGTAACATTTCAAGGCGGGTGTCATAGGTATTATCTATCCTGATTTTCCCATCAATGTCCTCAGCTATAACCCCACCGATGCAATCAAACTCCCTGATTTCCTTTACCCTGTCGGCTAGTTTTTTATTTCCCGCCAACAGTTTTTGCACAGTGCTTACATCTTTAGGCGAAACATAAATTCTGACTTTATCAATATCAAGTATATTGATAGTTTCCTTAATTAGGTTCAAGGGTGAACTTTCATCACTTGAAAAGCCGGACAATATCCCTTTTACGCTGTTAATTATCTCGTCAACTATCTTGGTTTTGGCGGCTAATAACTCTTGCCGAGCTGTTATTGAAGCCTGGGCCAGAATTCGGGTAGCTTCTTCTTTAGCTTTCTCTATTAGCTTGCCTTTTTCTTCCTCAAGCTTTGCTGCCTGTTGCCTTTTAGCTTTCCCTATTCTTTCCTCAGCCCTTGTCTCGGCTTCTTTTACTATATCCTGAGCATCCGCCCTTACTTTATCTAAGATAGCTTCGCTTATTTTCTCCATTCCTCTCATAAGACACCCACTACATAAGTCCTAACATGGTTAGGGCCATTATGCTCAATACCAGCCCTAGAACTCCCAGTAGCTCGACGAACACGGCTAGCATCATGGTACTGATAAATATCTGTCCCTTTGTTTTGGGCAGGAGTGAGATACCTGAGGCGCATATGTGGCCTTGATATATTGCCGAGAAAAATTCAGCAAAAGCTGCTATAAGCCCAATGCCAAGTACAGCCATGCCATTGCCACCTGCCTCTACTTTGGGAACCACCGCGGTTATGATGAGTATCATTACTATAAGTCCATAAAAGGTCTGTGTCATCGGTAACGATGCTAGTACTATTACATTCCTGAACTGCCCTGGGTCCTCGGACAACGTGGCTGTCCCAGCAGAGGCAGCCTTAGCTATCCCGAATACAGAGCCTAGTATGCCACCGATTAGCGCTAAAACACCACCAAGCACAGCAAAAAACGTTGAATCAACCATAAATTCTCATACCTCCTTTAAGATTGTGTTGACATGGGCACAGATATCCGCTTCTTTAATTTGAAGGGGCTATATTCCCTACCTCCCCCTTCATAGAACTTAAACAGAAACTCCACAAAGCATAATCTAAGCGAGTGGACAAAACCGGTAATAACACTAAGCACCAGGTTAAGTAGATGCCCAAAAATTAAAATCACAATTCCTAAAATACCACCGAGGATAAGACCAACTACACCAGGTATTATCCCGCGGGATACCTCTGCCAGCATATTAAAAGCTGAGGCAAGGTAAAATGTGGCCAGGCCTACTCCGGCTAATCGGCAATATGACATTATATCCCCTAAGATACCAGTTAAGTCGAAAATCCCGGTAATCATTCCTAATCCACCACTCTGGATGATGTTGCCAGCGATAACTACTATTAGACCCACAATCATAATGTATGAGCAGATAGCATACATCTGCTCAGTAAACAACGGGAAATCAACATGCAACATAAAGTGAAGAATAGAAGGTATTCCAAATTGAAGTAAAAATAAACCGACTTTGGTGACTATTAACCCTTTGTTTCTTTCTTTTGCCCCTTTGATGAGTGCCAATAGATGACCTATATTTACATGAACGAAACCTATTACTAGGGCTAGCACTATGAATAATATGGGGTCTTGAAGGGTTTGTTTAACTCCCTCCACGAGGGCTAGAGACTCAATGCCGAAGAATTTATAAATGTCTCCCAAGTATGTTCCGGAAAGCAAGCCAATGACTAAAGCAACACCACCACATATATAAATTAACTTTTTAAATAGCTTAAAGCCCTCAGATTCAGGGGTATCAACAAATTTACTCAGGAGAAATTTACCAAGAAGTATAATCCCCAAGGCATAAACCACATCACCTACCATGAGACCGAAGAAAAAAGCAAAGGAATAAGCTACTATCGGCGTAGGGTCCCATTCCCTATACTTTGGGGTGGCAAACAAGTTCACAATGACCTGGAACGGCTTAATCCCGGCTAAGTTCTTTAGTTTAGTAGGGGGTTCTTCTGATGGTTCCGGCTTTCTGGTATCAATAAACACGTAGTCTATATTCTCTTTAACTTCAGAGGTTACCGGCTCAATATTGTTCTCCGGAATCCAGCCTTCAATTAAGGTTACATACTTGGCTTCACTGGCTTTTTCTAAAACCGAGAGTCTTTCATTTTCGGCTGATAACGCTTCCCTCAAAAGAGCAAGCCTATTTAAGTCTTCTCCAGCCTTACTTTGGAGTTCTTCACCAAGTTTGGTCGATTCCTGTTCAAGACTGCCAATTTTACCTTTGGTTATGTCAAGAAAGTCCCTCAGGGTTAAATCTTCGCTTGGTATTTCTAAAATTTTGCCCTGGGCATCGGTAACTGTGGACTCTATGATTTCTTGGTCTCCAACCTTACCTATCGCATGAAAAACGGTTTCATTTTCTACAGAGGCAACAATATTTTCGAATAGGTAATTTTTAAGCTTATCGTGTAAAGTCTTATATGTCTCACTCCGAAGAACAAAAACCCTGGAGAAAAGGTAGCCTCCAGAAAAGTTTAAATCCCCTAGCCTAAGCTCAGTTTGTCCAGCCAGAGGCTCAAGATACCTGCTTAGTTCCGTTAACTGCTGGGTCTCATCGTTGAGTTTGATGATTCTCTCGTGCAGCTTATTAATCTTGTTGTATAATAATCTTACCTCGTTGCCAATCTCATCAAAGGCTCTAGTGTATATTACTTCAACATCTTCTCCTAGAGACACCCGCTCTTTCTGTGGTATGTAACTTAACACATTGTCAACGAAGGTTAACAGCTCGCTGACTTCTCTTTGTTCACGTTCAATGACTGCTTTATCTAGAGGCTTTAACTCTTTACTTTCCTCAATATGAAGCACCCCGATTCTATGCAAAGTTTTGAGAGCCTTCTCTGAGTAATCCTTCATTGTCATTACTCTAACTTTGACCATAGACTCAGGGTTATTGAGGATTAGAGGTATCATCTCAACTCGGCTCCGATGATAATACTCACTATGTGTTCCGTAATTTTCTCCACCTTCTTGCCGACACCAGCTCTAATCTCAGAAGCTTTCTGCTTAGAATCTTCTACATTTTGGTTAGCTTCTTGTCTAGCCTTATGTATAATTCGCTGGCACTCAGTTTTGATTTCATCCATGGGTAACTCTGAGGAGAGAATTTGGTTAGTCTCCTCGCTAGCTTTAAGAAAAATTTCGTTAGCTCGGCTCCTAGCCTCTTCAAGTATCTTTTCAGCTTCAATCTCGATGGTTTCTACACTGCTTGTCATTTCTTCTGCGGACATAGCACACCTTTTCAAAAATTTGGGGGAAGTTATATCTTGGAGGAGCTTATTGCTTTCGTTGTCGCCGTGAGTTGGTCTTCTTTTTGAATCGTGTTATTCCTAAGTGAACAACGATTTCAAAGTCAAATTATAGCGTAAGTTTTCCCTAAAGTAAATGGGGCTGTTCCCCACTCAAGGCATATAAGAAACTTTAACCAAACCAAAGCTTGAGTTAATAATGTGCTTAAGGATACTATATCAAGAGTAAATCCGTAAAGCATGTGGTATAATTACTGGAAAGGGAGAGGTGTCCGAGTGGTTCATGGTGCCGCTCTCGAAAAGCGGTCTCGCCTTTGGCGAGCGTGGGTTCGAATCCCACCCTCTCCGCCACCTCACACCGAGGAGGTAAAGAAGGATGAATAACAAGAAGAAGTGCTTCGTTATCATACCATTCTCGAAAACTCAATCCTGTACTGAGCAGAAGTGGACAGACATATTTGAGTATATTATTAAGCCGGCAGTTGAGGAAAATGGGCTTGGTTATGAGTGCGAGCGCTCTGTTGCAGGAAGAGAGAATATTGTTAAAGGTATCTTAGAAGCATTAAATAAAGCGAATGTAGTAATAGCTGACTTGACCGACAAAAACCCAAATGTGTTCTATGAGCTGGGAGTAAGACACACATTAACAAATCGCACTATTCTTATTGCTCAAGGTAAAAAGCATATCCCATTTGATTTAAGACCATACCCGGTTGCTTTTTATAATGAATCTCCAGCCAAAATAGCAGAATTCAAGAGAGACATAAAGAAAAAACTAGAGGATATAGAGAAAAACCCTGAACGGGCAGATAATCCAGTAGCCGATTTCTTAAAAGAGAGAAACATTGAGTTGCTTGCCCATGAGAAATCTACTAATTTAAAAAAACTAAGCGCACTAATTTCTGAGATGTCACGGAATCTTATATCTATTAAACCAATTCTGACAATGTGCCAGGAAAACCAGGAGGCAAGGAAAAAGAATAAACAAACTAGCGTTTTGAGTATACGTTTTGAAAACAATTGCCTCGGCTTTCTTTTAGCCAATTGGTATATTCTACTACCTGAAATGTTATTGAAGAGTCTATCGACCTTTAATTATGCCATTGTGAGTACAAATAGTCGCCTAGACCTGTGGGCAAATGAAAGGTATGAGGATTCTATCGAAAAAAATTTAATAGAAGGTTTGCCGCTTATAAAGCAAAGGCTTGAGACGTTTATGAGAGAAATCAATAAAATCAGAATGGATTATATAAACGATAATTACCAAGAAATTGAAGCACCACCAATTCTATTAGTCTCACCTGAACACGAAGAATATCTCAAACTAACAGGATAGCCCTTAGTTATTATGGAGAGGTGCTGGAGTGGTCTAACAGGCGCGCCTGGAGAGCGCGTGTCGGATTTTCCGACCGTGGGTTCGAATCCCACCCTCTCCGCCATATTATCCCCTTTGATAATTAGACACACTGCATTGAAAGGAAACCTGCCATTAAAAAATCCAGTTTTCGCTCGTTTTTTTCAGGATTGCTCCCCCTCTTTGTGCTAGCACACTTTGGACATCACCTGCTGGCCGCACTGCTAATACCACTTTTACCATTCATCCGTGACGACTTTGCCCTTGATTACACTCAGATAGGATGGGTGGCCTCCGCATTCACTCTGTCATATGGCATCAGCCAGCTACCAGCGGGGTGGTTAGCCGACCATGTTAACCCTCGTATGGTAATCACCATAGGCATCTCCGGTGTGGCACTGTCCGGACTTCTAGTTGGTCTTTCCTCAACCTATATTATGCTAGTCCTCTTCTTAGTGCTGCTGGGAGTGACGGGTGGTGGCTACCACCCAGCCGCAGCCCCATTACTCACAGCATTTGTTGAGCCGAAGAACCGGGGCCGAGTACTAGGTCTCCACCAGATAGGCGGCACTGCCAGCTACTTCTTGGCCCCACTGATCGCCGTCGCCATTGCTACCGCCTTGGGCTGGCGTGGCTCATTCATTGCGCTAGCTATCCCAGTCATCATATTTGGCATCGTATTCTATATGCTCCTTGGCCGGCGGGAACATACCCAAACAGGCGAACCCGAGCTGCCCACCACCAGTTATACCGAGATACCGTTTGCTCCAAGTCATCGGCGCCGCCTGGTAGCATTTATTATTATAGGCGTAGTCATCCAGGTCCTGCTTCTTTCCACAATTTCGTTTGTCCCTTTGTTCGTTGTTGACCACTTCGGCGCCAGTAAAGAACTAGCGGCAGTCTTATTGTCTCTCATCCACTCTGGCGGATTATGGGCTGGACCTTTAGGTGGGTACCTCTCCGACCGTCTGGGTAAAGTGCCAGTGATGCTAGCAGCGTGCCTTATTGCCGGACCTGTTGTTTATCTACTGAACTTGGTATCTTTCGGCTGGAGTATCTGCATTGTACTACTTGTCATCGGCGCATGTATGTATATCGGCATGCCAGTGTCCGAGGCGTATATCATCAGCCATACCTCAGAGCGTAACCGCTCAACAATACTTGGCGTCTACTATACCACCAGCCGGGGAGGTTCCGGCCTCATAATACCAGTAATGGGGTATCTTATTGACCGTTTTGACTTCAACACCGCTTTTACCGTTGTCGGTGCTGCCCTGCTCGCAGTGACCCTCGTCTGCTCTATGTTTTTATGGGGAAGTCGAGACTGACCGTCTCTTGAATAGAGGTTTCACTAGCGTTTCTATAGGTTCCGAGTTACACTTCAATTCACAATTGTCTTCGATTTGCCTCTATGCTAGAATGGCACTGCTTTGAAAGTGAGTAAGGAAGACACTAAATACTGGGTGGGCTTTAGTCTTATATCTGGTATTGGACGCGTTAGATTAACCCAGCTTGAGAACTACTTTGGTAGTCTGGAAAATGCCTGGAGAGCGACAACCACCGAACTGAAGCAGGCGGGTCTGGATAGCGGCTCAATACGGGCTGTTACCACTTGGCAACCAAAGATTTCTCTGGAAGCAGAGATGGAAAAACTGGACCGCTATGGGGTAAAGGTATTTACCTGGCATGACGAGGATTATCCATCCCGGCTTAAAGAAATATATGATTATCCACCACTGCTTTATGTCAGGGGTTCCCTGCTCCCTGAGGATGAGTGGTGTCTGGCAGTGGTAGGGACTCGTCGGGCAACTGTCTACGGGAGGCAGGTAACCGAGGAAATAGTAGCTGACCTAGCTCGAAGCAAAATCACTATTGTAAGTGGTTTGGCTAAAGGGATTGACTCGGTAGCCCATCATAGCGCCTTAGAAGCCGGCGGCAGGAGTATTGCTGTATTTGCTTGTGGGCTTGATATTGTTTACCCTAGCGAGAACGCTAATCTAGCTCGTAGTATTATTCAGCAGGGAGCCATAATAAGTGAGTATCCTCTGGGAACCAGACCTAAGGCTGATAATTTCCCCCGGCGTAACCGTATCATGAGTGGATTGAGCTTGGGGGTTCTAGTTGTTGAAGCTGGGGAAACTAGTGGGGCGTTGATTACAGCACACCTAGCCTTGGAGCAAAATAGAGAGGTGTTTGCTATTCCGGGTAGTGTTTTGTCGCCAGCCAGTAGAGGCACCAATCACCTTATTCAGGAAGGAGCTAAACTAATTCGTGATTACACTGATATTTTAGAGGAATTGAACCTGACGGCTGTAGTTCGCCAGATAGAAATGAAGGAGGTTATCCCAGCCTCTGATACCGAGTCCCTGTTACTAAAGCAACTGGGCGCCGAGCCAACCCATATTGATGAGGTCTGTCGCAGTAGTGGTCTGCCAATACCAACGGTCAGTAGCACTCTAGCCATGATGGAGCTTAAGGGCTTGGTAAAGCAGGTGGGCGCTATGAATTACGTTCTGGCTCGGGAAGCCAGAGAGGAATACAGGGTACAAGTGGATTAGGTGCTATGAAAAGGAATTTGGTTATAGTTGAGTCACCAGCTAAGGCTAGAACGCTAAGCAAGATTTTAGGGAAAGGCTATAGCCTCAAAGCCTCGATGGGTCATGTCAGAGACCTGCCCAAGAGCCAATTGGGCGTAGATATAGAGAATGGCTTTGCGCCTAAATACGTGGTGCCCAGAGCGAAAAGTAAAATTGTAAAGGAGCTTAAACAGGCAACTGGAAGCGCATCCATTATATATCTAGCCACCGACCCCGACCGTGAGGGAGAAGCCATCTCCTGGCATCTAGTTGAGGTAACAAAACCTAATAAGATACCCTACCGTCGCGTCGTCTTTCACGAAATAACCAAGGAAGCCATTGAGCAAGCCTTTAAGCATCCCCGTTCTATAGACATGCAATTAGTCAATGCTCAACAAGCCCGGCGTATCCTAGATAGGTTGGTAGGCTATAAGATTAGCCCGCTGCTGTGGCAGAAGGTAAGAAGAGGGCTCTCCGCAGGCAGAGTTCAGTCGGTAGCACTAAGGATTATTGTTGACCGTGAGCGGGAAATTAACAAGTTTATCCCGGTAGAATTTTGGACTATTGAAGCTGAGTTAACCAAGAAAATACCCACCGCTGAGGCCATACCCTTCCGGGCTATGCTGATTGGTCTTACCGATGGCACTAAGCTGGATATTCATAACCGGGAAGAAGCCACCGAGATTAGTGATGAACTCAAGCAAGCCGGCTACAGTGTTATTAAAGTAAAGACTAAAAAAGTAACCCGTCAGCCAGCCCCACCGTTTATAACCAGCACTTTACAACAGGAAGCTTGGCGCAGGTTTCATTTTACTGCTAGTTATACTATGGCTGTTGCCCAGCAACTTTATGAAGGTCTGCCTATAGGTGATGAAGGCAGCGTAGGGCTTATAACCTATATGCGAACTGACTCTACTCGGGTAGCTCGCTCAGCCATTGTTGAAGCCAGAGAATTTATTAGTGATAAGTATGGCTCTCAATTTATTCCGCCTCACGCTCGTTCCTTCGTCAGAAAAGTGAAAGGGGCACAAGAAGCCCATGAAGCTATTCGTCCCACCAAAATTCGGCGGGAGCCACTTTTGATTAGACCATACCTTACTGCTGCCCAGTTTAAGCTTTACCAGCTTATCTGGAAACGAATGGTGGCTAGCCAGATGTCGGCGGCTTTATTTGATAACACTACCGTTGACATTGAAGCCAGATGCCTAGATGCCAAGACCGACTATCTTTTCAGAACTTCCTGTTCGGTGAACACTTTCCCCGGATTTATCATTCTTTATACCGAGGAGAAAGACGAAGTTGAGACAGAAGGAAAGAAAAGTCCCCTGCTCCCCCAGTTAGAGAAAGGTGACGAGCTTAAGCTTCTAGGACTCTTCCCTGAGCAGCATTTTACTCAGCCCCCAGCCCGTTTTACCGAAGCCACATTGGTTAAGATGTTAGAGCAATGGGGTATCGGACGTCCCAGTACCTATGCCCCCATCCTGTCTACAATTCAGGAGCGGGGATATGTTACCAAGGCTAACGGTAACTTTCAGCCCACAGAGTTGGGGTTTGTGGTCAATGACTTACTTACCAAACATTTCGCTGACATCGTTGACATTGAGTTCACCGCTCATATGGAAGACCAGTTGGATGAGGTAGCCCATGAAAATAGAGACTGGGTGGGTGTGGTTCAAGATTTTTATGTGCCCTTTGAGGAAAGCCTTAAAAATGCCACGCTACACATGGAGAAGGTAAAACCCCCAGAGGAGCTAACTGAGGAAATTTGCCCTGAATGTGGTAAGCCTATGGTAGTCAAATTTGGGCGTTATGGAAAATTTCTAGCCTGTAGTGGCTACCCTGAGTGCAAATATACTAAGCCCTTCCAGATTAGGATTGGTGTTAAGTGTCCCCTGTGTGGCAGTGAGCTAATAGAGAGGCTGAGCAAAAAGAAGCGCACCTTTTACGGCTGCAGTAACTATCCAAATTGCCAGTTTGCCACCAATTTTAAGCCTCTCCCCCAGCCCTGCCCCAAGTGTGGCAGCCTTCTCACCCTGTACCGGGGAAAGCAGGCAAAATGTATTAAGTGTGAGTATAAAGGAAAGCTACCAAAATCAGAAGCAAAGATGACTGTGGGTGCCACACAAGAATAGACACCCTTCAAAAGTCTTAAGGCAACACCTCAAAAGATTTTTCTAAAAATTTCCTTCACATTCTTTTATTATAAAATAATGACATTTTGCAAATAATTAGAAAAAATACTTGACATTTTCAAAAT
>Ga0315282_10009010_pt1 | contig 15964 bp, 10 predicted proteins | sample YL17G07_20_MG_FD_203693 | JGI IMG/M metagenome (GOLD analysis project Ga0315282, IMG submission 203693) | Sediment microbial communities from Yellowstone Lake, YNP, Wyoming, USA - YL17G07_20 | ecosystem: Environmental > Aquatic > Freshwater > Lake > Sediment | place: USA: Wyoming | collected...
ATGTGGTTGATGATGGCGCGTGTCACGAGAAACTGGCTCTTCAAGTTGATGGCGATGCCGAAGTCCCAGCTCTCTTCGGTGAGGTCCTGAAAGGCGCGCAACTCCTCCTCCTGCCCATAGACGACCATGCCGGCGTTGTTGACCAGCGCGTCGATCTTGCCGTGACAGGCCAAGACCTCGTCGACCATGCGCTGCACCTGGTCGGCCTTGGTGAGATCGGCCGTGTGCGACGAGACGGTGAACCCTCGCGCCTGCAGCGCCTCGGCGCACTCGTGCACCTTGTCGGCGATGTCGACGATCGCCAGCTCGGCGCCCTCATCGCCGAACACCCCGGCCGTGGCGAAGCCGATGCTGTTCGTCTTGGCGACGCCAGTCACCACGACGGTCTTGCCCTCGAAACGCCCCTTGCGCTCGACCACGCTGTCCCTCCGATGTCGCTCGATCCCGCAAGGCCGACCCTGATGGGAGGCCCGTGCGGGAGGCATGTTACGCCGATTATAGAGTCCAGGCGCGCGCGCTCCTATACCGGAAACGGCAAAGACGCCGGCAGCGGCCGCGACGACGAACCGCCGGCGCGGTCGTCGACCGGTTCGGCGGACGCTGCCTGCCGCCGAGGTCGGCGACCGCCAGCGCCGCGGGGCGCTGCCTCGTCGCGGGGCGCTGCCTCGTCGCAGGGCGCTGCCTCGTCGCAGGGCGCTGCCTTGTCGCGCTCACTCGAAGATGGCTGCGGGAGCCGCCGGGTAGCGGGCGCGGAAGTAGGCGGCGACGTCGGCGAAGTCGCCCGCTTCGACGACCTGCACGGCGTCGCTGCCGCCCAGCGCCTCGAGCAGGAGCCAGGTGCCGTCGGTCTTGCGGTGCAGCAGTGCGGCGAACGTCTCGGAGCGGCTCGTGGCGGAGAGCACCTGCTCCAGCTCGGCGTATGCCCAGCGATCTCTCACGCGCAGCTTGTACACGACGAACTCCGCGCGCCGGTTCTCGATACCGGTGCGCACGCCGTCGAGGATCTGCTTGCGCTCGACGCTCCCGAAAGGCGGCGTGTAGACCTCGTCGGGGGCGTGCGTGGGGCCCACGGTGGGAGACGGTGCGCCCGGCTTGGGGTTTGCCGACGCGCGCAGCACGGCGACCTGGGCCTCAAGTTGCGCGATGCGTTGTTGTGCCGTGGCGAGGTCGTCGGTCGTCTGATCGAGACGGTGCTGCAGGTCGGTCGGCTGTGAGGCGCCGCAGCCGCCTGTCGCGAGGCCGGACGCGATGGCCACGGCCGCGACGAGGAGGGCCAGCCGGCGCGACCACCGGCGGCGCGCCGCGCCCGGCGGGGTTTTCGCGCGGCGCGCGGAGGGCACTTCTCCGACGACGGGCGGCTGTCTTGTCTTCATGGATCTCCCCCGAGTGCGACGACGCTCTACGAAGATTCTACAGGCAGCCGCGGCGACCTGTGCGAGTCACGGCGGGTCCCGGTTCGACCGGGGCTTGGGATAGAGTGGACAGGGCGCGACCGGGCGGCGGCGCGCCGCCGGAGCGGGAGGCAGCGATGAGCGTTGGGACGACGGACGACTTGCCGGCGACACGCCTGCACGGCGAGGGCCTGCAGGGCGTGAGCAAGCGGGTCGCGATCTCTTCGGCCGACGGCTGGGAGGGGTGGGTCATGCGCGTGTTCGATGTGGAGGAGGGCGGGCATACGCCGCGCCACGCCCACGAGTGGCCGCACATCAACTACGTCGTGAGGGGCACGGGCCGTCTGCATCTCGACGGCGACGACCACGAGCTTGCGCTGGGCGCCTACGCGTTCGTTCCTGCAGGCGCCACGCATCAGTTCTCCAACGCCGGCCGCGGCACGTTCCGCTTCATCTGCATCGTGCCGGACGAGGGTGAGGCGTGAGCCAAGGCAAGCGTTCGAGAAGGTAGGAGGACATGACCGACCAGGCGAACACGGTGACCGGCTCGTTGGATGAGGCCTGTATCAACACGATCAGGTTCCTCTCGGCCGACGCGGTCCAGAAGGCGAACTCCGGCCACCCCGGCATGCCGATGGGCATGGCGGCGCCGGCCTACGTGCTGTGGACCCGCCATCTGAAGCACAACCCGGCCGACCCGGCGTGGCCCGACCGCGACCGCTTCGTGCTCTCGGCCGGTCACGGCAGCATGCTGCTCTACTCGCTGCTCTACCTGACCGGCTACGGCCTCACGCTCGACGATATCAAGCAGTTCCGCCAGTTCGGCAGCCGCACACCCGGCCATCCCGAGTATGGGGTCACGCCCGGCGTCGAGACGACGACCGGCCCGCTTGGGCAGGGGTTCGGCAACGCGGTCGGCATGGCCATCGCCGAGGCCTTCCTCGCCGAGCGTTTCAACCGTGATGCTCATCGCGTCGTCGACCACTTCACGTACGTGATCGCGGGCGACGGCGACATGATGGAGGGCCTCAGTCACGAGGCCGCGTCCCTGGCCGGACACCTGGGGCTGGGCAAGCTGATCGTGCTCTACGACGATAATCACATCTCGATCGAAGGCGACACCGACCTGGCCTTCGGCGACGACACCTGCGAGCGCTTCGCGGGCTACCACTGGCACACGCAGCGCGTCGCCGACGCCAACGATCTCGACGCCGTCGACGGCGCCCTGCAGGCCGCCAAGAAGGTCGCCGACAAGCCGTCGCTCATCTGCGTACGCAGCCACATCGGCTTCGGGGCGCCGCACAAGCAAGACACCGCCTCGGCTCACGGCGAGCCGCTCGGCGTCGACGAGCTGAAGGCGGCCAAGGAGAGCCTGGGCTGGCCGCCCGAGGCGATGTTCCTCGTGCCCGACGAGGCGCTGGCGCGTTTCCGCGAAGCTTTGGCGCGAGGCGCGCGCGCCGAGGCCGACTGGAGGCGGCGCTGCGACGCGTGGCGGGTCGCCGATCCGGGGCTCGCCGGGGAATGGAACAGGGCCCATTCCCGCGATCTCGCCCCCGGCTGGGACGCCGATCTGCCGGTCTTCACGCAGGCCGACGGCGCGCTGGCCACGCGCTCCGCGGCCGGCAAGGCGCTGAACGCGATCGCCCCGCACGTGCCGACGTTGATGGGAGGCTCGGCCGACCTTGCGCCCTCCACCAACACCACGATGAAAGACGCGGGCGACTTCGAGCCGGGCGGCTTCGGTGGGCGCAACATGCACTGGGGTGTGCGCGAGCACGGCATGGCCGCGGCGCTCAACGGCATGACCCTGCACGGCGGCGTGTTCGCCTACGGCGCCACGTTCTTCGTCTTCACCGACTACATGCGCCCGTCGCTGCGTCTGGGCGGCCTCATGGAGCTGCCGGTGGTCTACGTGCTCACGCACGACAGCGTCGGCCTCGGCGAAGACGGGCCCACGCACCAGCCGGTCGAACAGCTGGCGATGATGCGTGCGACGCCCAACTGGACCATCGTGCGCCCGGCCGACGCCAACGAGGCCGTGGTCGCGTGGAGGGTGGCGATGACGCACCGTGGCGGGCCCATCGGGCTCGTGCTTACGCGCCAGAAGCTGCCCATCATCGACCGGTCTATCTACGCGCCCGCCGACGGCTTGGCACGGGGCGCCTACGTCCTGGCCGACGCGGCCGGCGGAGCGACGCCCGACGTGATCGTCATCGCTACCGGCAGCGAGGTGCACCTGGCGCTCGAGGCGCACGCGCGCCTGTGCGCCGAAGGCGTGCAGGCGCGCGTGGTCAGCATGCCGAGCTGGGAGCTCTTCGCAGCGCAAGATGCCGCCTATCGCGAATCGGTGCTGCCGGCGCGCGTCGAGAAGCGCCTGGCCGTGGAGGCGGGCGCGTCGTTCGGGTGGGAGAAATGGGTGGGCGAGCGCGGCGAGGTCATCGCGCTCGACCGCTTCGGCGCCTCGGCGCCCGGCGAGCGCGTGATGGGCGAGTTCGGTTTCACGGCCGAGCACGTGTACCGGCGCGCCAAGGCGTTGGCGACGTCGGGTTAAGGTTGCGCGTCGCGCGGCTGCGTTGCGGCGAGCACGAGAGAGTGAGGAGGTTCATCCCCATGGACGACCTGAACCGTCTGGTCAAGCTGCGCGACCTCGGGCAGAGCGTGTGGCTCGACTTCATCAGCCGTGATCTGATGACCTCGGGAGAGCTGCGTCGCCTGATCGACGACGACGCCGTGCGCGGCATGACGTCGAACCCGACGATCTTCGAGAAGGCCATCGGCGGCAGCGGCGACTACGACCACCAGATCGAGAAGCTGGCGCGCGACGGTCGCGACGCCCGCGAGATCTGCGACGCCCTCGCAGTGGCCGACGTGCAAAGCGCCGCCGATACGCTGCGGCCGGTCTTCGACGCCGAGGCCGGCGCCGACGGTTACGTCTCGATCGAGGTCGGCCCGTGGCTTGCCCACGACACTGAGAAGACCGGCAGCGAGGCCCACAGGCTGTGGCGGCTCGTCGACCGGCCGAACCTCATGGTGAAGATCCCGGCGACGCCGGCCGGCATCCCGGCGATCCGCGACTGTCTCGCCGAGGGCATCAACATCAACGCGACGCTGATGTTCTCGATCGCCGACTACGAGGCGGTCGTCGAGGCGTTCCTGAGCGCTCTCGAGCGGCGTGTGCTCCGTGGCGAGGCCGTCGACGGCGTCGCCTCCGTCGCCAGCTTCTTCGTCTCGCGGGTCGACACCCTGGCCGACAAGCTGATCGACGAGCGACTGCGCGACGAGTCGCGAGCCGATGTGCGGCGGTCTCTCGAGGGTCTACGCGGGCAGCTTGCCGTCGCCAACGCGAAGCTGGTCTACGAACGCTTCCGCGAGGTGTTCGACTCCGAGCGCTGGCAGCGGCTGCAGGAGTGCGGCGCGCGCGTACAACGGGTCCTGTGGGCGAGCACAGGCACCAAGAACGCGGCCTACAGCGACGTCAAGTACGTCGATGAGCTCATCGGCGCCGACACGATCACGACGCTGACCCCAGCGACCATCGCGGCGTTCCGCGATCACGGCGCGCTGCGACGCACCGTCGACGAGCACCTGGCCGAGGCGCACCGGTTGTTCGCGCAGGCGCGCGACGCGGGCATCGACATGGAGGCCGTCACGGCGCGGCTCCAGGTCGAGGGCGTCGCCGCCTTCGTTAAGTCGTACGAGACCTTGCTGGCGGTGATCGACGACAAGCGGCGGCGTGCGCGGGGCGAGGTCGCCTGACGGCTCAGCGCGTGAGCCTCTTCGAGCCGTAAGAGGGAGGGCGCTGTCTGGCGCCGGCGGGGCCCGGAGGGCCCCGCCGGCGCCCACCGAGCACGAGGACTGGAGGAGCGATATGGAACTGGCCATGGTCGGCCTGGGACGGATGGGCGCCAACATGGCGCTGCGTCTGACGCGCGCCGGGCACACGGTGATCGGCTACGCGCGGCATAGCGATACGGTCCAGCGGGCCCGCGACGAGGGAGCCGTCGCCGACGGCACGACGTCGCTCGCCGACTTGGTGGGCCGGCTCTCGCATCCGCGTTTCGTGTGGCTGATGGTGCCGGCGGCAGCGGTCGACGCGACGCTCGCAGCGCTTGTGCCGCTCCTGGAGCCGGGCGACGTCGTCGTCGACGGCGGCAACTCGTTCTACCGCGACGACGTGCGTCGCGCAGCGGCGCTCGCCGAGAAGGGCCTCCACTATCTCGATGTCGGCACGAGCGGCGGCACGTCGGGTCTCGAGCGTGGCTACTGCCTCATGATCGGCGGCGAAGACGAGCCTGTGCGGCGCCTGACGCCGCTGTTCGAGGCCCTGGCCCCCGGCATGGGCTCGGTCTCACGCACGCCCGGCCGCGAAGAGACGAGCGGCACGGCGGAGCAGGGTTACCTGCACTGCGGCCCCAGCGGCGCCGGGCACTTCGTGAAGATGGTGCACAACGGCATCGAGTACGGGATCATGGCCGCCTACGCCGAGGGTTTCAACATCTTGCGTCACGCGAACGTGGGCAAGGCGCAGCACGACGTCGACGCCGAGACGGCGCCTCTGCAGCATGCCGAGTTCTACCGGTACGACCTGCCCATCGCCGAGGTGGCCGAGCTGTGGCGGCGGGGCAGTGTGATCGCCTCGTGGCTGCTCGACCTCACTGCCGCGGCGCTCCTCGAGGACCCGGCACTGGCGCAGTTCGGCGGGCGTGTCTCCGACTCCGGAGAAGGACGCTGGACGGTCGCGGCGGCCATCGATGAAGGTGTGCCGGCGACGGTGCTGGCCGCCGGCCTGTTCGACCGTTTCGCGTCGCAAGGCAACGCCGACTACGGCGACAAGGTGCTCTCGGCGATGCGCTACGCCTTCGGCGGGCACCTCGAAAAGGCGGCGGCGCCGCCGGCCGCAGGCGGAGCGGCGGCACACACGCCCGCTGCGGGGCCCGCGGGCGGCCCGGTACGTGACGCGGAAGCGCAGCGGTGAGCGCCTCAATCGGCTACGAAGAGCGTGAGCCCAAAGAGGAAGAGGGCACGACGCCGCGGACCGCCGCCGGCCTGCCACTCGAGTCGCCGCTGGCCGTGGCGCGGCGACCCGACCCCTGCGCCATCGTCATCTTCGGCGCCACCGGCGACCTGACGAGCCGCAAGCTGGTCCCGGCGCTGTTCGACCTCATCTGCCACGGCGTCATCCCCCACGAGTTCGCCATCGTCGGCTTCGGCCGCCGGCCGTGGAGCGACGACGACTTCCGCAAGGTGGTCGCCGAGGCCGTCGACGACTTCTACGGCGCCGGCATGGTAGCCGGCCGGGAGTGCGGGCAGATCCTGCGCGAGGCGCGCTACGTCGTCGGCGAACCCGACGATCCGGCGGGCTTCAAGCAGCTTGCCGCCGTGCTCGACGAGGTCGACACGACCTACGGCACGCGTGGCAACCGCATCTTCTACCTGGCGACGCCGCCCAGCCTCTTCGCGCCCATCGTCGGGCAGCTCGGCGCGGTCGGCCTGGCGCGACGCGGCTGGGGCGGCGGCTGGGGTGGCGATCGCGCCGGGCCGCACGAGAGCTGGCAGCGCGTCGTCGTCGAGAAGCCGTTCGGGCACGACCCCGAGAGCGCGCAGCAGCTCAACACGGCGATCCACGAGGTCTTCGACGAAAGCCAGATCTACCGCATCGACCACTACCTGGCCAAGGAGACGGTGCAGAACATCCAGGTGCTGCGCTTCGCCAACGGCATCTTCGAGCCCATCTGGAACCGGCGCTACGTCGACCACGTGCAGATCACGGCAGCCGAGTCGCTGGGCGTCGAGCACCGCGGCGCCTACTACGAGGAGGCGGGCGCGCTGCGCGACATGATCCAGAACCACCTCATCCAGCTTCTCGCCCTCACGGCCATGGAGCCGCCGGTCTCGTTCAGCTCCGACGCGGTGCGCGACGAGAAGGTGAAGGTGGTCAAGGCCATCCGCCCGATCCCCGTGAGCCAGGTCGACCTCTACGCGGCGCGTGGCCAGTACGTGCAGGGCACGATCGACGGCCAGGCCGTGCCCGGCTACCGGCAAGAAGACCGCGTCTCGCCCACGTCGGTCACCGAGACCTACGCCGCGGTCAAGCTGCTCATCGACAACTGGCGCTGGCAAGGGGTGCCCTTCTACCTGCGCACGGGCAAGCGCCTGCCGCACCGCGTGACCGAGATCGCCGTGCAGTTCAAGCGTCCACCGCACCTGCTCTTTCGCGAGACCGGCTTGCACGGCGACCGCGTGCCGCCCAACCAGCTCATCTTGCGCATCCAGCCCGACGAGGGCATCTCGCTGTGCGTCGAGGCCAAGCAGCCGGGCCAGGCCATCCGTCTGCAGCGCGTCGATCTGCAGTTCAGCTATGGCTCGACCCTCAACGAGCTGCCGTTCAGCGCCTACGAGACGCTGCTGCTCGACTGTATGGAGGGCGACTCGACGCTCTTCAACCGCGCCGACCAGGTCGAGGAGGCATGGCGCGTGGTGGCGCCGATCCTCGAAGCATGGAAGACGGCGCCCGCCCGCGGCGTGGCCATCTACGAGGCCGGGAGCTGGGGACCGGAGGCGTCCGATGCGCTGCTCGCCCACGACGGTCGCCAGTGGCGCCGCCCGAGCCCGGCAGGCGATGTCGAGGCCGGCTGAGATCGAGGTCGTCGCCGACGGTGAAGCGCCGGCGCGCCGGGCGGCCGAGGCGTTCGCCTCGGCCGCCCGGCGCGCGGTCTCCGAGCGCGGGCTCTTCACCGTGGCGCTCAGCGGTGGCGCGACGCCGCGCGCCGCGTATGGCCTGCTGGCGGCCGAGCCGTTACGGTCGGCGATCGCGTGGGAGCGCGTCCACCTGTTCTGGGGCGACGAGCGCTGCGTGCCGCCCGAGCACTCCGACAGCGACTACGGGATGGCTCACGAGGCGCTGATCGCGCACGTGCCCATCCCGCCCGAGAACGTGCACCGCCTGCACGGCGAGGACGACCCCGGCGAGGCGGCGCGGGCGTACGCGGCCGAGCTGCGCTCGGCCGTGCCCGCCCGCGCCGCCTCGCGCGCCGATCTGCCGGTGCTCGACCTCGTGTTGTTGGGTCTCGGCGACAACGGGCACACGGCCTCGCTGTTCCCGCACTCCGCGGCGCTGCACGAGACCGAGCGCTTGGTTGTCGCCACCGAGGTCGACGCTGCCGTGCGCCGGCGGCTGACCGTGACCGTGCCGGTCATCAACGCCGCGCGAGAGGTCGTCTTCCTCGTGCAGGGCGCCGCCAAGGCCGACGTCGTGCGCAGGGTGCTCGAGGGGCCGTACGAGCCCGACGAGCTGCCGGCGCAGTTGGTCGCGCCCGACCCGGGGCGGCTGACGTGGCTGCTCGACGAGGCCGCCGCCTCCGCGCTCGACCGCGGGCGGTGAAGGGTACTCGACTGTCGGCGGTGAGAGCTGGTGGCCCGGTGTCCTGGGGCTTGGGCTGCTGTCGCGATCGAGGGCCGAGTGACGCGGTTCCGTGGTATACTTATTCGGCAAGCTGGGTGGCCGCGGCGCCCGGCTTTCCGTGTCTTGGCGAAGCGCGGAAGGCTTGGCGTCGAGGAAAGTCCGGACACCGCAGAGCAGGGCGCTGGATAACGTCCAGCCGGCGAAAGCCGAGGGAAAGCGCAACAGAAAGCACACCGCCAACGGCCGCTGCCGCCTTCGGGCGCGGCGGTGCGGGCAAGGGTGAAACGGTGCGGTAAGAGCGCACCAGCGGCCTGGCGACAGGCCGGCTCGGCAAGCCCCGCCCGGTGCAAGGCCAAATAGGGGAGCGCTTGAGGGTTGCTCGCCCGATGTTCCCGGGTATCGGCCGCACGAGCCGTGCGGTAACGTACGGCCCAGATGGATGGTCACCCTCGACAGGATCCGGCTTATAGGCTTGCTACGTGAGCGGCCCCTTCGCGCAGCTGACGGAGGGGCCGCTCATACGTTGCCGGGGTGGATACCCCTGAGGGTCAAGGACAGAGGGCGGCAGGCAGAGGAGGGTGACGGTGAGCCTGACGGCGGACGACGTGATCGCGGCGCTCCAGTTGGCGCCTCACCCGGAGGGTGGTTACTACCGCGAGACCTATCGTGGGCAAGAGCGCGTGACCACGCCCCGCGGTGAGCGCGCCTCGGCCACGGCGATCCTCTTCCTGGTCACCGGCCAACGGCCGAGCCGTCTGCACCGGTTAGCGAGCGACGAGCTCTGGTTCTTTCATGGGGGAGACCCGCTGGAACTGGCCCTCCTGTTTCCTGACGGGCGCAGTGAGCGGCTCGTTCTCGGCCGCCCGGCTGACGCGCGGGAAAGAGGTGGAGGCGCGCCGCAAGCGCTCGTGCCGGCCGGCGTCTGGCAGGGCGCGCGACTGGTGCCGCGAACTGCCGGCCTGCCGAGTTCCCTCGGTTGGTCGCTCACCTCGTGCGTTGTAGCGCCGGGGTTTGAGTTCGGCGACCTCGAGCTCGCCCGGCGGGGCGAGCTCGAGGTCGCCTACCCCCACGAGACGGCGCTCATCCGAGCTCTGACGGCGGCGCCCGACTGACGGTTGAGCGGCGCTGAGGGCCGGCGGGGTGCCTAGAACGGTGCCCAGAATTCCAGAACGCCCCTCTGAGCACGAATGCCCCTCTTGTTACGCTTTGCTGCGCCGCATTGACAGTTGCGCGAGGTACACCTAGCCCCGGCGGGGGAAGTGGCACCTGCGTCGAGGCGCGTGGGGGGTTATCGTCATGGAAGGGCTTCTCTCTCCGGTTTACCTGCGTTACCTGCGCATCCTGGGCGTGATTGCCTTAGCGATCTTCGGCCCCAAGCGGTTGCCGGAGCTTGGCCGATCGCTGAGCGCCAGCATGCGTGAGTTCAAGACGGGATTAAGCGGTTTGAACGAGCAGATGTCCTCATCGCCAGGCGCTCCGGCGGGGCGTTTTTCCGTCCCCGGCGCGTGGTAATGTTCGCGCCGTGAAGGCGGACACGTTTGCCATATGACGGTGCGCTGGTCCGGCACCTTTGACGAGCTCGAGACGGCGCTGGTTGCCGAGGTGCGCCGTCGGAAGGAGCCCGACCCGTTTGCCCCTCTCACGGTGGTGACCGGCTCGTCGCTAGTTGCCAATCACCTCGCGCGTATCTTGGCGCGCTCCCTTGGGGCTTACGTCAACGTGCGGCTCACGTCGATTCATGACTTAGCGCGCCAGTTGGCGGCGGAGGCGCTCGCGCGCCAGGGCTGGCGCGAAGCGCCAGCCCTGGCGCGCGAGCGCCTCGTCGTTCGACTTCTCCGCACCCGTGGTCCCGACGGCTACTTCGCTCCGGTTGCCACGATGCCAGGGCTGCCAGCCGCGTTGGCGCGCTCATTGAACGACTTGCGCGAGGCGTGCGTGCGCCCAGAACAGGTCATCGAGCTGGCCGGCCAAGGGAACACGGCGGCCAAGATGGGTGCGGTGGGGGCGATCTATGCCGAGTACGTGCGTGCCTTGCAAGAGGCTCGTTTAGCCGACGACGCGGAACTCTACGCTTGGGCCGTCGCCCGACAAGCAGTGGATCCTTGGCCGGCAGAGGAGCCGCTCTTCCTCTACGGTCTCTACGACTTGCCGGAGATGCAGCGGCGACTCTTGGCCAGTCTGCGGGAGCGCATCGCGCACTCGTTCGAGCCGGCGGTGCCGAACGGAAGCGATACGCTGGCGCCGATCCTCGGCGGGTCGGCGCGGCCATGCCTCCAGGCAGAACCGGCGCTCCAGCGACGCGCGCAATCGAGCTCGCTGGAGCGCGTTGTGACCGCGCTAAACGCAGACTCTTCGGTGGTGGCCAGCACCGAGGCTGGCGAGGATGCTCCTCCAGTGGCCGCCCGAGAGATCGCCGGCGCGGAGCGTCCGCCAAACGATGGCTCGCTCGCCTTAGTATCCGTACCCGACGAGGCGGCGCAGCGGTCCGCCGTGGCGCGGGAGATCATGGCTCGAGTGAGCTCTGGTGTTGCCATGTACGCCATTGGCGTAGTCGTCGTCGGCGAGCGCCAGCGCGCTGCCGTGGCCGCGACCCTGGAGGCCGCCGGCATACGGGTCGCGCTGCAGCGGCGGGGCACGAACGTGCGTGCTAAGGCTTTACGCGCCTTACTCGACTGCCTCGTCCCGGCCAACGGAGAGGTTTTCCAGCGCACAGCGGTGCTGGAGCTGGCCGCGAGCGAAGGCGTGTCCGGAGCGGCTGCGAGAGCGGCCGAGTTTGCGCGCTGGGACAGGCTTTCGCGGCGTGCCCGTGTGGTAGCGAGGGCGTCTCAGTGGGTCGAACGTCTCGCCGCCGAGCAGCACCGGCTGGCGTGGCAACGCGGGCGTCTGAGCGTCGAGGGCACACCCGCCGACTTGGCTGAGAACGACCGGGAGCAAGAGGCACTTGCGAGCCTGGTCACGTTTGTCGAGCGACTCATCGACTTGAGCAGGCGTTTTCCAGCGAGCGGTTCCTGGTCCACGTTTGTGGCGGCACTGCTCGACGTCGCGGGCGATCTCGACGACGGCGAAAGCAACGACCAGAGTGGCGATCTCGATACCGATCAAGCCCTGCAGGCCGTGCGTGCCCTCGCGGCACTCGATGCGGTCGAGGATCGCGTGGCGCGGGGCGAATTTGCTGCCGTGGCACGGCGGGCGCTCGACGCCGTCGTCGAGCGCCGCGGAGCGGTCGGTCGCGATGGCGTCGCGATCCTCTCTCCGCACGAGGTGCGCGGCCTCGCCTTCGATACGCTGATCATCTGCGACCTCGCCGAAGGCGGCTTTCCCGGGCGCGTTCCCAGCGACCCGATCCTGCTCGACGACGAGCGGGAACGGCTTAGCGCGGGCGGCGACGTGTACCTCGAGACGGCCAGCGGGCGTGAGTCGCAGGCTGCCTCTCTGTTGGCGCTTGCCTTGCAGGCAGCTCGGCAGCGCGCCGTGCTCATCTTCCCACGCCTGGAGGCCAGCACCGGCAAGCCGCGGTTGCCATCGCGTTTGTTGCTCGCGGTGGCGAGCGCCTGCGTGGGTTCTCCGGTCGGCTTTGCCGCGCTCGACCAGGCCGGCGCTCTCGGTGGTCTCGTTCAGCGGTTGCCAACGACGGCGGTGCCACCGCTGGCGAGCGGTGGCGATGAAGGTCGCGGACTCTCCGCAGCGTCAGCAGCCGCGGGAGGGGTGGCCCTCGAAGCCGCCGTCGACGAGCGCGAGTTCGACCTCATTGCCCTGTTGGCCTTCGGTGGCGGGCGGCGCGACGAGGCGACGCAGGCCTACGTGGACCGGCTGGTGGGCGCCTCGCGGGCGGCGCGCTTGCGCGCCGCCCGCGAGGCGCCCCATCTCGCCTACCTCACCGCCCACGACGGCCGCGTCGCGCCGGCCCGCGCCGCCGCAGTCACTGAGGCAGTCTTTGCGGGGCCGCTTTCGCCGAGCGCGCTCCAGACCTATCTGACCTGTCCCTTCGCCTTCTTGGCGCGCTACGTCCTCGGTTTCGCACTCATCGACGAGCCGGCCGACAGTGGCGAGATGGAACCGGCTGACTACGGCGAGTTGGCGCACGCGATCCTGCGCGACGTGTATCGCCTCGTCGCCGAGCAGCCAGCGATGACGGCTGCCGAGGCTGCCGTCGCCCTCGACCAGGTTGCCGACGGCGCTTGTCGCGGCGCCGAAGCGGAGGGCGTGACCGGCTACCCGCTCTCCTGGAGCGTCAAGCGGCGCCAACTCGTGCGCGACCTCAAGGAGAGCCTCGCGCGTGATCCATGCTGGGAGGACGGGCTGTGGCCAGCGCTGCTCGAGTGGCGTTTCGGAGACAGCGAGGAAGTCACGCCCCAGCTGGCGGTCGGAACACGCAACGTGCGCTTCGCTGGGCGCGTCGATCGCATCGATCGCAGCGCCGACGGCACTTGCGTGCGACTCATCGACTACAAGACCGGCAAGGGCGATACCGAGCGCGACCAGCTGCGCAAGCACATCAACGTCCAGCTCCCGGTCTACCGGCTGGCTGCGGGCTTGCTGCAACCACCGCCCCGGAGCATCGCCTGCGAGTTTCGCCTCGTCAGCCGCAAAGGCCGCTTCGCGAGCTTGCCGATGACGGGCGACGAGACCGCGGTGACCGCCGACCTAATGCGGGTCATGCAGGTGGTGACCGAGGCGCTCTCGGCTGGCCTGTTCCCTCGCTGGCGGACCGACGAGCGCCGGTGCTCACACTGCGACCTGCACGACGGCTGCGACGCGACGCGGTGGAGCTTCCTTCTCAAGCAGGATGGCGACGCGGCGCTCGCCAAGCTTCGCCGGCTCAAGGAGGGCACTGATGTCTCCGGGGAGTGAGTCGGTGCGCGTGCCTGGCGACGATCTGGCACGCCGGCGTGCCCGGCGCGAGCTGAAGACGACCTTCTTGGTCGAGGCCGGTGCGGGGACCGGCAAGACGAGCGTGCTGGTCGACCGCTTCGTCGCCTGCTTGCTCGATCGCGGAGGAACGACGATCGACCGCGTCGTGGCAATAACCTTCACGGAGAAGGCCGCTGGCGAACTACGCCAGCGCATCCGGCAGCGGCTCGAGGAGCTGCTCAGCGAGCCGCCCGGCGCCGCGACGCCCTTCGGCGAGCTAGACGGCAACCAGGTGGCGCGCCTGCGTGCGGCGCTCGACGCGCTGGAGGCGGCGCCTATCTCGACGATCCACGCGTTCGCGGCGCGCATCCTGCGCGAGCGACCGGTCGAGGCCGGCGTCGATCCGGCGTTCACCCAGCTCGACGCGCTCGGCAGCGAGCTCATCTTCGATCAACTGTGGGAGGACTGGCTGGCGCAGGTCCTCAGCGAGGGCGACGCCGGTAGCGGCGCCCAACAAACGGACGACGGCAGCCTCTTGGCGCAGGTGCTCGGCGCTGAAGTGAGTTTGGCGACCCTGCGCGGTCTCGCGCAACGTATCTTCGCCTCTCGCTACGAGGTGCAGCCACCGCGCCTGCCGACGCCACCCGATCTAGCGCGGCTCGTGGGCGAACTCAAGCGCTCCTTAACTGAGGCAGCGACGTTCAGCGCCATGTGCACGGATGAGGGGGACAAGCTGTACGGGGCCGTGCGGTCCCTGATCGGCACTGTGGAGGACGCACTAAGCGGTGTGGCGGCCGACGCCGACGTGCACAGTCTCGGTCAAGCGCTGTGGGCGGCGCGCGTGAGCGCGCCGAAGAGACGCGCGAACGACGGTCGGCAGGCGGCGTGGGGTGGTAAGGAGAGCAAGGCGCGGATGGGCGAGCTGCTCGACGCGTGCGTCGAGCAGCTCGCCCATGCCGCCGACCAGTACGGTGCCTACGTCGCTGAGCTGGCGCTCGGCGTTGCCTGGCGCTTCGCGCGCTACGCCGCCGAGCGCCAGCTCACGTTGGGCTTGCTCGACTTCGCTGACCTGCTCGGCAAGGCGCGCGACGTTCTGCGCGATTTCACCGTGCGACGCTACTTCCAGCGCCGTTTCCGCTACCTGCTCGTAGACGAGTTCCAAGACACCGACCCGGTGCAAGCGGAGATGCTGTTCTTGCTCGCCGAGCGCAAGCCGCGGGCGCGACACTGGACCGATGTGCAACTCGAGCCAGGCAAGCTCTTCCTGGTGGGCGACCAGAAGCAGTCGATCTATCGCTTTCGCGGGGCCGATATCGCCACCTACCAGCGCGTGCGCGACCGGCTGACGCACGACCGTGGGGCAGAGCTCCCAGCCATTACGGCGAACTTCCGCACGGTGCAACCCATCATCGCCTGGGTGAACGCGGTGTTTGAGGCGGTGTTTGGCGGTCGAACGCCCACGGAGACCGACGCCGAGGGCTCACGGGAGCTCACCCGGGGGCGGAGTGTGCCACCGATGCGGGTCGAGTACGTGCCCCTGGAGGCGGTGCGCAACTTGCCCGACGGCGAACCGCGTGTGCTGGTGATCGAAATCCCTCACGAATCAGACAAGCCCAAAGTGGGCGAGTTGCGTCGCCGTGAGGCAGCGCTCATCGCCGAGCTCCTGGCCGACGTGGCGGCGGGCCGATGGACCGTTGCCGAGCGTGCCGGCGGGCGCGAGAGGCTGCGGCCCGCCGGCATCGGCGATGTGCTCGTGTTGTTCCCCACGTTCACCGACATCGACATCTACGAACGCGCCCTGCGCGACGCGGGCCTCCCGTATCGAATCGAGGGAGGCCGCACCTACTTCGGCCGTCGCGAGGTGAGCGACGCGATCCTCGGGCTGCGCGCGGTCGACGACGCCGCTGCCCCGCTGGCGACCTACGCAGCCTTGCACAGCTCGCTGTTCGGTTTCTCCGACGACGAGCTGCTCGACTTTCACCTAGCCGGCGGTCGGTTCGACTACTTGTCCGCGCAGGCTCATCTTGCCAAGGAGAGACGAGCTGAGTTCGCCGACCTGCTGGCTGCCCTCGATCTCCTGCGTGACTTGCACGAGGGACGCACGCGGCGGCCACTTCCGGAGACGCTCGACCTCCTCCTGCGGGGTACGCGCTTCCTGGAGCTGCAGGCCGCCTGGGGTGACGGCGCGGGGCAGGCGGTCGGTAACCTTGCGAAGCTCATGAGCACGGTCGAGACGTTCGCCGGCGAACCGGAGGCGACGTTCCACGGCCTGGTGACCTATCTGGCGGATGCTCAGACCAAGGCCGACGTCGCCGAGTCG
>Ga0315282_10009011_pt1 | contig 15961 bp, 15 predicted proteins | sample YL17G07_20_MG_FD_203693 | JGI IMG/M metagenome (GOLD analysis project Ga0315282, IMG submission 203693) | Sediment microbial communities from Yellowstone Lake, YNP, Wyoming, USA - YL17G07_20 | ecosystem: Environmental > Aquatic > Freshwater > Lake > Sediment | place: USA: Wyoming | collected...
GGCTTGTTCCGATTCAATCTTGCCGACAGCTCCTTTACGACGCTTACCAATTCAGAAGGGCTGACCGACAATGACCTTACAGCCGTCCTTGCCGACGACTCAGGCAAGGTATGGGTAGGCGCTTCAAGCGGGGCAATCGATGTCTACGACCCGAAAGCCGATACATGGCAGCATATCTTGGATGTATTGCTTTCTAATAAGACCATGAAAGGGATTACAGGATTCTATCAATTCGGAGATTCCATCTTTGTCACCTCAGACTTCGGGGTGAGTCTGTTTCTCCGGAGTCGCTTTGAATTCAGAGAGACCTATGCAAAGTACGGATCGTTTACGTCCTCGATTCGAACAAACGCTTTTGTCAGTGCAAACGGAAGGCTGTGGGTGGCAACTGCTTCAGGTCTAGCTTCTGCGGATAGGAATAACCAAAATCTCTCAGCACCCTCCGCCTGGACAACGTACACAACTGCAGACGGGTTACCTTCAAACGGTGTCAATGCGTTGGCTTTCTTCAGCGGGATAGTCTATGCAGGGACGGACGCCGGCTTGTCGAGACTGACCAATTCTGGCTGGGAAGCAGTGCTCTCGCTCGCCTCCAGACAGATATCCCAGTTGACGCGAATCGGAGATAGACTTTACGTTGCCACTGGGAATGAACTCTACTCCTTGGGGGCTGATGGGACAGCGACGAAGATTGGGCAGACTCTGCCAGGTATTATAAACGCTCTTGCAGGGGAGCTATCAGGGAACGTTATACTTGGCGTAGAGGAGAACGGCCTCGCATTCCTCAAGGGCTCAGGATGGTCGTTCAAGTTCCCAAACGGACCTGCATCGAATTCATTCGTTAGCTTGAAAGTGGACGTGACTGGTGTTTTGTTTGCGGCATCGGGAGCAACCAACGGAAGTGGATTCTATAGTTTTAACATCTCGTCTCCCCCCGGAATGGAATGGAAGAATTACAATGTGGACGCGAATCCTGTACTGCAGTCCGATAATTACTATCGAGTCTCGTTGGGCCAGAACGACTCCAAATGGGTGAGCTCGTGGGGGAATGGTGTCGCTCGGTTAGACACGAAGGGAGTGCTAAGTGTTTTCGACAAGAAGACCGCGGGCTTCGTGGGAATCCCGAACGACACCAATTATGTCGTCATAGGAGATGTCGTGCCGGACCAACGGGGGAACACATGGATGACTGTCCGGAGCGCTGCGAACAAGAACGTCATCGCTGTCTTCAGACCCGATTCAACTTGGTTTTTCCTACGGGATGGATTGAATTCTAACATAACCCTTCTCACGTCGATGGCCATCGATATCTTCGATACGAAATGGATTGTCTCTGAAGATCCCGGTCTTCCCGGCCTCCTCTACCTGAATGATGGCGGGTCTCTCACGAACACGAACGACGATGTTTGGTCCATCCTCACGGCAAATGATGGGTTATCCAGCAGTTCTGTTACACGTCTCGTGGTCGATCGGGATGGTGAGGTTTGGGTGGGGACCAATACCGGATTGAACATTATTGTAAATCCAAGAAGCCCGAAGGCGCAGAATGCTATCAGACGCGTGTACATTGCGTTTCAAGAGTACATCAATGACATTGCGATCGATCCCGTTGGGGATAAGTGGGTTGGGACAAAAGACGGCGTCTTCGTTCTTTCACCAGACGGCACGGCCCTCCTCGCTCAGTACACCGTTGAGAATACTGGGGGGAAACTGATTGACAATGATGTGAGAGCCGTTGCCTTCGACGAGAAACGCGGGATTGCGTACTTCGGTACGGAGAAGGGTCTCTCGAGTCTGACGACCACGGCGGTGGCCCCTCTGGAGAACTTTGGTAATCTCACGATATCTCCAAATCCGTTTTTGCTCCCTAGCACCAGAGACCTTCAAATCGACGGATTGGTACAAGACTCGAACATCAAAATCCTTACCATCGACGGAAGGCTTGTCCGCGAGTTCCCATCGCCAGGGGGGAGAATTGCCTTTTGGGACGGACGTGACAACGCAGGGATGCTCGTTCCGAGTGGAGTCTACCTCATCATCGCATCCTCGGGGGAGGGTGAGCAGTTGACAAAAGGGAAAGTCGCGGTCTTGCGGAAGTGAAGAGCTTCGAGACACAAACAGTTTAGTATGCTTCTATCAATCTCATACTGTCATTCATTTTTCAGAGGAACGGCAGCGTTCCGAAGGAGGAGCTACCCTTGGAGAACAGCTACAAAGAGGAGATCTTCACGCGCAGGGTTCGCGCTGGAAAACGCACATACTTTTTCGATGTGAAGGCGACCAAATCGGAGAAGGATTTCTACATTACAATCACAGAGAGCAAGCGGGTTGGTGAGGAAGAGTACGAGAAGCATAAACTCTTCCTATACAAAGAGGACTTCGAGAAGTTTGTTAACGCTCTCTCTGAAACTGTCGGTTACGTGCAGACCGAACTCCTCGAGAAGGTTGGACAACCTGAGCCGAGTAAGTAAAGTTCTCTTTGCTCGTCCCTCCCGCGGTTGTAATTTGTGTACACGGTTCCGGGTGCCTTGAGGCATCACTCGGCAGATCATGCTGCTCAGCTCAAGGATTTGGCTCCGCGGGTTCCCTTTCATGAGTTTTATCGGACGTCATTCACTCATTCATCTTGCTGGAGGGAGAAATGGATAAGCAGAAGGTCATTCAGAAACTTAACGAGGCGTTCAATTATGAACTGATGGGGGCAATTCGCTATCTTCACTATTCGTTCATGGTGTTCGGTGTGCGGAGAATCCCTGTGGTCGAGCATCTCCGAGAAGAGGCAGAGGAATCCTTTGGGCATGCAACAAAACTTGGAGAGAAGATCGCCGCGCTTGGCGGCACACCGTCTGTTTCTATCTCTGAATCACTCAAGGGGAAGATAAAGACCGTCGAACAGATTCTGAAGGAATCTCTGGAACACGAGATGAACGCCGTGAAAATGTACTCAGATCTTCTGAAGGATGTCCAGGATGACGTTGTCCTCGATGCTTTCGTCCGCGAATTCGTAAGCGAGGAACAGTCACACGCAGAGGAAGTGGAAAAAATGCTTCGTGAGCCATAGCTAGGATCGTAAGCCAACGGTTCAATGCAAGCACGAGTAGTGGAGTTGGGATGTCGGGTTACTGCCCGACATCGCTGTTTATGGAGACCCTATGCCGATACATCTGAGTGTAAGAGAGAGAGTTTTGTCTCACCTCAACAGGCTTCCTGTGCCGATTTTCGATGCGTTCGCGAACGTTCTCTTGGGCCGAGCTCTTATGGTGTGCAACTCCTCCGGCGTGTTTGATGCCCTGCATGGCTCGCCGTGTTCAGTTTCTGAGCTCGCGGCGAAGACTGGAATGAGTGCACGAGGTGCAGAGATTCTTCTCCAAACAGTGGAAGCGGGAGGTTATGTAGTGAGGGAAGGCGACCGCTTTCGGAACACAAAGGTCGCGGAACGCTGGCTCACCAAGACATCGCCCGGTTACCTTGGAAACCTTGTGCAATATTTCGAGAAGCTCTTCTCACGATGGGAATACCTCGGACGCACCGTGGGGCAAGGGGAACCTGAGAAGCCTTACTTCGAATACTTCAATGAGAAGGATTGGGAGATTTACACGTATGGGATGAAGGATCTGGCTCGACTCCTAATGCCAGAAGTTTTGAGGGTCGTTCGGCTTCCAAAATCAGCACGACGCCTTCTCGACATCGGCGGGTCACACGGTCTTTACTCAATAGAATTGTGCAGATGCCATCCGGGTTTGACAGCGGATGTCCTCGATCTAGACAAGGTGGTGGAGGTTGGCCGGAAGATCACCAGGGACCTTGGAATGTCAAGCCGGGTGATTCATCATGCCGCGGATTTCAAAAGGGATAACCTTGGGAGCGGATACGATGTTGTCCTGGCATTCAATATCATCCATGGATTGAAGCCACCAGAGAACGTGTTGCTCATGAAAAAAGTCGGCGCAGCCCTGAACCGCGGAGGCAAGATCTTCATCATGGATCAACTGAGGGGTGGGAAGGAGGATAGTTCTCTCTCACGACTCATCCCAGCTGTTGTGGGCCTTAATCTGTTCAACGAAATCGGTGGGAATTCATACAGAGCAGGCGAGGTTCGAGAATGGAGTCATGAGGCAGGTTTTGCTGAATGCACCGTGAAATGGCTCCGTGCACCAGGAGTAGCGATGATCCAGGCCAGAAAACCTTGATAGAGAGTGATATCTTCAGTATATTCTGACAGTTCGGAAGAAAACGTCGTGGCAAAGGTCCATTCGAAATATGTTTGTCAGAACTGCGGAGCCGAGTCGCCTCGCTGGATTGGGAAATGTCCAAACTGCGGCGAATGGAACACCTTCACAGAGGAGATTATCTCACGTGTAACAGCACGGCGTAAAGCGAGTACATTTACTGAAAACGCCGTGCCCGTTCCGATTGCAGAAGTCGATAGCGTTGACAATGAACGAATCAAGACTGGTCTCGACGAGTTCGACCGCGTTGTGGGGGGAGGCATCGTGCTGGGCTCGGTATGTCTTCTTGGTGGCGACCCTGGTGTTGGCAAGTCGACGCTCATGATGCAGGTCGCCGCGAGCCTCCGAGACTACGTTGTCCTCTATGTCACCGGTGAAGAATCAGTCAAGCAGATCAAGCTGAGATCCGAGCGGCTGCAGTTCCCAGCGTCGAAAAACCTCCTTCTTCTCTCTGAAACGAACATGGAGGTTATCAACGATGTCATCGGCCGGGGGGAGCCTGACTTTGTTGTCGTTGATTCTATCCAGACGATGTACCGCCCTGAGCTTGAGAGTGCGCCGGGAACAGTCAGCCAGGTACGGGAATCAACGGCGCTTCTGATGAGAGCTGCAAAGACAAAAGGAATCTCCGTGTTCATCGTCGGTCATGTAACGAAGGAAGGGGTAATTGCTGGTCCACGAGTTATCGAGCACATGGTGGATACTGTCCTTCAGTTCGAAGGCGAAAGGCATTACTCGTACCGAATCCTCCGCGCGGCTAAGAATCGCTTCGGATCGACGAACGAGATTGGCATTTTCGAGATGCATGATACGGGGCTGCGTGAAGTAAAGAACCCGTCGGAAGTCTTCCTCTCTGAGAGAACGTACGGGACTTCCGGCTCCACCGTCGTCGCAAGCATGGAAGGGACTCGCCCGATCCTCGTAGAGGTGCAGGCTCTTGTGACGCCGACGACTTACGGGGTGGCACAGCGCACCTCCACTGGATTCGACTATCGGAGACTCAGCCTCCTGCTTGCAGTTTTGGAAAAGCGGGTTGGTCTGCATCTCGGGAACTATGATGTCTTTGTGAATGTCGCAGGAGGGGTTCGGATCGAGGAGCCTGCTGTCGATCTGGGAATTGCAGTGTCGATAGCCTCGAGTTTCCGTGACGTTCCCACTGACTCACAGTCGGTCGCAGTTGGAGAAATTGGTCTTGGCGGGGAGATCCGAACAATCAGCCAGATTGAGAAGCGTGTTCTTGAAGCAAAGAAGTTAGGCTTTAAGCGAATTGTCGTACCGAAAAACAACCTCCGCGGCCTCAAGGCAAATGGGGAGATTGAGATCGTTGGAGTTGAGAGTGTCAACAGAGCCTTGGAAACATTACTTAGTTAGCCCGCTAGAATGATGCCTTTCATCGGTCTTATTGGACTTCTCTGTATCGCTGGCGCATGGATTCCTCAGACCGCGAAGACAATCAGAGAAAAACGCTGTGACATCGGGAAGCCGTTCCTTTCGCTCTACACAATCGGGAGCATCAGCCTCACAGTCTACGCTGTCCTGAATTTTGATCCGATCTTTCTTGCCCTCAACCTCCTAGCTACGATCCAGAGCCTGATAAATTTCTACTATAGGTCCTTTCCGAAGTCTCTCGCATGAAGCGCCTCGTTCTTGCTACCCGCAATCCGCACAAGATTCAGGAGATTAAGGCTATTGTGGAAGATCTGGGCCTAGAGATTCTCACCACTGCGGACTTTGCAACTATTCCTCCACTTCACGAAGATGGCAGCACGCTCGAAGAAAACGCGCTCAAGAAAGCTCGTACGGTGTTCCAAGCAACGAACCTTCCGACCCTTGCGGACGATTCTGGACTAGAGGTTTTCTATCTTGCAAAAAGACCCGGAGTGCTTTCAGCTCGGTACGCTGGTCCACAAGCGACGTATAATGATAATAATAAGAAACTCCTGAACGAGTTGAAGGGCGTACCTCCGCGGCGTCGCAACGCGCAGTTTCGCTGCCTCATTGCCTTCGTCACGGAGAACGGTGAGCAGGCCGTCGAGGGTGTGACGGAAGGGAAGATCATCGAAGCACCGCGCGGGTCAAGTGGATTCGGTTACGATCCGATCTTTCAACCGAAGGGCTACCAGCAAACGTATGCAGAAATGCCTTCAGAGTTGAAGAATAAAATCAGTCATAGAGCCAAAGCCCTGGAAAGAGTGAAGCCTCTTCTCCATGACTACTTCGGAAGTTGACAGGCTCACTTCTCCTACGCTCCTTTGTCCGCTTCATGTTTCTCTTGCCTTGTTTTTTAGGCTCAAAAATCTTACTTTGGCGTTCGTGCCCGTGAGTGAAAAGTATGAGACTGTTCTCGTTATTTAAGAATGAGAAGATCAAACCGGCATGGCAGTTCCGGAGTGCGGGACAGCTCTGGAGAATTCTCTTCTCCGATTCGCGGAGAATTGTCGGTGAAGATCGAGATGAAGGGAAGAAGGAGGTTGCATTTTTCTGCTTGGATGAAGTGACTGGAGAGGTGCTCTGGAGTGGTGTCAAGTTTGAGGAACGATGGTGGATTGGCATTGAGACGATTCATGGCGGCATCGTTTACCTTCACGAGTACATCAAACCCGATCTTCCCCAACACAAGAAGATCATTGCACTTGACCTTGAGTCGGGGAGAATTCTCTGGAGGAATGACGACCTCCAGCCTCTCTTTGTCTCCGGAGCAAAATTCTACGCTGCGAGAAGTTCGTTTGAGAAAAGGGTCCTCTACGAACTGAATCCCGCTACGGGAGAAATTGAAAGAGAGTTTTCAGAAGAAGATGAAGATCTCGATCCAGCGCAGAGACAATTAGGCATTGGTCATCAGGACTTTGTGTTCCCAGAAGTGTTTGAGGCTGGAGTCGAGCACGAGAACGAACTAAAGGGCATAATCCAGTCGCACTGCGATTTCAGGAAAGTAGTCGGAAGCGTTGAGTACGTTTATCGTTCGGGCTTGTTGTTTTTTAATTACCATGAACGAACCGGCTCTTCTTCTGCCGATCAGCCAGTCCTGAAGAACCTTTTCAAAGTCGTCAACACGAATAAGAATCGGGTACTCCATTCTGAGGTGCTTAATGAAAATGCTTTTGCGCCTACGCCGGATTCATTTTTCCTCAAAGGAGCCCAACTCTTCTACGTCAAGGACAAGAACCTCCTCGTCGCATTCCACCTCGACGAGTTTCACCGAAACGCTTGAGTTTTGAAGGAGGGGCATCTTAGCCGATGAAGGTCATTTCAGAAAAGATTCGGGTTTCGACCAAAGGCCACACGGATGTAATCGACATAACAAAGTCCGTGTCCGAACTGCTGACAAAGCACAAGCTCCGAGTTGGCAACGCCACGATCTTTGTCTCGGGGTCGACTGCGGGCCTAACGACAGTCGAATATGAACCCGGCCTTGTGAAAGATCTGCCCGAAGCCTTTGAGAGAATTGCTCCCACAGGGAAAAGCTACCACCATGATGCCACCTGGGGAGATAATAATGGATATGCGCACGTCCGCGCGTCGCTTTTAGGACCCTCACTAACCGTACCATTCAACAATGGGGATTTGCTCCTCGGCACATGGCAGCAAGTGGTCCTCATTGATTTTGATGATCGCCCACGCGACCGGATGATTGTCGTCCAGCTCGTCGGAGAATGACCCCGAGTCAGAAGGAAAGCAACTCTTGACCCCTCGGAATATCATCTTCTTGGTTGTCCTTATCATCGCCATCCTCGGTTTTGCTTTCAATGTCTGCCGACTGGTCGGCTATCTCCGACTCGGGAAGCCTGAGCGGCGAACGGATCGCGGTTGGAGACGGTTAAGGAATGTGTTGGTGGTTGCTCTTGGTCAGAGCAAGCTCTTGCGCGAGCCAATCGCCGGGCTGATGCACTTCTTGATCTTCTGGGGGTTTGTTGTCTTGCTTGCAGCAGTGCTGGAATCGATTTGTGAAGGAATTGTTTCGGGATTCTCATTTGCCTTTATCGGTATTCTCTATGGACCTCTGGTCTTGCTTGAGGACCTCTTCGGACTGCTCGTGGTTGTGTCAGTCCTCTTTGCTCTCTACCGTCGATACATCCTCCGGCCAAAACGCTTGGAAGGTGATCATGTCTCGACGGTCGATGCGACGGTCATCTTGCTGCTTATCTTGTTCATCATGCTCACTATGTTCGGTCAGAATGCAGGACGGATCAGTCTGAATGAGGGAGCCGCCAGCGAATATCGAATCATCTCATCTGCTCTCACCTCAACCTTCAGTGGAGTACCTTCAAATCGAATCGAGATATGGTCTTCCGTGTTCTGGTGGCTCCACGTTCTACTTGTCCTTGGCTTTTTGAATTACCTTCCCTATTCGAAACACCTACACATTCTATCTTCAATCCCGAATGTCTACTTTGCAAAACTGGAGCCTCGCGGCAGGCTGAAAGCTTTAAACCTTCAAGACGAGACGCTGACGAAATTTGGTGCATCAGACGTGGAGGACTTCACCTGGAAGCAGCTTCTCGATGGCTATAGCTGCACAGAGTGCGGGCGCTGCACCGCTGCGTGTCCCGCGAATTTCACGGGTAAGGTTCTCTCACCTCGGAAAATTGTTGTGGACATGCGTCTGCGGCTTATGGAGAAAGCTCCGTTCGCTCTCGCCGGAGTGCAATCTGAGACAATCGGTGAATCGAAGGGCGATGGAAAACATCCGTTGCAGAGGCAACTTGTCGACGAGTACATCACTGAAGATGAGCTGTGGGCATGCACTTCCTGCCTGGCGTGCGTGCAAGAGTGCCCTGTGCAGATCGAGCATGTCGACGCAATTGTGGATATGCGTCGGTATCTCGTGCTGAACGAATCGCGGTTTCCAAAAGAACTCCAGGCCACGTTCCAGAATCTCGAGCGGAATTTCACTCCCTGGGGATTCAGCCACTCAACTCGAGCCGACTGGGCTGAAGGATTGAATATCCCTCGTCTTTCGGAGAAGCGTGATGCGGAAATCCTTTTCTGGGTCGGTTGTGCCGGGGCTTATGATGCGCGCTACAAGAAAGTAACACAGGCATTCGCGAAACTGATGCAGATCGCTCGCATTGATTTTGCCATCCTTGGAACTGAAGAGAAATGTAATGGAGATCCGGCACGGAGAGCGGGGAACGAATACCTCGCACAGATGCTTATGACGGAGAATATTGGAACGCTCAACAACTACGGAGTGAAGAAGATCGTCACGACGTGTCCTCATTGTTTCAACATCCTGAAGAACGAATACCCCGAGTTTGGAGGAAACTATAAGGTCATGCACCATTCGGAGTTCCTTCAGAACTTGGTGCGTTCTGGAAAGATCAAGCCGACAAGGAAACAACAGACAAGAATCACATTCCACGATCCATGCTATTTGGGTCGATACAATCAGGCGTACGACGAACCGCGTGAGGCACTGAGAGCCATCTCGGGCACTGAGATTGTTGAGATGCGTTGTTCGCGGGATAAGTCATTCTGTTGTGGTGCAGGAGGAGCGAGGATGTTCATGGAAGAGCGGACTGGAAAGCGAGTGAACATCGAACGGACTGAAGAAGCCTTGAGTCTCAACCCGAGTATTATTGGCACAGCGTGTCCCTTCTGCATGACGATGCTGACAGACGGGGTGAAAGAGAAGGATGCGTCTGGCTCAGTTCAGGTGAAGGATATCGCTGAGCTTGTCCTCGAAGCGATTGAGATCCAAACTCTTGACTGTGAATCCTAAATCAAAGTAAATACTCTCTATGAGTAAGATCAAATACCGCGTCCTCGTAGTCAAGTATAAGGATGTTCCAAAGAATCTTTATACTCAAATCTTTTATAGTGAAGATGAAGCAATCAAGGATGCACAGGAGAAACTTCAAAGGCTTGAGGGTGATGCAGCCATCGTGGCCAAAGTGGAAGGCACGACACAAGAAGTTATCCAGCGGTTTGAGTGGACAAAACCAGCAGCGGGAAAAGCTAAGGCCGCGACTCAGTAAATTACCTTGTTCAAGGGATACTCGATGATCCCCTCTGCACCGACACGCTTGAGCTTTGGGATGATCGCTCGTACGACATTTTCATCCACGATTGTCTCAAGGGCAATCCATCCTTCTTCGGAGAGCTGAGAGATGGTCGGTTTTCGTAAAGCGGGAAGGATTCTCAACACCTTTTCAAGATTTTCCTTCCTGAGGTTCATCTTCAATCCCACTTTCTCTTCTGCAGCAATTGCCCCTTGAAGTAGCATCGCAATGCTCTCGATCTTCTCACGCTTCCACGAATCCTTCCAGCTTGCCTTGTTTGCAATAAGCTTCGTTGTGGATTCAAGGACGATGTCCACGATGCGAAGGTGATTTGCACGAAGTGAGCCGCCGGTTTCCGTCACCTCCACAATCGCATCGACAAGATCGGGGGCCTTGACTTCCGTCGCGCCCCACGAAAACTCGACGACTGCGTCGACCTTGTGCCTCTTCAAGTATTCCTTTGTGATGTTGACTACCTCAGTGGCAATCCGACGGCCTTCAAGATCCTGAACCTTCCTCACTGGCGAGTCTTCGTGTACGGCGAGCACCCATTTTACTGGCCTCATACTCTGTTTCGCGTACACAAGGTCTGCAACCTCGACAATGTCGACGCCATTCTCCACGATCCAATCTTTGCCTGTCAATCCTGCATCAAACACACCATCTTCAACGTAGCGTGGGATTTCCTGCGCTCGAAGGAGCATTGCTTCAATCTCTTCATCGTCGATCGATGGGAAATACGAGCGTTCATTGACCGAAAAATGGAACCCCGCCTTGTGCATGAGTGCGAGGGTTGCTTCTTGCAGACTCCCCTTTGGTAGGCCGAGCTTCAGCATTGGCTGCGACATTTCCTTTGGTTTACTCATTCTATCCATCCAATTGATAAATGTTCAAGTTGGGTAGGAAAAGAAGATACATCACCCACATCGCAAACCCTATGCTGAGTGGAACAGCAAGATTATCGTCAAGGAAATCAGCAGAGAAAGCTTCAGCGAGCATCCCGATGAACACAGCGACCATGCCAATGATGTATTCACCGGGCAGGTTTTCGACCTTTGGTGTGAGAAGGACGACGACGAAAGAGCACAGGAGGAAAGCAGCACTTCCCTCGATCGATTTGCTCCTTGGGCGGCCGACAGAGATCTTGTGGTGTCCGAACCGCTGGCCGACGAGGGCGGCAGCAGAGTCAGCGATGATGAGGATGGCAAAGGCGGTAATCACAATGAGTTTGGGGAAAATCAAGATACAAATCGTGGCTGAGACCAACATGTATGTCCCGCCATTCAGCGTCTTCACCTTCTTCCCGAATTCGTGCTCTCGCAGTAACCATCCGAACAAGGTGTGGAAGAGCTTGGTTGAGGGCTGGTGGTAGTACCTGAGGACGTCGACAATAACAAAACCGGCGGTGAGAGGGATGAGAATGGTCAGCGCAGTCGACTTCGAGAGGGAATAGTACAGGACCGGAATAGAAAGAGAGCAGAGGTGAATTGCCTTGCGGATGAGTTCGACGCGGAAAGGAGTGTTCGAGGTCTCACCCATGAAATTTACTTCTTGTCTTCGCGGTCTTTATTTGCCGGTCGTCGACTCCCGACGGGTCTATCGACCCCTCGGGTCGTAGACGACTCGTCGAGCCCCAGAGGTCGCACCGTCGTCGCTGTCTTCGTATTCTCCGAACTCCCCGCCATCGGCGGGGCTTGCCCATCTCCCTTTCGAACGGCGGGCAGCTCCTCGCCGCGGATGATCTTATCGATTTCCTCACCATCGAGGATTTCCCTGTCGAGCAGGGCTGTTGCGAGACGGTGGAGGGTATCGAGGTTGTCATCGATAATCTTCTCAGCACGCTGCATGCAAGTCGTAACGATCCCTCTCACCTCCGCGTCGATAGCAATGGCAGTGCTCTCACTGAAGTTTCGCGTTCGGGTGATTTCTCGACCAAGGAAAATCTCCTCCTCCTTCGCGCCATACGCGAGTGGTCCGAGCTTCTCACTCATTCCCCACTCGCAGACCATTTTTCGGGCAAGCTCTGTCGCCCGTTCAATGTCGTTGCCAGCTCCAGTCGTCAACTCGTCGAAGATTGCTTTCTCTGCTGCCCGGCCGCCAAGGGCGTAGGTAATCATTGCCTCGAGGTACTGCTTTGAGTAGGTATGTTTCTCATCCACCGGGAGATATGTGGTCACACCGAGTGCCCGGCCCCGCGGAATGATGGTCACTTTGTGAACCGGATCCGCTTCGGGTACCTTCTTCGCAACGAGTACATGGCCAGACTCGTGATATGCGGTGACTTTCTTTTCCCGTTCGGAGATTATCAGGCTCTTCCGTTCCATCCCCATCATCACTTTGTCCTTGGACTGCTCAAAATCTTCCATCGTCACGACTTTGCTGTTTCTCCGGGCGGCAAGGAGAGCAGCCTCGTTCGCGAGGTTCGCGAGTTCTGCGCCGGCGAGTCCTGGAGTTCCCTTTGCGAGAACTTGGAGGTCAACATCTTCTGCGAGAGGAATATTCTTAGTATGAACACGGAGAATCCCCTCTCGACCTTTTGAGTCTGGGCGGTCGACAACAACCTGTCTGTCAAATCGGCCCGGTCGAAGGAGCGCAGGATCTAACACGTCCGGCCGGTTCGTTGCAGCGATGATGATCACGCCGCTGTTCTGTTCAAATCCATCCATCTCAACGAGAAGTTGATTCAGCGTCTGCTCGCGTTCATCGTGTCCACCGCCGATGCCTGCACCGCGGTGCCGTCCGACCGCATCAATCTCATCGATGAAGATGATGCACGGTGCGTTCTTTTTCCCTTGTTCAAAGAGATCGCGCACGCGACTCGCGCCGACCCCCACGAACATCTCCACGAAATCTGCACCGCTAATCGAGAAGAACGGGACACCCGCTTCGCCCGCGACGGCTCGTGCGAGAAGTGTCTTCCCCGTTCCCGGCGGTCCAAGCAACAACACGCCGCGGGGAATTTTTCCTCCAAGCTTCTGGAATTTTCCCGGCTCCTTCAGGAACTCGATGATCTCCTGCAACTCCTGTTTCGCTTCATCAGTTCCTGCTACGTCCAGGAACGTGACGCGGGACGCACTCTCGCTCCAGAGTTTTGCACGGCTCTTCCCAAACGAGAATATCCCCTTTGTTCCCGTACCTTGTATCCGCCGCATGAAAATGAACCAGATTCCGAGGAGGAGTACCCAAGGAAGCATTGGCACGAGGACACTAACCCAAGTGCTCTCCTCCTTAACGATGTTGAAGCGGATCCCTCTTGCATTCCAATCGTCAACTACTTTGTCATCGAGATACGGCAACGTGAGACTGAACCGTTTCCCAGGGACCTGTTTTCCTGACGAAGTGGTAATCTGTTCCTGGCGTTTGAGTACTCCGTGGAAATCGTAGTTGTTAAGTTCAGACTTCTTGATTGTCGCTTCGTCTATCTCATTGTTCTTGAGGAAGATCTGGTACTGCGTGAACGTGACCTCGTATTCCTGACCCTCGGTACTTCTGAAGAGAGTCATGACGAGGAAGACGGCGGTTATGATCGCAACCCAGCTGAGTACGACTCGAACAACCTTTCCCCAATTGAAATCGTCGTCGCCACGAAGCGGGGGCGAGAGTTTTCTGCGCGATCGGAAGTTGCGCCGCCCAGGGAGTTTCGGGCCGCTCGCGTTCTTCCTCATATTATTCTCGTTTTTATCCTGGCTCCGATCACCCGCCATCAATGCTTCTCCGCAAGTGCATAGATCGACTTTAAGTTTCTCATCTTCTGTGCGTAATCTAACCCATATCCGATAACAAATCGATTTGGAATCTCGAATCCGACGTAGTCCAGAGCAACGTCGACCTTCGTGGCCTCCTTCTTGTGAAGAAGTGTAACGATGCGAAACGAGGCCGGCTTTTGTTCAAGAATCAGCTTCTTGATGAAATCGATTGAGAGCCCCGAATCGACAATATCCTCAACTGCAATAATATGGTGGTCGGTGACCTGGCAATTGAGTTCCTTCAGCATCCTGACGTTGCCGGAGGAAATCTTTGCGTCTCCATAACTCGAGAGCTTCAGAAAATCGACCTCACATTCAATGGTGACTTCGCGGATGAGATCTGAGAAAAAGATAACAGAGCCGTTGAGGATCCCAATGAAGATTGGAACTTTTCCCCTGTAATCAGTGCTAATCTGCTTGGCCAACTCCTTTGTGCGCGCACGAATTCTCTCTTCCGGTATGAAAACCTCAAATTGTTCACCGTTGACGGCAATCCTGTCACCCATTAACACAATCTACAATTCTTTATCCTCGAATTCAAGTTTCAACACATTCCGTGTCGTCGGCCCAATGCGGTAGCGATTGTCTAATCGAACGCCGCATACCCATACAATGTTCCCGTGGGACTCGAGTAAAGGAATTGCCTCCTTCTCATACCGGGGGATCTTCTCATCAATGAAAAAATCGCTGAGCTTCTTAGGTTTTTCCATGCCAAAAGGGATGAACCAATCCCCTTTCTTCCAAGTGCGGAGAAGCAGACGGTTGTTCAGCCTGTCAGCGTCGATGTACTCGATATGCCGATCGTGTGCCCAGCGAACATCTTCGCGAGGGATCGTCTCAGAAGAGAATCTGAAGGGACCAAACTCATAGCGCTTGTCCGGCCTTACTTCTTCTTCAAGTTCAAGTTTCTTCCTTTTGCGAACGAAGATGAGTTGCCGGCGGTCCCTGTAAACCTTGAAGCCCTTCGAGACCTCAATGCGCTTGCCTGTTACCGAGGCGAGAAGTCCAAGGATTCTTGATACCTCCTTGGATTCAAGAGGAACTCCGCTATATGATCGCGCGACGAGTTCGACGACACTCTCTTGCAAGTAACGGTGAATTTCTTTGAGTTTCGTTAAGTCGAGGGAATGGAGATCATTCGTCTTCTTTTCGGTCAGGTGCTCCAGATGCCTCTTGGCTTCCTGAAGCAGTAGATCTTCAACGCGACTGAAGATATCTGAGGTTCGATTTAGTGTTTCAATAATATCAGGGTTGAGTGACTCTTGCAGCAAGGGCAGAATTTTCTTTCGGATGAAATTCCTCTTGTAGTAGAGCTTTTTGTTTGACGAGTCAGTCCGATATCTGAGCCTGTTGAGTTTCGCGTAAGCTTCGATCTCGGACCGCGCAGCAAAGAGCAGAGGTCGAATCAGGTGGAGGTCGGGTCTGTACACGGGGATACCAGAGAGTCCACTGATTCCGGTTCCGCGACAAAGGTTCAAGAGAAGGGTCTCGGCGTTGTCATTCGCGTTGTGTGCTGTTGCGATCTTGTGCGTGCTGTCTTCTTTTAGGAGATTGGTTAGAAAACGGTACCGAAGCTCTCGAGCGGTATCTTGGATGGAGGTTTTTCGATGCCTTGAATGCGCCGCTGTATCGGCCCGGTCGACGGCGAATTGATATCCGTGCCTCTTGGCGAGCTTTCGGACGAACATCTCGTCAGTGTCCGATTCCTTTCCTCTGAGTTGGTGATTGAAATGCGCAACACGTAGTCGGAGGTCATACTTGTTCTTCAGTCTCGAGAAGAGGTCAAGGAGAACCACTGAGTCTACCCCGCCGCTCACCGCAACAATTATCCCATCACCTTTCCGGAGGAGCGATTTCTCCCTGCAATAACGCTCGAATCGATCTGCGAGCCCGTTTGTCCGCTTCATAGGAAGACCATTCTCCCGCAAATTTAAAGAATATTGACGCGAGAAGCAAGGTAACGAGAATTGATGAACTCCATGTT
>Ga0315282_10009012_pt1 | contig 15958 bp, 30 predicted proteins | sample YL17G07_20_MG_FD_203693 | JGI IMG/M metagenome (GOLD analysis project Ga0315282, IMG submission 203693) | Sediment microbial communities from Yellowstone Lake, YNP, Wyoming, USA - YL17G07_20 | ecosystem: Environmental > Aquatic > Freshwater > Lake > Sediment | place: USA: Wyoming | collected...
AAAGCTGCCCTCTTATTTCTACGACTTATTCGACTAGGATTTTGCAGAAGTATGGAACGTTGAAGAACGCATTTGAGAATATGACTGAATGGTCTGATACGATTGAACGTCTTGGCAAGAAACGTGTAGATGGCATCGTCGAGGTATTCAATGTCGATTATAATAAGGCGTCGAGTGACACAAAGAAATGAAAGATTAATATAGAACGTCGGATGTCTTAAATTCGTTGGAGACAAGGAGATTATGATCGAATTTCCGTGTAGTCGCTGTGTAGAAGCTGAACATTGTAGGCGGGATGGGTTGTATGTGACGTGTTCTGCTCTTTATGCTTACAAGCAGCGCTGTAGACGTAGAAAATTGGGACTGGACGATAAGGTCATATATATCTGATAGAGGAAAAGATTTGTTGGAGTGAAATGTGAATGACTGAAAAAGAGGAAGAGAAATATCGAATAGATTGCTGGAAGACCGTACGTGTGTGGGATTCGAGGCGTAGTCATAAGTCTGATCCAGTTGTTGAAGGCAAAATAGTCAGTAAGCGTGTGTCAGAGCCAGAAAAAGGTGGTCACTACTTAGTGTTGAGTCTTGATACGGGTTATGTCGTCAGTATACAGTTACCTAAAAAGAAAGACGCGGGAGAGGTTTCGAATGGTTGAACAAGGCGTGAAAAGAATACAGAGGAAGAGGGTGAAAGGCTGGAGAATGCCCTCTAATACAGTTTATGTTGGAAGACCAAGCAAATGGGGAAACCCTGCAAAAGTAGGGATTCATGGTGACTTGAAAGAATGTCTTGAAATCTATGAAGAGTTTTTAGAAACAAAATTGAAACTGAATCCGTATTTTCTTGATCCATTGAAGGGTAAGAATTTGGCTTGTTGGTGTCCGTTAGATAAGCCATGTCATGCTGATATACTTATCAAGCTTTCAGCGGATCCTAAAATTATGGTGTGATGTGTATGACAGAAGAAGTAATCGGCAGACGTAAAGACTTCCCCCAATATATTATCGACATCTGCTATGAGAAACAACAAGGGCAATGTAACAGCTGTGGTAATGCAATCAATAAAGGGTTTTACCGCGATCACATTGATGGGGACCACAGTAATATTACGTTAAAAAATCTTCAACTTCTTTGTGGTGACTGTCATAGGACTAAGACGAGCCAAGATGCTCAAGAGAAGTGGAAAAATCATAAAGCTCAAGAACAGAGAGTTCTCAATAGTCTTAATAAACTGATAGACGAGGTGTTTACTACAGGTAAGTTGGGGGGTCCTATTTTGGAGAGGATGGAGACGTTGTTGATGGATTCTCTTAAGGTGAGTAAAAGTCTGAATGAGATCGATAAGGGGATGGAATATCCGCCGTCACGAATACTTATGGCCCAGAAGATAGCTGAGTCGAAAATGACTACGGAAGCTTATGTTAAGGGTGTTATGGAAGGAGCACAGATTGCAGTGAGTTTGGTGGCTTCGAAAGCTACGTCGAAGAATAAATCTAAGTCGACGTGATCTAGGAAGTGGGACAAAGTGCATGGTGAGAGCAACTCGGTCGATAGAACTTCTCCTTTCTCCTATCTCTCCTTTCTTTCGCCATGCACGTCCAAACATTTTGGGGGTAGTTCGTAATGACTGAACAAATGATTGACTATGTTTGTCCGTACAGTAGGGAAAGGCGTGATACGGTTCACATTCGTACTTGTCAGTTGAAGACTGGAATATGTGTCGAAGCTGACTGGCACTATAGCTATTCTGTTTGTTTATGGTTTAGGGAGGAAGAGCTTAGGCGAAGAAAACGAAGGACAGTCGAGAGCAAATGAGAGTTCCAATAAAGTTTGTTCGATGCAAAGCTTGTGAAAGATATCGGGTGGTACATTAATGCCGTTGATAGGTTATGCGAAGCAAGAATACAACAAGAGATATCGAGGAGAACATCAGGAAGATTTGAGGGATTATCTTAAGGTATACAGAGAGAATCATAAAGAGGAATTGCGTCAGAAGAATCGTTTGTACAAACTGAAACACAGAAAGGATATCTTGCTGAAAGAACGGACAAGAATGCGACTTAAAAGGACGAAGAAAAATGATTTGGTTCTCTGTCAGTGCAGAGTGTGTGATAGGCTTTTCTATGTGCCAAGAAGTCTTCGGACTAACAATCGTTATTGTGGTGAAAAGTGTCGAGCAGCTGGGGCAAAAGATCTTAACAGACGATGGCAACTTCTATTTAAGGGTTTGAGTTCAGGAGAAAGAAGGATGAAGATTTGCAAGAATTGTGGTTGTGTTTTCATGCGACCAACAAAAAGGTCAGTGAAATATTGTTCTGAAAAATGCAGAAAAGAAGGCTATCGTAAGGATATGTTGAAATCACAACAAAGAAAAAGAAAGTGGCTTGCAATGGCTGGAGTCACAAAACCTTTTATTTCAAAGCGAGAAATTGCAATCGAGAAGGAGATTAGGACCGATGATGGAGAGTCAGAACTCGGAAGAAAATGTTCTTGTGAAGTTTGCAAGGAGGAGTGGGTTTCGTGAAAGCGTCTAGGTTGTCGAGGACAATGAAGTGTTTTCAGTGTCGAACTTGGCGGGACTTAGCGTATGCTTTACTAAATTGTTCGGAGCCTGTGATTGTCGACGTTACATTTTATGGAGAAAGAGGTTTAGCTGAAATAGACATAATAGATGAGGTAGACTTTGAACCATTTGATTTGCATATGATGAAGGTTACGTGTAGAAATTGTGGCAAAAGCTTTTCAGCAAAGAAGGTTGAAGTTGTCAATGGAGTGGAAACTTGCCCAAAATGTCATAAGCGACTATTTGTGCGAACTAAAATCGAAGAGGAAGAGTGATGAGATCTCGAATAGAAATTTGTATGGAATTGTTGGCTTTATGTGTTGTACCAAAAACGTCATATGAGATAATGACGAAGCTAAAATTGAGTTGGGATACTGTTAACGCTTCTGTGAAGTTTCTTGTCTATAAAGAACTTTTGCATACGGATGTTTTGAAAAGAAGGCGGAAGCGTGATGGTCGAGCGTTATCTGCGACACCAATATATGTCGGAAAGAAAGTTTATTGTACGACGGATGCAGGCAGGGAAGTTGTAAGATTGTGGTCAGAATTCCAAAGAAAGTTAAATGAGATAAATGAAGTTACGCTGAATGTGATGTCGATTGACATTAAAAGTAGAAAGGTTTAAATGTATCAAGTGTATTCTCTGGACATAAGATATTTGTGGGTTGAAGTATGAAACATATGCATATTACTTTTTCGGATGATGAGTTTTACGATCTGTCTAAGAAGAAAGCAATCGTTCGTGCAAACAGTTGGCGAGATTACGTTATCAAAGTTTCTAGTCATATCAAGAATGGAGCTGTGGCGATATAGTATGTTTGAGAAGATTAAGTCGAGTGACGTGGACGTCAAGAAAGATTCTGAAGGACTGGTTTTTCATTATAAGGTTACCGATCGTAAACAAATGGAGTTGTTTGCAGGAAAAGCGACGTTGAGGAAGTTTACAGATTTCAAGATATGGCATGAATCTCATGGTGAAAACAGTCTAGATATCTTTCTGAGATTTCTTGGTAAAGAAAGTGTGTTTTTTGGTGAAGTTGTTAATATTCTAGAAAAGTTGGTAACGTGATGTGGGAGAGTTATTCAATCTCTTTCGAGGAGTTCTCAACTGGATGTTAGACAATTTAGAAATCACCATTATTGCTGCAGTAATATTTGTCATAGTTTGGGTAGGTGCTAAAAGCGTGCTTGCCAGAAGAAGAAAGAAGCCAACAGTTGGAGAAGTTGTAGAAGAGAAAGTGCTTCGTTCTGGTAGAGGTGACGAGCTTTTTATTCCAGAAGGCAAAAAGACTTATGATTTGTTAGTAAATCCAAAAGCGTTCAATGATTTGAAGCATCTTCTTGTAGAGAAGGGCATTAAGCCACATATGGATACTAAAAAGGATGGACTTCATTTCATTTTTGATTCTGAAAAGAAGTTGTATTGTGACAAGATGATTGAAGCAGGACTGCTTTTAGATTTTGTCATAACTCCATTGGAGAATCAAGAAGTTTTTGAGAAAGTGGAGTATGAAGAGAAGGCACATCAGTTAGAGTCATCGGACATTATGGAGGAAAAAAGTATGAGTCATGAAAAGAAAGAGAAAAAGGAAAAGATTGAACAAGTTTCAGAAGAAAAGATTGTTGAACCTACAGTAGAAGAGAAGCAGAAGGATGAAAGAGCGATTTCTATCATGCTTACGTTCGATGAGACAGTACCGTCAGACTGGTCGATCGATGATATCAAGAAGCAGATGCTGTATAAATACAAGACGCTTCTTAAGACTGTCGAGAATCCACAGTTTAAAATTGTGGGATGAGTATGGAAATTAAGCTGAACGGCAAGCAAGTATTCGCGATAATCTATGGGTTAGCTGTTACGATTCTTTTGATGATTGTGATTGCTTCTGATGAAAGCTTTTCTGGCGGCTTTATGGGCTTTGTACTTGTGTGTATTGTTTGGTCGTTTCTTTTGTTTCCGTTGTTTATACTGTTTGTGGTCGTAGACCTTTCAAGGCCTTTTATAAAACGTGATATCGATCTGGTAGTCTTGAGTAAGGCAATTGTCGATGAAATTGAAAAGAGAGCTGTGGAGGCGAAAGACGATAAAACTTAGTCTTTCAGATAGAAAGCTTCAGTTTGTAGTTGCAGTGGCTTTCTTAGTGGTTACGGTTGCTTTGCCATACTTTTTGGAAAGTTCTATGCCAGATTCTCAAAGAAATCAAATCAAAGACCAAGTGAGCAAGATGTCTAATGAAGCTACAGTTTCTTCAATATTTGGTAACAACGCGTACATTGCGATGTTTACGCTCGTTCCCGTGTTTGGAATTCCGTGGATAGGTACTGTGATGTACAATACTGGAGAGGTTTTCGTTGCTTATCAGGCGTCACCACTTCTGTTGGTACTCAGTCCTATCGTATGGATCGAATTTTCTGCATACGCGTTGATGTTGATGGGTTCTGTAAAGTTGACGGCTCTTGCGATTGGTACGGTTCTTGATAGAAAAATTGAGAATGTTGGAAGAGGATTTAGGTTGGTTCGAAATATGGTGTTTCTGATGGTCGTGTTACTGTTCTTTGGCGCAGTTCTTGAGAAATTAATGATTGGGTGAGGATAGGAGGTGAAAAATGATGATAAAAACGACGAGATTCAGGAAGGTTGTGATGGCTGTTGTACTGTTTTCAATAATATGGGGTTCGGTGTTTGCAATTGCAAGCTATTGGACTCATATATGGAGTTGGGAAGTCAAAGAAGGGCTGGAATATTCGATAGTGCAAGACTTTCCACAGGTGTTTTTCCGTGGTGAACCTAAAATAGCAAAGATAACTATGATTAATCATGATAATCGTGTCTGGACTGCTAAAACTACCTCGTTAACAGTGACTGGACCAGCAGGATTCGATAATACTGGCATACTTGTTCATTGGGCAGTATATAACTATTTGAATGAATTACAATCAGAGTTTGATATTCCATTTGTCAATTCTGGAGATGGAAAGACAATAACTTGGACAGGCACAGTCTCGAATGTTTCAGCTGGATTTAGTGGTTATCATTTAGTTACAGTGACAATACTAGGAACGGCGCCATTAGGAACCTATTCTGCGGCAATTAGTGTAGAGGCAGGTCCTATTCCTCCTTAGGACCTTAGGAGTAATCGTAAAATGGCTAAAACAAATCAAATCCCGTTTTTCTTTGGGAAAAGTTTGAGATAATGATTGAGGAGAAAAGAAGAAAAATGAAAAAACGTACAATCATAAGAGGGTTAGAGGTGATTGTCTTGTTCTCGATCATATGGGCTGCTGTGTGGGCAACGGACTCAGTGATAACTAGTTATGATATGCAAGCTACTCTCATATTGGTTTCAGTCAAGGCGTACGAAGATTCTGCTTGCATTATAGAATTTCCGATAAGTCAAACTTATGATTGGGGCACGATAAGCTATGGCGATAACGAGACGTTCTTTATGAAGAATCTAGGCAATGTCAATACGAATGTAGTTCTTGGCAGTTCTAATGAAATTTACTGTGTGATTTCTTTCAATATCACGTCACCATTTCAACTCGGTGTTAATCAAGTGCTGCCAATAAACATTACCGTTGGAGCTCCATCAACGCTTCCAACGCCTCCAGTTGCAATAAGTTGGACAGTCGGTATCAGTGCGATGAAGGTGTCATAATGAGAGTTAGAGGTGGGTTTCAGTACATACTGACTAAGGGGAAGTTGAAATTCTTGTTGAGTCATGGAAAGGGACTTTGTGATTCGTGCGGAATGCCTTTAGAAGTGGATGATGAAGTTTTGAGTAGAAATGCGTCTAGGCATAGACAGTCAAAACAGCATCATAAAGCTTGTTGGGATAAGCATTTTATAGGAGTCAATCGATCTGGTAGAAAGAAGTGTCGACATTGTGGGAGCGAAAACATTCTTGTGAGTAAGGATCATGCAGATTATTGCTTCGATTGTAAAAAGGTGAACCAACATACTAGGGAGAAGCGGAACTAATGAAATTAACAGAAATCTTGAGAATCATCTGTCGAGTTGTCACTTTTCCATTCATTGTGGCAGGAGTAGTTTTGTACATGCTATTATTTAGAGACTCGATTGATGATGATTTAGGAGGCGATAACTGAAATGCGTTGTTTGGTGACGGGTGGGAAGGGATTCATAGGCAGTCACCTTGTGAACTGTCTAAAAGCTAGAGGCTACTTCGTTCGGAGCGTCGACATCAGAGACTTCTCATATCTGAAGACTGATGAAGATGAGTTCAAGCAGTTGGACTTGAGAATAGCTGACAATGCGAGGATTGCAGTGAAGGGCATGGACTACATTTTTTCTCTCGCAGCCAATATGGGGGGAGTGGAATTTATTTCAAAAGTTGGCGCAGAAGTTATGCATGATAGTGGTTTAATAAATCTTAACATTTTAGAAGCTTCAAGAGTCGGAGGGGTATCTAGAGTCTTTTTCAGTAGCAGTGCTTGTGTGTATCCTGATTATCGTCAAACAGTTACGAATGTTGAACCGTTGAAGGAGGACTATGCCATTCCGGCGAACCCTGATACGTTTTATGGTTGGGAAAAGCTGTTTACTGAAAAGTTGATGGAGGCATACCATAGAGATTATGGGCTTAATATACGGATCGCGAGATTTCATAATATTTACGGTCCAATGGGTACATATAAAGGGGGGAGAGAGAAAGCTCCAGCTGCACTATGTCGTAAGGTCGCACAAGCAGAGGATGGTGGCTCTATCGAAGTTTGGGGTGATGGCAAGCAGACGAGGTCATTTCTGTTCATTGATGATGCACTTGAAGCCATATTGAGACTTATGGACAGTGGTATTACAGAACCTCTTAATATTGGGAGTAATCAACTCATTTCAATATCAGAATTGGCAGACATCATTATTAAAATTAGTGGTAAAAAGATAACTAAGACATTCAATCTTTCAGGTCCGCAGGGAGTGAGGGGGCGTAATGCGGATCTTCTGAAAATAAAACAATTGCTGGGTTGGTCGCCTAAAATTATGTACAAAGAAGGTTTGGAAAAGACTTATCAATGGATTGAATCTATGGTGGATAAAGAGGGGCATGTACATGGCTGTTGTTAGTGAGATCGACTTGATAACTACGTTTCTTTCAGAAACTTTAAAAGAGACTGAGAAAAAGGGCTATGTGGTTGGAGTGTCGGGTGGTGTGGATTCTGCTGTCGTTTTAGCTTTATGTTCGAAGGCTGTTGGAAAAGCATGTGTTTTGGGAGTTTCTATGCCAAGTCAGTTTACTCCAGCTGTCGACTTAAGTGATTCAATAAGCTTACAAGAGAAGTATTCTAGCAGGAATACAGTGATAGACATCGGTAGAGTTTATAATGCAATTTTAGCGGTGTATCCTGATATTAAGGGATTTCCAGCTATCGTGACGGGAAATTTCTTAGCTAGACTTAGAATGACTTTCCTCTACATGTTGGCGAATGCTAGAAACTATCTTGTTTGTGGAACAACTGATAAGAGCGAAGATTTTGTCGGCTACTTTACGAAATATGGTGATGGAGCGTGTGATGTAGAGCCGATAATTCATTTGACTAAGACTCAGGTTGGGCAACTGGCAAAAGAGCTGAAGATTCCAGAGAGTATAATAGCTAAGAAGTCGAGTCCACAACTGTATAAAGACCACAAAGCGGAGGAAGAGCTTGGGGTTACTTATGAGCTTCTTGATCATATATTGGAAAAGCACGATTCGACTGAACATAAGAGGGCTGTACCCAGGAGATTATGATAAGCTTATATGGAGAAGTGGTCGTTCGTTCTACCAATTTATAAGGAGGTCGATTTAATTCCAAAGACGCTTCCTTCGGTAGTCGCTTTGAATCCGACTGAATTGATTATCGTAGTGGATGATCCAGTTCCAGAGGGTGTTTACAAAGCTATTTCTGATACATTAGCGAAATGTGATGTTTGTCATATTGCAAAGATAATTAAAGTCCCGCGTGGTGGGGAGTGGGGATACCAGATGGCGAAAGTTCGAAGAATGGGATTTTTAGAGGCTAAAAATGATCGTGTCTTTACGGGTGACATTGACTGTGTGGTGAATAAAAATTGTTTAAAGGCTGTGAATTTAGTTGGAAAGAATAATGTTGCGATGGCTTCTGTGACAAAGTTTCATTTGCCTAAGAAGTTGATAGATATTTATCGACTGATTGGGTACGGGATAATCAAGGTGTATATTCATAGAATTGCAAAGAAGTTTGGAGCATCTTCTTTTAGTGGTCAATACGCTTTGTACAAGCCATATTGGCTGGATACTCCAGAAGAGTTGGAAGACGCAAAAAAGATGTTTTCAGTAAAGCAAAAGATGCGTGAGGGAAAGTATGAGTATGGTGATATCGGTCTTTCTGCTATGGGCGAAGATATTCATATGCGTGAGTTTATGAGCAAAAAATATAAAGTCAAGTACCTTCAGGATATTGGAGCATTTGTACTGTCTGATCCTTATGAAAATAATCCAGTGATTCAGTTTTGGAAAGGTATGTATTTTGCAGAACAAGGTAGGAAGATGTTAATTTCTGTACTGCGTGCAATCATTAGAGGACAACCACACTATTTAGTTGGGCATTTGTATGAGAGGCGAAGGATGAGATGTCAGAAAGATTGAGTGAGTTCTGGGAACGTAACGTTCCGATGAGTTTTGCAGATAAAAAACTTTCATATACACAGAAGAGGGATTTCAGATACAAGCTTCAAGATTATATGCAAGAGGTATTTAGATTTGCAGATTTTCGAGGCAAGAAAGTTTTAGACTTGGGTTGTGGTGCTGGTATCGACTCTGTAGAATTTGCTAGACATGGTGCGATTGTGACGAGCTTAGATTTTTCTAAGACTGCTGTTAGATTGACGAAAGAATTATTTGAAGAAGCTGGTGTGAGAGGACATGTAGTTCTTGGCGATGCTGAAAACTTGCGATTTCCTGACGAGTCGTTTGATTGTGTCTACAGTTTTGGGGTATTACATCATATACCAGACGTTCGTCCAGTTCTTATGGAGATTGTTAGAGTTTTAAAGAGGCATGGTACGTTTATGGGGATGGTTTACAACTCTGACAGTCTCATGCACGCAATGCTTTTGTTGAGAGCTTGTAATGTTCGTGAAAAATATTTGGGCGTTTCCATTGAGGATTTAGCAGGTCGGATGACTGAGAGAGTATTTGGTGTTGATTATTCGAAGCTTTATACGAAGGGAGAAGCGATGGAATTATTTTCTCAATACTTTGTGAATGTAACTGTTGAAACGCATTATAATGTAATCGATACAGATTGTCGAAGAAAACTCAAGTTTGATTTGGAAGATAAGAACGCTGACTTTGGTTGGCATTTGACGATAAGGGGCGAAAAAAGATGAGAGCAGTCGTGACGGGTGGTTGTGGGCAAATTGGCAGTTATCTAGTAGAATTGTTGATTTCCGAAGGGTTTGAAGTTACAGTATTAGATAATCTCGCTAATGGCAGTTTAGACAATTTGAAGGCTGTCGAGGGTAAATGTTCGTTTGAAAAGGTCGATTTGAGCAAAGATATTTTCGTGTTGAGAGAAGCGGACGTAGTTTTTCACTTAGCAGCGATCGCTGATATGCGTTTAGATCATCCAAAGATTATGTATGAAAACAATATTCTCGCAACGTTCAATGTTTTAGAAGCTATGGTGAGAGATCATGTTAAAACGATAGTCTTTGCTTCGTCAGGACACGTGTATGGTAAAGCTGTCACTCCCACAGTCGAGAGTTATCCCACGTTGCCCATATCTGTCTATGGGGGAACAAAGATGGCTTGTGAAGGTCTTATTAGGGGTTATTGGGGGCAGAAAGGGTTAAAGGGTGTAATAGTTCGTTTTTCTACAGTTTCTAGTGAGAGGCAGAGATATGGTGTCTACTTAGACTTTATTGAACGGCTGAAGAAGAACTCGAAGGCATTAAAGATATTTGGGGATGGTGAACAACGTCGAAGCTACGTATATGGAAAGAGTGCAGCTGAAGCACTATGGCTTTGTTATAAATATTCAAGAAAGTATAACTCTTGTGAAGTCTTTAATGTAGCAAATCGAGATACATCAACAGTCTGTACTGTTGCAAAGGAAATAGTTTCAAATATGGGCTTGCAAGATGTAGAGCTCTCTTTTACAGGTGGACAGTCGTGGTTAGGTGATATCGAGACGAGCGAACTTTCAATAAAGAGGATTGTTGCGATGGTCGGGTGGGAGCCGAACCCAGATACGAGTGATGAAGTTGTGAGAATGGCTGCGAGGGGAATTTGTGAAAGACTTGGGGTGTCGAAGACATGAAGAAAATCGGTATAGTAGGGCTTGGTAAATTAGGTGTTTGTTTAACGACATTGTTTATTAAATATTACAAAGTTTATGGTGTAGATGTTCTAGCGGAAAGAGTCAAACAAATAGCTGATAATGTTGAAACGTTTGAACCTCGAGTAAATGAATATTTGAGCAAGTACAAAGAGAATTTAACAGTCTCTACGGACTTTGACATTCTTAAGGATTGCGAAATTGTCTTTCTGATAACGCAAACACCATCATTGTCTTCTGGGAAGTTCGATATTACATATGTGAAGTCTGCTTTAAAAGAGTTGCATAGGATTAATCCGAACTGTCTGACTGTCATTTCGAGTACGATAAATATTGGTGATACCAATGCGCTGACTAGGATACATTCAAGAATAGCTTATAACCCAGAATTTGTTAAGCAAGGGAGCATTATGAAGGACTTTGAGAACCCGAAATTTATTCTTATTGGGTCACATACAAAAGAAGATGGGGGACTGATTGCAGAGATTTGGCGCAAGTATCTCGATGACGAACCTATATATATCGTTTCGCCGCTTGAAGCTGAGATAGCGAAGTTGTGCTTAAACGTAAGCTATACTTTGGGAATTTCTTTTGCGAATGTGGTGGGTGAGTTTTGTGAGAAGGTAGGGGCTGACGTGAATAAGGTTCTTGACATTATCTATCAGGACCACAGAAATTATAGAAAAGGGCTTGGTTTTGGAGGTCCATGTTTTGTGCGCGACGTTAATTCCTTCTTATCTGCAAGTTTAGACAAACATGTGATGAGTGGGGTGAGTCTCTCTAGGTTATTGAATTTATTTAATAAAGAGATTGTTCGTGTTCAGCTTTCAAAGATAAGAGGTCATGGAAATAGGATTGGAATTGTGGGACTTGCGTATAAAATTGGTGTCCCCTACATTTATGAGTCACAATCTGTCCAGATAGCTAAAAAGTTGTTAAAGGAAGGTCACCAAGTATTCGTTTATGATAAGATGGCGATGGAGATTGCAAAATCTGAGATTCCAGAGGCTCAATTCTGTGATTCGATTGAGGAATGTGTGGAAAAGTCTGATATTGTGTTTATTGGACTTCCAGATAAAGATTTTACAGACATTAAGACAGATAAGATTGTTGTCAATCCATGGAGGTAAGACATATGAGATTTTTCCAAACGAAAGGGGAGTTTCGATTTTTCATTCTCTCTGTACTGTTGTGGTTTTTAACATGCATTCCTACGTTACTGAGTTACTCTAGGGATCCGATTTGGACTGCAAATGTAGAGGTCGGAGTTTTTTCTTTTCTGATGAAGAATGGGACGTTTGGTTTATGGGTTATTATTCCTCAGATGGTAATGTGTATTTTTATTGTTTTTGTATCTATTCATTTAAGACATATTGCATGTACGAGATCTCAGCGAGGCGTAGCATTTTTGACTTGTTTAGTGATGTTGACGAGTTTGATTGGGACTCTTATCAATGACTCTATGATTGTTTTTTGGATGAGTGAAGATTTTCTGTCTAGATTGTTATTTCAGTATGCATTCGTGATTGGTTTATTAATTGCATTTCCACTGATTGTCAAGTTATTACCTACCGATTTTATGAGGCGAGAACCGTGAGAAAAGCAGTATACATTTCATTGTGTATTCTTGTAGGGTATATGACATTAATATGGTGGCTTTCATCATTGCCAAACGTGAGTTTGGTTCCAGAAAGTGTGATAGGATTCAAGGTAGATGCTGTCGTAAAGCATTTCATAGAGTTTGGGATTATGGGAAGTTTGTCGTTAAACTTTTTCTATCAATTAAGTAAGGAAGATTCGTCTGCTTCAACATTTAGATTGTTTCTGATAGCTTCAGCTGTTGCGATAATGTGGGGAATAGTCGATGAGGTACATCAACTGTTTGTCCCAACTAGGATATGTGATTTACCAGACACAATTGTAGATTCTGTGGCGGCTGTTGTTGGAGTTCTATTTTTAATTGGATTTGTGAAGTTCAATAGTCATCATTTTTCGACTAAGTCTAAAGCGATTTTACATACGTTTGGGTTATCAACACTTGCTGGAGCAGTATTTCTGGAGGAGTTGGTGTTCTTTGATATAGCTACTCGTGGGATGTTTATTGGATATGAACCTAATGTTTACATTCTGACTTTTGAGATTGTGCTTTGCGGAGTATCTTTCATGTATCTCGGATATTTGTGGAGTAGATTATTGAAGGGAGGTCTATGAAGACAGTTCTGTTGCGCCCAAAAGAGATACTAGATGAGCGAGGAAGACTGGTGCAGTATGATAGAATGTGGGAAGGCATTTTTGATTTCGAAAGTTGGGAGACGCCACTTTGAAAAAGATTGGGCAGAAGAGTTCGTGGAGGTATTGTTGAAATGAAGCTTGAGGATGCAAAAAGAGTTGGTGTTAATATTCTTGTAGATATAGCATCAATCATTCTCATCTCCGCTAGCTTATATTCAGCGTCATTGGCAGGTTATACATTATACGCTTCTTTCTATAAGACGTTTAGTTTTCCGACGCCTGAGGCATTTTCAGCGGCTTCTTTTCAATTATCGACTGCGATCTCTTTTGTATTCGCAGTGTTTTTTGCAAGGAAATATCGTAAAAAGGAAGAAAAAGGTGGAATATCGAAATGAGGACGTTGTATATCGAATTACAAGTTCAGGTCGATGAAGATTTCACTTCTGATGACCTCGTACGTGTGATTAAGTGGGTTCTCGACAAGGCCTTACTGCTGAAATCCGTTAGACAACTTCCGATGGAGGATTCTGTGGAATGATCAAAAATAGTAAAATTCATCCTTCAGTGAAGATATGGGATGAGGTGTTGTTGAACATTTACGACAGTACTATAGGAGAAGGGACGAAGATCGCAAAATTTGTTGAAATAGGTGGTTCAAAGATAGGCAAAAGCTGCAAGATAGAACCGTTTGCTTTCATTCCGCCGGGAAGTGTGATCGAAGACTACGTTTTTATCGGTCCACATGTTTGTCTGACGAATGATAAATATCCAAACTTACTTCACGCAGATTGGAAAGAAAGTCCAGTTAGGATCAGATATGGGGCTCGAATAGGTGCTGGTTCTGTCATTCTTCCGGGAGTAACTGTGGGGAGAGAAGCGATTGTGGGAGCAGGCAGTGTTGTCACTAAAAATGTGCCAGCAAAGGCAAAAGTATATGGAAATCCAGCGAGGATTGTTAGGGAATGAAAGATGTCTTAATTTTGGGATCATCGGGTGAAGTGGGCTCTGCAATTTGTAAGGTTGTGGAAAAATCAAAGCTTTATAGGGTTAGTCTTTTGGACAAAGTTGGAGTTAAAGAATTGCGTCCGAAGAAGTTTTATGTGATGCATGTCTGTATTCCGTACGATGATGATTTTATGGACATTGTTGCAGACCATATGTTTACGTATAAGCCTCGATTAACGTTGATAGAGAGTACTGTCAAGCCAAAAACTACAGGGGCGTTATATGAATTAACGAAATCGTCAATATGTCATAGTCCAGTGAGAGGAAGACATGTTGAAGGGATCGAAAGTGGGCTTTTCAACTATACAAAATTCATAGGTTCTCCAAGAAGAGAGTTTGCGTTGGAGGCTGAAAAATATTATAATTCGTTGGGATTGAAGGCTTATATTTGTAATTCGTCTGAAGAAACAGAGTTTGCGAAGCTACTTGAGACAACATACTATGGACTTTTGATAGCTTTTGCCCAAGAAGTTAGACGGTTATGTAATGGATTTGATTTGAATGAGAATAGTATCAATGCTTTCTTTAATACAGAGACGATTGAAAGTGGTTATAAGCATATGCTACCAGTTAAATACCCGAGTGTGATAGGCGGTCATTGCGTTATTCCGAATGCTATGATTCTCAAGAAAGTTTTTCCAAGTAAGTTTATCGATATTATGTTGGAAAGTAATGAAAAAACGAAAAAAGAGAGATGATCAAACTGACAACTATCTGGTATGATGCTACGACGGGAAAACATATACGGTATGGTGTCGCGATAGCTCAGAGACTTCGGAAAAAGGGATACAAAATTATACTAACAACTAGGGTTCATCCTGATACTATACCTTTAGCAGAATATCTGTCTGAGACATTTGTTGTTTCAGGGAAGTATGATCCTACGTCGGCTTTAGCACGATTAAAGGAGGGTGTTAAGAGACAGTTATCGTTTTGTGGTTTGTTTGAGCATAGTACGCCAGATTTTGCTATATCTTCTAGTTCACCAGACCAGTGTAGGACTGCTTTTGGGAGTGTTCCAATAATTGTAACTACAGATACCCCGTACGCTGATGCTGTGAACAGACTTACTTTGCCATTGGCTGATCACATTGTGATGTCAAAATCTATCCCAATGGGTTATGTACGCAAATACACTACAACTGCAAAAATACACTGCTTTGATGGTGTTGATGAGGTTGCTTGGATTAAGGGCTTTAAGCTCTCAGTTAAATATGAATATAAGAGACCATTAATTGTGGTGAGACCAGCTGAAGAAAAAGCGTCGTATAATAAGGGAAGTTTCGACATGGTCAGTCTAGCGAAGAAATTGACATCTTTAGGTACAGTAGTTTTTCTCTCGAGATATGATCGTAAGGGCATAAAAGGACTAATTGTTCCAACTGAGTTTATTGATTCGGTGAGTCTTGTAGCGCAAGCGGATCTGTTTGTTGGTGTTGGTGGGACGATGTCAAGAGAGGCTGCGTTACTGGGTATTCCGTCAATCACAATAGAACGTTATCCTGAATTATATGTCAATAGTTTCTTGACTAAGAAAGGGTTTCCAATTTTTAAAACGAGTTTAGAGAATATGTTTAGTCTTACCAAAAAACTTCTAGGGCGAAGATATTATGTTGAGCGTCTATTGGGTGAGTTAGAAAATCCCGTAGATACAATTGAGAGTATTGTTGTAGGTGGAGTGAAGTGAAAAAGATAGCAGTCTACATTGGTACAAGGCCCCAAGTTGTAAAAGCTTCTGCAATTGTTTCAGAATTGGTCAAACAAGGGATAGACTTCGACTTCATAAATAGCGGTCAGCATTACGACTATGAGATGGACAAAATATTCTTTGAAGAGTT
>Ga0315282_10009013_pt1 | contig 15958 bp, 7 predicted proteins | sample YL17G07_20_MG_FD_203693 | JGI IMG/M metagenome (GOLD analysis project Ga0315282, IMG submission 203693) | Sediment microbial communities from Yellowstone Lake, YNP, Wyoming, USA - YL17G07_20 | ecosystem: Environmental > Aquatic > Freshwater > Lake > Sediment | place: USA: Wyoming | collected...
AGAAGGCCAAACTCTTTTGGGTTGGCGTAATATTCCGGTTGATGATTCTGATATAGGAAAGACTGCCCAAGAGACTCAAGCCGTGATCGAGCAGATTTTTATTGGAAAGAACAAAAAAATAAAAGACCAACTCGAGTTTGAGAGGAAGCTATACGTTATCAGGAAGTATATCGAAAATTATATACGCAAATCGGAATCAAAACAGAAGCAAATTTTCTATATCACCAATTTATCCAGCCGCACAATTTCTTACAAAGGCCTGCTTATGCCCCAACAGCTGGATAAGTTCTTTCTTGACTTAAGAGATGAAACCTTAGAGAGCGCCTTGTGCCTGGTGCATTCCCGTTATAGTACCAATACCTTTCCTACCTGGGATTTATCGCAGCCATTTAGATTCCTTGCCCATAACGGCGAGATAAACACCCTGCGAGGTAATATCAATTGGATGCGTGCCAGAGAAGGCCTATTAAGAAGTGATTTATTTGGCAAGGGCTTAAAAAAAATACTCCCGGTTATTGTTCCGGCCGGAAGCGATTCAGCAACAATAGATAATGTTTTTGAACTCCTGGTTTTATCCGGCAGGCCCCTTGCTCATACAATGATGATGCTCATACCTTGCGCGTGGCAGCAGGATAATTTTATGGATGAGAAATTAAGGTCTTTCTATAAGTATCACGCTTGTTTAATGGAATCCTGGGATGGTCCGGCTGCGATTGTTTTTACCGACGGCATCCGGGTTGGCGCGGTTTTGGACAGAAATGGCCTGCGTCCTGCGCGTTATATCATCACCAAAAAGGATACTGTGGTTATGGCCTCGGAAGTAGGTGTTTTGGATATTAATCCAGCTGATATCGAAAGTTGCGGAAGGCTTGAGCCGGGCAAGATATTTTTTATTGATACGAAACTTGGATCTATCATAGATGACCGAAAGATTAAAGAGCTTATCTTGAGAATGCAGCCTTATGATGAATGGCTTGAAAAGAATATGGTTGAACTTGATAGCTTAAAAGTCACCACGTCAGTGCGAAGCGAAGCGAAGCCTCCCCGAAGGGGACCACGTCAGTGCGAAGCGAAGCGAAGCCTCCCCGAAGGGGACTACGTCGCCAGTGAAGATGTCTTGACTCAACTGAAAGCTTTTGGATACACCCGCGAAGATTTAAAAGTAATCATCAGGCCTATGATAGAGAATGCGCAGGAGCCGGCAGGCTCCATGGGTAACGATACCCCTTGCGCCGTTTTATCGCAGAGACCGCAACTTTTATACACATATTTTAAGCAATTATTCGCGCAGGTTACCAATCCGGCAATTGACCCTATCCGCGAAGAGTTGGTCATGAGTTTAGATACTTATCTTGGCCCTGAGAAAAATATCTTAGAGGAGTCTCCCAGACATTGTCATAAGTTGCTGGTAAAAAGGCCGATTCTGACAAACGAAGATTTAGAAAAAATAAGGCATATAAAAGTGAATAAGTTTAAAACCAAGGCCATTTCTTTGTTATTTGAGGTTTCAAGAAGAGGCGGCTTTAAGAAGAGTTTAGAAAAAATTTGTAAAGAGGCAACCCAGGCGATAAAAGAAGGTTATACCTTTATTATTTTAAGTGATCGAGGCGTAGATAAAAATCATGCTGCAATACCTGCCTTATTAGCTACCGCAGCGGTACATCATCATCTGGTATCAGGCGCCCTCCGGAATCAGATTGGCATTATTTTGGAAAGTGCAGAGCCGAGAGAAGTGCATCATTTTGCGCTTCTCTTTGGCTACGGAGCCGATTGCATTAATCCTTATCTTGCTATAGAGGCTGCCAAATACATCGCCCTAGAAGAAAAACTAAATTTAGCTCCCAAGGAGGCGATTGAACGTTACATCAAAGCAGTGGATAAAGGAATCTTAAAGATTCTTTCCAAGATGGGTATTTCTACCCTGCAAAGTTATCGTGGAGCGCAGATATTTGAGGCCATAGGTTTAAGTCAAGAGGTTATTGATACATATTTCAGCGGAACGGTTTCCAGAATAGGTGGAGCAGGTCTTGATATCATCGAGAAAGAAACGCGATTAAGGCATAAAGAAGCGTTTTACGGCTTAGGATTACCGTTTTTAGAGACCGGCGGACTTTATCAATGGAAAAGAGACGGCGAATTTCACCTCTGGAATCCTGAGAGTATCGCCTGCCTGCAGGATGCAGCCAGAAATAATACCTTAAAGAAATATCAGGAATTCGCAGATTTAATTAATGATCAATCCCAGAATCCTACGACATTGCGGGGGTTACTTAAGTTCAAGAAGACAAGTTCGATTCCTATCGCAGAAGTAGAGCCTGCCGAATCTATCTTTAAGCGTTTTGCTACCGGCGCAATGAGTTTTGGTTCCATCAGCCGGCTAACCCATGAAACAATCGCGATTGCGATGAACAGATTAGGCGGAAAATCCAATACCGGAGAGGGCGGAGAGGATCCGGCACGTTTTGTTGTTTTAGCAAACGGGGATTCTGCAAGGAGCGCAATAAAACAAGTTGCCTCCGGAAGATTCGGCGTAACCTGCAATTATTTAGTAAATGCCGATGAATTACAGATCAAGATAGCTCAAGGCGCAAAACCGGGTGAAGGTGGACAGCTTCCCGGACATAAAGTAAGCCAGATTATTGCCAAAACGCGTTACACGACACCGGGGGTAACCTTGATTTCTCCTCCGCCGCACCACGATATTTATTCTATCGAGGATTTAGCGCAACTAATCTTTGATTTGAAGAATGTAAATCCCCATGCACGCATTAGCGTGAAATTAGTTTCTGAAGTTGGTGTAGGAACTGTTGCTGCCGGAGTGGCTAAAGGCCATGCCGATATGATCTTGATTTCCGGAGGAGACGGAGGAACCGGCGCCTCGCCTCTGAGTTCGATTAAAAACGCAGGGCTTCCTTGGGAATTAGGTTTAGCTGAGGCGCACCAGACATTAGTTTTGAATGACTTAAGGAGTAGGGTGCGCCTGCAGACCGACGGACAGATGCGTACCGGCCGCGATGCAGCCATTGCCTGCCTCTTAGGGGCAGAGGAATTCGGTTTCTCTACTTCCGTTCTGATTGTTTTAGGCTGCGTCATGCTCAGACACTGTCATTTGAATAACTGTTCAGTGGGCATAGCCACGCAGGATGAAATCTTAGAGAGGAGATTCCAGGGTAAGCCAGAATACATCATAAATTATTTTCGTTTTGTAACGGAGGAATTACGTCAGATTATGGCAAGTCTCGGCCTACGTACCATTGATGAGATGTTGGGAAGAACAGATTTACTGGAGTTAAATAGCGCTATCTTGCCGTGGAAGGCAAAACAAATTGATTTTTCCAAGATTCTTTATAGACCGGAAGTCTCTGGCGGAATTGGCACTCATTGCGGTATAAAGCAAAATCGCAAGATACGTAAGGTCTTAGATTTCAACCTTATTGAGCTAGCAAGGCCGGCATTTGAAAAAAATGAACCAATAAGAGCAGAATTACAGATAAATAATACGGATAGGGCCACAGGGGCAATGTTAAGCGGCCGGGTGTGCAAGGTTTTTGGAGAAAAAGGGCTTGCTGATGAGGCAATTCATCTTAAGTTTACAGGAGTGGCAGGCCAGAGTTTTGGCGCCTGGCTTGCCAAAGGCATTACTTTTGAACTGGAAGGCCTGGCCAATGATTATGTAGGCAAAGGTATCTCCGGCGGAAAGATTATTGTTTATCCCGATAGGCGCTCAAATTACGGAAAAGAAGAAAATATTATTATCGGCAATACTACATTTTATGGAGCAATTTCCGGTGAAGCGTATATTAGGGGAGTGGCAGGAGAAAGATTCTGTATCCGCAACTCCGGCCTAAATGCCGTAGTTGAAGGTGTAGGAGACCACGCTTGCGAGTATATGACCGGAGGAAGGGTTGTAGTTCTGGGAAAAACCGGACGTAATTTTGCCGCGGGTATGTCTGGAGGAATTGCTTACGTCTATGATAAAGAGGGGATTTTTCAAAATAAATGTAATCTTAAGATGGTAGATTTAGAGAAAATTGGCGCAGAAGATGTGCATACTATTTATAATTTACTAAATAACCATTATAAATGCACAGAGAGCCAGCTAGCTTATAGGATTTTGGATAATTTCAGCCGCCAGATCCATAAGTTTATTAAGGTGATGCCCAGAGAATATAAAGGGATCTTAGAAATGAGGGAGTTAGAAGAGATTCCCGAATTACAGGAGGTTTTGGATGGGTAATAGGGACTGTCCCCGAAGGGGACTGTCCCTAAACGAGAGGCATTTATGGGAGATATTAAAGGATTCTTAAAAGTAAAAAGGCAAGCTGCAAAATACCGGCCAGTATGCGAACGGTTGAAGGATTTTTGCGAAGTTTGTGTAGTGCCGGATAACGAGCATTCCCAAGAGCAGGCATCGCGCTGCATGGATTGCGGAACGCCTTTTTGTCACTGGGGATGTGCAGTAGGAAATTATATTCCAGAGTGGAATGACCTTATGTTTAAGGGGCGTTGGGGGAGGGCATTCCAATTACTTGCGGCAACTAATAATTTTCCAGAAATTACCGGTAGGATCTGTCCGGCGCCTTGCGAGTACTCCTGCGTTTTAGGAATAAATGATGAGGCAGTGACAATCAGGGAGAATGAACTGGCGATTATCGAGTATGCTTTCCAGAAAGGCCTGGTTAAGCCTAATCCACCGCAGAAACGCACAGGAAAACAGATAGCCATAGTAGGTTCAGGGCCGGCAGGCTTGTCTTTGGCGGACCAACTGAATAAAGCCGGTCATTTAGTAGTAGTTTTTGAAAAAGCAGATAAAATCGGGGGGATACTGCGTTATGGTATCCCTGATTTTAAACTAGAAAAATGGGTACTGGAACGTAGAATTAGCCTCCTTAAGAAAGAGGGGATTGTGTTTAATACAAGTGTTTGCGTAGGTAAAGAATTAAAAACTAAATATTTAAAAAAGGAATTTGACGCTATCTGTTTGGCTACGGGTTCAGGCGTACCGCGAGATTTAAATATAGAAGGCAGGCCTTTATCAGGGATTCACTTCGCAATGGATTACTTAATTCAGGCGAATAAGAAGGTTAACGCAGAAAAAATTCCTTCTGATAAATTAATTGATGCAAAGGGTAAAAGAGTCGTGGTCATTGGCGGCGGCGATACGGGTGCGGATTGCCTGGGAGTGGCGCATCGCCAAGGCGCAAAAAGTGTAGCGCAGATAGAGCTTTTAGCCAAGCCGCCGGAATGTCGCACACCGGATTATCCCTGGCCAGAGTATCCTTTGCTTTGCAAAACCACCGCTAGCCATGAAGAAGGCGGGATAAGAGAGTGGTCGGTTTCCACAAAGAAGTTCATCGGAGAAAACGGCCGGGTAAGAAAACTCCTTTGTCAAAGAGCCGGCCGGGAAGGGCCCGGAGAGGAATTTGAAATTGAGGCAGATCTAGTTATCTTAGCCATGGGTTTTCTGCATACCGAACATAACGGATTAGTTCAGAATCTTGGTTTAGAGCTTGACTCAAGGGGAAATGTCAAGACTGATGATAATTATACGACTTGCGCGAAAGGGATTTTTTCTGCGGGAGATATGCATCGGGGGCAGTCTTTAGTAGTCTCTGCCATATCAGAAGGAAGAAGGGCTGCCTGCTGCATAGACAAATATTTAATGGGAGAAACCTATTTGCCGAAGATGTAAGTCTTAAAAATTGACATCTTCTCTAGATATGGTATATTAATAGATGGTAGTTCAAAGTAAGAACTAACCTAAGATTAAACGAAGGCGTTTTGAGGCCGGATTATCGGTACTAAACGCCTTTTTTAATGAGGGCACAATTTACGGAACGAGGTGAACGTAAATTGTATGCCCGAATTAATCCCGCACTTTGAAAAAGTGCGGGATAAGGAGATATTTATGACAAAGTACATATTTGTAACCGGTGGCGTGATATCAAGCCTAGGTAAAGGAATTACTTCTGCCTCAATCGGTAAGATTCTGGAATCTAGAGGATTGAAAGTTACTCTTATGAAATTCGATCCCTATATTAATGTTGACCCCGGCACAATGAATCCTTATCAGCACGGCGAGGTCTATGTTACCGAGGACGGAGCAGAAACAGATTTAGACTTAGGTCATTATGAAAGATTTACCAAGGCTTCGACTACCAAATTCAATAACCTGACTACCGGCCAGGTTTATAATGCTGTGATCTCAAAAGAAAGGCGCGGCGATTACTTGGGTTCGACCATCCAGGTTATCCCTCACATTACTAATGAGATAAAAGAAAGAGTTAAGAAGGCTGCTGAGGTCTCTGGAGCCTCTGTGGTTATTGTCGAGATTGGCGGCACAGTAGGCGATATCGAGAGTTTACCCTTTTTGGAGGCTGCCCGGCAATTTAGGCTAGATGTAGGATACCAGAATGTGCTTTATATTCACGTAACCCTTGTACCCTATATAAAGGTTGCGGCCGAAATAAAGACCAAGCCCACTCAACACAGCGTAGGGACGTTACGCGAAATCGGAATCCAGCCTGATGTCCTTATCTGTCGCACAGAAAAACCCTTGCTAGATGAGGTAAAAGAAAAAATATCCTTATTCTGTAATGTCAGAAAAGAAGCAGTTATTGAGGCCAGGGACGTAGAATCTATTTATCAGATACCGTTAGTTTTTAAAAAACAGATTTTAGACGAGATAATCTTAAGTCACTTTAATCTCATCTGTAAATTTTCGGATTTAAAGGATTGGGAAAAAAACGTAGTAGAAAGGGTACTTAATCCTAGAGATAAGGTTAAGATCGCCATAGTGGGTAAATATATTACTTTACAGGACGCCTATAAATCCATATATGAGGCATTAGTGCATGCGGGTATTGCCAATAATTGTAAAGTCCAGATAGAACGGGTGGATTCGCAAGACTTAGAAAAGCCTGGTGCGGATAAACTTTTAAAGGGTGTCTCGGGAGTGCTTGTGCCCGGTGGCTTTGGTTATCGGGGAATTGAAGGTAAGATTAAAGCGATTAAATTTGCGCGTGAAAATAAAGTCCCCTTTTTGGGACTTTGCCTGGGAATGCAATGTGCAGTGATAGAATTCTCAAGAGATGTTTGTGGCTTAAAAGAGGCCAACTCCACCGAATTTAAGCCTAAGGCAAAATATCCGGTAATCAGTTTATTAGTAGAGCAAAAAAAGGTTAAGGATTTGGGTGGGACAATGCGCCTGGGGGCATACCCTTGTAAAATCAAAAAGAATACCCTTGCCTCAGAAGTTTTTGGCAAGGCTATAATTTGGGAGCGGCACCGGCATAGATATGAGTTTAACAACAAATATAGAAAGTTATTAGAGAAGAAAGGCCTGGTACTTTCCGGGATTTATCCCAGAAAGGATTTAGTTGAGATAATAGAGTTAAAGAACCACCCTTATTTCATTGCCGTGCAGTTTCACCCGGAATTTAAATCCAAGCCCGATAAGGCGCACCCGTTGTTCAGGGAATTTATCAAAGCGGCGCTAGAAAAAGGTAAAACTTAAAACAATGGAAGCTATACTCGCCTTAGAAGACGGAACGATATTTAGGGGTGGATCCTTCGCTGCTGCTGGTGAGCGATATGGCGAAGTAGTTTTTAATACCAGTATGACCGGATACCAAGAAATCCTTACCGACCCTTCTTATAAAGGCCAGATTGTAACCATGACCTATCCCTTAATTGGCAACTACGGGATAAACTCAGAAGACGCAGAATCGCGTAAGCCTTTCCTGGAAGGTTTCCTGGTTAAAGAATGCAGCAAGATTGCCAGTAACTGGCGGGCGCAAAAAACATTAGGCATGTATCTCAAGGAGAATAATATCTTAGGTATTGAGGGAATAGATACACGTGCCCTTACTTTACATATCCGAGAAGCCGGAGCAATGAAAGCGGTTTTATCTACCGAGGACCTAAATGATAAGAGTTTAGTGCAAAAGGCTAAAGGGTCTCCGGGTTTGGTCGGGCGCGACTTAGTGAAGGAAGTTACCAGTAGAAAAAAATATGTTTGGTCAAAAACCGCAAAAGCAAGATTCAGGGTCATGGTCTTAGATTGCGGGGTTAAATACAATATCTTAAGAGTTCTCTTGAAGCATAAATGCCAGGTTATCGTTGTGCCGGCAGATACGGCGGCCGAAGAGATTTTAGAGATGAAACCTGATGGCCTGCTGCTTTCTAACGGCCCCGGTGACCCTGCCGCAGTGAAGTATGTTATTGAGACCACGAAAAAATTAATGAGTAAACTCCCCATATTTGGCATTTGTTTAGGGCATCAGATGTTGGGACTAGCTTTGGGCGGAGCGACCTATAAACTTAAATTCGGCCATCACGGAGCAAATCATCCGGTGAAGGATTTAAAGACCGGTAAAGTTTCGATTACCGTTCAGAATCACGGATTTTGTGTAGATATAGATTCGCTGAATAAAAGAGATATTGAGATAACGCATATAAATTTGAATGATAATACGCTGGAGGGTATGCGGCATAAGAAATTGCCCGTATTTTCCGTACAGTTTCATCCTGAAGCCTCTGGCGGCCCGCATGATGCCCGGTATTTGTTTGAAGAGTTTATTGAGATGATGAAAAAATATGCCTAAGAGGGCTGATATAAAAAAAATCTTGATCATTGGCTCTGGGCCAATTGTAATCAGCCAGGCCTGTGAATTTGACTATTCCGGTACTCAGGCCTGTAAGGCGCTAAGAGAGGAAGGCTTTAAAGTAGTGCTGGTTAATTCCAATCCCGCAACCATCATGACCGACCCTGAAATGGCCGATGTTACCTATATTGAGCCGATAACTCCCGAGGTCGTAGAGAAGATTATTGCGCGAGAAAGGCCCGATGCGCTTCTTCCTACGCTTGGCGGGCAGACAGGCTTAAATACTGCAGTTAAGTTAGTAGAGAGAGGGACGCTTAATAAATATAAAGTCAAAATGATCGGCGCCAGTTACGAAGCGATAAAAAAGGCCGAGAACAGGAAATATTTCAAAAAATCAATGCTCAAGATAGGGCTGGATTTGCCAAAAAGTCTTTTAGCTAACAATATGAAGGAAGCGATTACGGCTGCAAAAAGAATCGGGCCTCCCGTTATCATCAGGCCGAGTTTTACCTTGGGGGGTACGGGCGGCGGAATCGCAACAACTATGGCTGAATTTAGGCGCCTGGCAGATTTGGGATTAAAAAGCAGCATGAATAGCGAGATCTTAATCGAAGAATCGGTTGTGGGCTGGAAGGAATATGAGCTTGAGGTGATGCGGGATAAAAGAGATAACGTGGTTATTGTTTGTTCTATTGAGAATCTTGACCCTATGGGAATTCATACCGGAGATTCCATAACCGTTGCGCCGGCTCAGACCTTGAGCGATAAAGAATACCAAAGAATGAGAGACGCGGCAATTGCAGTAATCAGAGAGATTGGCGTTGAGACCGGAGGTTCTAACATCCAATTCGCAGTTAATCCTAAAACCGGCAGAATGGTAGTAATTGAAATGAACCCCAGGGTATCAAGGAGTTCTGCTTTAGCAAGTAAGGCGACGGGTTTCCCAATTGCCAAAATTGCAGCAAAACTCGCGGTCGGTTATACGCTAGATGAAATAAGAAACGATATTACAAAAGAAACCCCCGCCTCATTTGAGCCCGCTATCGATTACTGCGTGGTGAAAGTTCCCAGGTTTACTTTTGAGAAATTTCCCGAGGCAAAAGACATTTTGGGAATTTCTATGAAATCAGTCGGCGAGACCATGGCAATTGGCCGCACCTTCAAGGAAGCGCTGCAAAAAGGGTTACGCGGTTTAGAGATCGGCCATGCAGGCCTGGATAACAAGTTAGATTATAGAAAAGTGCCTGCCGAGAAAATAAATCAAAGATTAAAAGAGCCGAATGCCTCAAGAATATTTTATATTAAATATGCGTTACAGAAAGGCTATAGCGTAAAGAGAATTGGCCGGCTGACTCATATTGACCCTTGGTTTATTGAAAATATCAAAGAAATAGTGGATTTCGAAAATTGCCTAAAAAAAGATTACTTAAAAAATAAATCTTTAAGTAAAGAATCTTTAAGAAGGGCTAAGGAATTCGGTTTTAGCGACAAACAAATTGCCGATCTTATTCATTCCGATGAAATTTCAGTTAGGAATTTACGAAAGAAGAATGGTATTGAGGCTACTTTTAAATTGGTTGATACCTGTGCAGCCGAGTTTGAAGCATATACGCCTTATTATTACTCAACCTATGAACAGGAAGATGAAATTAGGGTCTCTAAAAAGAAAAAAATTATGATTTTAGGCGGGGGCCCTAATAGAATCGGGCAAGGGATTGAGTTTGATTACTGTTGTTGTCATGCATCTTTTGCCCTGAAAGAGCTGGGGTTTGAGACTATTATGGTAAATTCTAACCCGGAAACCGTTTCAACAGATTATGATACTTCTGACAAATTATATTTTGAACCTCTCACCTTTGAAGACGTAATGAATATCATAGACAAAGAGAAGCCCGACGGAGTAATAGTCCAATTCGGGGGGCAAACTCCGCTAAATTTGGCAAACCAACTAAAGAAAGCCGGCGCGCCTATTATCGGTACCAGTGTTAAATCCATTGATATTGCCGAAGACAGGGGCAAATTCGCTAAAATCTTAAGCAAATTAAAAATTAATCAACCGGAAAACGGCTCTGCAACTTCTATGAAAGAGGCGATAAAGATTGCCGGGAAAATCGGTTTTCCTGTATTGGTAAGGCCTTCCTATGTTTTAGGCGGACGTGCAATGAAAATAGTCTATGATGGAAGGACTCTGGCTGAATTTATTAAGGAGGCTCAGGAGGCTTCACCAGGGCATCCTATTCTAATCGATAAATTTTTAGAGGACGCCGTAGAAGTGGATGTTGACGCTATCTGTGATGGTAAAACCACGATTATCGGCGGGATAATGGAGCACATTGAAGAAGCAGGAGTGCATTCAGGCGATTCGGCTTGTGTTCTTCCGCCCCATACCCTAGGAGATAAAATTATTGATACGATAAGAAAATATACCCATCTCTTATCAAAGGCGTTAGAGGTTAAAGGTTTGATAAACATTCAATTCGCTATTAAGGGAGAGCAGATATACGTATTAGAGGTGAATCCCCGCGCCTCCAGAACTGTTCCTTTTGTAAGTAAGGCTACGGGCGTTCCCTTAGCAAAGATAGCAGCCAAAGTAATGGTGGGCAAAACTCTTAAAGAGCTCGGTTTGACTACAGAGAAACAAGTGAAGCACATCTCAGTCAAGGAATCGGTTTTGCCTTTTTCCCGTTTCTCCGGAGTAGATATATTATTGGGTCCGGAAATGAAGTCAACCGGAGAAGTAATGGGGATAGATTCTTCTTTTGGAAAGGCTTTTTACAAATCCCAGCTTGCTGCAAACCAAAATCTTCCCTCCAAGGGCAAGATTTTTATCAGCGTCAAGGATGGCGATAAAAGAGATATGGTCTTTATCGCCAAGAAACTTTCGGATATGAATTTTGAACTTATTGCTACAAAAGGTACATATAAGGCACTCTGTTCTAATAACATAAAAGTGCAGCTAGTGGGCAAAATCAATGAAGGCGATAATCGCATATTAGAACTCATTAGAAAAGGAGAATTGAAATTGGTTATAAATACTCCTTCAGGCCATTCTGGCCAATCGGATATGAAGCTGATAAGAAATTCAGCAGTTATGCATGGCGTGCCTTGCATAACTACAATTCAGGGAGCACAAGCAGCGGTAAATGGAATTGAAGCTATATCCAAAGGCTGCTTAGAAATAAAGGCTATTCAGGAATATCATGCCAAAGGCCGGCATTTGGGTAGAAAGGCCTGTAATTAAAACGGAGATTAAAAATGATTGTTGAAATTTATATTACTCTAAAAAAGACTGTTTCTGACCCTCAGGGCCTGACTGTTAAGCATGCCTTAGAATCATTAGGCTATAAAGGTTTAACAGATGTGCGCATCGGCAAATTAGTGATTATTGAAATTAATTTTAAAGACAAAAAAAGAGCGGAAAAAGAAATTAACCAGATGTGTAAAAAGTTACTGGCAAACCCCATAATAGAAGATTACCATTTTAAGATAAAAGAGCAATAAATGAAATTCGGAGTTGTGGTTTTCCCCGGTTCTAATTGCGATCAGGACTGTCTTTATGTAACAAGGGATGTTTTAAAGCAGTCCGTTAAGTATATCTGGCATAAGGATACCAACCTTGATGGGCTTGACTGTGTTATATTGCCGGGGGGATTTAGTTACGGAGACTACCTGAGAACAGGCGCTATAGCGAGGTTCTCTGCGGTGATGAAGTCTATCGCCGGTTTTGCTAGAAAGGGCGGCACGGTAATAGGGATTTGTAATGGTTTTCAAATACTTCTGGAGGCCGGGCTTCTGCCCGGAGTTATGCTCAGGAACAAAGGCCTTCATTTTATTTGTAAGCATGTTTATATAAAGACCGAGAATAATCAAACGAGATTCACGAATTTGTACGATAGGGGGCAGGTTTTGAAGATGCCCGTTGCACATAATGAAGGTAATTATTATATTGATGCGGCTGGACTAAAAGATTTGAAAGATAATAACCAGATTATATTTCGTTATTGTTCTCCCGAAGGAGAGCTCAGCGGCCAATTTAATCCTAATGGCGCATTAGATAATATCGCGGGCATCATCAACAAAAAAGGAAATGTTTTAGGTATGATGCCGCATCCCGAGCGCAGTTCCGAAAAACAACTTGGCACAGAGGATGGCTGTTTTATATTTAAGTCAATAGTTAAATGGCTCCAGATGAGAAAAGCATGATGAAACCCGAGGTATATAGGTCACTTGGCTTAAGCGATAAAGAATACCGGAACATCTTGAAGATTTTAAAGCGTAAGCCCACAAACACAGAACTGGCGATGTTTTCAGTGGAGTGGTCTGAGCATTGCGGATACCTGCATTCCCGCAAATGGCTGAAAACCCTGCCTAAGACAGGCAGATACAAGGCACTGATAGGAGAAGATTCCGGAGGGATTATTCTTGATGGCTTAGCCATAATTTTTAAAATGGAGAGCCATAATCATCCTTCACAGCTTGAGCCGAAACAAGGAGCTGCTACAGGAGTAGGCGGGATTATAAGGGATATATTCACCGCAGGAGCCAGGCCAGTAGCATTATTAGATTCTTTGCGTTTTGGGCCGCTCGCCCAGGCGTATAATAAATATTTGTTCACCGGCGTTGTAGATGGAATTCAGTTCTATGGAAATTGCGTGGGGGTGCCGACAGTCGGAGGCGAAATTTACTTTGATGAAAGTTATAACGGGAATTGCCTGGTTAACGCGATGTGTATCGGCATAGCCAAGAAGGATGCGTTAGTCCGGGCGCGTGCACATGGCTTGGGGAATCCGATTATGTATGTGGGTTCAAGCACCGGACGCGACGGAATCGGCGGATGCAGTATCCTCGCTTCACATGAATTTAAAGCAGGCGAAGAAAAGAGGCCGACCGTCCAGATAGGGGATCCATTTACGGAGAAGTGTTTGATAGAGGCTACATTAGAAGCCATTAATACGGGCCATGTTGTCGGGATTAAAGATATGGGCGCAGCAGGCCTTACTTGTTGCACCAGCGAAATGGCATCAGCGGGAAATTCAGGTATGGATATAGAATTACAAGCAGTGCCCAGACGAGAAGAGAATATGGAACCCTGGGAGGTTATGATGTCTGAGTCCCAGGAAAGGATGCTAGTTTGTATTAAAAAAGGAAAAGAGGAACAAATAAAGAAGATATTTTTTAAATGGGGCCTCAACGCTTCTGTTATCGGCCAGGTTACCGGTGATGGATTAGTAACCATTAGAGATAATGGTAAGATAGTAGCTAAAGTAAAAGCACATTCTTTAACTAAAGCCCCGGTATATGATATGCCTTATAAGAAGCCAAGATATTTAAGAAAATTAAATAAACTTGCGCTTAGCAAAATCCTTAAGCCAAAAGATTATAATAAGATTTTACTGAGGCTTTTAGCCGGGCCATCTATTACTAATAAGGCCTGGGTATACGAGCAGTACGACCATATGGTTGGAACCAATACCGTTGTATTACCCGGTTCGGATGCGGCAGTGTTAAGATTAAAGGGAACAAATAAGGCGATAGCTGCAACCTGCGATTGCAATAGCCGTTATTGTTTTCTTGATCCTTACAGGGGTGCGCAGATTGCCGTAGCAGAGGCAGCCAGGAACCTTGTTTGTTCAGGGGCCCATCCGGCAGCAGTTACAGATTGCCTTAATTTTGGGAACCCCCGGAAGCCGGAAAGTTTTTGGCAGTTTAAAAATTGCGTGCAAGGTATTGCGGATACCTGCAGGGTATTTAATATAGCCGTAGTAAGCGGGAATGTATCTTTCTATAATGAAAGCCCGCGTTCTGCTATCAATCCTACCCCTACGATAGGCATGATAGGCGTTATTAAAGATGTGGCTAAAACCTGTTCTCAGAATTTTAAAGAAGAAGGGGACAGCGTCATTCTTTTAGGTTATTGCAGGGAAGAATTGGGTGCCAGCGAATATCTAAAAGAGATCCATCGCGTAACAGCAGGCCGGGCGCCGCAATTAGACTTAAGGTTAGAGCAGGCTGTCCAGAAAACAGCCCTTGAGGCGATAGGCAAGGGCTTAGTCAATTCAGCCCACGATTGTTCTGAAGGGGGCCTTGCGGCAGCCTTGGCTGAATGCTGTGTTTCAAATAAAGATAAAATGATTGGTGCAAATATCAATAATTTATATTATAATATGAGAGCGGATGCTTTGCTTTTTGGCGAATCCCAATCCAGGATTATTCTTTCCTGCGCTAAGGATTCCGTGGAAAAAGTAAGGAAAATCGCTTTAAGATTTAAAGCCCCTTTTTGCGTCATAGGCCGAACCGGCGGCAGATTTTTAAAGATTTTAAACGGCATAAAAGAATTAATTTATTTACCTATAGAAGATTTATCCGAGCAGTGGCGGGGGTCATTAAAGAAGAGGATAGAAGGATGAAACTTGAGTTTTTTCCCTGCAGCTATTCGCTACGCAGATTTCTTCGAAATCTGCTTGCAGCTGCAGGGATTAATTCGGCCAAACAACTTACGTTGCCGCTTTTAAGCGCTTCCGTAAGTTGTGGCCTCATTAAATGTGTGGAATAATCGGGGTATACCCGCATAAAGATGCGGCGCAGCTAACCTGCCTCGGGCTCTATGCGCTGCAGCATAGAGGAGAGGAATCAAGCGGGATAATTACCCGCAGCGGCAGGAAAGTGTATCTGCATAAAGCCCTGGGGTTAGTCAGCGACGTCTTTAATGAAAAAAATATCCGGCTCCTGCGCGGCGAACTGGCGGTGGGGCACGTGCGTTATTCTACCACCGGCTCAAGCAATCTCAAGAATACCCAGCCCTTTTACGTAAAATCAAAAATCGGAGATATCGCCATTGCGCATAACGGCAACCTTACCAATACCTTAAGCCTGCATCGGGAATTAGAAGACAAAGGCGCCATCTTTCAGACCAGCATGGATTCAGAAATTGTCGCGCATCTCTTGGCCCATAGCCAAAATAAGGAGATAAAAGATGCGGTCATCTGGTCGCTCTCTAAACTAGAAGGGGCTTATTCTTTGGTATTAATGCTCAATGACGTTCTCATCGGGGCGAGGGATACCCGAGGCTTTCGGCCGCTCTGCCTGGGTAAATTAGAGGGGGCATATATTCTGGCCAGCGAAACTTGCGCCCTGGATTTAATCGGCGCTAAATATATAAGAGATGTGCAACCCGGAGAAATCGTATTTATCTATAAAGACAAGATAGAATCTGTCATGCCTTTTAAGAAGACGCCTTACGCCTTTTGTATTTTTGAATACATCTATTTTGCCAGGCCGGACAGCAATATTTTTGAACATAATGTGTATATGACACGCAAGAGACTAGGGGCGCAACTGGCAGCGGAGTTTCC
>Ga0315282_10009014_pt1 | contig 15957 bp, 12 predicted proteins | sample YL17G07_20_MG_FD_203693 | JGI IMG/M metagenome (GOLD analysis project Ga0315282, IMG submission 203693) | Sediment microbial communities from Yellowstone Lake, YNP, Wyoming, USA - YL17G07_20 | ecosystem: Environmental > Aquatic > Freshwater > Lake > Sediment | place: USA: Wyoming | collected...
CGCAGCGCCCAGCCATGGCCAGACTGCAGGAGCCTGGGCTTCACTATGGAACCATGGAAACATATGGTCGCCCATCCAAACACTATCAAAACCAACCTCCTCAGCCACACGTGCAGAATCAACATGATCTCGTGGCATGAGCCACGCTCCATCCAGATCGAAACCGAACTGCAGCATCGTAGGTCAGCGCTCTCGATGTGGTGGTGGGAGTTAATGCTTTCGTGTCTGCTAATACTGAAATGGATTCAAATACAACATCTTGAACTAGAAGAGGAGTCTCAAATGATAGATAGAATCTTGCCCGGTATGGGAATTCGCAGCAACGTCGGGGTGCTAGGTTCATGCGCGGTCACCATGATTGTTGATGACGGGAAACGAGTAATTGTGGACGTGGGTCACTTCGGCAACCGCGAGGCGATGCTAACGTCCCTAAAATCAAGAGGACTTACACCGTCCGATTTTGATATTGTACTGCTTACCCACATGCATTGGGACCACAGCTTGAACATCGACCTCTTTCCAAGAGCAAGAGTTATCGTCGATAAAGAGGAACTCGAAAGAGGAAACTTAACTGGAACGGAGGACGTTCACGCACAACAATTCCGAAAGCTAATACAGTCTATGACCTGCGAGAAGATAGGGGACGGGTATCAGATAACCTCGCATGTGAAAGTGATCTCGACCCCTGGGCACACCGTCGGTCATCTATCGGTTATTTGCGAAGATGTCAAAGGGAGAACCGTAATTACGGGTGACGCCGTTCCAAACCTTCGGGCGTACCGTCGAGGAGTTCCCGATCTCATATTTCATGACTTAGAAAAAGCGAAATCCAGCGTTCAGAAGATCAAAGACCTTCATAGCTCGATGCTAATTCCAGGCCACGACAGTCCCTTCAACGAGGGTGGTTATCTTTCAAGGGATGACTTCAACCTCATACTTCGAACAGAGAAAGAAGAGAATTTGATAGTAGGGGTAAGGAACGTGACGGCCGATCAGCCGCAGCTCTTAACTTCGTTATGAGCAAGAAATGCAAGACGATTGATTTGAAACCTTTGCGCGGTCTCTTGACAAGGTTTCCTACACGCTTGAGTTCTGGCTATCTCAAGAGGCGGATACTCACCGCGCTGCTGGTCTTCGTTGTAGTGTACGTCCTCAACTTCCTTATTCCTCACTTGGAGCCTGGAAGTTTCATTTCAGGAATGGCCGGTCAATCAAACCTACTACCGGAACAGCGCGCTCAACTAATGGAAATGTTTGGCGTCAACAAACCATTGTCACAGCAATTCGTCGATTACGTTTTTCAAACCTTCGGAAGTTTTCCCCCGAACTACGGAGTATCCTTTTCTAGGTATCCACTTACTGTGTGGGCAGTCGTGTCGCAAGCCCTGCCTTGGACTTTGCTTCTCGTAATCGCCTCACAGCTAATCTCTTGGACTCTGGGTGTGCTCGCGGGCGCATCACTTGCTTGGCACCGCGGGTCTAAAGCAGATTCGTTCTTGATTGGAATCTCCAGCTTCATGTGGGGAGTTCCAAGCTACTGGCTTGCCACGATCCTCATCTACGTTCTCGCGATTAAGTTGCATTGGTTTCCACCAGCCCTCACAGGGAGCGGAGTGGTTACTGGTGGCTTTCTTGTTCAGTTTGGCACTATATTCAGCCATGCATTTCTTCCTATTCTGACACTGGTGATCCTGAATCTACCAGTCTATGCGGTGGTGATGCGAAACACAATGGTGAACGTAATGCAAGAGGATTTCATGATGGCTGCTACGGTCCGTGGATTGAGGACGCGTAATTTGATTATTGGTCACGCAATGCGCAATGCGTTGCTCCCAAGTGTAACAAATCTCGCGCTGAGTTTCGGGGCGGTCCTCTCGGGGGCCTACCTCGTTGAAATCATCTATTCTTATCCTGGTATGGGCTACCTAATTCAGGCAGCAGTCTTTGCTAGGGATTACCCTCTCCTTCAGGGGGTCTTCTTCTTTTCGGCAATCTTGGTGATAATTGCAAACATACTGGCGGATCTAACCTACGTCGTCTTGGACCCGCGCGTGGAGTACTATTGAATGGCCACGGGATATCTTTCACGAAGATGGAATGACCTGCGAGTTATCGGTCAAACCACTTCCGGGAAAATTGGTTTGGGTTTGACTATCGTCATAGTTTGTCTTGCGATAATTGGTCCTTGGATCACGCCATACCCACCAGGAGAAATCGTGGGGTTACCGTATTCGTCGCCATCACAGCATTTCCTCTTAGGGACTGACGACCTCGGCGAAGACTTGTTTAGTCAGCTCATAGTAGCATGCCGCGGTTCAGTTTTGGTTGCCCTTGCCGCGGGCTTCGTGTCAACGCTAATTGGTGTCACCCTAGGCGTCTTTGCCGGATACCATGGTGGGCGAATATCCGAGGCAGTGATGCGAGGGACAGACGTGGTCTTGGTTCTTCCCTTGTTACCGCTTCTGATTGTTGTTGCAGCATACGTGCCCCATAGCATTTACGTGATAATAGGAGTAATCGGACTGCTGTCTTGGCCGGTTACTGCACGGACTATCTATTCGCAGACCTTGACACTCAAGGCTAGGCCATTTGTGGACATCAGCAGAATTAGCGGCATGAGCAATCTCGAAATCATGTTCAAGGTCATTCTGCCAAACGAGATCTCACTGGCCGTCGCATATGGCGTGTTTGCGGCCGTCAACGCCGTCGTCATCGAGGCCGGCTTGGATTTCATAGGCCTCGGCTCGATTCAGAACTTCAGTTGGGGCATCATGTTGTACTTCGCACTTTCACGAAATGCCCTGTTGAGGGGCTCGTGGCAATGGTTCCTTCCCCCCGGCATCATGATTGCACTTCTCGGCACAGGTCTTATACTAATCGGGTATGGGATCGAAAAAGCTGCGAGAATCAGAACGTGAAGGATGCATAAAATGGTAGAACATGCCGTCGAAATTGAAGGTCTATGTGTATCCTTCCCCACAGAAAAAGGAGAACTCCGCGCTGTCGATCATGTAACCCTTTCGGTCAACAAGGGCGAATTACTGGGCATTGTGGGGGAATCTGGGTGCGGAAAGAGTACGCTAGCTTTCTCACTTCTAAAGGCAGTCCCACCACCGGGAAGGGTGACTGACGGCAAGATTCTCGTGGATTCAGTGGACCTCAGGTCGCTTAAAGGCGAGTCATTAAGGCAATATCGATGGCGGAAGGTAGCGATGGTTTTCCAATCAGCGATGAATGCCCTAGACCCTGTGAAGACCATTGAATCACAGATGCTCGAAACGATCCTGCAGCATCAGCAACTCACTAAGGACGACGCCAAGGAGCGAATCATTCGATTGCTGAGCATGGTGAAAATTGACAAACAGAGGCGGAAGGCGTTTCCGCATGAGCTCAGTGGTGGAATGAGACAGAGAATAGTTATCGCAATGGCACTTTGCCTCGAACCGAAGATACTGATCGCTGATGAACCTACAACCGCACTGGACGTGGTTGTCCAAGCTGGGATTCTGCGAATTATCAAAGAATTGCAGAAGGAGCTTGGAATTACGATAATTCTGATCAGCCACGATGCGTCAATAATGTGGGAAGTAGCGGATAGGCTCGCAGTTATGTATGCGGCCAAGATTGTCGAAGTGGGAAAAACGGAGGACGTCGTGAAGAATCCGCGTCATCCATACACCGAGGCGCTGCTTAAGGCCGTCCCGGTTCTAGGGATGGACGAGCAAGTTATCAAAGGCATTCCGGGTTCCCCTCCGAACTTGATAACGCCCCCTCATGGTTGTAGGTTCAACCCGCGTTGCCAATACGCATTCGAGAAATGCAGGGCAGACGAACCTGATTTGTCTCCCAAGAATGGATACGCCGCCTGCTGGTTGAGGGAATGACTTCAGCCAACCCCATCGTTCGCTTGGATAGGGTGAACGTACGGTTCACTACGAACCTCCAAGCAGACGAAGGCTTTCCCGGCCCCAAACGCAAAACGGCGGTTGAAGCACTCCGGGATGTGAATCTCGATATACAACCCAACGAGATACTGTCTATCGTCGGCGAGAGTGGTTGCGGGAAGACAACCCTTTGCAGAACGGTGGTAGGACTGACTCGCCCCACATCCGGGAGCGTCTTCGTGAACAACGTACGGGTTAATTTTGGCAAATCGGATGAGTTGAGAAGGCTCTGGCGTACGTGCCAGATGATTTTCCAGGACCCATACAGTACATTCAACCCTCTCTCGTCGATCTTCGATGTTATCGCCATTCCTCTGAGAAAATTCGGCCTTGCAAGAACAGATGCAGAGATACGGAATCAGATGGAGTTTGTGTTCAATCAGGTTGGTTTGGATTACGCAGACTTGTTGGGCAAGTATCCAACCCAGCTCAGCGGAGGACAGAGGCAGAGGCTCGCAATAGCTAGGGCGGTCGCAATCAAACCGTCAGTGATCATCGCCGATGAGCCTGTATCTATGCTGGACATGAGCCTCCGCGCAGGAATCCTCGATCTATTAATCGAACTCAACAAAAAACAGGGAGTAACAGTGCTTTTCATCACACACGACATAGCGGTCGCACGGTATATTAGCCACAGAATTGCCGTAATGTACAAAGGAAGCATAGTTGAGCTTTCCAGTGCGAAGGATCTGCCGAACTCACCGCAGCATCCATATACTCAACTCCTCCTAAGTGCGGCTCCTCGCCTCAAAGAAAAATCAAACTGGAGTAAGGAATTGGGATCCATCCTCAGGAACGTTAATCCAGACACCGTTGGGTGCAAATTCTACCCAAGGTGCCCTCTGGGGATGGAGGTCTGCGTTTCTGATGTACCGACCTTGGAGCGTGTGTCTGCGGGTCACTTTGTGGCGTGTTTCGCGCGGTCCAAGGAAGCCTAGGCTTTCTTCTTGGACCGGCGAGCGAAGTAAGCAACTGCCCCAATAATGATCAGTATTACGATACCTACGATTGCGTACGTAGTCATGTCCGTGCTGGGCGGTGCGCTAGTGCTCGTGCTGCTTGTGGTCATAACGGTTGAAGTGGCGGCTGCAGGGGGCATTACAGAGACCATAAGGTTCTCTGACAATACTTGGTTGTAGAAGACTTGGAAGCTCGATGCCTGCGACAGTGCCGGTTCCCATCCAGTGAATTTCACGTTGTTGTAGGCTGCGTAGACTGGTTCGAATACAACGCTGTTTGTGACGGCTTCGTTCGCAAGGATGTCAAGCGCTTGCTTCAACTTGGCCAAGGCACTCGATGGGTTCGTATCTTGCAGGCACGACGTGAAAATGGTCTTGAAGGTTGAATTGTGCCATTGGTAAGGAAGGTTGACCGGATTTCGCATCCACTTGAAAGGCGACGGGAAGTACTCATCACCGTACAGAATCACATCGTAATTTCCTGTTGTGTATTTGTCGGAGGTTGCGGTTGTTAGGTCCACAACATTGAGGTTGACCTTGAGGCCAACACTTTCCATGGATTTGGCGATGAGTTGGGCTGCTCTTACGACGTCAGGATCATTGTTGGGCGCTTCAAGGTTGACGGCTACTTGTGTTCCATTTTTCATGACCCAGTTTCCAGCAGAGTTCTGAGTGAAACCCGCTTCCTTGAGTTTGCTCACCGCTGCATTGGGGTCATAATTGTAGGCTGGAGTTTCAGGCCCAGGCCAATACGTCTGCACTGCAGCTGGCGGGAGAAGGAACACGTTCCCAGTTGATGACTGGTTGTTGTAAAGAATCGAATTGACTTGGTCTTTCGGTATGAGGTACATGAGAGCTTGGCGGAAAGGCCGAGAGCTGTAGGGGAAGGAACCTGGCTCTATGAAGAACTGCATTTGGTAAATGCTCGGAAGCCTATCAACCTTCAATTCTGAGTTTGATGACAATGCTTGCACGTCACTTGGTGTAATCAGCGACCCGTCAACTGTACCAGCGGCGAGCGCATTGATGAGAGAGCTCTCATCCGTGAAGAATTGTAGTGTTATCGTTTGAATTGTAGGTGTGGCACCGTTCCAGCTTGGTGATAGTGAGTTTGCAACAAGAGTCATTGAGCGACTTCCTGCGGCGAAATTCGAAGGGATGTATGCGGTGTCCCCAGGGCCTCCAACAATGGATGAAGTCTGTAGCACGTTGTCCCCAGAGAACTGTTTGTAGTAATGGTATGGGTACACTTGGTAGAGCCAAGCCAGAATCGGGAACAGGGGGAACGGGTTGTACATTTTGAGTTGAATTGCAGTTGAATTGACAATTGACACACTCGAAACTCTATCTCGAATAGCGCCCCAAACGTCAAAGCTTGACAGGTTCGCATACTTGCCCATCGGAAGGAAGACACCGTACGAGAATTCGAGGTCGGTAGAATCGATAGGTATGTTGTCAGACCATTTCATATTGGGAGATTTGAGGTTCAAGATCCATTGCGTATCATTCGTTCCTGGAATTGCCGTCGGAGGATTTGCTACGCCCGGTATGGCAACTCCCCCAGAGCCAAAAGTGTAGGCATACAGGTACGGGATTTGAGTAATGGTGTTAGCGCCGCCCCAGTTTCCAGGTGTCTGGAAGAAAGTTGTTGGCGGGCCTGTCGCGACTCCGAGAACCAAGTTCGTGCTCTGCGCGCGTACTCCTAGTTCGAGTGGCGCCAAGATCAGAAGGAAGATAACTACTACCAGTAACGTTCGCGTGATTCTTGACATGGCGACAATTTTCGTGTTATGCGGTTATAAAGCTATTGAAGTTCAAACTTTCATCTATTTATTTTATTTTCCTACAGCGTATCTGTCCAATATGCCAAGATCTACCTCGAACCCTAAACCAGGTTTGTCGGGAATTTTCATTTTGCCGTTCGCAATTTCGAACTTTTGCCTTGAGAGGTTGTGAACTAGTGGGTTTGGTTCCTCCTTGAACTCAAGGAGGAACGCGTCCAAGGATGAAGCTACGAGCTGGAGTGATGCTGCAGTGTTTATGGAGGTGCTCCAGTTGTGTGGTACCCATGGAACGTTGTGCATCCTTGCCAATTCGGTGACCCGCTTGGCCTCCGAAAGGCCACCCAATTTGCCAACATCTGGTTGTAATAGGTCAACAGCTCTCCTATCGATGAGCTCCTTGAAATCGAAGACAGTCTGGTAGCCCTCGCCAGCGGCGATTGTGACATCAACCGACTGTGTGAGACGAGCATATCCCGCTAGGTCATCGCGTGGGAGAGGCTCCTCCAACCAAAAGACATTGTACTGTGCCAGTCTGTTAGCCATCTGAATGGCGTAACCGGCGGTCCAGTTCACGTATCTGCCTACGTCAACCATCAGTAGCACGTCGGGGCCAATCGTGTCACGAATTATGGAAACGATTTCTTCATCTTTCTTGGCATCTTTGCCAAAGGATTTGGATGGGATCAACCCCCATCCGAATTTCACGCCAGTGTATCCGCGCTTCACGTATTCTAAGCCCTTGGCTGCTGTTTTGTGCGGGTCGTCCATGTCGAAAAGGAGACTCGCGTAAAGTGGGATTTCAGTTCTGTGTCTCCCGCCGAACAATTCGCTAATGGGAAGGTGGTACGCTTTGCCAGTTATGTCAAGAAGCGCCGTGTCGATTCCGCTGAGCGCGAAGATTCCTAGGCCTCGACGGCCATAAGGCTCCATTGCAGCATAGAGGCGTTCCCAAATCCTGCGATATGCAAGAGGGTTCTCCCCTGTAATACGCGGAGCCAATCCCTTTTCAATGAGAACTTTGACTGCTTGGGCTGCTTCGCCAAATTCGCCTCCCGTGCTGCATTCTCCCCAACCATCTATTCCCTCATCGGTTTCGATATGAACAAGAACTAGAAAACCCGCGTAGCCTCCGACATTTTGCTGATCTGACATGTCTTTGATTGTGTCTTGGGCATGAACGACAATGGGTTGAACTGAGGTTATTTTCATGGTCGGGCACCAAGGAGTAGCGGACTAAAGGCCGTTCCCGGCTATTAATTGCTACTTAGTCCCCGGAGCATAATCTATCAACTTCGGTTTTCCTCGGATGAACTGTAGATAGGGTTCGATGACGTGTTTTGATTCAATTCTCTCGCCCTGAGCGTCGTACAAGTTGCGCTTTTGCTCTTTTACGTCAAGGACAATCAGGTCTGCAAGCTTACCTTGCTCAATCGTTCCAAGAATGTCAAGCTTGTTGATTGCCTTCGCGGGATTGTAGGTTGTAGCCTTCAACACGTCAGGTAAGGTCATCCCAAGGTTCAGGAGTTTGGTCATCGTTGTGGGAAGGTCAACTACAGGGTATTCGACGCTCAATGAATGTAGATCGGTACTTATCGTATCGGGTCCTACTCCTTCCTTTATCGCAATCTTTGCGGTCTCGTATGAAAAACTCGAATTGCCGTGACCTACGTCCAACAGAACTCCACGCGCTCTCGCGTCCTTCACCGCAGACAAAACTCCTGACTTGTCCTCGGTCAATATAGAGTTCGGTCCAGGTCTGTATGCATGGGTTAGAATGTCTCCGCGACCCAGGATAGGCAGTATGTCCGTTAGCATCGGAGGGGGCTCGCCGAAATGCACCATTACAGGACGGTGCGTCTTTCGTGCGCATCTCTTTGCTGCCAGTAAAGGTTCGATTCCCAGTTGTCCGTTAGCCAGAGCACTTAATCGCACTTTTATGCCGACGATGGTGTCCAGATTTTCGTTAATGCAACGAACGCATTTGTCCTCGTCTGCAACTTTCAGGTCGGGTATCTCGCCGACTTGCGTTTTGTCACCGATTCCGAAGAATGGGATCCCGGCGAAACCAATGTTCAGGAATGCATAGACCTTGCACTCTGATCGTTTGGTCACATACTCGAGCAGGCCGGCATAGTTGCCTGCACCAGCGCTTCCTGCATCAACAAACACGCCCACCCCCGATCGTTTGGCCACTTCATCAGCCTTAACTCCCAAGCTTGTGGCAAGGTAGTACACGTGAGTGTGCAGATCTACAAGACTTGACACAACAATTCGTCGTTCCACATCGACGACTTTGTCGGCCACAGAGCTTTTCACCTCTCCAACTTGATCTATGCGTCCATCACTAATGCCGATTTCAGTAACAGTCTCTTCCGACGACAGAGGGTCGATAATTCGCGCGTTTTCAATCTTACTATACGTCTGTTTATCCTCCAATATTCTGAGTTAGGGCGCGTCTCATCATCACGGTGTATCCCAATCCTATTCCCAAGACAGGAACTTCAAGTGTCAAGAATAGTGAAGATAAACCGAAAAGCTCTGCGATTAAGCCTAGGAGCGGCGCCCCAGCCAAGGATACGGCGTCATCTATGAGCAGGCAGACAGTAAATGCGCCTACTGTTTTTTCCCGAGATACGGAATCAGCGATATGACGCGTAGCAATAGGGTATGTAGATCCGTGCGCGCTCCCGAGTAAAACAAGACTCAGCGTTAGGTCCCAGAACGACGAAGAAAATGCCCACATCAAGAGTCCAATCCCCATCACGAGGAAAGAGAGCAACATAATCGGCTCGTTTCTTGAAGGAAATCTGACTAGGATGATTCTCACAATCAGTGAGGTAAAAAAGAATGCGGTGAAGAGAGTCTCAATCACGCCGTAGCTAGCCCCGTAGCTATTCTTAGCAAAGATTCCGCCGAAAGTTGCGATAGCGATGAACGGCAGATTGAACGATTCGAACGCTAGAATCCCCATCCAGTATCGAGGATCCCTGACGAACAGGATTCCGACCTTTTGTCCTGCCACCTCTAACTTGCCCTCAGATCGTAGCAAAGGGAGGAACAGAACGGCCGCCGCTGCTACCAGGGGCGCAAAGCATAGCATCGAGGAGATCAAATTGTCGTTTGTTGCCGCTAAGACCGCGCCTTGATAGATTGGACCAAGAACCAAGCTGAGGCTCAGAACTGCATAAAAAATCGTCAAATTCCTCTCTCTGAACAACGGCCCGCTGACTAGAACGACAGTAGCAAGTAGTAGCGGCATCAGGGTACCAATCCAAAAAGTCACAAATAGATTGACGAGTGCAAGCGATACCACGTTCCAAGTTACTAGAAAGAGTGGCAGACAAACGCACGTGAAAGCAAGGCTCAGGAAAATGGACTTTCCAACTCTCATACTGCTGTATCCTAAGTAGAGAAGCGACAAGATCGCTGAAATGTTGGCGAGCGCAACGATGACTGAGACTGTAAAATCGGATTGGCCCAAGACGTATTTTGCGTAGAGGGGGACGCTGGTTTGCAGCATGTTATTGGTGGCCCTGTAGGCCAATGTGACAAGAAGTATGATGACTAATTTCGTTCGTTCAGAGAGCAATTAATGTTGATCCACCTGTTTCTTGACCGCTACTGATCGTAGGGCTAACCGGAAGGGTCAGTGATTAATATGATACGCTCCCCTACAAGAGACGAAATCTAGATGCGAATTCCGAAACTTGACGATAGAAGCGTTGTTAGACTCGCCGCGGAAGGAGGATACGTGTGTAACGCGGCCCATCAGGAACACTACTCTTACGACATTTCTGGATATCAAAGGGTGCGTAGAGTTGAGACTAAGTTCGGGAAATTCAAGGCTCTGACCATTGAGGAGCAGGATGGGAAGGGCATACGCAAAAACGAACTCGTACGCAGGCCAAGGTCCACATATCTTTGCTGGCTTTCAGGTTTTCACCGTGGGAGGGCCTTCGGACCAGCGGATGCGGGTCGGACGCTAGCCGCCGCAGGAATAGGGTACACAGATGGTCCAGGCAACGGTCTACTGGAGTCAGCCGTCATCTGCAGTAACTTTGGGATTCGGATGATGTTTCAGCTTCCCAACGGGACATCAAGTAAGTGTTACACGCGACGGGAGCTGTCAGCGCTTTCAAAGGATTACGGCAGAGCACTCGACGACGAAGTCGTGTTCCTCAGCGGTTTGGGGAGAATCACGGGTAGAAACTACATTAGCGACAGGGACATGCTATGGGTCCTAGTGGAACACGGTGACATAGATCCACTGGGCTTGTTCCTGGCTAACTACCGTCGTGATCCGCGTGGGGTTGTAGAATCATTCGAGGCGAAAACTAGGCGACGCTTATCTTTTCGGCAGCCGCGAACCAATGAAGGTCGAATAGGTAGGGCCGAACTATGGGAGTACGTACGAGTGCAGTTCAACCGCATTATGGCGATAAAGGCAGCTGAGGTCAGAAGGCGCATTGCGGGCAGGATCGCCAGCAATATCCACTTCGATGCGCCATTGCAGTACGGAAGCTGGGGAAAGATATTCGACATCCCCTGCATTGGAATAAGGCCCTTGATAGTAAACGACCCAGACGTATGGTATTACTGGGTTGGCTACGCGACCAGATTAGTCGGGGATGCAACGGGAAAGGTGCCAGCGGTCAGCATTAGAGCTAATTTGGCAGCCGTAGGTTCGAGGAGAATTCCTACAGCGTCAACTATAAGGTTCTGGCATTCCCAAGCGATACAGAATGGAGTTCGCGGATTCAGCTTTTGGACCTTAGATTTCCCAGGAGACCTCAGGGACCCACGGGCTTATTTCGGGCCGCTGCACGGCAATCCCGACCACACAACACTCCCAGAAGAGAGGTGGACGGCGCTCCTCGAAATCAGCCGCCAACTAAAGGGCCAAAGAATCTTCCTTCCTCCACGGAGCGATGTTGCCGTTTTCGTAAACCTGTTCGGATCTCTACAACAAAACTGGCGCAGAATTTTCCAGACATACTGCGCCCTAGCCTCTAAGAAAATCTTCTGCAACTTCGTAACTGACGAAAACATATTGAACAAACAGACCAAACTGTCTGCCTTCAAGCTCCTCATACTACCCGAGCTTGGAGTCATCAGAGCTCGTGTGCTAGATTCATTCTACCAGTTTCTACAGAGCGGAGGAGCAATTCTTCTAGCCACAACTGGGAAAGTGATATCAGACAAAACCGAGAGAGAACCAGACCGATTTCTTCAAGTTCTCCCCTCTAAACACAAGCTAAGGAGCCGGCCCAGAAGAGTCGTGGTCAGGGATGGCAAAGCGCTAGTCCTCGCCCAAGGGTCCATTTGCTACACCTTTCCTAAAGGGGTCCCAACCGTTGGGTCATATAGCGATCGGGAAAATCACGCTGCAATAATCAACCTGCCTGTAGGCGAAGGTCGCATCCAAGTAGCTGGATTTGATCTGTTCACAGTTACAAGGCGCACAACCCTTGCTCAATATCTTGAAAACTACGTTCGACTATGCGGTTGCCGCAATCTCAGCTGGGTGTTTGATATAACGATCGAGAGCATTGCGAACACCGGGGCAAACAGAGTTCCATCGAAGAGGCGGAAAGGTGTGCAAATTCCACACTATTTGTATGCTCATGATGAAAGCCCTTAGTTTCACTGACCAAGACGAGGGGGCTTTCGAAAGGCTACAATCGTACCTCTCTGGGATGCGTTGGGTCAGAATATATAGGTCTTCATTATATGAGAGAGAGTCAACAATGCTCAGAGGCTGAACAATTTGCCTTTTCTGAAATGTAACAACTGTCAGGCCGAATTCTCGATTCCATATACTTCGGATTCATGCTCAAAGTGTGGCAAGCCTGTGTATTGGCTTCACGTTCGATATGAGGCTGGGAAGATAGAGGCCTCAAGACTCCCTGATTCAAACGCGCGGAGTTTATGGAGATACGCTTCGAGACTTCCACTTTCGAAAGAAGAAAACGTTGTTTCCTTGGGTGAGGGCTGGACTCCCCTGATTAAGTGTCGTGGCCTCGCCTCAACACTTGGGCTTAACGATTTATACGTGAAGAATGAGGGCGTGAACCCCACTTTTTCGTTCAAAGATAGAGAGGTTTCTGTGTCGATATCGATGGCGAAGGAGTTGGGTTTGGTACCGGTTGCGATGGCGTCTTCTGGAAACGCTGGCTCGGCTCTATCTGCTTATTCAGCAAGAGGCGGAGTGAAGTCAGTTATCCTTACCCCGGAATATACGCCCGATGAGAAAACGGTGCAGATGACTATCTATGGTTCCACCGTTCTCAAAATCAAAGGGACAATAGAACATTGCCGTCGACTAGTAGGGGAAGGAAGCAGAAGGTTCCATTGGACACCCTTCAATACTTCCATCCTCAGATCATTTGCAATCGAAGGAACAAAAACGATTGCATTCGAAATTTTCGAGCAACTTGATCAAATCGTTCCAGATACAATCGTGGTGCCCACCGGGAGCGGCAGAGGCTGTATGTCGATATGGAAAGGATTTGCGGAGCTCCAAGCATTCGGTCTGATTTCACGCGTTCCCAAATTTGTGTCTGTTCAGCCTTCAAGCCTCCATCCAATTGCAGATGCCATAAACGGCAAGGTGGGGGCTGCTACCGGAGCACGAAGTATAGCAACAGCCTTGCTGGTTCAGAACCCTCCGGACCTTGATCTGGTAGTGAATGCTGTGAAATCCACAGGCGGACATGCCCTAACAGTGTCCGACAATGAGATTTTGGGCGCTGAAATGCTGCTCGCGCAAGAGGAAGGAATCTTTGCTGAACCCTCAGCGGCTTCGTCGATTGCTGCACTGGTCAAGTTGAAGGAATCCGGTGAGCTGAGACAAGATGAAAGAATCGTGTGCGTCGTGACTGGGTGCGGATTGAAGGACACGGCATCAGCTCGTAAAGCAACGAAGCAGGCCCCTGTTCTGGAGCCGAATCTAGACAGCATAGCTCCTTACATTGGCCACTAGTGGGGTGTAACAGAAATAGATATATGTATATTCATCTGAATACGTGGTTATGCGTGTTGCAGCAACGATCGTTCTAGCATCTGAAGAGCGGAGGCAGTTGGAGAGATGGTCTCGGGGGAGATCGACTCCACAGCGCCTAGTCCTTCGCTCGAAGATCGTTCTTCTAGCAGCGAAGGGAAGGACGAACAAGCAGATCGTAGGTGAGCTGGATACGAATCCAGTCACAGTTGGAAGATGGCGCTCCAGGTTTGCGCTCCTTCGCGTTGATGGAATACGCAAGGACGCACCTCGCCCTGGACGGAAGCCTCGCATTTCTGCATCGATCGTGAAGAGGATAGTGGATACGACGCTGCAGGAGAGGCCTCGAGGCGAGACGCACTGGTCTACAAGGACCCTTGCTGAGAAAGTGGGTGTTAGCCACATGACGGTGCAGAGGGTCTGGAAGCTGCGCAACCTGCAGCCTCACAGAGCGCGTTCATTCAAGCTGAGCAGTGACCCTGAATTCGAGAAGAAGCTTGTTGATGTTGTAGGCCTTTACATGAAGCCTCCGGAGAAGGCTGTGGTCTTCAGCGTCGATGAGAAGCCGCAGGTTCAGGCGCTTGAGAGAAAACAGGCGATCCTACCGATGCAGCCTAACTTCCCAGAAGGGTATCCGCATGACTACAAGAGGAATGGTACAGTCGACTTCTTCGTGGCCCTCAACATCCTTGATGGAACCGTCGTGACACAATTCCATAACAGGCATAGGCATCAGGAATTCCTCTCCTTCCTCCGTATGCTTGACGACGCGACACCCTCAAAGCTCGATGTACATGTTGTGCTTGACAACCTCAGTGCGCATACCGCTGCTGTGGATAGGTTCAGCAAACGGTATCCACGCTTTCACTTCCACTACACACCTACAGGCGCCTCATGGCTGAACCTCGTGGAAAGCTGGCTATCGAACTTGACGAAGAAGAGGCTCCGCCGCGGAAGCTTCGCAAACGTTCCCGCCCTGAAGAAGGCGATAAAAGAATTCGTTGAAGCACACAACTCACATCCAAAACCCTTCGTATGGACAAAGGACGCGGACCAGATACTCCGCAAGGTACGCAAAATACAACATCTGTTAGTTACAGGACACTAGTCACAATGCAATGTCCGGGAAATCAGTCTCAGTCTCAGGTTTCGAGCCCTAGATCAATTTGTTTGTTTCTGTTCGATATAGGCAATAGCGTCAATCTCAATTAACATATCAGCATTAACAAAATTCGTAACGACTGTTGTCCGCGCGGGCGGGTCCTTTGGAAAGAATGTTTGGTAGACCCTGTTCATCCTATGAAAGTCCTCGCTGTTCTTCAGGAACACGGTGACCTTTACAACATCTTCAAGCAAGTAACCGCCTGCCTGCAGAATTGCCTTTAAGTTAAGAATGGTTTGGGAGGTCTGTGTCTCAATATCCGGTCCGCGTCTGTCCGTCTTTGGGTCTAGCGGTCCTTGGCCTGAAACAAAGATAATGGATCCCGCCTTTATTGCTTGTGAATAAGCTCCGCCCGGAGGTGGAGCGTCATTGCTTTTGATGAACTCTTTCGTCAACTCCTTGTCACTCATTTGTCTTCGATTCGATCGCGAACGACAGATTGCTATTCTACGCGAACAAGCTGCAATGCAGCTATATGATGATTAATAACCCTAATCATGAATTACACCCCATTGTTGTTTCTCTCCACCCAGACGATCCCGCTCAGTGGTTCACGACAGTAGAGATAAGCAATCGTACCTTGGCTCAAAGGGTTGTTGTTGTTTTTTGCTTTCATGGCGGGACGGCTAAGTATTGGTTTAGGAGGTGGCGCATGAGGGTTTGCTGCGACATGCCCTTCAACTTGGACAGGCCCCTCAACTTCAACGCGTACTCAGGGGAACAGGATCTGAACTGCTTTCTACGGCCGGCCGTAAGAGGACGCGGGTCATGTTCGGGTTAAGTAGGAAGCCTAGATGGAAGTAGTCTGTGTACTGGAATATGGTTCGGTTCGGGTTCTTGAGATCCGTGGCGCTGTGAAGATTATCATCCATAATCAAGTAGCGCACTATGGATCCGGAGGAAGGATCGTAAGCGTTAGCGACGACAATATGATGGTAAGGCGTATCGGTCTCGAAGATTGTATCTCCCAACGCCAACGTATAGGCAGCCACCGTTAATCGCCGACCCACCATGTAAGGCGCGGCCAGAGGCAGGGCGATGAGGATCAGTAGAACGAGCACTTTCATTCGAACGCCGAGCCCAAGAAATGCTACAACCAGCAAGCAAA
>Ga0315282_10009015_pt1 | contig 15956 bp, 11 predicted proteins | sample YL17G07_20_MG_FD_203693 | JGI IMG/M metagenome (GOLD analysis project Ga0315282, IMG submission 203693) | Sediment microbial communities from Yellowstone Lake, YNP, Wyoming, USA - YL17G07_20 | ecosystem: Environmental > Aquatic > Freshwater > Lake > Sediment | place: USA: Wyoming | collected...
AGCCTGCGCAAGGTGCCGTTCGACAAAGGCGAGGCGGTTGATCTGCACGAGTTCGGGCTGGACGAGCCGATGCTCAGTCTCACTGTGGACGGCATCCGGGGCAAGTCCTTCACGCTCCACATCGGCCGCAAGCAGTTCCAGAGCGACTCGGAGCGGTTCGCACAGGTGGAGGGGTCCGACGATGTCGTCGTGGTGCAGAGCAGCCTCGTAACCGACCTGACCAAGGACCCGAAGGACATGCGCGACAAGTCCTTGTTCGTGCTGAAGCCTGAAGAGGTCAAGGTCATCGAGGCAGCCCGGCGGCCCGAAGCGGAGGGCGCGGCGACGGAGTCCGCGCCGCCCGAGCCCAAGAGCCCCTATGACAGCGAGTTCACCAAGGCGAAGCTCGCGACCGACAGCTTCACCGCGACTCTGATCGAGCCGAGCACGGTGGACGAGGAGCCCAGGTGGGAACTGGCCGGCGAGGGCAGCGGCAAGGGTGACGCCAATAGCTGCCGCGGCCTCGCGTCCGATCTCACAAGCAAGAAGGCCGACAAGATAGCTGTCGACGAGCCTACGCCCGAGCAGCTCGCGGAGTACGGGCTCGACAGCCCGCTCCAGACATACACCGTGACCGGCCGACGCAAGCATGTGGACACCAAGAAGCCCTTCGGGTCCGACACCACGGAGACGCTGTACGTCGGCTCCAAGGACCCCGACGGCAACTACTACGTCCGGGTCGACTGGAAGCCGTCCGTCATGGTCATCAAGTCCGCGGATTTCGACTCACTCCAGAAGAAGTTCGCCGACCTGCGCGATAAGTCGCTCAACGACTTCAAGGACAAGGACATCAAGACCATCAGGACGACACGCGGCGGCTTCTCCGTGACCCTTGTCCATCAACCCAAAGAGGAGAAGAAGTGGGTGCTCGCCGATGGCGAGGAGGTCAAGGAGACAGCGGCGAGCTCGCTCTCCAGCGCCGTGCTCTATCTCAATGCGCGCGAGTTCATCGAGGACAAGCCGACCGACCTGGGCAAGTACGGGCTCGACCAGCCCAGGGCGACCATTGAGATCGTGCCGAGGTCGGGCAAGCCAGTCACTATCTACCTTGGCGCCGAGGTGGCGGGCAAGGCGGGCCAGCTCTATGCTCGCTCATCGGACAACAAGGCCGTGGTCACGGTCGACTCGTACATCATGAACAGCATCCCGGCGAAGCTCTCCGACATCGCCGTCGTGGCTCAGCAAGAGGAGGCCGACAAGACGGTCGCTCCCGAGTCGAGCATCCTCGACCTTGGTGGCGAGAGCTAGAGCGAACAGCCGCGGTGTACGGTAGACGCACGGGGCGCGTTGCGGCGCGCCCCGTGCTCGTTCCGGGCCAGGGGCCGCATCGGGAGGCGGCGAACCCCTCTACATCCGCGACCCGCGATAGGGGGATTCACGTGACCGTCTCACTCCTCCCGTCTCTGCTTCTGTGTGGTCTTGCCGCTGAGCCTATCCCTGTGGGCTCGAGCCGACAGCTCCTGATCGATGGCCGCTTCATCGCGGCGTCGAGCGCCATCACTCTCCGGGTCAACCCGCCGGCCAAGCGCGGGCCGGTGCTGCTGCGCGACAGGCCCTGGGAAGCAAAGGACGTCGGGTTCTGCGTGAGTGTGGCGGAGTACGAGGGCCGCTACATGATGTGGTACATGGCGCGGACGGCGGACGGGGCGATCCGGCAGTGCCTCGCGCTCAGCGACGATGGGGTCGCTTGGGAGAAGCCCAGTCTCGGGGTGGTGGAGTTCGAGGGCTCGCGGGACAACAACATCGTGCTCGACGGCATCTGCGAGACCACGGTGTTTGTGGACCCGATCGCGCCGCCCGACGAGCGCTTCAAGACCGTCTCGGTCATGAACTGGCCCGACCCGGAGACCGGCGGGATCTACGTCCACACGTCCCCCGACGGTATCCACTGGCGCAAGTCGACCCGTCGGGTGCTGCCCTTCTGCCCCGACACGGCCAACCAGGCGTTCTGGGACACCAGACTGCGCAAGTACGTCGCGAACATCCGCGTCTGGGCTCCGATGCGGAAGGTCGGGCGCGTGGAGATGGACGACATCACTCAGGTCTGGCCGTTTACGCCGGTCGACGCGCCTTACCACATCTGGGGTGCGGACAAGATCGCTGTCACCAGCCGCGAGGTGCCGATCGTGTTCGGGTACGACAACAAGGACCCGGTGCCGTCAGACCACTACAACGCCGCCTGCGTACAGTACCCTTGGGCGGACGACGCCTACCTCATGTTCCCCTCGGCCTACCGCCACTTCGCCGAGCCCCCGGTCGGCAAGTACGGCAACGATGGGCTGCTCGACATCCAGCTTGCGGCCAGCCGGGACGGGGTTCAGTGGGACCGGCCGTCAAGGCAGCCGTACATCGGCCTATCGCTCGAGGGCGAGGGGGATTCGTCTCAGCTCTACATGGCGGTCGGGATGCTGCGCCGGGGCGATAGGCTGCTCCAATACTACGGCGGCTACCACGCGACGCACGGGGCCCTCGACGCCGTGGACGGCGATGGCGCGATCTACCTCGCCGAGCAGCGGCTCGACGGCTTCGTCTCCGCGGACGCCGGGACCGAGGGCGGCGAGCTCACGACGCCCCCGCTGACGTTCTCGGGGCGGCGCCTCGTCCTCAACATCGACGCCGGAGCGATGGGTATGTGTCGCGTCGGGCTTCTGGACGCCGACGGCAAGGCGATCCCTGGCTTCGGCCTTGGCGACTGCGACGAGATCGGCGGGAACTCCACGGCCCGCGTTGTAACCTGGCATGGGGCGGAAGACGTGTCCGCTCTCGCCGACCCGCCGATACGGCTGACGTTCAAGATGCGCTCCGCGAAGCTGTACGGGTTTGAGTTCGAGGCGTGAGGCCCCCCTCGCCCCGCATGGCTGTCGGAGGGGCCGCACAGGGAGGACCGGCCGTCCTGAGCCGGCGGTCGCTCCTTGGCCGCCGTGACGAAGGACAGCGGGACGCTATCGGGCCCGCGAGTCGCGAAGCGACGCCATTGCATAGCCCGCGGCGCAAGCCGTGGGTACGGGCGAGAAGAACGATGAGTCGCGTAGCGACGGCATTGGGTCGCGCCTTGCCCGGCACAATGTCGCCCTGTCAGGGCTCCGGTGTGTGGGCTCCTGACCCAGGGCTGCGTCCGCTGCGCGGACTTGCCCTGGGCTACGATATGCCGCCGCTTCGCGGCTCGGTGTCGTGGGCGGCCACATTGGGCCGCCGCTACGGCAACGCTCGCAGCCACCAGCCCGCTCATTCCGAGTAGCCGCGCTCGGTGCGGCGTAACGAGGGACCGGAGAGCGTCCGTGAGTCGCGAAGCGACGCCATTGCATAGCCCGCGGCGCAAGCCGTGGGTACGGGCGAGAAGAACGATGAGTCGCGTAGCGACGGCATTGGGTCGCGCCTTGCCCGGCACAATGTCGCCCTGTCAGGGCTCCCACACATATAGCCCTTGACCCAGGGCTGCGCCCGCTTCGCGGCCTTGCCCTGGGCTACGATATGCCGCCGCTACGCGGCTCGGTGTCGTGGGCGGCCACATTGGGCCGCCGCTACGGCAACGCTCGCAGCCACCAGCCCGCTCATTCCGAGTAGCCGCGCTCGGTGCGGCGTAACGAGGGACGGCCAGCGCCTGGGCACATTCCGCGCGCCAACACACGCCAACACGGGCGACCTGCCGGTCGCACCCTACGTAGTGCGGGAGCTCTGCGGCTGGGGGTCGCCGCCGTGAACGGGCGCTGGCATCTCCATCGCCTTCCGCTTGGCCTGCACGATCAGGTTGTGCACATGTGGCGTACCAGAGATCCGCTCGAAGGGGTAGCGGCGCGGGAGGGGCTCCACGAGCCGTCGTGTCCACGAGAGTGGCGGCAGGTCGGGGTGTTCGAAGGTAACGTCGCCATAGCCGTCCGCCCTCTCCTGCCAGCCGACTTCGGGCAGGTCGGAGAGTGGGTGGCTCGTGACACCCTTGGGAGACACGATCATGAGCCGCCGGCTGGTCACCCCGTACGCCGTTCTGGCGCGCTCCCTGGCAACGTGCAACGGCAGCCAGGCGATGCAGACCGTACCGACGATGCTCATGCCCAGGATCGCCAGCGCGGTCCCCACCCAGCTCACTGCGACGGGGTAGTCGGGGTCGCTGCTCGGCGGGAGAGCTACGACACCAAAGCGCCACAGCGGACGCAGTTCGTGAGCGTAGTAGAGTATGCACAGCATGAGCACCGGGTACATAAACACACACCCGCGATACCAGTCCGGTCCGGGCTTGGGCGCCCCCGCCCATAGCAACTCCTCGCCTGGGGTCAGTTCGGCCTTGATGGTCTCGCGGGCTGTTTCCTTGGTCATGAACGCCCTACGCACTTGGGCCAGCGTGCCCAACGGCGGCGATGCCCGCTCGCGCAAGCTCGGCGACCGCGGCAGCGTCCGCTAGCGCACGCTCGCCATCTGCGAGCGTGACGCCCCCCACACCGTAGCGCGGTCTGACCGCGAATCGCGATAGGAACGCCAGCGTCACCTCGGGCGGAGGCACCGACCTCCTGTCTCTCAGCAGAACGCCCAACTCCACCTGGTTGTGCGTGTAAGGCGGATCGTCCGAGCCTAGAGCGACGAGCCACGCCTTGAGGTACTTCTCCGCGCACTGTTGGCTGTGGAAGGCCGCCCCACGCAAGGCCTGTGGCTGATGCTCCACGCACATGCGCGCTACCAGCAGATCCTCTTCTGCGGCGTCCGTGAGCCGCCGCACCGCTTCCTCACGCAGCTCGTCCGTGGAGCACCACCCCCTTCCGACGGACGGTGAATGCAAGGTGGCCGGGGAGTCGAGAGTACTCGGACCATTCGCTTGAGGTGAGCACCACCACATCCACAGGCGGCAGCCGGTGGCCGACCTCCGTTGCGACCTCGGCCACGGCTACGTACGCCACCTCCGTCGCGGGGCCCGCATCGTCGGCGTCGACGATGAGTAGGAGATCGATGTCGCTGTCGGCGCCAGACTGACCGGACGCATGGGATCCGAACAGGAACACCGTGACTGGCCTCAAGCGCCGCACGAGAACGTCGATCAGGCGTGCGAGATCCGGTTCATCGGTCAGCGGTGAAGCGCACTCTACCCCTGCTCCGTCCGCCATCATGGTGCTCCGCTCTTCGTCGTCTCTCTTACTCCCTGACCATATACACCTTTGTCTCGTTCGGCTCAAACGTGGCCTCGAATCTCGTCAGGTCCCGGCCCACCGTTGTGCCTGCGTAGAGGTCGGTAACGGTCGCGGCGCGGGGCAGGCGCACCGTCCTCGTCCCGCCGGCTGCGGCCGTGATGGATACCACCCCGCGCGACGCCCAGACCACGTCCTCCGTGTCGATGTAGGTGTGTACGCCCGCCAGCTCGGCGATGTTGCGGAGAAGCCGCGTCGGCAGCATCGGTGCCGACGAGTAGACCGCCGTCCAGTCGCCGAAGTCCTTCACCACCAGCCCGGGCCTGCCGTCCGGGAGAGTGCCGAGGACGGTCGCCGCGGGATCGTCCGGGACGACAGCAGGCGAGACCGGTGAGTCGACGCCGTACTTCGCGCCCTCGAGCCCCGCAGCGAGCCCCGCGTTCCCGGAAACCGTCACCTGGAGCCGCGCCGGCTCAGTTGTGAGCCGCAGCTTGGTGCCGGTGAACCGCTCCATCGCTGCCTCGTCAACTACTCCGTTGTCGTAGAGCCCCGGCGCGTAGCAGAACACGAGCACCCGCCCGCCTCCCTTGAGCGCATCGACCGCTGCCCGATCCGCGTCGGACGGAGCGAAGCTCGTGGTGAGGACGAACATCCGCTTGTCCGAGATCCGCGGCAGGTCGCTCACCAGGTAGTGCCCCACAGGCGCGCCTATCCGATGCAGCGCCGGTAGCTGCGAGATGAGCAGCCACGCGCCCAGCGGATCGCCCACGCGGAGGTAGCACAGGCTGTTCTCATCGACCACCAAGGCCACCTCATCGGCCGGCGTGCGGTCGGCGTCGAGGGCCGTCGTGGCGCACTTCACGAGCTCCCCGATCCGTCCCATCAGGGCAGGATCGTTGTAGCGGTTGCCGCCCACGTCGAACCACCACTGCGCGGCGCCGTTGGCCAGCACGTCGCCCAGCTCCTTGTCTTGCTGGACGATGTCGCCCACCACGTCCGCAGGTCTGCCCCACTCGCCTACCCCACCCCCGGAGAGCGATGTGCGGATGTCGTTCTCGTCGAACCAGAGCTTCCCGTGAGCGTGAACGCTGCCCAGAAGCGACATGAAGTGGCTTGTCCCCTCGCCCCCGAGCCCGCGGAACGCGTAGCTGGTGGGGCTGCAGAGGAAGTCGACATCGGGCGAGGCGAGGACGCGCTCCAGAGCGAGGTGCCCCGCGTTCTGCTGCCTCTGCTCACCGCAGAGCTGAAGAAGGTAGCCGTAGAACACGCCCACGATCTTCTCCCGGTTCGTGATCTCCTTCGTCGCTTTGGCGAGGGTACAGATGGTGTCGGCGACCAGGTCCGAGTTGTAGAGGCAGAAGTCGATCTCGGCTCGCTCGCGTGCGGGATCGCGGAGTGAGCCCATCAGGCAGCGCTCGCGCTCGGCCCTGGTCGGGATCGCAGCCGAGGCCAACGTGGCATCCGGCTGGGCCCAGGCGGCGCGCAGCGCGTCGTCGGTGCCGTAGCGCTGCCTCAGCCACCCGCGGAAGCGCGCAGTGTTCGCCGGCGAGTAGTCGACCCACTGGTTCTCGTTAGCCCCCCACATCATCCACTCCTCGGTGGTGCCGGAGGCGATGTGGTAGCCGATGACGCGGTCGGCGTAGGGGGAGGACTCGACATGCTCTATGAGGCGCCGCAGGCCCTCGATCGTGGCCCGCCGCCACGGCTCGGAGGCCCAGCTAGGGGCGGGCTTGTCGCCCGCGTGTATGAATGGCACCGGCACGCCGTCGCCGCGGTCCTCGAGCACAACGTTGTCCGGGTGTTCCGCGCTCCACCACTTCGGCGCGTGGACGTAGAGCCGTGGGAAGAAGAAGGCGTCCGGGTCGGCCTCGAGGACCATCATCACGCGTTCGTCGAGCTGGCCAAAGTCGTACTCGTTGGGAGAGACCCAGGCCGTGCGCGACAGGCCGTAGCCGGCCTCGGTCGGCGTCGCGCTGAATGTGTAGAGATGGACCCCGGCGGCCGTGAAGTCACGGAACACCTCCACGGCCGGGCCATAGGCCGCGTAGGCCATCCCGTTGTGTGGGACGCCGTTCACGAAGAGCGTCGGCACGCCGTTGTGCGTCCGCACCTCCGCGGTTGTCTTGCCGGGCTGCCTTGCGTTGACAGTCACGGTCGCCACCTCCTTGTCGATCACGTCGCCGTTGCGGACGATGCGCGCGTCGCCCAGCCGGAGCTCGACGGTGAGCTTGCCACCCCACGCGTAGAGGGGAGCCCGCAGGGAGCACTCGACGCTCACTTGGCGCCCGGGAGTCGCCTCCGTGAGCTTCACAGGCAGCTCCAGCGGGAGGCGGAACACGACGGAGGCATCCCGCACGAAGACCAGCTCGGCGTCATCCGACGTAGTCGGGCGGTCCAGGCTGAACTTGGCGGTGAGCGGGAACTCCGCGCCCGCATCTAGGTCGCTAGGCATCGAGAACTCGGTGAGCGTCGCCCTGGGGCGGTCCGGCTCCACGACCTCCAGGCGCGCGATGTCGAGCTGGTACTTCACGCCGGATCTGACGTCGAAGGCTATCACGGCGACGTGCAGAGTGGGGAGGTCGAGAGCGCCGTCGGGGTCGCTGGACCACGAGGCTACCTGCCAGTCCGCCCACGGGAACTCGACCCACTGCCAGTCGGCTCCCTCGGCCAGCACAACGCGCCCCGCAGTCCACTCGGCGCCGTGCGCGTCGCCCAGCTTGACGGCGAGCGTCAGGGCGGCTCCGGCGTTGCGGATCCGCAGACGGAGCCGATCAAAGCGGCGCTCTAGCGGTAGCCGCAGGAAGAGGTCGTTGAAGGCGACGCCCCTAGACACAAACGTCCACCGCAGGCCCTCGTCGGGGGCCGCAAGGGCCGAGACGTCGCTCAGCGAGAACTCGGCCGCGAGCCGCGCGGAGTCGCGCGCGGTGTCCCATTCGCCGGGTGTGCGGCCGTCCCAGAGCACGGTTGTCTCAGACGCGCGGCAGGGAATGGTCAGCGCCGCGAGCGCGCACAGTGTCAGCGTGAAGCGCCGCATTCGTCGGTTCCTCTCTGCGCCGCCTCCGCCGCTGGGAGTCATTCCGGGATCGCGCTTGCCGGGCCTGCAGAGGGGCGCGCGGACGCAACCGTCACGCGGCCCTCACTCAGAGAGGGACTCCGTCAGCTCAGCCAGCCTGCCCTGGTAGTAGAGGCGCGATAGCTCGTGCCGCCGCTCGGGCGGAGCCGCCTTGAGTACCTCAGCGAAGACGTTCTCGCCGAGCCAGTACGCGTTCCTGTAGGTCTCATGGAGAGTGCGCGGCCTCAGTAGGTCCGCGTACCCGGCGCGCGGGCGCACGTCGGTGAGCCCCGCCAACGCGGCCTTGTCAAGGGGGTCCACGTCCCGCACCGCCGTGGGAAGCCAAGGTCCCCCGGGCGTGCGAAGCATCCCACAGGCGCCGGCGGCCTCCTTCAGCTTCAGCGCGGCGGACCACCGCGCGCGGGCCGCCCGCTCGAACAGCCGGCAGAGCCGATCGTAGGCTTCGAGACGGAGGCCGGTGACCGCGCTACCGTTCCAGTCGCAGACCTTCCGCCCGGAGACGGGATCGGTCGTCTTCACATCGAACAGCTCGCAGACGTCCGGGTGAGGGTCCTGCTCACTGGCGAAGGCCAGCACGTTCACCTCACGCGTGGCCCGGAACGAGCCAGCCACGCCGTACCGCGCGTCGCCGTAGGTGATCCGGTCGATGAAGCCGTTGTTATCCGTGTCGGCGTAGCGCACGCACGCGAAGCGGAGGCCATGCGGGGGTAGCGGGCCCTCGTTGGTCGCGGTCCGGTCCATACTGCCCTTGTATAGCGCTCGCGGATCGACCGTCCATTCCGCCCGGTCGGCCCCGTAGAGGTGCATGCGGCCGTCGAACTTCGCGACGTAGAGTCGCCCGCCGCCGTCGTAGTCGTCATCGGACTCCCAGCGGTCCCCGAGGTGGTCCTCGTAGCCGTAGCCCTCATGGGGCGAGAACATCTCCTCCCAGCGGTTGTCGTCGTTGTCCTCGTCCACCAGGAGGAACACGCTGTCCCACTTCGCGGACGCGGCCTGTGTGCCGATCTGGTAGGCGTCGAAGTAGGGGATCCACATCCGCTGCGTCGTATGCCGGACGTAGAGGCGCCGGCCGAACAGGTAGTCCGCCTCGGGCAGCCCGGCTAGGCGCGGGAAGTCTTCCACGTATGCCGAGTAGTCGTACGGGCGGCTCGCGAAGCCCAACCAGGAGACCTGGAGGTCGAGCGACGAGGGGTCGCTGCGCGTGGTGGACCGGTCAATGTCGAACGCGACCTCGAACTCCATCAGCCGGCCGTCCGAGGGCGCGTAGTTGTCGGTGGCGCGCACCACCAGCTCGGTCGCCCCGTCGTCGTCGAGGTCGTACCACGCGATGGGGTTCTCCCAGGCACCGCGTACGTCGGCCATGTACCGGTCGCCGAACCGCGTCCTCGAGTTGGCGAAGTACCCGTTGCCCACCGTATCCTGCAGGTACCGACCCGAACCCTCGTAGGCCTGTTCGTTGGCGTAGTACGGCCCGGACCAGTCGATGTAGCTCTGGTGGTTGTCGTCGTCGAGGTCGAAACAGGACTTGAGGATAGTCTCCGTGCCTATGTCCGCGTCGTAGAGCTCGATATCCGGGTCGCCGTCGCGGTCGACATCGATGACCTGATACCAGAAGTCCGGGTCATGATCGAAGGCGCCGTCCCCGTCCCGGTCTACGAGCAGCGTGTAGGACCCCCACCGGGCACGCTCCGCGGTCCACACTCGCGGCGGCGAGCTGCCGACCGCGAACGCCTTGTTGAAGTACGCGTTCCAGTCACGCTGCGGGTCCTCCCACGGCAAGCGCCCGTCGTCGGCGATGAAGGCCGTCAGGCGCCCGTTCCATACGAAGACGAGCAGATCCGGGCGTCCGTCGCCGTTCAGGTCCGTCGTGCCCGGTGCGGGCGCGCCCTGGTTCGCGACGACGAAACACTCCTCGGCCTTCGGGCGATCGCGTAGGCGGATCGTGTAAGCCCGCCCGGGGCGAAGGCCGGCCGTGTCGAGGATGCTCGGACGGGCGTAGCTAAGGCGCAAGGGCCCGACCTGCGGACCGTCGAGCCCAACCGTTTCCAGGTTCGGGGCAAGAAGCACGGCGTCGGCGTCCGCGGCGGCGATGGGCGCGCTCAGGTGGGCGGGCACCAGGCTCACCTGTACGACTTCACCCGGCTTCACGATGCGCGGGCGGATCGCGAGCGACACAAGTGCGTCGAGGATTGCCTGAGGGCGGCCGTCGAGGTCTTGCAGGCCCAGTATCACGCGAGCCCCCGCCCGTCTCACCAGCCGGACGCCGAACCCCGCGCCCGCCACCTCGCACAGCACCGAATGGCGCCCCTCACTCAGCGAGCGCCCGCTGTCGACAGGAGCCCCATCCACGAACACGCGGCGAGCGCCGGTCACCTCTAGGACTGGTGCATCGCCCGCGGCGCAGTCCACTTCGAAGTAGACGAGGCCCTTTGTTGGCGCTCGCCGCTCCGTGGGCGTGTCATACCAGAGCCGCCAAGCCTGCCCGGTCTCTCCCGAGTAGAGCCCTTCCACGGGGCGAGCCGCAGCGGGCAGGGCTGCTGGCAGGTCACAGACCAAACCGGCGGTGACCTCGCCTGCCTGCCCCGGCGTGAATGGCACGTCGGCGAGCGGGGCTTGAGCCGGGTCAACGAGCTCGTAGAGCACCACCTCGGCGAGCCCGCCGCTGTTCACGTCGATACCGGTGCCATCCGCGTAGTGGCTGACTAGGTGAACACGACACCACCCCGTCGTGACGGGCGCGAAAGCGAGCGTCTGCCGCCCGTTGCCGCGCTCCATGCGGATGTCCACCGTGGACCCGTCCGAGAACTCAAGCCGAATGTCCTTGAGGTGCACAAACGACGGGAGGAGCGAGTCCCCCAGATCCACCCGACGGATGCGTCGCGGGTGCCCCAGATCGAGGCGGCACCAGATGTCATACCCGGGCTCGGAGATATGCCTGGCCATCCACTGCTGATCAGGGTAATACGGGGCTGTTCCCCAGCGGCCGTCCACGATGTTCCCGACGACCCAGTTGCCGTCCGATCGGCCCTCCGGCGCTTCGCTCACAGCCTCCGGCCCCAACGTGACCGGGACGCTGACTAGGTCCTCAGCGGATCGGGCCTGACCCGCGCGGCAGGGCACGCTCAGCGCCGCGAGCGCGCACAGGGCACACGCGTAGCACCGCATTCGTCGCTTCCGTCCGGCGCCGTCTCCGCCGTAGCCCTTCCGTCCGGCGGCGGCTCGGCCCTGCCTGCGGCGGTCCCAGACGAGGAGGACCGCGACAACCGGCGAATAGCGTCCTCCGTATCGCCGGACTGCGCCCGGCGCCGCGGGGGCTCGGCGCGGGCCCACACAGAAGGTGGGTACGTCTTGGACATCTCGACGATCCTGGGGGCCGTGGGAGGTGTGGCCCTCCTCCTTGGGGGCATCTTCCTAGGAGGGGGCACTCCGCTCCGCTTCTTCTCGGCGTCGTCGATCTTCATCGTGCTGGGAGGCAGCGTCGCGTCGGCGCTCATCGCTTTCCCGATGGACAAGGTGATCGCGAGCTTCGGGCTGATGTGGCGCGTCGCCCGGGCCGAGGAGACCGATCCCGCGCCGCTTGTCCCGCTGCTTATCTCACTGGCGAGGAAGGCGAGGAGGGAGGGGCTCCTGGCTCTGGAGCACGAGATCGCTGTGTTGCCCTCCGACTTCCTGCGCAGGGGGCTTCGTCTGGTTGTCGACGGGTCCGATCCGCAAGTCATGCGGGACGTCCTCGAGAACGACATCAGGATCATGCAGGACCGCCACGCCACGGGGCGCGCGGTTCTGCAGTACCTGGGCCGAGAGGCCCCGGCCTTTGGGCTTGTGGGTACTGTGGTCGGCCTGGTCATCATGCTCTACAAGCTGCAGGGCAATCCCGAGGGTATCGGGCAGGGCTTGGCTGTGGCGCTTCTCACGACTTTCTACGGGCTGATCTTCGCGCATCTGTGGTTCGTGCCCATGGCGGCCAAGTTGGAGCTGCGTAGCGAGCGCGAGGTGCTGTCCCGATACATGATGCTTGAGGGCATCATGTCAGTGCAGAGCGGCGAGAACCCCGTAGTCCTCGAAGAGAGGTTGAGCGTGTTCCTCTCTCCCGACCGCCGAACGTCCGTGCCCGGGCCGGCAAGCGGAGAGAGCCCTGCCCCGTAGAGGACAGCCATGCCGGTACCGCGACTGAGGAAGAAGGGCCACGAGACGGAGCTGTGGGTGATCTCGTACGGGGACATGGTGACCCTGCTGCTCGGCTTCTTCGTGATGCTCTACGCGTTGCTGGCGGGCAGGACAACCGGCCTCCAGGAGGCGGTTCAGCAGGCACAGGGGCAGTTCTTCAAGTCGATCGCCTCCGGCGCCGCCAAGATGACCCCCTTCCCACCGGGCTCGAAGACCTTCCAGCCGCTACCCGGCGGGGGACGCCAGCTCCTCTACCGCGACCTGGTGGAGTTCGCGGAGCAGTCCAAGGCGAACGCCAAAATCGAGACCTACGGCGACAAGGTGAAGATCACGCTCGGCTCGGACTTCCTATTCGATCTGGGCCAGGCCGATCTGAAGCCCGGGGCGAGCGGCGACCTTGACGCGCTCGCGCTGATAATCACGGGACACCCCGGCCAGGTCATCATCGCGGGTCACACGGACTCGACGCCGTTCGCGCCCAACAGCGCATCGCCGTACAAGGACAACTGGGGCCTGTCGACCGCCCGCGCCGCGACCGTGCTGCGGTATCTCGAGTCGAAGGGGGTCGAGGGTCGGCGCATGAGGGCGATCGGATGCGCGGAAGTGGAGCCTCGCGATGCCGAGGGGCGGACGGGCGCCGCGTACGATTCGTGGCAGCGCCGGGTGGAGGTGTCGATCGTCCCGGCGGCAGACCGTCTCACGAGCGGGTACGCCTCGATCCCCACCAGCGGAACGGGCCGGGTGATCGCTGACACCGAAAGCGGCAGCCCGGACCTGGGTGTCGACGTCGAGCGCCTGCCCACTTACGACGCCATCGGCGAGTCGGCGCCGGGCCGGGCCGGGCGCACTGTACCCTAGCGGAGGCAAGTATGCCGTTCGACGTAGCGATGCCGGCCGGGGGAGAGGTGCGTCCCGACCGCGTTGCCGACATGGGGACGCGCTGGAAGCCACTGGCCGACCTCTGCGGTCATCCGCTTGCCGAGTGGGTTGTTCGCGGGCTGCGCTCGTCGCCACAGGTTGGGCGGATAGCGCTCGTGGCCGGCCCGCAGGTGCTTGAGCAGGTGGGTGGACTCGCAGACCTCACCGCCGCGGACAGGGGATCGGGCCCCGCGAACCTGTTCGCGGCCCTCGAGACCCTCGGCGGCGGCCGGGCGCTCATTACCGGGTGCGACGCGCCGTTCGTGAACGCGGAAGTGATCGACAGCTTCCTCCTGGGCGCCGCTGAGGTCGATGCGGGCATGCACTTCAGCTTCGTCAAGGCTGGCGACTTCCGGGACGAGTACCCGGGCGTGCCGTTCCTGGGAGTTAAGCTGCGCGAGGGTCAGTGCGTTCTCGGATCCCTGCATCTCATCTCCGGCGAGTTCCTGCTGGGCCAGCAGCAGCGACTGGAGGATGCCTTCGAGGCTCGCAAGCAGACACTGAAGCTCCTCCGCATGATAGGGCTTACCACTGTCGCGAAGTACGTGACAGGCCTGCTCTCCATCGCGGACGTCGAGCGCCGCGTGGGGCGGATCCTGGGCTGCAGGTGCGCCGCGGTGGAGTGTGACAGACCCGAGATCGCGTTCGACGTCGACAAGCCCGAGCACCTGGAGGCGGCGCGCAGGTTGCTGGCGGGGAGGGACCCTGCGTCTCCGTGAGACCGGGTGCTTCAGCCCACGCACCCGCTGTCACCGCCGGCGCTAACTTACTGCGGAATCGGGGGCCGCAACGCCCTCACCCCGCCTTCCCCTTCGGCTGGCTCAGGGTCAGGCACCCCCTTTTCCCGGGGAGAGGGCCCCGGGCTGAGGGCGGCTCGACAACCGTGATCCGGAACTCCATCATCGGGTTGCGGTCCTCGTCGAAGCCCGGCGGATACGCGTCGAAGTGCAGGCCGACGCTCAGCGCCGCGAGGCGCCCATCGGTTTCCACCTCATCCCAGAACCTCGAGACCGTTCGTTTGTCGGACCGCGGGGGCACGATCAGCGTGTAGCCCATCACTCTGAACGCGTCCCTCCGCACAACTCTGACCCTGTACCCGGTGATCTCCTCGCTCCGCTCGATGTAGCTCATTCCTGGCCTCCTGAGCCGGCCCGACTCGTGAGTGCCCGCAGCCGTCCGGGCAGGATGCGGAAGCTCGCCGGGGTCCGGCCGGGGACCTCCCCGTCGACCTGGACACCCGCCGGCGGCTCGCTGTCGATCTCGACCTCCAGGGCGGGCCGGTATACGAACCCTGGCTGGTGGATGTGCTCCCCGGAGAAGATCAAACGCATCCGCCAGAGGCCCCGAAGGCCGCCCGGTCCCCGCCAGATGCCGACGTGCATACGCCCGTCATCGAGGCGCGCCCCGGGGGACATCGGCGCCCCGCCGGACTCGAGCTCCGCGCTCGCCACGACGAAGTTGAACACCCTTCCCTCCCCCTCTTCGCCGTCGATCCGCCAGCGCATGAGAGGCGGCCTGTAGCCCACCGCCGCGAGGACGCCGGCCACAGTGTAGGCGTTAGCCCGGAAGAGCCGCTTAGCTCGCGGAGTGGCGCGCTCGATGACGCGCGCGGAGAAGCCGGTGCCGGTCGTCAGGACGAAGTGCCGCCGCGCGGGGCCCTCGGGGCCGCGCAGGCACACCTCTCCCACGTCCAGGCGCATCTCGATGCCGCGCTCCAGGGCCGACAGCGCGAGGTCGATGTCCCGGACCCCGAGGTTGAGCGCGAAGTCGCACGCGGACCCGAGCGGGATCGTCGCGAATACGGGCGCGTGGCCGCCCCCGACAAGCCCGTGGACCACCTCGCTGACCATCCCGTCGCCGCCGGCGGCGATGACAAGGTCGGCCCGCGCGCCGCCCTCGGCGGCTATCTCGGAGGCGTGTCCGGGCCTCTCCGTGTAGGCGACCTCGAGCCGGTCCTCCACCTCGCGCAGGCGCGGGAGAACGACGTCCGCGAACGACCCTCCGCGGCCGGCGCCGGCGGCCGGGTTCACAATGCACAGCGTGCGGCGGGCGTCTGGCACCACCGCGTCACCCTCCCTTGACCGCAGCGTTTCCCCCGCGTTCGGAGCGGCTCCTGCGGCTGTCGACATCATGTGGAAGAGGGGCCGGCCCGCAACCACAGAAAAGGGTCGCGGATGGTTGTAGAGTTCGACCCAACAGCTCTCCGCCCGCGGCCCCGGGAGCCGCGGGACCCGATCGTGCCGCCGCGAGTCGTCGTGTTGTGCCTCGTGGGCGCGGGCGCCTGCTGCCTTCTCGGGCTTACCATCTGGGTCGTGCTCACACCGCACATCGCCAAGCTTGCGCCCGTCTGGCGCTGCGACCTCGGGGCCGGAGTCGAAGCGTCGCCTGTTGTGAGCGGCGACACGCTGGTAGTGGCGACGATGGACGGCAGCTTGTGGGGTCTCGACCCGACGACTGGCGAGGCCCGCTACCGAGCCGCGTCCGCGCTGCTGGGGATCGGCGGGGGCCTCGCGGAGCGGGACGGCATCGTCTACTTCGGGTCCGACGACTGCGGCGTCTACGCCGTGTCGGCGGACACGGGCGAGGGCATCGCCCGCACCTTCACGAACGGCGCCGTACGCACTAGGCCGCTCGTAACGGAGGGCGCA